>Ga0081455_10003499_pt1 | contig 18042 bp, 14 predicted proteins | sample TabmetS3T2R1_FD_70207 | JGI IMG/M metagenome (GOLD analysis project Ga0081455, IMG submission 70207) | Tabebuia heterophylla rhizosphere microbial communities from the University of Puerto Rico - S3T2R1 | ecosystem: Host-associated > Plants > Roots > Rhizosphere ...
CACCATTCCCGGCACATGGCTGCCGGTGGCCGACAACGAAAAGAAATAAAGAAAACTGCTCCAGAGGAAACGCACCATGGCTTCGACAAGCCTGAAATCGAAGGGCGACGTCTATCGTCCCGAACTCGACGACGCCGAGCGCGCCTCGCGCGATGAGATCATGGCGCTGCAGACGAGGCGCCTCGCCTGGTCGCTGAAGCATGCCTACGACAATGTCGCGCACTACAAGCGCGCGTTCGACAAGGCCGGCGTTCATCCGTCCGATTTCAAGCAGCTCTCCGATCTCGCCAAGTTCCCGTTCACGGTGAAAACGGACCTGCGCGACAATTACCCCTTCAACATGTTCGCGGTGCCGCGCGAAAAGCTGGTGCGTGTGCATGCCTCCTCCGGCACGACGGGAAAGCCGATCGTGGTTGGCTACACGCAAAATGATATCGATACATGGTCGGACGTGATGGCGCGCTCGATCCGCGCCGCCGGCGGCCGCACCGGCATGATCATCCACAACGCCTATGGCTACGGGCTGTTCACCGGCGGCCTCGGCGCGCATTACGGCGCCGAGAAGCTCGGCTGCACGGTGGTGCCGATCTCCGGCGGCATGACCGAGCGGCAGGTGCAGCTGATCAACGATTTCAGGCCGGACATCATCACGGTGACGCCGAGCTACATGCTGGCGATCCTCGACGAATTCATGCGGCAGGGCCTTGATCCCAAAAAATCGTCGCTGAAATTCGGCATCTTCGGCGCCGAACCCTGGACCAACGCGATGCGTGTCGAGATCGAGCATGCCTTCGACATGGACGCGACCGACATCTATGGCCTGTCCGAGGTGATCGGCCCCGGCGTGGCGCAGGAATGCGTGGAGACGAAGGATGGCCTGCACATCTGGGAGGATCATTTCTATCCGGAGGTGATCGATCCCGAGACTGGAGCAGTGCTGCCGGATGGCGAGAAGGGCGAATTGGTGTTCACCTCGCTCACCAAGCAGGCGTTCCCCATCATCCGCTATCGCACCCGCGACCTGACGCGGCTCTTGCCGGGCACGGCGCGACCCGGCATGCGGCGGATGGAGAAGGTCACCGGCCGCTCCGACGACATGATCATCCTGCGCGGCGTCAACGTGTTCCCGACCCAGATCGAGGAAGCGCTGCTCGCCACCGACTGGTGCGGCGGCCATTTCATCATCGAGCTGACGCGCGAGGGCCGCATGGACGAGATGACGGTGCTGGCCGAGGCCCGGGCCGAGCATTGGGACGGCAGCGGGTTGCCCGCCCATGCGGAAAAAGTCGCGGTTTTCATCAAGAACACCATCGGCATCACGGCCAGCATCCGCGCCGTCGCGCCGAATACGCTGGAACGCTCGCTCGGCAAGGCCAAGCGTGTTTACGACAAGCGGCCGAAAGGGTAATGCCTGTCTCACCGACGGTGAGACTCAGGACAATCCGTGCAACCCGCTCCGAAAATCCCCAATGGCCCGCCCGTTCCGGTCGAGGCACGTTGCGTGCGGCTTCCGGCGAAGGCCGGGAATGTGGGCGATATCGCGCCGGTCGTCGAGCGGCGGACTCTCACGCGGGCGCTGAACGAGTTGCTGATCGAGGTGAAGGCGGCCGCGGTCAATCCCTCAGACGTCAAGGCGGCGACCGGCTTGATGCCGTATGCGGTGTTTCCGCGCACACCCGGCCGCGACTATGCCGGCATCGTCATCGATGGTCCCGCCGACTGGATCGGCCGCGACGTGTTCGGCTCCTCCGGCGATCTCGGCGTTCGCCGCGACGGCACCCATGCGACGCATCTGGTGGTCGAGACCGAGGCCGTCGTCGACAAGCCGCGCTCGATTTCCTGGGAGGAGGCGGCCGGCATCGGCGTGCCCTTTGTCACCGCAACGGAAGGCCTGCGACGCGCCGGCATGCCAAAGCCCGGCGAGACCGTGCTGGTGATGGGCGTCAACGGCAAGGTTGGCCAAGCTGTGGTGCAGATCGCGACTTGGCTCGGCGCGCGCGTAATCGGCGTGGTACGGACGAGTGAGGCGTATGTGGGCCACACGAACGCGCCGGTCGAGGTAATCGACGCATCCGCCACCGATGTCGCCACGCGCGTGCGCGAGCTGACTGGCGGCAAGGGCGCCGACATCGTCTACAACACCGTTGGCGATCCTTATTTCCAGGCAGCGCACAAGTCGCTGGCGCTGCGCGGACGGCAGATATTGATCGCCGCTGTCGACCGCATCGTGCAGTTCAACATCCTCGAATTCTATCGCGGCCAGCATACCTATGTCGGCATCGACACGCTCGGCCTGTCGTCAATCGCGACCGGCGCAGTGCTGCGCGAGCTCGCGCCCGGTTTCGCCGGCGGGCACTTAAAACCGTTTCCGATTCACGCGAGCGCGGTCTATTCGCTGGAACAGGCCAAGAATGCCTTCGTTGCCGTTGCAGGCTCGTCGCGCGATCGCGTGATCCTGCGGCCTGCATAAGGAGTTGCAGATGGACGCCGCCCAAATCGTCCTGCTTGCCGCATTGATCATCGGCCTGATCTATGGCTCGGTCGGCCTGCTCAGCGGCTTCTGCATGATGAGCAGCATGCGTGGCTGGCTGGCGGAGGGCGATGGGCGGCTGGTGCGTACCTATGCGCTCGCGATGGGCACCGCAATCGTCGCCTCGCAGGTGCTGGCGGCGGCAGGCCTCGTCGATCTCAGCAAGTCGATCTATCTGCAGCAAAACTTCTCGGCGCCGGTGCTGTTCCTCGGCGGGCTGCTGTTCGGCTACGGCATGGTGATGTCGAACGGCTGCGGCTCGCGCGCGCTGGTGCTGCTCGGCCGCGGCAATCTGCGCTCGCTGGTGGTCGTCATCATTCTGGCGATCTTTGCGCAGATGACACTGAAGGGACTGATTGCGCCGTCGCGCATCGCCATGGTCGGTGCGTCGCAAACCACGGCAGCGACAAATTCGCTGCCGGCGCTGCTGGCTTCGCTCGGTCTCTCGGCCGTCGCAGCGCGCATGATCGCGGCATCTGCGCTCGCCGCCGCGCTGATCATCTTTGCCTTTGCCTACGGACCGTTCCGGCAATCGCCGGGCCAGATCGCTGCGGGCATCATCATGGGATTGCTGGTTGCCGCCGGGTGGTACGCGACCGGCAAACTAGGCGCCGATGATTTCAACCCGGTGCCGGTGACCTCGCTCACCTTCATCGCGCCGATCGCGGATGCGCTGCAATATGTCATGCTCTCGACGGGATCGACGCTCAATTTCGGCATCGTCACCGTCTTCGCCGTCTTCGCCGGCAGCCTCGTCACCGCGCTCTTCACCGGCCGCTTCCATCTCGAAGGCTATCAGTCGCCGCGCCACATGCTTCGCTCGGCCGGTGGGGCGGCGCTGATGGGAGCGGGCGGCGTGATGGCGTTCGGCTGTTCGATCGGGCAGGGGCTGACGGGATTGTCGACGCTGTCGCTCGCCTCGTTCATCGCAGTCGCCGGCATCCTGATCGGCACCGCCGCGGGTCTCCGTGGAGTGCTGAAGGTCCAGCCGCTCGCGGCCTGAGGCTACACTTCGCGCGTGACAATCCTTATCTCCGAATGCAGCGTGCGGTGCACCGGGCATTTGTCGGCGATCTCCATCAATCGCTTGCGCTGCTCGGCATCGAGCGCGCCCTCGATAAGAACCTCCCGCTCGATCTGGTCGAGCATGCCCTCGCGCGTCTCGCACTCCTCGCAATCCCTGGCGTGGATCTTGCTGTGCTTGAGCGTCACCGTCACGCGCTCGAGCGGCAGTGACTTGCGGTCGGCATACATGCGCATGGTCATGGACGTACAGGCGCCCAAGCCCGTGAGTACAAAATCATAGGGTCCGGGGCCGGTGTCCTCTCCGCCCGCGGCCACCGGCTCGTCAGCGATCATCCTGTGCGGTCCAACTGCGACATTCTGCTGGAACTTGCTGGCGCGGGTCTCCTGAACGATCACACGCCGTGGTGCCTCGCCAAGGTCAGCGGCAGGTTCGGCCGCAGCCAGCTCGACATAGCGCTCGGCCCACGCGGCGATGACGTCGGCGACATAGGGGGAATCGCGGCGCTGGCTGAGCAGATGATCAGCGCCCGCCAGCGACACAAAGCTCTTGGGATGCTTGGCGGCCACGAAGATGTGCGTGGCATTGTCGATGCCGACGGTGTCATCGGTCGGCGAATGCATCACCAATAGCGCCTTGTGCAGTTTTGCGATTTGCGCGGTGAGACCCTGCTCGGCGACGTCGTCGAGGAATTCGCGCTTGATGCGGAACGGCCGGCCGGCGAGCGACACTTCGACCTCGCCGTGCTTGCGGATGTCTTCGATCCGGCCCTTGAACAGGCCGGTGACATGTGCGGGATCGGATGGCGCGGCGATGGTGACGACCGCCTTTGCTTCCGGGATCTGCCCGGCCGCGGCGAGGATCGCAGCACCCCCGAGGCTGTGGCCGATCAGGATGGCGGGGGCTTTCCGCGTTTGCCGCAGATGATCGGCCGCGAGAACGAGATCGGCGACATTGGACGAGAAAGTCGAATTGGCGAAATCGCCCTCGCTGGAGCCGAGCCCGGTGAAGTCGAAGCGCAGCACGGCGATGCCTCTTGCCGAGAGCGCCGCCGCGATGCGCCTCGCCGCCAGCACGTCCTTGCTGCAGGTGAAGCAATGCGCAAACAGCGCGTAAGCCGTGATCGTGCCGTCAGGCAGATCCAGCGCGGCAGCGAGTTGGTGGCCCCCGGTGCCCGCAAATTGAAACCGCTCGGTCGGCATCGCTGTCCTCCATTGTCGCTCGACTCCTGAGTGATCCTCATCCTGAGGAGCCGCGGAGCGGCGTCTCGAAGGATGCAGGCCACCAGCCGGGCCTCATGGTTCGAGACGGCGCATCGCGCCTCCTCACCATGAGGGGTGAGACTAATCTTCCGAATATCGCTGCTCGGCCCAGGGATCGCCGCGGTTATGATAGCCGCGGACTTCCCAGTAGCCAGGCTTGTCTTCGGTTAGTAGCTCGATAGCTTGCAGCCATTTCGCGCTCTTCCAGAAATAGAGATGCGGCACCACAAGCCGCACCGGGCCGCCATGCTCGATCTCGAGCGGCTTGCCCGACCAGCCGTGCGCGAGCAGGGCGTCTTCGGCGGCAAAGTCTTCCAGCGTGAGATTGGTGGTGTAGCCGTCGTAGCAATGCAGCACCACGAAGCGGGCGTCTTCCTTGGGCTGGCAGGCCATCAGCAGGTCGCGCGTTGCAAGGCCTTCCCACTGGTTGTCGTAGCGTGACCAGGTGGTGACGCAGTGAATGTCGGAGACGAATTGCGACTGTGGCTGCGCCGTGAATTCGGCAAAGGTCCAGAACACGGGATTGTCGACCGCGCCGTAGACGTCGAGCCGCCAGCGTTCGTGAGCAATTTCCGGCGCCAGACCAAGATCGAGCACCGGCCAGTCCTTTGTGAGATGCTGGCCCGGCGGCAGGCGCTGCTCCGAGGGGCGGGCGATCTTGCCGGTGAGGAATTTGCCCTCGCGCGCCCAGCGCTGCTTGGTGCGGGTCAGCTTGCTGTCGGGTGGCGGATCGTTCTCTTCAGCCATCTCATTGCCAAACGAATTGACGCCGGCAAGTGCCGGCGTCGCATCGTAGCAGGAGAAGTGGGGAGAGGCGAACCGGGTCAGTTCGCCTTGTCACGTCGCCTTGCCGAACAGCAGCGGAAGCTGCCGCGGCCCGCGCACGGTTCCTTCCGACCACGTTACCTTGCCGGCGGGATCAAGGCGGAAGTCCGGAATTCGCTTCAGCCATTCCTCGATGGCCACGATCATTTCCATGCGCGCCAGGTTGGAACCGACGCAGCGGTGGATGCCGAGCCCAAAGGCGGCGTGGCGGTTCTCCTTGCGGTCGATCACCACCTTGTCGGCGTCAGGGAACATTGTGGGATCGCGGTTGGCGGCCGGGAAGGAGAGGAGCACCATGTTGTTCGACTTGACCGGACAGCCGCTGATGGTGGTGTCCTTCATCACCTCGCGCGCCATGGTCACCGGCGAGTAGGCGCGCAAGAACTCCTCGACCGCGGTTGGGATTAGTTGGGGCTCCTTGACCAGCCGCTCGCGGTCCGATGGCGTCTTGGCGAGATGCCAGAGCGAGGCGCCGATCGCGCTCCAGGTGGTGTCGATGCCGGCGATCAGCAGCAGTCGCAGCGAGCCCAGCACATGCCCGTCCTCCAGGGGCTGGCCGCCCGGGCCCTTGGCGTTCATCAGGCTCGTGATGAGGTCGTCGGTCGGGTTATGCTTGCGCTGCTCGAGATGGCCGGCGAAGAAGGCGGTCATTTCCTGCACGGCCTTCATCAGGATGTTGTCGTCCTTGATACCGACCTCGAGAATTTCATGGATCCACTTGATGAAGAGGTCGCCGTCTTTCTCGTCGATGCCGAGCATATGGGCAATGGCGCGCACCGGGATGTGCTTGGTGTAGCGCGCGGCCGCGTCGCATTTGCCGTCGGCGATGAACCCGTCGATCAGCTCGTTGCAGATGGCGCGGACTCGCGGCTCCAGCTTCCTCATCGCGTCCGGCGTGAACGGCGGCAGCAGCAATTGCTTGGCCGGCTTGTGCTCCGGCGGGTCGGAGGTGATCGGCGGCGCCCTGGCGGTGATCTCCGGCCGCACGTCGCGCACGATGACGCGACGCGAGGAGAAATGCTCGGTGTCGTAAGCGATTTCCTTCACCGCCTGATAGGTGGTCGGCATGTAGCAGCCGAGGAAGCGCTCGGTATGCACGACGGGGCTCGCGGCGCGCAACTCTTCCCAGATCGGGAAGGGGTTTTCGGTCCAGCGCGGGTCGGTGTGGTCGAAATCCTTGACCCAGTCGGTCACCGGCGGATGCTCGGGCAAATAGCTGGTGGAATCGGACATAGGGGGCAAACCTCTACCTTGTTCTGACGATGCAGGTTGAGCTTGAGCTGAGGAATTATTCCTCGGTCACTTCGATCGCGATTTCAGGACAGTTCGATTTGGCGAGATACGCCTTGTCTTCGAGACCGGCGGGCACCGTGCCGTCGCCGACCTCATGCGCATTGCCGTATTCGTCGAGATCAAACAGCTCGGGCGCCAGCGACTTGCAGCGCGCATGGCCCTGGCACTTGTCCTGGTCGACGTGGATTTTCAGCTTTCCTGACATCGCAAGCGTCTCCCCTCGAACCGGCGCAGACCGTGCCTGCGCATTTTGTCTTTGTTTTGGGCGGCGGCTCTTGGCCGGACCTTTAAATTATAGCATATTACATTCGTAGTCCCGTTGTGCTGTCAAGTAAAAAGTCATAGACAATAACATCAATGCCGCCGCGATTGGTCCGAAAAGCCCTCAATACCTACCACCACGGGGATCTCCGGGATGCCCTGGTGCAGGCCGCGTTCCAGGAAGCGGAACGGGGCGGGCCGGAAGCCATCAACATCAGCGCACTCGCCAAGAAGCTCGGCGTCTCTCAGCCGGCGCCATACCGGCACTTTGCCGACCGCGAGGCGCTGCTGGAGGCGGTGACCGCGGAAGCGTTCCGGCAGTTCAACGTCATCCTGCGCGATCTCGTCGACAAGCCGTCGAAGCAATCGAAGCTGTCGCGCTTTGCCCAGGCGACGCTCGCCTTCGGATTGCAGCGCAATGGCATCTACCGCCTGATGTTCGCCTCACGCACCATGGCCTGTGCGCCGAAGGGCAGCGAGCTGCACAAGGCGGCGATGGAGACGCTGGCGCTGCTGATCGAATCGCTGGAAGCACCAGCCGTCGGCCTGCTGCGCGAGCGGCAGGCGATGAAGATGTGGGCCTCCCTGCATGGCGTGGTGATGCTGGCGGGGCAGGGGCTGCTCACCGGTCAGGCCGCTGGCGGCGTCAGCCGCGAGGAGCTGGTTGAAGACATGGTGCAGGAAGCGAAGCTCGCGCTGTCCGTCGCGATGAAAGCCGCCGCAGAGCGCGAGGCGCGCTGATTATTTCGAAGAGCGCGGATCGATTGGCGTGGAGCTGCGCACGCCGAGAATATCCTCCAGCACCTTGGCGCCTGCCAGCAACTGCGCCTCGCCGCGCGGTGCCGCCACCATCTGCAGTCCAACCGGCAAGCCCGATGCGGTAAAGCCGCAGGGCAAGGACAGCGCCGGGCAGCACACCAGCGTGATGGCATAGACGATGCCGAGCCATTCGACGTAGTTGTCAAATTTCTTGCCGTCACATTCGGCGACATAGCGGTTCTCGACCGGGAACGGCGCCACAATCGTGGCTGGCGCCAGCAGCAGGTCGTATTTTTCGAAGAACTCCAGCGCGCGCGCCGTCATCGCCACGCGCTGCCCCTCGGCGCGCTCGAGCTTCTCGACAGTGAGCTTGAGCCCTTCCTCGATGTTCCAGATCACCTCGGGCTTGAGCAGGTCGCGCTTGCTGCGCAGCAGCGCCGCCTTGCTCAGCGCAAAATCGAAAGCGCGCAGCACGTGAAAGCATTCATGGGCTTCGCGCAGATCCGGATGCGCTTCCTCGACGATGATTCCGGCTTCGGCAAAGCGCTGCGCGGCCTTCTTGGTGATGGCGGCAACTTCCGGATCGACCGGCGTGATGCCGAGGTCGCGCGACCAGGCGATGCGCTTCGGTTTTCGGCCGCCGCGCGCGGCCGACAGGAACGACGTCGGCAGCTTCGGCAGCGACAGCGGGTCGGCCGGGCTCTCGCCGCTCATGGCATCGAGCAGCAGCGCAAGATCCTCGACATTGCGCGCCATCGGGCCCTGGACGCCGAGATTGCGGTCGATGGCGGCTGCCGGCGTATGCGCGACGCGGCCGATGCTGGGCCGCAAGCCGACAATGCCGCAGAAGCTCGCGGGATTGCGCAGCGAGCCGCCCATGTCAGAACCATGCGCGAGCCAAGCCGTGCCAGTCGCCAGCGCCGCTGCCGCACCGCCGGAGGAGCCGGCGGCGGAGCGCGACGTGTCCCAGGGATTGCGGGTCGGGCCGAACACTTCGTTGAACGTGTTGGCGCCGGCGCCGAACTCCGGCGTGTTCGACTTGGCGTAGATCACGCCGCCGGCTGCTTCGAGATGCTCGACGAGCACGTCGGATTTGGCCGGCACCGTATCCTTGTAGATCGGCGAGCCCTGTGTCGTGAGCACCCCCGCGACATTGGTGAGGTCCTTGATCGGGATTGGCATACCCGCGAGCAGGCCGCGCTGGTCCTTCGGCTTCTTCATCAGTTCGGCCGCATGCTTGCGGGCTCGGTCGAAGCACAGGGTGGGCAGCGCATTGACCTTGCCGTCGACCTCGGCGATGCGCTTTTCCAGCGCGTCGAGCAGATCCAGCGGGGTGACCTCGCCCTTTCCAAGCTTGTCGACGATAGTGCACGCGGTCTCGCGGATCAGGCTTTGGTCGGCCACCGGCATTTTCTCCCCGTTCATTCCGCCTTCTCGCAGGCGGCTCGATCATGCTGTAGAACATTTTCCGGCAAAGTGAAACGCGCTGGTGTTGCCGAGCGGACCGGAGAATTTGCATGACGACGGACTTTTCGATGCTGGACTGGCGCAAGATGAGCCGCGACGAGGTCGATCGCGGCCTCAACAATGGCGCAGCGGTCGCCGGCAGCGCCGAGATCATAGCCGGCTGGGAGAAGCGCTCGGCCGCCTTGCGGCAGAAGTACCCGCAGCATCTCGATCTCCGGTATGGCTCGCGCGAGCGCAATCGCATCGATTTCCTGAAAGCGCGCGATCAGGCGCCGACGCTGCTGTTCATCCACGGCGGCTACTGGCAGCACCGCGCCAAGGAAATCTTCACGCTGGTCGCTGAGGGATCGATGGCGCACGGCATTAATGTCGCGTTGACCGGCTACACGCTGGCGCCGGACGCGACGCTGGATGAGATCGTCGCCGAAATCCATGCCGGGATCGATTTTCTCGCGGCGCAATTGCCGGCGCTGGGCGCCGCAGCGGGCGGTATCGTAGTATCCGGCTGGTCGGCCGGCGGCCATCTCACCGCTATGGCGCTGTCGAACAAGCATGTGCGCGCAGGCGTCGGTATCAGCGGCATCTACGACCTCGAACCGATCCACCACTCCTATCTCAACGAGAAACTGCAGCTCGATGAAGCGACGTCGCGGCACAACTCGCCGATGATGATGTCGGGCGGGCCGCCAAAGCCGCTGTCGCTGGTGGTCGGCAGCGCCGAGCTGCCGCTACTGCGCAAGCAGACCGCGGACTTCGCCGGTCATCGGGCAAGGCACGGCCTGCCGGTGACCTACGAAGAAATCCCCGGTGCCGACCACTTCACCATCATGAATGAAATGATCGCGCCGGGAGGGCGGATCACCACGCTGATCCGCCAGGCGTTCGAGCGGACGGCCGAATAGCACATCGTCATTCCGGGATGGTGCGTAAGCACCAGACCCGGAATCTCGAGATTCCGGATTCGATGCTGCGCATGCCCCGGAATGACCGTGCAATTGCACGGTCAGCTCCATCCCGACGTGTGACCACCATCGACCGTGAAGATAACGCCCGACGTATAGCCCGATCGATCCGACGCCAGGAACGCCATGAGGTCGCCGATCTCGCGCGCGTGTGCGGGCCGGCCGAGCGGCATGTTCTTCTGGAACTCCTTGTAGCGGTTCTCGTCGCCGAGCTGGTTTTTCGCCCGCGTCTTCAGAAGCGTGACGTGGCGGTCGGTGCCGACCGGGCCTGGATTGATGCCGACCACGCGGATGTTGTCGGCCATGCTCTTGCCGCCGAGCGCGCGGGTAAAGGCCATCAGCGCCGCATTGCCGGCGCTGCCGCAGATGTAATTGGCGTCGAATTTTTCGCCGGCCGCGCCGATGTCGTTGACGATCACGCCGCCGCCGCGCGCCTTCATCTGGGCATAGATGGCGCGGGTGAGGTTGACGTAGCCGAACACCTTCAGTTCCCAGGCATGGCGCCAGGTCGCTTCATCAATCTTGTCGATCGAGCCGCCGGGGATGTCGCCGGCGTTGTTGACGAGGATGTCGATGTCGGAGGCGTCTTTCACCAGCCGAACGATATCCTCCGGCTTGCGCAGGTCGGTGACATGGGTGGCGGCGTCGATCTGGTGTTGCGAGCGCAGGCGGTCGGCCAGCGCCTTGAGGGCGTCGCCGCTGCGGGCGGCCAGCCGCAGATGGCAGCCTTCCTCGGCAAATGCTTCGGCTGCGGCCGCGCCAATGCCTTTGGAGGCGCCGGTGATCAGGACGCGCTTGCCGCGCAGGTGCAGATCCATGGATTTTTCTCTCTTGCTGGACGGGGTATCGAAGGAGGGACGGCGGAAATGGATAGGGGGAATGCGGCGGCGGTCAACATTGCACTGCAGCGTTGCGCCAAGGCGAGGATTGGTTCATTGCAAGGCATCCAGCATAGGCGGCGGGGCCCGGCAAGTCACAAGGAAGTTTCTCGATGAGCAGCAAGAAGCAATACCGCATCGCGGTCATCCCGGGCGACGGTATCGGCAAGGAAGTGATGCCGGAGGGCCTGCGTGTCATCGAGACCGCGGCCAGGAAGCACGGCGTCTCCGTCAAATTCGATCATTTCGACTTCGCCTCGTATGACTATTACGAAAAGCACGGCGAGATGATGCCGGCCGACTGGAAGGAAAAAATCGGCAAGCACGACGCGATCTATTTTGGTGCCGTCGGCTGGCCGGCGAAGATCCCGGACCACATCTCGCTGTGGGGCTCGCTGATAAAATTCCGCCGCGAGTTCGATCAGTACGTCAATTTGCGCCCCGTTCGGCTGATGCCGGGCGTGCCGTCGCCGCTCGCCAACCGCAAGCCGGGCGACATCGATTTCTGGGTGGTGCGCGAAAACACCGAGGGCGAGTATTCGTCCGTCGGCGGGCGCATGTTCCCGGATACCGACCGCGAATTCGTCACGCAGCAGACGGTGATGACCCGCGTCGGCGTCGACCGCATCCTGAAATTCGCGTTTGACCTGGCGCAATCACGTCCGAAGAAGCACCTGACCTCGGCGACAAAATCCAATGGCATCTCGATCACAATGCCCTATTGGGACGAGCGCGTGGAGGCGATGGCGAAGAAGTATCCGAAGGTGAAGTGGGACAAATACCACATCGACATCCTCACCGCTAATTTCGTACTGCATCCGGACTGGTTCGACGTCGTGGTCGGCTCCAACCTGTTCGGCGATATCCTGTCCGATCTCGGCCCGGCCTGCACCGGCACCATCGGCATCGCGCCGTCGGGCAACATCAATCCGGAAGGCGATTTTCCGTCCGTGTTCGAGCCAGTGCACGGCTCGGCGCCCGACATTGCAGGGCAGGGCATCGCCAACCCGATCGGCATGATCTGGTCGGGCGCGATGATGCTGGAGCATCTCGGCGAGAAGCAGGCGGCAGAAGCCATCGTCGGCGCCATCGAGCGTACGCTCGGCGAACGCACGCTGCGAACGCGCGACCTCGGCGGCAATGCCGACACGACCGCCTGCGGCAAGGCTGTCGCCGAGATGGTGGATTGATTTTTCTTACCCTCTCCCGTTGCGGGAGAGAAGCATGCGAGCCAGGTGAGGAGACTCTTTTCTCGGCGTTGCGCCGAATGCAAAGTTCGATGATGTGGACGTGTTCGCGCACTGCTGCTTGCTGCAAGTCGAGCGTGCATCGCAAACCAGTTGTCCCCGTCGTGTCATGCGCTGCTTGGTAGTGAATTTCGGTAGCTCGCCGCACCATCTTTGCAGGGTGATGATCGCAGCTGCCTCCAATCAAGGCGTGCCATCCCGAAGATAATGGGATAACGTTTCTCCGCCACGAAACGAACTTCGGCCTGCTGACAACCACATACCCGGTGAGCCATGCGGCAGATTGCGGACTGGCTCGACGAGCTAGGGCTTGGGCAATACGCGAAGCGTTTTGCAGAGAATGGAATCGATGTCAGTGTCCTTCCCGAGCTAAGGGACGAGGACTTCGACCGGCTTGGGGTTCTGCTCGGTCATCGCCGCAAGATGCTTCGCGCCATTGCCGGACTGAACCAGGCTGAATTGACAGCCGCTCGTCGGCACGGCGCCGAGCGGCGCCATCTTACCGTGATGTTTTGCGATCTGGTCGGCTCGACCGCGCTCTCGGCGCGTCTCGACCCCGAAGATATGTGGGAGGTGATACGCGCCTATCGCACGGCATGCGAGAGAGTCGTCGCCGCCTATGACGGCATGGTCGCCAGGTTTGTGGGCGACGGAATCCTTGCGTATTTCGGCTACCCTCGTGCGCACGAAGATGACGCAGAGCGTGCGGTGCGCGCCGGCCTCGATATCATCTCAGCGGTAAGGCAGCTCGAAACGCGCGCGCAGGACCGGGTGGATGTACGAATCGCCATCGCGACGGGGCTTGTAGTGGTGGGCGACCTCGCCAGCGGAGGCGCATCGGAGGAGCAGGCAACGGTCGGCGACACGCCAAACGTCGCCGCGCGGCTGCAGAGCCTGGCGGAGCCGGGGGCGGTTATCGTTGCGGATTCGACGCGCCGGCTGCTTGGCGATTTGTTCACCTTTCACGACCTCGGCTACCGCGAGGTCAAGGGTATTTCCGAACCCATCGCGGTCTGGGCAGTCGAGGGTGCTGCCGCATCTGAGAGCCGCTTCGAGGCGGTGCGTACCGCGCGATCCATCGGCTTTGTCGGTCGCAAGACGGAGCTCGAATTCGTGCTCTCGCGCCAGCAGCTGGCGTGGCAGGACGAGGGCCAGGTGGTGTTGATCTCCGGCGAGGCGGGGATCGGCAAGTCGCGCCTTGTGGCAACGCTCTCCGAAAGCCCCGCATTGGGGTCGCACGGCCGGCTGAGGTATCAGTGCTCGCCCTACCACTCGAACAGTGCGCTTTATCCCTTTATCACTCAACTCGAACGCGCCGCCGGCATCGCGTCACAGGACACGCCCGAGCAAAAACTCGACAAGCTTGAGGCAATGCTTGCGCCCGGAGCGCCGCAGGGGTCCAAGACAGCGCCGCTGATTGCCATGCTTCTTTCGATAGCAACCGGAGAGCGGTATCCACCGCTCGGCTTGAGTCCGATGCAGCTGCGCCGACAGACCTTCGCCGCCCTTCTCGACCAGTTTGAGGGCCTGGCACGGCAGGGACCGCTGCTGATTGTATGCGAGGACTTGCATTGGGCCGATGCCACGACGCTCGAGCTGTTCGACCTCGCTGTCGATCGTATCAGGGGACTGCCAATTCTCGTGCTCGCGACCTTCCGGCCCGAGTTCGAGCCGCCGTGGGTAGGTCTCGCCAACGTCAGCCTGCTGCGGCTCGATCGGCTTGACCGGCAGGAAACCCGCGCCCTGGTCGAGCAGGTGACCGTCGGCCGCAAGCTGCCGGGCGTAATGATGACGCAGATCGTCGACCGGACGGACGGCATCCCGCTATTCGTGGAGGAATTGACCAAGATGGTCATGGAGTCGGGATTGCTCGTGGAAGATGCCGGGCGCTATCGCCTCGACAGTCCGCTGCCGCCGCTCGCCATTCCAGCGACGTTGCAGGACTCGCTGATGGCACGGCTTGACCGGCTGGCGCCGGTCAAGGAGGTGGCGCAGATAGGCGCTGCCATCGGTCGCGACTTCTCATACACGCTGCTGCGATCCGTGGCGGGGCGCGATGACCTGACGCTGAACGCAGCGCTGGCGCAACTCGAAGAGGCCGAACTGTTGTTGCGCCGAGGGACGCCGCCGGACGCCGCCTACACCTTCAAGCACGCGCTGGTGCAGGAAGCGGCTTACGAGAGTCTCCTCAAGAGCCGGCGGCAACTGATCCACCAGCACATCGGCGACGTCCTGCGCGACAGGTTTCCGGTTATTGCCGAGACCGAGCCGGAAGTTCTGGCTTACCACTTCACCGAGGCGGGGCTGAGTGGAGTAGCCCTCGAATGGTGGCGCAAGGCCGGTCAGCAGGCATTGCAACGCTCGGCGTATAGCGAGGCGATCGCCCATTTCAGCAAGGCCGTCGCCATCGCCGATCGCCTGCCCGATGAGCCGGGCCGCACCATGAACCGGCTTCAGCTTCAAATCGCATATGGCCGCGCGCTGCGCGGCAGCCTTGGGCACAGCGCCCCCGAAACGGTGGCCGCATGGAAACGCGCCCGACAGTTGGCTGCCAACATCGATGACCCGGTCGAACTGGCGCCGATCCATTCGGGCCTGTTCAACGCCTGTTTGACCCACGGCGAGCTCACCCCGATGCGGGAGTTGGCGGAGGCAATCATGAGCGCCGCGAAGCGGCGACCGCAATCGCCGGTAGCCGCGGTCGTCGCACACTGGGCAATCGGGGTAACCTGCTGGTTCGGGGGCGATTACCTGAATGCGCGGCTGCACCTTGAGCAGGCACTCGCGATCTATGATGCCGAGCCCAATCCGGCGATCTTCAAGGCGTCGGCGCTGGACCTGCCCTTCGTCATCATGAGGTTTCTTGCCCTGGTGCTTTGGCCGCTCGGGAGCATCGATCGATCGCGCCGGCTCGCTGCCGAAGCAGTGCGTGCCACGGGAGAGAAGCGGGCGCTTTCCCAGGCCAATGCGCTCGTTCACAAGGCCGTCTTCGATGGACTGTGCGGGGGCATGTTGCAGGAAACAGAGACGATACTTGCCCTCGCGCTTGCCCGCGAGCACACCATGCCGCTGTATGTGGCCGCCGGCAGCTACCTGACCGGCCTCGCAAAATGGCGCGCCGGCGACCGAATGAACGGGCTCGAAGAAATGCGCCGGGGTTGGACATCACTACGCGAGAATGACTGCTACCTTTGTGAGCCATTTTGGGGAATGCACGTTGCCTTGGCGAATGCGGAGGCAGGGCAAGTTGAGACCGGGCTCGAAATTCTGCGGGAGTTGATCGCATGGACCGAGCGATCCGGCCAACGGTGGCTCGATGCCGAACTTCATCGCAGCCAGGGTGAGCTTCTGCTGCGTCTTGATCCGCCCGCCGTTTCGCTGGCCGAAGACGCCTTCCATAGAGCGCTCGAAATCGCCCGAACCCAACACACGAAGACTTTCGAGCTGCGCAGCGCAGTTGGACTAGCGCATCTCTACAACGCAAGTGGCCGAGCGGGGTTGGTATTCGGGCTGCTCGCACCAATCCTCGCTGATTTCGATACGGAACAGGATCTGCCCGAAATCATCCAGGCGGAAAGCCTGCTCAAGCACAAGCCTGCTGCAGCATGAGCATCAGCTATTGGCCAGGTACTTAGCGCCGCGCAATCCTTCGGCAATGCTCCCACGCCGCGAAAATCAGATTCTCGCTTGCTTCCGGCGTGCGGAAGGCGGAATGCGCAGATAGCGTCACGTTCGGCAGTCTCGTCAACGGATGATCCCCAGGCAGCGGCTCGGTGTTGAAGACGTCGAGGCCGGCATGACGGATATGGCCGGATTGCAGCGCGTCGATCATGGCGTCCTCGTCGACGATGGCGGCACGCGCAGTGTTGACCAGGATCACACCGGGCTTCATTGCCTCGATGCAGGCGCGCGAGACCATGCCACGGGTCTCGTCGTTGAGCAGCAGATGGATCGAGACCACGTCGCTCTCGTCGATGAGTTCATCGAGCTCGACGAACTCGACGCCGGGGTATTTCTTCGGCGAGCGGTTCCAGGCGATCACCCGCATGCCGCTGCCGAGCGCAATGCGCGCGACCTCGGCGGCGATGCCGCCAAAGCCGATCAGGCCGAGCGTCTTGCCGGTGAGCTGCATGCCCTCCTCGCGCAGCCAGTTTCCGGCGCGCATCTCGCGGTCCATCATCGCGATGACACGCGCGGAGGACCACATCAGCGCGATCGCGGATTCCGCGACCGCCGTGTCGCCATAGCCCTTGATCAGGTGCACGGAAATGCCAAGCTCAGCGAGCTCTTCCGGGTTCATGTAGCTGCGCGCACCAGTGCCGAGGAAGACGACGTCCTTCAGGCCCTTGCATTGCTTGGCGATCGGCGTCGGCAGCGCAGTGTGATCGACCACGGCGATCGCGGCGCCGTCGAGCACGGCCGGATACTGCTCAGGCTTGATGTCGGGATCGAGGTGCACGCGCACGTCGGGATCGCCAGCCTTGCGCAGGCGGTCGAAGATCACGGCCAGCGATTCATTGGCATCGACAAAAACACCCCGCACGGCACTCCCCCATTTTTTCTTGGTCTGACAATCAGGACGCGACGCCGGCGAGCGCCAGCACGGTATGCATCAGCACGTTGGCGCCGGCCGCGCAATCGGCTTGGGTGGCGTCTTCCAGCTCGTTGTGGCTGACGCCGTCCTTGCAGGGCACGAACACCATCGCCGCCGGCATCACCGTATTGAGGTTGCAGGCGTCATGGCCCGCGCCGGAGGTGATGCGGCGATGTGAGTAGCCGAGCTGCGTGGCCGCGTTCTCGACGGCGTCGACGAATTTGGGATTGAAATGCGTCGGCGGCTTGCGCCAGACCAGGTCTAGCTGCACCTCGACCTTGCGCCGTGTGGCGATGTCGGCGACCGCCGTGCGCAAATCCCTGTCCAGCGCGTCCATGATGGCGGCATCCGCACTGCGGCAATCGACGGTGAAGGCGATCTCGCCGGGAATGACGTTGCGCGAGGGTTTTGCGATCACGGCTTCGCCAATGGTGCCGACCGCTTTCGGCCCATGCTTCTTGGCGATGCTCTCCATCGCCAGCACGACCTCCGACAGCGTCGCCAGCGCATCGCGCCGCAGCGGCATCGGCGTCGAGCCGGCATGGCTCTCGAAGCCCGTTATCTTGCCGTCGTACCACAGCACGCCCTGGCCGGAATCGACCACGCCGATGGTCTTGCCCTCGGCTTCGAGGATCGGGCCCTGCTCGATATGCAGCTCGACGAAGCCGGAGAATTTCTGCGTGCCGACTGCCGTAGCGCCGCGGTAGCCGATCGAGTCCAGCGCCTGCGCCACCGTCACGCCCTCAGCGTCCTTGCGTGACAAGATGTTATCGGTGGTGAAATCCCCGACGTAAGCCGCGGAAGCCATCATGGCCGGCGCAAAGCGCGAGCCTTCTTCATTGGTCCAGTTGCAGATGCAGATCGGCGCGTCCGTCTCGATCCCGGCATCGTTGAGCGTGCGCACGACTTCGAGCGCCGCCAGCGTGCCCAGCACGCCGTC
>Ga0081455_10003500_pt1 | contig 18039 bp, 26 predicted proteins | sample TabmetS3T2R1_FD_70207 | JGI IMG/M metagenome (GOLD analysis project Ga0081455, IMG submission 70207) | Tabebuia heterophylla rhizosphere microbial communities from the University of Puerto Rico - S3T2R1 | ecosystem: Host-associated > Plants > Roots > Rhizosphere ...
TAGAGTCGGCCGTGACGACATGAAACGACACGTCCGCCCCGGGCTGTCCAACGTGTAGGGGGCGAGCAGCAATGGCAGTCGAGTCCACGGGTCACAGTCACGGCAATCCGCGCCTGTTCGAGCTCATCGAGCACTCGCCGAAGACCGGAAGGAGCCCCACGGTGTGGGCTTGGCCCGAGCTGATCGACTACCTCAAGGTCGCCGGCCAACCGGTGCAGGGTCCGTGGCCACCACACCAGGAGCGGCGACCGGATCCGGAAATGGAATCGCTCCCGGTGGCAGTCCCCGACGCCGGGGGCTCCGGCGACGGTACTTGGCGTTCCGAGCCCGGCCGCTGAGACGCTCGACCCTGTCAGGCACGGAGAGGAGGCTCGCATCTATCCACCCCGGTTCCGCTACGAAGCCCCGCGCTCTCTCGACGAGGCCATCGCCCTGCTGGAGCAAGGCGGGGGTGAGGCCAAGGTGCTCGCAGGAGGGCAGAGTCTGATCCCGCTGCTCAAGCTGCGATTCGCATCGCCCGAGCTGCTCGTCGACATCAACAACATCCCGGACCTCGACTACGTCGTCGTCGACCCGGACGGCGCCATCCGCGTGGGTGCGCTGTGCCGCCATGCCGATCTCGAGCGCTCGACGCTCCTCACCGCGACGCAGCCGACGATGGCGGCGGCGGCGCCGCTGATCGCCGACCCGCTCGTGCGCAACCGCGGAACGCTCGTCGGCTCGTTGTGCCACGCCGACCCCCAGGGTGACTGGGCTTCCGTCGTGACCGCCCTCGGAGGCCACGTCGTCGCGCAGGGACCCGAGGGCCGCCGCACGATCCCCGTGTCCGAGTTCGTCACCGGTCCGTTCGACACCGCGCTGGCGACCGAGGAGATGGTGGTGGAGGCCGTCATCCCCGCGCCGAAGGGTGCGCCGGCTGGCGGCTACCTGAAGCTGGAGCGCCGGGTCGGTGATTTTGCGACCGTCGGCGTGGCCGTGGCGGTGGAGGTCGCGGCGACGAAGATCACCAGGGCGGGTATCGCCCTGACCGGCGTCGGTGGGGCGACCATCGAAGCCGTCGACGCGGCGCAGGCGCTCGTCGGCGAGCCACTCACTGCCGACCGCATCGAACACGCCGGTGAGCTCGCGGCGCAGGCCGCGCAGCCGCGCACCGACCACCGCGGCAGCGCGGCGTTCAAGCGCCACATCGTGCGCACCTTCGTTGTGCGCCTCCTCGACCGTGTCGTCGATTCAAGGGAGATGGCGGCCTGACATGACGAGTCTGTTCGAGGAGATCACTTCGGAACCGACGGATGACGTCCCGGTACGCAGGATCACGCTGACCGTCAACGGCGAGCGACGGGCCGCGGACGTCGAACCTCGGTTGCTGCTCGCCCACCTGCTCCGCCAGGGGTTCCGCCTGACCGGGACGCACACGGGTTGCGACACCACCAACTGCGGCGCGTGCACGGTCCTGTTCGACGGCAGCGCGGTGAAGAGCTGCACGATGCTTGCCGTGCAGGCCGACGGACACGAGATCACCACGGTCGAGGGTCTCGGAACCGCGAGCGAACTGCACGCGATCCAAGAGGGCTTCAAGGATGCCCACGGGCTGCAGTGCGGGTTCTGCACGCCCGGGATGATGCTGGCTGCGAAGGCGCTCCTCGACGAGAACCCCGATCCCAGTGAGGACGAGATCCGCTGGGCGTTGTCGGGGAACCTCTGTCGCTGCACCGGCTACCAGAACATCGTGAAGTCGGTGCTGTGGGCGGCCGAGAAGCTGCGGGGTGGAGCGGAAGGCTGACGGCGACAGGAAGGGACGACGTGGCTCAGGCGCTGGACGAGATCAAGATCGGCGGGCTGGGAGCCAGCCGCAGGCGGGTCGAGGACAACCGGTTCATCCGCGGCAAGGGCAACTACATCGACGACATCGTGCTGCCCGGGATGCTCCACATGGAGATCCTGCGCAGCCCCCTCGCCCACGCCCGGATCAACTCGATCGACATCAGCAAGGCGTGGGACATCCCGGGCGTGCGGCTGGTGCTCACCGGGGAGATGATGGCGAGCCGCAACCTGGCCTGGATGCCCACGCTCTCGTACGACACACAGGCAGTTCTGGCGACGGACAAGGTCCGGTTCCAGGGCCAGGAGGTCGCCTGTGTGATCGCCGATGATCCGTACATCGCCAAGGACGCTTGCGAAGCGATCGTCGTCGACTACGAGCCCCTGCCCGCCATCGTGAGCCCGCAGCAGGCGGTCGCCGAGGGTGCGCCCCTGATCCGCGACGACAAGGAGAACCAGCACGACAACGTCGTCTACGACTGGGAGGTCGGCGACAAGGAGGGCACGGACCGGGCGTTTGCCGCGGCCGATGTGATCTCCGAGCTCGAGCTGCACTACCCGCGTTCCCATCCGTCACCGCTGGAGTGCTGTGGGTCGATCGCCGACTTCAACCGGGCGACGTCGAAGCTCACCGTCTACATGACGACGCAGGCACCCCACATCATTCGCGCCGCCGTGGCGCTGGTCGCCGAGCTTCCCGAGCAGATGATTCGCATCATCTCGCCCGACCTCGGCGGTGGGTTCGGCAACAAGGTGCCGGTCTATCCCGGCTACGTGATGTCGATCCTGGCCTCGATCCTCCTCGAGCGACCGGTGAAATGGATCGAGGACCGGACCGGGAACCTGATCTCGACGGGTTTCGCCCGCGACATCTACCTGCGAGGGGAGATGGCGCTGCGCCAGGACGGAAAGATCCTCGGCGTCCGCATGCGCACCGACGCCGACCATGGCGCGTTCTTCTCCGATGCCCAGCCGAGCAAGTTCAAGATCGGGCTGATGCACTCGGCGTTCTCTTGCTACGACATCCCAGCCGCCCACCTCACCGCACGCGGCACGTACACCAACAAGGCACCCGGTGGGGTCGCCTACCGGTGCTCGTTCCGCGTCACCGAGGCGATGTTCTTCCAGGAACGCATGGTGCAGGCTGCCGCGGACGACCTCGGCATCGACCAGGCGGAGTTCCGCCGGATCAACTTCGTGCGCGACGACGACTTCCCGCACCGCACGCCGTTCGGGTTCCTCACCGACTCCGGCCAGTACGGCAAGTGCCTCGACGTCGGGCTCGAGGCGGTCGGATACCAGGACTTCCTGCGGCAGAAGGAGGAAGCCAAACGGGAAGGACGCCTGCTGGGCATCGGCATCTCGACGATGACCGAACCACTCGGTGCCGGCAACAGCCGCGAGTACGACATCCTCGGCATCAAGATGTTCGATTCGGCCGAGCTACGCGTGCACATGACGGGCAAGGCACTGCTGCGCACGGGGGCCAAGACGCAAGGCCAGGGCCACGAGACGACTTGGGCACAGATCGTCGCCCACGAGCTGGGGATCCCGGCCGAAGATGTCACGGTCGAGGAGGGCGACACCGACACGGCGCCGTTCGGCATGGGCACGTACGCGTCGCGTAGCACGCCGGTCGCGGGTGCGGCGGTGGCGATGGTGTCCCGCAAGGTGCGGGCCAAGGCGCGCAAGCTCGCCGCCCACCTCCTCGAGGTGTCGGAGGACGACATCGAGTGGGAGCTCGGGCGCTTCTACGTCCGCAGCGCACCGGACCGCGGCGTCACGATCCAGGAGTGCGCGATGGCCGCGTACAGCAACATGCCCGACGGCATGGAGCCTGGCCTGGAGAACAACGCGTACTACGACCCTCCGAACCTCACGTGGCCCTTCGCCTGCTACATCGCCACCGTCGAGGTGGATCCGGAGACCGGCGTGTGGGACGTCCTCAACGTCGTCGCGGTCGACGACTGCGGCGTGCGGATCAACCCGATGATCGTCGAAGGTCAGATCATGGGCGGCCTGACCGAGGCCTACGCGATGTCCAGCATGCAGTTCATCACCTTCGACGCCGACGGCAACTGCGTCGGGTCGAACTACATGGACTACCTCCTGCCGACGGCGTGGGAAACCCCTGGCTTCGAGCTGCACGAGGTCGTCACTCCGTGTCCGCACCACCCGATCGGCGCCAAGGGCATCGGCGAGTGCGCCACCGTCGGCGGGCCGGCTGCCTTCGTGAACGCGGTCATGGACGCGCTCCGGGACACCGGCGCCCGCAACATCGACATGCCCCTGCTGCCGGACCGGGTCTACGAAGCGCTCACGGAACGCCACGACGTGTCCGGAGCGCCACCCGTGAGGTCGGACGACGGGTGAGCGACGCGCCCGTCGACGGCTGGGACGTGCTCCAGGAGGCCGGTGAGCTTGCCCGGCGCGGCGAAGAGTTCGCCCTCGCAACGGTTGTGTGGCGGCAGGCGCCGTCGTCGGGACATCAGGGGGCGCGAGCCATCATCACCGCATCCGGCGAGATCCGCGGGTGGATCGGTGGGGCGTGCGCCGAACCGGTGGTCATCCGCGAGGCGCAACGGGCGATCGTGGACCGCGAGCCGCGATTGCTGCTCCTGGGAACGCGAGAGCAGTTCGGTGACGTTCCCGAGGGGATGATCCTCCTCCCGATCTCCTGCCAGAGCGAGGGGGCGATGCAGGTGTACGTCGAGCCGGTCGTATCCAATCCCCACCTGGTCGTCGTCGGACGCTCACCGATGGCGCACACGCTGAGCCAGTTGGCGCGAGCCCTCGGCTGGCGCGCCGATCTGATCGACGCCGTGGACTTCTCGGCGGCCGACGTCGACGAACGTGCGGTCGTCGTCGTGGCAACGCAGGGTCACGGCGACGAGGACGTGATCGAACAGGCGGTCCGAGCCCTGCCCGCTTACGTGGGACTGGTGGCCTCGCGCCGCCGCGGCGAGACGGTTCTCGGTTATCTCGCCGACCGCGGGGTTCCGAAAGACCTGCTCGAGCGCGTTCGGGTGCCCGTCGGGCTTGATCTCGGCCACACGTCGCACCGGGAGATCGCCGTCGCGATCCTGGCCGAGCTGGTCCAGCTGCGCGCCGCCGGAGCACTGATCGCGGACCACCCGATCGCGGCAGCAACGCCCTCGCGCGCGATCGACCCAGTGTGTGGCATGACGGTGCCAGCCGACGGAACGAGCCGACCGTTCGAGTACGGCGGCGTGTCCTACTACTTCTGCAGCGTCGGATGCCGCACCGCCTTCGAGCGGGACCCGGCCTCGTACCGACCGAAGGAGACCCAATGCTGATCACGAACGCCTTCGAGGTCGCTGAGCCGACCGAGAAGGTGTGGCGCTTCTTCGACGACATTCCGCAAGTTGCGAGCTGTCTACCCGGTGCCGAGCTCACCGAGCAGCTCGGCGACGACCGGTACCGCGGCAAGGTCGCCGTCCGCATGGGGCCGGTGAAGCTGCAGTTCGCCGGGACTGCGGAGATCACGGAGCGCGACGACGCCGCCAAGCGCATCGTTGTCGACGCCAACGGTGCCGACGAGAAGGGGCGGGGCCAAGCCGCCATGCTCGTCACGGCGACGCTGGCACCGACGTCGCGCGGCACCAAGGTCGACGTCTCCCAGGACCTGCAGCTGTCCGGCGCCGCAGCACAGTACGGCCGCGGCATGATCTCCGATGTCAGCGCCATCCTGATGCGGGACTTCGCGACGAACATGCAGACGCGGATCTCGGCACTCGAGCGGGGGGTCGCGACCGAACAGCTCACGACGTCCGCGCCGGCCGGTGGTTTCACGATCGGCCTACGCGCAGCGTGGCTGGCCTTGAAGCGGGTCGGCCGCCGCTTCTTCCTGCCGTACGAGCCCAACCCGAGCTGAGGAGAGAAACGATGGTCCTGTGGTGGATCGGCAACGTGATCCTGTTGGTCGTCGTCGTCCCCGTTCTCGTCGCCCTGCTCAACCGCGTGTTGGCCGCGCTGGAACGGATTCGGGGGGCGGCCGATGACACGCTGGCCGGAGGGGTCGCGCTGATCGGCGAGCTGGACGACGTGCCGGAGCTCTTGGCCACGACGGACAGCACGATCCACGAAGTCTCGAACGGCGCCGTCCGCTACGCCGGCTCCGTGGCCAAGCTGCTGGGCTGAGCGAGGAGGACAACGTCATGCCAATCGTCGCATGGGTGACCGTGGTCATCGCCGCCCTGATCGTGGCCGCCGCTGCCCTCGGGCTCGTCCGGGTCCTCCTGCATCTGATTGCGATACGCCGGACCCTCGGAACGCTCCTCGGTGGGGTCCAGGTCGTGGCCGACAAGACACGCACCGTGCCCGAGGTCCTTCCATCGGTGAACGCCGAGCTGGCTCCCGTGCGCGACTTCTGCGAATCGATCTGAGGAAGCGAGCGAAACGATGATTCAGGTACTGGCGGCCAGCGACTCAACGACCAGCTGGGCGATCGGGTACACGATCGCGATCATCGTCGTGCTGGTGGTTGTCGCTCTTGTCGTCCCGATCCTCTTGCTCGCCCGCTCGATCGGGCAGCAAGCGGCGCAGATCAACGACTCGCTGACCGAGTCGGTGCACCACACGGCGGCGCTGGCGGAGCTCAACACGACGAAGGAGGCGGCCGAAGCGATCGCCGCCGGTCTCGCCCGCGGACGCGCCAGGCTCGGAGGTTGACGATGGTGTTCGCACTGACCAACACGCAAGAAAACCTCTGGTGGGGTGCAGTCATCGGTGGGTTCGTCGTGGTGCTCGCGGTCGCAGCCCTGCTCACGGGCCTGGTCCTGCTGGTGCGCGAGATCGACCGCCGGGTCGTGGAGATTCGCAACACGTTGCAGCAGGCGGCCTCGAACACCTCGGACACCGCGCTCATCGCCGAAACCGCGACCCGCGTCGACGCCGTGCTCGCAGAAGGGCTGGAACACCATCTGTTCCTCGGCCGTGTGCTCGGAAAGGTGCGCTCGTGACGACGACACTGATCGTGCTGTCCGTCATCGACATCGGCTTGCTCATCGCCGGATTGGCGGTCTACCTGTACATCGTCGGCGGGCAGCTCAATCGTGTGGCCACGAACCTAGAGCAATGCTCGGAGCTCGTCGGCAGCATCGTTCGCGACGCGGAGGTGATCGAACCGGGCGTCGAGCGGATCAACCGCACCGGCGGGGTCATTGCCGGTGCCCTTCCGCTGCTCTACGGCATGGCGGAGGGCATCGTGACCGGAGCAACGTACGAGCCGGCCGAGACCACCGAGCGCGGACCGGCGCAGCCGGCTTCCGGGCGTCGTCGGTCGCGACTGCACGACTCGGTGGGCTACGCGCCGGGCAAGCGGGCGGTGGCGCCGGTCGCGTCCCAGCCCGAGGACGAGGTGACGAGCTAGTGGGCGGGCGGGTCCACTAGGAACCTGGGTCCCGGCCGGTGGTCAGGGGCCCGGCCGTCGGTGCCGTGTAGTCGCCGATCCACTCCTCCTTCCACGACGGGTCGTACCGCTCGCGGTTGCAGGTCGGGTGGTACACGGCGATCAGCTCACGAACGATCTGTGCGCGGTGGGACGGCAGCCCGCCGGGCACCTCGTACGTGCAGACATAGAGGTTCCAGCGGCTCCCGGCGCGGCGAACCCAGCACCCGGCGCGCGGGTGGTTGAACGGCAGCCGTTCTGCGGACAGGTCGGCGGACTCGCCCACGTAGGTGACCGCGTAACGGTCGGGCTTGGCATCCGCATCGGGCTTGAAGACGATGGCATAGACCGCGGCGCGAGCCGGGGGGGTCCAGCCGGCAAGGGCGCGCGGGCCCTCGAACGGATACCCGGCCAACGAACCGAGCCGGATCATCCGTCCTCGTCCCCGGCGTCGTCCTCACCCAACACCTCGGCCCACGACACCGGCCACGGCGGCAGGCCGGCTCGTGCGGCGGCGTCGGCCAATTCGCGAGTGGCGTGCTCGACCGCCTCGTCCGCACTGTCCGCGTGGACGACGATCTGTGCCCCATAGGTCGTCGTGCCGATGCCGGACGCGATCCCGCTCAGCGCGGCCACCGCGTCCGCCAGCTCGACGACCTCTTCCCGCGTGACCACTCGGTCCCCCTCGGCCACGACCGTCACGCTCCACCTCATCGCGCTCACCCGAGCTCCGGGAGTCGCGCTGCGAACTCCTCGAGGCTCCGCAGGTCGTGCCCCGACAGCAGCAGGTCGACGAAGGGCGCGGCGACCATCATCCCCAGCGTGCTGGGCTGGAAGTCGGCGTCGTGCCCCTTGTGCGGGTTCATCCACACGATGCGATGGCAGAGCCGCGACAACCGTTCCATGGCCCCGGCGAGCACCCCCGGATCGCCGCGGTCGAGCCCGTCGGAGCAGATCACCACGATCCCACCGCGACCCGTACCACGACGACCCCACACGCGAACGAACGTCTCCAGCGAGTCGCCGATCCGGGTCCCTCCGTCCCAGTCGAACACCGCCTTGGCCGCCTGCGCCATGGCGTCGTCGGGCCGGCGATGCTCGAGCGCCCTGGTGATCCGCGTCAGTCGCGTGCCGAAGCAGAACACCTCGACCCGAGCCGCCGCTCGCGCCGTCGAGTGAGCGAACTGCAGCAGGCTGCGGGAGTAGTCGGACATCGACCCGGACACGTCCAGGATCAGGATGAGCGGCCGCGTCCGCAGCTGACGACGGCGCCAGAACAGCTCGGCGGGCTCGCCGTGGGTGCGCATCGTCTCGCGAACGGTCCGGCGCATGTCGGGCCGGCGTCCGGCGGGGGCCGGCGCCGTCCGCCGGGTACATCGGCGCGGTGGCGTCAACCTGATCCGGGCCATGATCCGGCGCAGCGCCGCGAGCTCTTCGGGTGTGCACACGGCGAACGACTTCTCGCGCAGGACGTCGACATCGGACGCCATCAGCCCGAGGGTCGCCTCTTCGTCGTCTTGATCGTCTCCTGCCGGCTCACCCGACGGCAGTTCGACCTCCAGCTCGGACGCGGCGCTCGCCCTCAGGGTCATCTTGATCGGATCGGCGTCGTCGCTCTCATCGAGGAAGAAGCGTCGGAACACCCGGTCGTAGACGGGGATCTGCTCCCGGCGGGTGAGCAACGTGGTGCGCCCGGACCAGTAGAGGTCGACCAGATCGGTGGGGTCGAGCGCAGCCAGCGCCGCGCAGTACGTGTTGACGTCGCCGGTGCCGACGGCCACGCCCGCGGTACGCAGCTCGTTGCCGAACGCGACGAGCAGGCTGATGAACGGCGCCTGGTCAGGCACCGGACACGATCTCCTCGAGGTTGTCGCGCACCACCTCGAGGTCGTCGCGCTCCTTGATCACGGCACCGATGGAGTCTTCGGCGGAGCGGGCGTCGAGGTCCGTCTCCCCGAGCACCTCGAGCGTGGCCACCCAGTCGAGCGATTCGGCGACACCGGGTGGCTTGGCGAGATCGAGCTCGCGCAGCCGGTTGACCGACGCGACCACCTTTCGCGCCAGCGTCTCCGACGTCCCCGGTGCCCGCACGAGGATGATCTCGAGCTCGCGCTCCGGGCTCGGGTAGCCGACCCAGTGATAGAGGCAGCGCCGTTTGAGGGCGTCGTGCAGCTCACGGGTGCGGTTGGAGGTCAGGACCACCAGCGGCGGGCTGCTGGCGGTGATGGTCCCGATCTCGGGGATGGTGATCTGGAAGTCAGCGAGCAACTCGAGCAGGAACGCCTCGAACTCGTCGTCAGCCCGATCGACCTCGTCGATCAGCAGCACGGCCCGGTCGCCGGCCCGGACTGCCTCCAGGAGCGGGCGCTCGAGGAGGAACTTCGGGCCGAACAGCTTGTCGACCGCGGCGTCGTCGTCGATCTGCCTTTCGGACAGGGCCCGGATCTGCAACATCTGCCGCGCGTAGTCCCACTCGTACAGCGCCTGGTTGGTGTCGATGCCCTCGTAGCACTGCAAGCGGATCAACTTTCGGCCGAAGACGGTCGCGAGGACCTTCGCCACCTCCGTCTTGCCGACACCGACCTCACCTTCGAGCAGGATCGGCCGGCCGAGCGAGAGTGCGACGAAGAGCGCCGTGGACAGGCCGCGGTCGGCCACGTAGCCGCCCCGGAGCAGGAGGTCGGTGAGCCCGCCGACCGCTTCTGGTCGGTCCACCCCGTCGCCCTTCACGCCCGGGGATCAGCCCGACTCGGTCGAACCGAGGACGAGATCGCGGATGCTCCCGCCAGAGTCGCTCAGCTTCCCTTCGCGGGCCAGCTTCGCCCGCCATGCTCCACCTACATCGCTCCCGGGCTCGGCGAACCCGTCGAACGTCACGTCCTGCATGTTCTTGCACGACTTCGTCGGGCTGCAGTCCTCGTCGAGGTCGACGCTGCCGTCACCCTGTTGCGCAGCCCAGACCGCACGTAGCACCTCCAGTGCGTCATCGGCGTGCTGCGTCATGGTGGGCGTCCCTTCTCCGGCATCACTTCGATTGCACCTGCATTGTACGTGCCGACCGGACAGCCAGAGCTTCGGCGACGATGGAGATGGCGATCTCCCCCGGCGTCCTCGCGCCAAGGTCCAGTCCGGCCGGGCCGTGGATGCGGGTGAGGTCCGTGACGCCCCGGTAGGCGAGCCAGTCGGCACGCATCTGCTGCATCTGCCTCGAGCCGAGCGCGCCGATGTACCCGACCTCGCTCGAGAGCGCCGACGCCAAGACTCGGCCGGCGAACTCGTGGTCGTGGCCGAGGACCACGAGGTTGTCCAGCGCAGCCAGCGAGGCAACCACACCGGTGGCGGTCCCGACGTCGGTGATGATCTCGGCGTGCCAGCCGAGCAGGCCCGCTGCCTCGAACAGCGCGTCGGCAACCGCGCCGCCGCCGACGATCACCAGCTTGGGCACGGGCCACAGCACCGTCACGACGTGGTCGTCCGAGAGCACGACATCGCTGGCGCCGCGGCGAAAGATCGGCTCGACGTCGTCGCCGGCGTTGGTGATCGACCCGGATGTGAACAACGTCGTGTCGACGACCTCGTCCCCGTGGACGCGTGCCACGAGGCAGACCGGCTCGCGGGCGATCAACAGATCCCACAGCTCTGCGGGCAGGACAGAGGCCGGGACGAGAAGGCAACGGGCGTCGCCACCGCTGGACAGTCCGACGATCAACGCATCGACGTCGTCGACGTGCAGTTCCACCAGCCGCCCGCCACCGCTGTCGTCCTGCCCGGCGAGGCGTGCCAACTGCTCGTCGGCCGCACCTGACAGGAGGGACCCTACGCGGCCACCCCCCGGCGTGAGCGCGAGGGCATCGTTCCGATCGAGTGTGCCGAACCCTTGGCCGTCGACGACCCAGGCCACATCCACGCGGGTGCCGGCGCGAAGACACGCAGCGACACTCAGCGCGATGCCGTACATCTGCCCAGCGTAGGCGGCAGACGCCGCGTCCTTGCCGGTGCCGAGGCCCTCACGCTCGTGCGCTCGTGCGAGCCTCGAACCTCCTTCCCGACGGACGAACCGGTGGTCCTGTGGTTGGATGACCCGATCGTCCGTCGCTACCGTCGCCGGCACTGCGGGTGTAGCTCAATGGCAGAGTTCCAGCCTTCCAAGCTGGCTATGCGGGTTCGATTCCCGTCACCCGCTCTGAGGGGAGGGCCAATGGCTGGGTACGCGGTTGCACATCTGGACGACATCGAGGAATTTGCGGACGCAGGATGTCACTATCGGCCGATCCGGCACCACCTGGGCATCTCGGCCTTCGGGGTGACTGCGTGGACGGCCCATGCCGCGGGCGACGTCGTCATCAACGAACACGACGAAGACGACCCCACGGCTGACCAGGAGCTCTTTCTCGTGCTGCGCGGCCACGCGGTGTTCGAGCTCGACGGCAACCGGGTCGACGCGCCGGCCGGAACTCTCGTTTTCGCCTCACCTCGCACCAAGCGGAGCGCCACCGCGGGAGAGGAGGGGACGACGATCATCGCGCTGGAAGGCACGCCGGGTAAGGCGTACGAGGCCCGCGGCTGGGAGCTCTGGGCTCCGCTCGCCCCCCTTTATCAGGCGGGCGAGTACACGGAGGTCGCCGAACGCCTACGCGCCGCAGTCACGGCCGCACCGCAGTACCCCATGTTGTTCTTCAACCTGGCCTGCTGCGAGAGCCTCACCGGCCGGACGAGTGACGCGCTCGATCACCTGCGGCACGCAATCGAGATGTCGGAGGAGTTTCGCGATTACGCAAGGAACGACTCCGACCTGGATCCGATCCGCGACGAACCCGCGTTCCAGCAACTGATCGGCGACTAGAAACCTCACCGACCTTCCCGAGCACGCATGCGGGGAGGCCCGAGCCGACCTGGTGCCAGCGGCGCAGCGTGCCGAAGGGAATCCTCCGGGCCCGGACGCGGTTGGCCCGTACATGTCTGACGCCATGCGAGGTCGTGTACGGGTCGAACCCGGCACCAAGCGGGTCCGGACCTACCTCGGGGGCCACCTCGTCGCCGACACCACCCGCCCGCTGCTGGTCTGGGAGGTTCCGTACTACCCGACCTACTACCTCCCCGCGGACGACGTCGTGGCCGAGCTGGTGCCCACCGGCGACCGCAGCCACTCCCCCAGCCGGGGCGACGCGGAGCACCTCACCGTGCGCGTGGGTGGCGCCGAGGCCCGGGACGCCGCCGTGCGCTATCCCGACTCGCCGATCGAGGACCTCCGTGACCACGTCCATTTCGAGTGGAACGCCATGGACGCCTGGTTCGAGGAGGACGAGGAGATCTTCACGCACGTTCGGTCCCCGTACGCCCGGATCGACATCCTGCCGACTTCGCGCCACGTCCGGGTGACGCTGGGCGACACGGTCCTGGCCGAGTCGACGGCGGCCCACGCCCTGTTCGAGACCGGGCTCCCGGCGCGCTGGTACGTGCCGCGTGCCGACGTCCGGATGGATCTGCTCGTTGGATCGGACACCGTCACCCATTGCCCGTACAAGGGCCGGGCCGAGCACCTGACGGCCCAGATCGGCGAGAGAGAGGTCAAGGACGTGGCCTGGAGCTACCCGGCGCCGCTCCCCGAGAGCAGGAGGATCGCGGGCCTCGTCGCCTTCTATGACGACCGGGTCGAGGTCACTGTCGACGGGGAGCGCCAAGGTGGGTGAGCGGCGCCGGGCGGCCTGACAGGATCTGGGCATGCCCGAGGCGCTCGATCGACAGATCCAGGAGGCCGTGGCCAACGGCAGGGGGTACACCCTGGTGCTGCTGTGGAACGGGCCGGTCCGAGATCAATCGGAGGCGGAGGCCGACCGCCTGCAGCAGGAGCACCTGCGCCACCTGTTCACGCTGCGCAACCAGGGGAGCCTTCTGCTGAACGGACCCGTGCTCGATGACGGCGACCTGGCCGGGATCGGCATCTTTGCGGGTCAGGACGGCGACGCGGTTCGCGCCCTTGCCGAGGCGGACCCGTCGGTCGAAGCGGGGCGCTTGCGGGTCGACGTGCGCCCGATGTTCGGCATCCCCGGCGACACGATCTGAGGCTCGCGGAGACTCGTCGCCGGCGTCAGCCGGGCGGCGGCTCGAACACGATCACGGGGATGGCCCGGTCGGTCTTCCGCTGGTATTCGTCGTACGCGGGCCAGACGTCCAGGGCGCGTGCCCACCATGCGGCCTTCTCGTCACCTTCCACCTCGCGGGCCCGCAGGGTGTGCACCACCGGACCGTCCTGAACGGTCACGTCCGGATCGGCGAGCAGGTTCAGGTACCAGCTGGGATGGTGGGCGTCGCCACCCTTCGACGCAACCGCGGCGTAGGCCCCCTCGTGCTCGACCCGCATCACGCCCGCCTTGCGGACCTTGCCGGTGCGGCGGCCTCGCATCGTGATGACCACGCACGGAACGCCCTGGATGGTCACTCCCTCGGTGCCACCGGACGATTCGTAGACGTCGACCTGCTTCGCGACCCAACCCCACGCGCTGGGCTCGTACTCGCCCTCGATCGGCATGGCGGCGATTCTACGGGCGCGGTCACACGACCGAATGCTGGAGGCGACCCCCACGAGCCGCGAGCTCGGCCCTGAGCTCGGCCATGAGAGCCAGCGTCGCTTGCGCCGCCTCCGTCGCCGATCGAGCCGCCTCGAGCGCCCCGTTGGCCGCCCGTGCCGTCTGCTCGGCGAGCTCTCGCATCGTCAGCTCGTTGTGCCCACAGCACCCGCAGTCGAGCCCGTGGACCACCGTCCCGTCGGGCTGAACGCCGCCGACCCTGTCGACGTCGTCGACCGGCAGCCTCACGGTGTAGCCCGACATCACGTCACCTCCAGCGTGCGCCTGGGTCCAACCATGGTCATGAGGTAACCGCAGACGTGGGCGCCCGTGGGGGATCCGCCGGCCCCGCCCTCACGTCCGGCCACACCCTGAGTAGTGGCTGCGTGACCCCCCGACCCCGCGACCGCGCCCACCACCCACCCTCAGCGGCCACGGGTAACGTTGCGCTCACCCAACGCGATCTCTACACGTACGGCTCAAGCCCCCATGAGGTGTACCAGGAGGCCGGAATGCCGAGCTCCAGCGACGACGCGAGCGCACCGGACGCGGTCGCCGCCAGTGGGCGGCGCGACTTCATGCGGAAGGCGGCGGTCGTCGGCAGCGGCGCGTTCGTCGTGCCCACGATCATCACGGTGGACCCGGCGGATGCCCAGGCACCGACCAGCCCGCCACCCGAACCCCCTGGGCAACACGAGTCGCCCCCGGCCGAGGCTGGTGGATCGCCCGGAACCGGGCCACAGTCCGCCGGCACCCAGCGAAACCGGGCGGGCCACACTCGGACGACCACGCGTACCGAGCTGCCGCGTACCGGCGCCAACCTCGATCGCCTCGCCGCCGCCGGGCTGGCCGCCACCGCGGGAGGTGCGGCGCTCGTTCTCTGGAGCGCCGAAGCCAGGGCCAGTGCGAGGTCCGCCGAGAAGCCGTCCGAGACGTGATCGCACGGCACGGAGTTCGTGCCGACTCAGCCCGGCTGAGGAGATGTCGCCGTCCCGGTAACGGAAGGTAGACCCAACGCGGTCTCTATGCGTACGGCTCAGACCGCCGCTGAGCCGTCCCGAGGAGCCGGGGCAGGGGGACGGCTGGGGAAGCGGACAGGTGTCCCCGGCTTCCTCGGGTCCTTCCGGGTTGGGCATACCCCGTCCCCGGCTATCCGCCGAACGTGCGCGGCCACGATCGCGTGCCGACGCCGACCCGTCACGCCTGCGGTCCCTGCTCGCGCACGCTCTGCTCGGTGGCCGGGCGGTCCAAAGGCGTTCTCGTGATCGCCTCGAGGAAGTCCACGCGGTCCAGCGCGAAGAGCGTCGCGGCGGTCGCTGCGGTCACGGTCGCCATGCGCGGGTGGTTCGTCAGCAGCGCGATCTCGCCGAAATAGCTGCCCGGGCCCAGCTTTGCCATGGCTCGACCGTCCCGGCTGAGCTCGAGCTCACCGTCGGCCACGATGTAGAAGCGGTCGCCTGGATCTCCCTCGCGCATCAGAACGACACCGGGCCTTGCGGCCACCCGAGTCAGCCGAGTGGCGATCCCCTCCAGCGTGTGGCTGGTCAGCGGAGCGAACAGCTCCAGCGACTGGAGGAGGGTGACCTCTTGCTCCAAGAGCTCCACGCCTCGATCCACCGCACGGATCCGTGCCGTCAGGAGGATGACGGCAATCGGGAGCAACAGCCCGGCGGCAAGGATCCCGCCCCGCAAGCCCAGGGCGGCCACCAACAGCGGGGTGACAGCCGCCCCGACGGCGGCCCCGGCCTCTTTCGCGCCCTCGAGGACCCCGAACACTCTGGCCAGGATGCGGTCGGGTACCACCCGCTGGAGAAGTATCCGCCCGGCCACGTCCGCTCGGGCGTGCCCGGTCCCGGCCACGACGAGGAACGTCACGGTGAGGACGATGGTTGCGGCGAAGGCCAGCGCCGCCGTCCCCAGGCCGTAGACGATGACGCCCACGGCCAGCGCCGCACCGAGCTGGGGCTTGCCCACGAGCCTCGTCGCCCAGAGTCCTCCGAGCAGCCCGCCCGCCCCCCGAGCGGCCGTCAGCAAGCCCGCACCGGAGGGAGGGAGGTCGAGGAGTCCAAGCGCGACGACCACCAGCACGATCTCCAGGGCCCCCGAGATCATGGACTGGCCAACCAGCAGCCCCATGACCAGGCGCTCGTTCGGCTGCTGCGAGAGCTCGCGGAAGCCGGCCAGCGCCTCACGGACAGGACGATCACGGCTCGGCGCTGGTTGAGGCTCCGGCCGGAGACCGACCACGAGCAGCGTCGCCCCCAGATGCAGCCCGGCGAACACGCCCAACGCCAGCTCCGGCCCGTCCAGCGCGATCAGCGCGGCGTATGCCGCCGGACCCACCAGTGCCATGGCGCTGGAGATCGTCGCGGCCACGACGTTCTCCGCCACCAGCTCGTCGGTCGATCGGGCCAGCTGGGGGAAGAGCGCCGACTGCACCGGCCGTGTCACCGTCACGCTCGCAGCCACGACGGCGGCCAAGCCGTAGACGACGGCGATCGGAGCCTCCCAATAGAGCGCTGCCGCCACTGCCGCGACCGCGACGGTCTGCACGGCATACCCGAGCACGAGGGCCCGGTCCCGCCGCATGCGGTCCCCCACCACCGATGCCAGCGGGGCGAAGATCGCCGCCGGTATCAGCTGGATCGTGGCAACCAGGCCGGTCTCCGCAGCTCCGCCCTGCTGGTAGGCGACGACCAGGATGGCGACGCGGGTCCCCCACTTGGCCATCTCGAACAGGAGATAGGCCAGTTCCACCCGCCGCAGGTCGTCGTTGGCGAACACTGAGCGGAACGCCCCGACGGTCCGGAAGCGGCCCGTTCGCGCCGCCATGTCGGAAGGATGGCACGCCTCGTCCTCGCCGGGAAGAGAGCCAGGGCACCGGCGCTAGGAAGGAAACCTGCTTCAACTGCCCGCCTGTTCAACGACGGCTAGCGGATCTCAAAGCCCGAATGGTCGAGCGTGATGGCTTCGACCGCCCTGTCGCCACAGGGCGGAGATAACTGACACACCGGGTGTGTGTCGCTTGACGGCGATCCGGCACCCAACGTCGCACAAGCTCCACACATGGCCCCATCCAGCTCCGACGAGCTTCGACACCCGCCCAGCGCGGACGTCGACACCAGCGCCGGTGGCGACGCGCACGGGGCCACCCAGGACCACACCGAACCGCCCGTGCGGCACCTGGTCATCTTTTCCCGACTTTCCCAGTCCTCGGCGCTACGCCCGCTACGCCCCGCCACTTGACTGGTCAAGCCGGGGTGTGCGCCCCCGGTAGGACTCGAACCCACGACCCGCTGCTTAGAAGCAAGGTCCCGGTGTGCGACGTGCGACCTTAGCGGTGCAGCCCTCCTGAGCAGGTCACGACCCGCTGCCTTGACCTATCAAGGAGGCGACAGCTATCAGGTGCCCCGGCGAGTGCGGTGAACACTCCCGGGGCGGGACACCGGAGGTCAGTCCGATGCCAGAAGGCAAGCTACCCCCACGTTCGCGGTGCAGGCCGTCCTCGAAGTACCCGAACAGCTGCGAACCCACGCCCTCGGCGAGCGGGTCTCGCTGCTGTTCGGAGACGACGTGCACGGCATCAGATTCATGGGCAACCGCGACGACCTGTGGCGGCTGATCGGCCAAGCGGGCCGGCAGCTCGCCACCCTCACCGACGACCAGGACGACCAGTGACCGGCGACGAACGCCTCGCCGAGTTGGAGCAGCGGGTCGCCAACCTCGAGGCCATATTTGAGGCGTTGATGATCATCGAGAAGGCGCGGGTTCGGGCCCGTGAGCGGGCCCACGGCACCCAGCTACCCACGGTGACCTGACCTGGTCCCATTTCCACACCTGCCACCTTCCGTCCCGCCGGGGGGTTCCGCCGGCTCACTTGGGGGGTGATACCGCCGCGCAAAAGGGTTAGGGCGGTTGCACAAGTAGGAGGCGCCCTACCGCGAGTTTTCATTTGAGGCAAACACGATCTCGCGATTAAGCGAAGACGCCCCGTTTAGCCCTCACCAGTGCGGGAATGATGGGCGACACCCCCAATAAGAAAGAGTGGTAATGGCTACTGATCGCATGAATCTTGAGACCGATGTAGCTCCCGGCCGACGGACCCGTGGCTATGGGTCTCGGAGGACGTTCACGGAGACCAAGGCCGGGTTCAAGACGACGGAGTTCATGGTGGCGCTGGCCGCCATGGTGGCGATTCTCATCGCCACCTACGTCGCCGACGCAGACCTCGGCGCCAACGAG
>Ga0081455_10003501_pt1 | contig 18037 bp, 15 predicted proteins | sample TabmetS3T2R1_FD_70207 | JGI IMG/M metagenome (GOLD analysis project Ga0081455, IMG submission 70207) | Tabebuia heterophylla rhizosphere microbial communities from the University of Puerto Rico - S3T2R1 | ecosystem: Host-associated > Plants > Roots > Rhizosphere ...
TCGTCCACGAGGACCTCGACGTCGTCGCGACGATCGGCCGCGACATCGCGCCGGCACTCGCCGCCTAGGGCACCTCGAAGTCACGCCGTTCGATCAGCACCGCGGCGGCGCCGAGCGCGACGAGCGACGCGAGCCCGACGACGACCAACCCGACAGGCCGGACGCCGTCTGCGAGCGGGGACTGACCGATCCACCAGAAGCTCGAGAGGAAGCGAAACGGATCGAGCCACCCCGCCAGCCCGTGCAGGCCGTTGACCAGGAAGCTGAAGGCAGCGAACACCGCGGGAACGGCGATCGCAAGCGCGCGGCTCGGGTGAGCCGCGCCGACCGCGAGCGAGAGCCATCCGTGCAGGACGGCAAGCACCCCGAGCCCGGCCACCGCTCCGATGAGGTGCCCGAGCGGCAGGTCGAGCCCGAAGATCGGATCGAGCACGATCAGGGCCAGGAACACGACCGCAATGAGGATCGCCACCTCGATGCCGACCGCCACTCCCTTGGCCGTCACGCCGTCTCGGCGCCGGATCGGATACGCGAACAGCAGCTCGAGCCGGCCCGCCTCCTCCTCGCCCGCCAGCGTGCGTGTCCCCAGATTGATGGCGAACACGATCGCCAGCAGCGGCAGCATCAGGTTGAAGAGCTCGGTGTCGATGAAGCCGGGGCCCGACGTGATGTTTCCGGAGAACCCGAACAGCGACTTGAGCGCCTCCGGGTAGTTCTGAACGAGCTCGTCGAAGTTCGCTTGCCCCTCGATCGACGGGAAGATGGCGGCGATCAGGGCGATGTAGGCCGCGACGCCGACGCACCAGCCAATCAGCGCCCGCGTGCGGTCGCGAAGCCCTCGGTTCAGCAGCTCAGCGGCTTCCATCGTCCCCCCGGTAGAGCTCCAGGAAAATCTCCTCGAGTGCGGCCGGCTCAGCGACGAAGTCGACGACGCGGTGCCGCGCGGCGACCTTCACGACGCCGTCCATCGCAGATTCCGGCGCCGACAGGCGGACGACGCCGTCCTCGGTGCTCTGGACGCGGACGCCGTCGAGCCCGGCGAAGGACCCCGGGTCGACCGGCGCGGCGAACGTGATCTCGATGTGGCGAAGCGAGCGTTCGCGCAGCGAGCCGACCGAGTCGACGTCGATGAGCCGCCCGCTGCGGATGATCCCGACACGGTCGGCCGTGTGCTGCACCTCGTCGAGGGAGTGCGAGGAGAGGAAGACGGTGCGACCGTCGGCGGCCGTCTCCCGGATCACCTGACGGAACTCCTCCTGGTTGAGCGGATCCAGGCCGCCGGTCGGCTCGTCGAGGATCAGCACGTCGGGACGGTGCATGAACGCCTGCACGACCCCGAGCTTCTGGCGGTTGCCCTTCGAAAGCTCCCGGATCGGCCGGTCGAGGTTGCAGTCGAAGCGTTCCACGAGCCGATCGCGAAGCTCGTGGTCGGCCCCGCCCCGGAGCCGCGCCAGCGACTCGAGCTGCTCCTGCCCGGTCAGTCGGTCATTCAGGCGGAGGTCGCCCGGCAGGTAGCCGACCTGCCGCCGTGAATCAACGCCGCGCGAGCGCGTGTCGAATCCGTCGACCGCCGCGCGCCCCGCCGTCGGTCGGATCAGGTCGAGCAGCAGCCGGATCGTCGTGCTCTTGCCGGCGCCGTTCGGCCCGAGATATCCGAAAACCTCGCCGCGCTCGACCCGGAGGTCGAGATCGACGAGCGCACGGACCCCGTTGGGGTAGGTCTTGGAGAGGCCCTGGGTCTCGATCGCCGGCGCCTCGGCCACCGAGGCATCGTGCCAAAGGTCGGCTGTTAGGCCGGTCGCTTCTCAGCGATCGTCTCGAGACGTTCGCGCATCGCCTCGGCGTCCTCGCCGAGCTCGTCGAGCCGCGGCAGCTCGGAGAGGCTCTCGAGGCCGAAGATCCGCTCGAAGAGCGGCGTGACGCGGTAGCGGACCGCGCCGACGGACTGGTCGCGCCCCGCTTCGGCGATCAGCCCCCGCTCGACCAGGCCGGCGACGACCGAGTCCGTTGCGACGCCGCGAAGGCGTGCGATCTCGGGTCGCGAGCACGGGCCGAGGTAGGCGATCACGGCCAGCGTCTCGAGCGCCGCGCCGGAGAGCCCGCGCTCGACGGGACGCTCGAAGAGGCGCCCGCAGGCGTCCGCCGCGTCCCGCGAGGCGCGGAAAGCCCAGCCGCCGGCGACCTTCTCCAGGACGATCCCGCTGCGTCCCTCGCTGAAGCGCTCCGTCAGCAGCCCAAGGGCCATCTCGATGCGCTCCGGGTCCTCCCCGGCCGCCTCGGCCAACTCGGGGACGGTCAACGGCTGCGAGGCGACGACGAGCAGCGCCTCGAGCGTGTGCGCGAGGCGGTCGAGCGGGTTGGCTGCGACTAGGCGGAGCGGGCGTCCCATCGGTCTCTCCTTTCCGCGTCACGGGCGTCGTTCCTCTGCACTCGGATGGGTGCGAACGGGGCCGCCTGCGACAACGCGATCTCGCCGGCCTTCCGCAGCTCGAGCAGCGCCAGAAACGCGACTGCCTGCTCGACGCGGGTCAGTCCATCCACCTCGGCGTCGAAGTCGAACCGCGTGCGGCGCCGGAGCAGCGAGCGAAAACGTCCGAGGAACTGCTCCACGGGGGGAAACCGCTCCAGATGGGCGAGCGACACAGCCGGCGGCTCCACCGCCAACCCGCGCAGCGCCGCCGCCAGCGCCTCCGGATCCTGCGGGAGCAGCCGGAGATCGGGTCGCGGCGCGAGCGGCGCCGGCCCGAGCCGGAAGAAGCGGTCCTGCCCGGATTCGAGCCGCTCGGCGAGCCAGGCCGCCGCCTCCTTGATCCGCCGGTACTCGGCGAGCCGCCGGGCCAGCTCCTCGGCCGCCTCGGCCGGGTCGAGATCCTCGAGGTCGGGCGCGCCACCGGCCAGTAGTGCGCGCGCCTTGAGCTCCAGGAGCGCCGCGACGAGCACCAGGAACTCCCCGCAGGCGTCGAGATCGAGCTCGTCCCGCTCGGCCAGGCGCTCGACGAAGGCCAGGACGACGCCGGCGACGTCGACTTCGCCGAGGTCGAGCTCCTCGCGCAGGACGAGCGCGAGCAGCAGGTCGAAGGGACCCTCGAACGCCTCGAGGTCGAGCTCGAGCTCGCGGACCGGTACGGGCACCGGCAGGACGCTAGCGACCGGGGCGGACGCGGCGGCCCTTGGGAATCGCCATCGTCGGGCCCTCGGGCTTCTTCACCGCGGGGGCGCGCCGGCGGCGACGGCCGCCCGGGCGATCACGAAGCACCTGCCACCAGATGAAGAACGCCGTCGCGAGGATGAAGACGACGATCGAGACCCACGCGTTCAGCCGCAGCGGGCCGAGCTCGTGCGACGGATCGATGCGGAGCAGCTCCTCGAAGAAGCGCCCGAACGTGTAGAGCATGACGTAGAGCGCAAACAGCGCCGGCGGCTTGAAGCGGATGTAGCGGTCGAGGATGAGGAGCAGCACTCCGGCCGCGGTCACGTAGAGGAACTCGTACAGGAACGTCGGGTGGAAGGTGTCGGAGGCTGCGTACTGGAACGGGCGGTTCTCCGGGTCGATCTCGAGCCCCCAAGGGAGGTTCGTGGGCTTCCCGAAGAGCTCCTGGTTCCACCAGTTCCCGAAGCGCCCGATGCCGTGGGCGAACAGGAGACCCGGCGCGGCCGCGTCCATGAGGGCGAACGCGCTCTTGCCGGCGCGCCTGGCGACGATGCAGCCGACGATCGCCCCGAGCAGGATCCCGCCCCAGACGCCGAGGCCGCCCTTCCAGACCTCGAACACGCCCTGCCATTTGGGGTCGGGGACCTCCGACCAGCTCGTGATCACGTGGTAGGCGCGCGCGCCGACGATCCCGGCCGCGACGCTCCAGACCGCGATCCGCAGCAGGAGGTCCCAGTCGCCGCCGGCTGCGCCAGGCCGCTTTGTCCACCGCAAGCCCGTGACGACGATGCAGACCGTGATCGCGAGCAGCAGCATCAGCCCGTACATGTGGACGTCCACGGGGCCGATCTCGAAGAAGCCGCTCGACGGCGATGGAATCGAGGCGATCACGCGCGGGGCATTCTGCCCGTCGCGCGAGAGTCGTGGCGCCTAGAGCAGGATCTTGGTCGCGAGATCTGGCGGGCAACCGCGCCGGACGAGCTCGACGGCTCGATGCAGATCGACGTCGTTGCGCGAGGCGAGTCTCCCTGCAGCGCGACGGCTGTACCCGGCCCGCTCCAGCTCCTCGATGCGCCAGAGCTCGATGCGCTGTTGCTCGGTGTCCTCGAGAACGTGGAGTTCGGTCTCGCCCATCGTGTTACCTCCGGATCGCTGCAGTTCTTCCCACATTGGTCGGCCTTTCAGACGCTTTCCTTCTCCCCCGATCGGGGGGTCTCAGAGTCTTCGCAGGCGCTCGGCGGGCGGTTCGAGACCGCCGCCGAAAGCAGAGATCCGGCCTAGTGAGTGGGTGCCGGGGCCCTGACGCGAAGGCGCCGAGCCAGCAGGAAGAGCACCGCCGCGAGGCCGAGGAGCAACGCGATCACGGCCGACGCGGTCATCACCGGGAACCCGCCGCCGTCGCCGGCGGCGCCGATCGAGACGGGTGCGAACGTGTGCGTCCGCGCGCCGCCGTACTGCGTGAAGCCGTCGTAGACGGCGTATGACCACTTGCCCGTGGTCGGGAAGACGACGTGGGCGATCGCGACACCCGACTCGTCGGTCGTCGTCGCCTTGAACGTCTTCGTCGTCGAGCCGTTCTTGATCGTCAGCGTCGGCACGACGCCCATCAGCGGGGTGTCGGGATTGCCGTGCTGCAGGATCGTGATGCGGGCGTCCCAGGTCTGGCCCGGGCCCATGTCGTCCGGCGGAGGCGAAACGCCCGCCGTCGCCCAGCCGCCCGCCGTCGCACTCGCCGGCACCGCCAGCGCAGCGAGCGCGAGACCGATCACAAGCTTCCTCATCTGCCCTCCTTTGGGATTCCTCGTCCTACACCGGCAATGCGGGTGAGGTTCCGATCAGCGCATCGAGCGTGCGATCCGGAGTGCCTGCTCCTTGGAGATGTCGGCTTCGATCCGCACCGTCACGCCGTCGTTCCGCTCGAGCACGAGCGTGTTCCCGACGAGCCGGAACGGCTCCTCGCGGTCGGCGCCCGGGTAGAAGAGGAAGTGCCGCTCGCCCTCGATCCACACGCCGCTCGCCCCGTCGATGCTGACCTGCTCGACCCGCGTCGCGGTGTTGACGAGCTTCTCGAGGGCGCCGATCGCCGCGACCTGGGTGATCAGCAGCTGTGGCTTGTCGAGCGAGCCGTAGACGAACGAGACCTGCCCGCTCGGGAGCGGCTCGCCGTAGTAGACGTTCGGATCCTCGTAGCCCGGCAGCGTGGGGACGCGCACGGGGAAGTTCACTCGCCCACGCGCCTCCTCGAGGCTCACCCGATCTCCGACGCCGAGGTCCTCTGTCGCCAGCTCAACCTCAGGCAAGCCCTCCACCTGCCTGATCGTCACGGCGCCGATCCCGAGCCAGTCGAAGACCGCGCTGCGCGCCTGCGGGACGGCCAGCACGGCGCCGATGCCCACCACGAGCGCGGCCAGCGCGATGACGAGCGGCCGCCGCCACGAGCGCGGGCGCCGACCCTCTGCGAGGCGTCGCCTGACGGCGCCGGTCAGGTCGGGTGTCTCGGGGTAGTCGAGCTCCCGGCCGATCTGCGTGAGTGCGAGCTCGAGCTCAGACATCGTCGACCTCCATCCGTTCTCGCAGGTGATCGAGGGCCCGCGAGAGTCGCGACTTGACGGTTCCCTTGCGAAGGCCCAGTGCCTCCGCGGTCTCCGCCTCGGAAAGCTCGAGGAAGTAGCGGCAGGCGACGACCTCCCGCTCCTCCTCGCGCAGGCCGTTCACGGCGGCCAGCAGGTCGCTCTGCCGCTCGGCGTCGAGCAGAGAGGACTCGGGGGACGGGGCCGCGCCCCCCGAGGTGACAGCCGCCGCGGCGCGCAGCGAGAGGTTCGCGCGCCGGCCGGCCGAACGGCGGCGATTTCTGGCCTCGTTGGCCACGATCCGGAGCAGCCAGGGGCGCAGCTCGGCGCCCGGACGGAACCGCCCGAGCGCGTAGAACGCCTTCACGAAGGCGCTCTGTGCGGCTTCCTCCGCATCGGCGGCGTTGCCGGTCAGCAGGTACGCGGTCCTGAAGGCGATGCCCTGGTATGCGTGCACGAGATCTCCGTAGGCGTCCTGGTCGCCGCGCTTGGCGCGTTCGACGAGCTCTGCCTCTGTCAGTGGTCGGCCCACCACCGCTTCTTCTACACCGGGACGGGCCGTAGGGTTCCCTCCGTGCGGTGGCTGGCCCTCGTCGTCCTCGCGTTCGCGTTCTCGGGCTGCGGCGGGGGCGGCTCGGGCTCGGACGCCATCGAGGTCGAGCTTCGCGACGTCCGCAGCTTCGAGCCCGTCGGGACGGTGACGCTGGAGGAGCGTGACGGCGGGACGCGGGTCGAGGTCAGCGCCACCGGCCTCCAGGGCGCGTCGTCGCCGGCCATCCGCGGCGGGTTCTGCGCCGAGCTGCGCCCGCGCGAGCACAAGCTGACCGAGTTCGAGAACGGCCGGTCGGTCACCGACGTCGACGTCCCGCTCGACGACCTGCTCGCGCGGCAGTCGAAGGTCACCGTGTCCCGCGGCGAGGACACGCCGCACCGGGTCGTCGCCTGCACCGAGCTCCCGTTCGAGGGTGAGGAGCCCGAGGTCGCGATCGCCGACCTCGTCGGCCCGGGCATGGCCGACAAGGGCCTCGGCTGGTTCGAGCGGGCGGGCCCGGAGCGCACGAGGGTCGGCATCCTCCTCTACGACGTCGTCCCCGGCCCGCAGCCCGCCGCGATCGTCCGCGGAGGCTGTCGCGGGCAGGCCGTGCACGAGCTGACCGAGATCCGGGACAGCGAATCAGTGACGGTCGTTGACGCGCCGCTCGACGAGCTCGCCGACGGGAACTACCGGCTCGTCGCCGGGACGACCTGCGGTCCGATCGCGCGCTAGGCGCCGGCCAGGAGCGCCTGCGCCCGCTCCACGCCGACGACGTGGCCCTTCCGCTCGTAGAGCTCGCGGGCCTGCTCGACGAACGGCGCCGACTCATCCTCGCGACCGGTGAGCCGCAGTACCTCGGCGAGGTCCATCAGCGCATCGGCGTGCAGGACGAGGAAGTCCGTCTCCTCGGCGAGCCCGACGGCCTCGCGCGCCAGCGCTTCCGCAGCCGCCGGATCTCCCGTCTTCGCCACGAGCTTTGCCTGGACGGCTCGCCACTGGACGCCGGCCGACAGATCGTCGGGCGCGGTCGCCTGCTTCCCGACCTCGCTGAGCTCGAACGCCTCGTCGTCGCGCCCCTGCGAGTACAGCGCGTCGGCGAGCTTCGCCGCCAGATCCGGGAAGTTCATGCTCTCGCCGATCTCCTCGAGGGTCCCGTAGCCCGCGGCCAGCTCGCGCTCGGCGGCAGCGGGGTCGCCGGCGAGCATCTCGACGATGCCGTAGGTCTCGGCGGCAGACGCCGCCGTCACACGCAGGCCGAGCTCGCCGAGGACCTCGCGATGGGAAGCGACGAGCTCGCGTGCCTCCACGAACGACCCCGCCATCGCCTTCAGGCCGGCGAGCGCCCGGAGCGCGGAGGCGACGATCCGCCGCTGCTGGCCCGGCTGCGCGAGGATCTCCTCGCAGACGGCGATCGCCTCGGGAACCGGCATCGGCCCGAAGAACGCCGCTCCGACTGACAGGTTGAGGCTCTGCGCCTCGGTGCGGGCGTCCCCGGCGCGCCTGGCGTAGTCGATCGCGCGCTGCAACGCCTCGTCCGCCGCCGCCGCCTGGCAGCGGAACCACGGCGGCCAGGCGAGCAGCTCCCAGGCCTTCGCGAGCAGGCGCTCGTCGCCGGCCTCCGCGAACGTCTCGACCAGCCTCGCGCCGTCGGCCTCGAATTCCGTCGACCCCGGATCGGTGAGGACGCGCAGACGCAGCCGGATGAGCTGTGCGCGCGCTTCGAGAACCTGATCGCCGGCCGCCGAGGCCGCTTCGGTCACCTCGGCGAGCACACTCTCGGCCCGCTCGAAGTCGCCGGTCTCCCGCAGCGCCTCACCGAGATCGGCCAGGAGCTCCGCCCGCCCCGGGGCACCTGGCTCGAGCAGCGCCGCCGCCCGGGACAGGAGCGTCTCGGCGGCGTGGACGTCGCCGCGCTCGTACGCGCGGCGGCCCGCGGCGCCCAGCCGCGTGGCCGCACGGCGCGCGAGGGCGCGCGCGTCGGCGTCAACGGGCGCCAGCTCGGCGCGATACGTGTACGCCTGCTCGAGGTGGTAGCCGACGATCTCCTCGTACTCGGAGTCCTCGGTCGTCCGCTCGAGCCAGTCGGCGAAGCGTTCGTGCAACTCGGCGCGCGCCTGCTTCGGAAGCGAGTCGTACGCGACCTCTTGGAGCAGCAGATGGCGGAAGCGGAAACCCTCGTCGCCGGAGTGACGAAGCAGCTCACGCCGCACGAGCATCTGCAGCGCAGGCCCGACAGCCCCACGCTCCTCCTTTGGCGACAGATCGAGGACTGCGTCGCGCCGGAACTCGCGGCCGATCGTCGAGGCGCGCTGGACGACCCTGCGCTCCTCCGCGTCGAGCCGCTCGAGCCGCGCGGCGAGCAGCGCATGAATCGTCGGCGGGATGTCCGATGCGCTGTCGCCGTTCTCGGCGAGCATCGCGAGCATCTGCTCGATGAAGAGCGGATTTCCCTCGGCCGCATCCAGAATCCGGTCGCGAAGCCCCTCGGTGAGCTCGCCGTCTCCGCGTAGCAGCTCGACCAGCTGCTCGCTCTCCGTCAACGACAGCGGCTCGAGCAAGGTCGAGCTGATGTTCGCTCGGCCGCCGGCCCACCGCGGGCGGGCGTCGAGGAGCTCGGGTCGACTGAGGCAGAGCAGGAGGATCGGCGACTCGGACGACCAGTCTGCGACGTGCTCGACGAGGTCGAGGAAGGTCGGGTCGGCCCAGTGGACGTCGTCGAGGACGAGGACGACCGGGCGCTCCCGAGCAAGCGCCTCGAAGAGCTTCCGCGCGGCCCAGAACGTCTCCTCGTTCGAGCTCGCGCTCCCGGCGAGACCTGCGGCGCCGAGCAGGCGATCGACGATCGTGTCCGCTTCGCCTTCCGCCGCGAGCACGGCCTTCAGCGCCGTTTGCGGATCGGCGCCGTTCACCTGCGAGACGACCTCGCGCAGCGGCCAGAACGTGATGCCCTCGCCGTAGGAGAGCGAGTGGCCACGCAAGACCTGCGCCTGGCCGTCGAGCGAGGAGACCAGCTCCTGCGCCAGCCTCGACTTGCCGATCCCGGGCGGCCCGAGAACGGTGAAGAGCTGGACGGCCCGCTCGTCCGCGGCCCGCTCGAAGCACTGCTTCAGGCGAGTGAGCTCTTCTGCGCGACCGATCATCGGCGTCTCCATCCGGCGGAGGTAGCCGGGCGCTCCCGCTTCGACCTCGAGCAGCCGCCAGGCGGCGCGCCGGCCGGTTGCTCTGAGCGCGGCTGGATCGGCCGCCTCCACGCTGACCGCGTCGCGAACCAGCCGTTCGGTCTGTTCGTCGACCAGGATCTCCCCGGGCTCGGCCGCCTGTTGGAGTCGCGCGGCGACGCTCACGGCGTCGCTCGCGACGAGGCTGTGAGCGACCGCATTGCCCGCGACCACCTCGCCGGTGAGGACGGCAGCGCGGAGTGCGACGGTGATGCCGGACTCGCGCTCCAGCTCCGGCCCGAGGTTCCCCACTGCCTCCCTTGCCTCGAAGGCCGCGCGGACGGCTCGCAGAGCATCGTCCTCGTGCACACGAGGAACGCCGAAGATGCCGATCACCCCGCCGCCGGTCGACGGCTCCGTGCTCGCGCCGTGACGGTGGAGCACGTCCGTGACCGCATCCACGGCACGAGCCATCGGCCGTGAGAGCGCTTCCGGATCGTGCGTCCCCTCGAGGCTGAGGATGTCGGCGGAGACGACCGAGACCGTCTTCCGTGTCGCCGGAGCCGCCGGACCGGCCTCCGAGGGCTCCGCAGCCGGACCGGCATCCTCCGCGAGCTCCAGCGCCGGATCCTGCATGAGCACGGCCTTCTCGAGCCGTTGGAGCGCCGGGCCCGGCTCGAGGCCGAGCTCCTCGACGAGAACCTCGCGCGTCTCCTGGTAGATGCGGAGCGCATCGGCCTGCCGGCCGGACCGGTAGAGCGCGAGCATGAGTTGACCGCGGAGTCGCTCGCGAAGCGGGTTTTGCGCGACGAGTGCCTCCAGCTCCGCGACCACGTCGGCGTGGCGGCCCAGCGCGAGCTCGGCCTCGATCCGGTCCTCCGTCGCCGCCGACCGCAGCTCGTCGAACCTCGCCGCCTCGGTCCGCGCGAACGTCGCGTCCGAAAAGTCGACGAGAGCCGGGCCGCGCCAGAGCGCGAGCGCCTCGCGCAGACTCTCGACGGCCGCGGCGTACTCCCCCGCCGCCAACTCACGTCGTCCCTCCGCGGCTAGTGCCTCGAACCGATCCGCGTCGAGCTCATCCGGCTCGACGTGGAGCAGGTAACCGGGACTGCGCGTGACGAGCAGCTGCTCGCCCTCCGTGCCGTCGGGCGCCAACAGCTTGCGCAGCTGCGAGACGCCGTTCTGGATCATCTTTCCCGCAGTCGGCGGCGGATCGCCCTCCCAGAGATCGTCGATCAGGCGATCGCTGGAGACGATCTCGTTCGCGTGCAGCAGCAGGACGGCGAGCAGCTCACGCTGCCGCGCACCGCGCAGCGGAACCACTCGGTCCCCGGCACGGACTTCGAGCGGCCCAAGGATCCCGTAGTCCATTCCTGGGGCTTCTTGTACCGGAATTACCGCCCGATTACCGGCGGATGGAGGCCGTGCGCCACCATCAGCACATGGACACCCGCGTTGTTAGCCCCGTCGAGGAAGGCTTCGAGCACCCCATTTGCGGTTTCGGAGCGATCGCAGAAGCGTTCGCCGAGGTTTCCGCAGGTACGGGATCGTGCGAGGAGCTCCGGCGAGCGCTCGATTCGCGAGCGGAAGAGATCGACGCGACGACCACAGCGGTCGCGCTACGCCGCCTGGTCGGTCTCCTGGCGCTCAAGACGGGCGAGACGCCGCGAACGATCCTCGAGGAGGAGTTCAGAAAGGCTCCGAGCGACGAGTTCTGGCGGGGGACACTGGGAGGCCAGGCTTGAGAACCGCTGTCCAGCCCAGTACCACCGTCGGCTCGCGCCTCCGGCGCCTTGCCGCCCTGGGTTCGCCGCAGACCCAGGCCGGTTGGCCGACAAAGGGGAGCCCTGCACCGGGAGAGGCCGCGACTCCCGGGCAGGGCCCTCGCAGTTCGGTGGCGGCGGAGAGCGCCGCAAGGCTCTCCGCCGCCTCCCTCCCCTGACCGCAGCACGCGGTCAGCTCTCGGGCACCCAGTAGCCGCCTCCCGGGCGCAAATCGTTTTTGGCGGTGCTCCCCCACGCCACCGAGCCCCACGCGACCGAGCCCCAGGCGACCGAGCCCCACGCCACCGAGCCCCAGGCCGCGGAGCCCCAGGCGACCGAGCCCCACGCCGCGGAGCCCCACGCTGCAGAGCCCCAGGCGGCCGAGCCCCACGCCGCGGAACCCCAGGCAGCGTCGTTTTCGACCACGTGCGTCCACCTCGTCGAGTCGAAGACGCGCGTCGGGCCGCCGGCAGGATCGTCGACCAGGAAGTCGTTCAGCACCGAGTGCGGGTTCGGCGGGTCGACCACGGCCGCGGCGTCCCCAGCGCTCAGCGTGCCGACGCCCACGGACCGTGGCGTCGACTGCGGGAGCGGCTTCGCGGTCAACATCAGCGCGCCCTTGACCTGATCCGGCGTCCAGTTCGGATGCTCGGCCAGGAGCTCCGCCGCGCTCCCCGCAACGACCGGCGCCGCGAACGAGGTCCCGGAGAGCTGGAGGTACCCGGGCTCGACGCTGCGCTCAGGACGCTCGCGCGTCAGCGTGGCGTCCGGCGGCACCGCGACGGCGATGTACCGGCCCGGCGCGACGAGCTCCGGCTTGGCGAAGCCGTCACGCGTGTAGCCCCAGGCCGACCACGGCGCCGCGACGTCGTCGCGCTCCGTGAAGGAGCCACGCGTGTCCGTTGCGCCCACGGTCAGGACGAACGGATCGTTGCCCGGCGCAAACGGGACGGCGCTCTCTGCTCCGTCCGTGGCGTAGTTCCCGGCCGCCGCGACGACGACGATCCCGCTCTGCCAGAGCCGCTCGACGGCTCGGTCGAGCGGGTCGGAAACCAGGCTCGCGAGCGTCGTCCCGTGCAGCGAGAAGTTGGCGACCTTGATGTTGAGGCGCTCGCGGTTCGCGTAGATCCAGTCGGCCGCCTCGATGACGTCGCTGACGTTCCCGACGCCGTTGTCGTCGAGTACGTCGATCGAGACGATCCTGGCTCCGGGCGCCGCGCCCACATAACCCTGAGCGCTCCCGGCCGCCACGCTCGCCACGGCGGTTCCGTGGCCGTAGCCGTCACCCGCGGAGTTCGGCTGCCGATCGCCCAGGTTCACCTGTTCGATCACCCGGTCGCCGAAGTCGGCACGCGAGGTGTCGATCCCCGAGTCGACGATCGCGATCGTCCCCGGCTGGCCTGCCTGAACGCCCGGCCTGGCCTGAAGCGTGCCGATGCCCGCGATGTACGGCCACTGTTGTTTGAAGGCCGGCAGCAGCTGCGGCAACCCCGGCACGATCAGCGACGCGGAGGAGGTGTCCGAGCGGACGCCTCCGGGGTTGTGCGCGACGACCCGGACGCGGATCTTCTTGCCCACGTCGTAGGAGCGAAGCTTGTACTCCGCCGCGGTCGCATTCCAGATGTCGTTGCAGTTCCATCCGTTGACGTCGCACCGCTCCCACTCGTACGAGAAGGCGAGCGGCGCGGTTCCCTCCCAGACGCCGTTGGCCGCGGTCACCGTCTGCCCCTCCTCGACCGTGCCGAGGATCGCGGGCTTCGACGTCGAGACCGGCGGCCGCGCGAGGACGGGTGCGGTGACAAGCGATGCCCACGTGCTCGTCCCGGCGTTGTTTGCTGCCGTCACCTGCGCCCGAAGCCGGTAGCCGAGGTCCCCCGGAGCCGCCGTGTAGCTCGCGTTCGTCGCCCCCGAGATGCTCCGGCAGCCCCAGTAGTGGCCGCGAATGCCCGGGAGCGACAAGGCGCGGTTGTAGACGGCCACCTCGTCGATGTCGGCGTTCAGCGATGACTCTCCCGGGTAGCCGCCGATCCTGAGCGGGACGGCGGGGTCCCCGAGCGGGCCGGAGAACGGCTCCGAACCGATCAGCGCCGCGTTGCGATAGAGGCGAAGCGTCTTGCCGTCCCACGTGGCGACGACTTGCTCCCACGATCCCGATGGGGCGACTCCGGTTCGGAGAGTTGTCTCCGTCCCGGCGACAAGGGCGTAGTTCCCGTTCTCGTCCAGCCGGAGCATGAACCCGCCCTCACCCGGCAGCCAGCGCGCGAGGACGGCACGGTTCGTCTGCGCTCCGGCGGTGTCGACCCACACTTCGAGCGAAAAGCCCCTCGAGAGGGCGCCCGCGGCGGGTGCCGGGACCTCGACCGTCCCAGTCCCGCGGAGCCCGAGCGCAACGCTTCCGGTGCCCGTCACGCCGGGGACCCCGAGGGTCACCGCGCCGACGTAGGCGCCGTTTCTGCCATAGCCGGAGGTGTCGGCCGCGACCACGCCGCCGCTCTCCGAGAATCGCCAGAAGCCGATCGGCAGGTCTTCGCCGGCGACGACCTCGCGATCCTCCTTGTTGCAGCGCTGCCACCTGTACGAGTACGAGAGGTCGCCACCGCCCTCCCAGGCACCTGGAGTCGTCGTCAGGACCTGTCCTGGCTCCGCCAGACCGGAGACCTGCGGCTCGGCGGTGTTCAACGGCACGGCGACGGGCGCACCGGCGACAGTGACGACTGCCGTCGGCGCCGACATGGTCATCGCCGAGCCCTCGCTGCCTGTGGCCTCGACCATCACCCGGACGGCGGATCCGACATCGGCGGCGTCGAGCGAGTAGGCAGCTCCCGTGGCGCCGGCGATGTTCTGGCAGCCGAGGCCCTCCGCATTGCAGCGCTGCCACTGGAACGCGTACGAAAGCTCGCCGGTCCCGCTCCAGGCCCCCGGATCCACTGACAACGCCGTCCCGGCGACAGCGTCCCCCTGGATCGTCGGCAGCGCGGTGTTCGTCGGCAGGTCCGCCGCCGTCATGGACGTGTCGAGCGTGATGACGAGCGGCTCGGGGCTCTCGGCGAGGGCGACGACCTCGCTCCCCGTGAGCGTCGCGGAGACGCCCGGGACGGTGACGAACGTGTCCTCGACGGCCGGCGCTTCTTCCGTCTCCCCTTCTTCCCCGGCGGTGCTCTCGACCTCGGCGGCGACTGCCTCGGTGCCGGCGTCACCCTGGACGATGACGCTGAAGTTCGAGCTCGGGGCGGCCTGGGCCGCGTCGAGCAGGCTCTGCGAGATAGTGGTTTCGGCTTCGGAGTCCGCCCCGGCAGTCAGCGGCGCGGCGAGGATTGCGCCAACGAGCAGGGTGAGGGCAAGGCAGGGCCAGCCCTTCTGGAGAACGCGACCTGGGTTCGTGCGGCGCAGCTGGGCCTCTTTCGCCGGGGAGGGATCACCGCCCGGACGCGTGGCTCGCCGCTTTCGGGGGAAAAACCCAAACCACGCGACCGGGCAGTCCCGTGGACGATTTCATTCAGCCGCGGGAGCGACAACTAGCCGATCGTCTAGGTTCTCTTCGCCGTGCCGGAACCGGATTCGCTGCTCGACGAGGTGCTGCCGCGCTACGAGGTTCACGAGCGGCACGAGATCTGGGTTCCCGCGGCGCCGCCGGAGGCCTACGAGGCAGTCAAGGCTGTGAGCGCGTCGGAGGTGAAGCTCCTCGGCCCGTTGATGCGGCTACGGACCTTCGGACGCTGGTCCCGGCGTCTCGACGAGGGGTCCCCGCTGATCCGTGACCTGGAGCAGACCGGCTTCATACCCCTGGGCGAGCGTCCAAACGAGGAGTTCGTCTACGGGGCGATCGGGCGCTTCTGGAGCCCGACCGGCAATCGGCCGATCGCGGCCGAGGACTTCGAGGCGTTCTCCGAGCCCGGATACGCCAAGGCCGCCATGAACTTCGCCGTGCGCTCCGAGCGTGAGGGCAGCCGCATCACGACCGAGACGCGCATCCTGGGCACCGACGCTGAAGCGTCGCGGAAGTTCCGCGTCTACTGGCTCCTGATCCGGCCCGGGAGCGGTGCGATCAGGCGGAGCTGGCTGAAGGCGATCCGACGGAGGCTCGAGCGAACACGTCCGGGAACCGCTGCCGCGGAGCGGTGACGAAGCGGTCCCGCGAGCTCGGCCCCCAGCGGGCGCGGTCGTACGCCGGCGCGAACGGACGCTCGAGCAGGTCGAGGTCGTCGACCGCCGTTCGGAGCTCGTCGCTCCACTCCGCGTCGCGAGGGTTGGGCTCGGCGAGCAGCCCCTCGATCGTCCGGATCAGGCGGTCCTTCCGGACGATGTTCTCTGGCGACTGCTCCTTGAGACACACGCCGTAGGCGCCCGAGAGGTAGCCCTGCCACTCGTCCTCGAGGTCGCCCGCGGCGCCGCCGGCAGCAAGGAACCGCCGCGCGAAGTCCTGCCGCCCGGCATCGGCGAGCTCGAAGTGGCCGGCGGGAACCATCTCCATCCCGTCCGGTAGCACGTAGCTCGGCTGCGGCAGGCGGGCCTCGGCCATGAGCCTGCGCACCTCGTCCGGCGTCTCCGACCGGTCGGCGCTCGCCTCGTCGAGGGTGAGGTAGTTGGCGCGGACGTAGGCGACGTCGGCCGCGGTCATCGTCGGCTCCACGAGGAGGAGGGTAGTTGAGGCCTAGTAGTCGGCGGAGACGCTGTCGAACAGGGTGTAGAGGGCCCAGTTCACGATCGAGACGACGATCGTCGCGCCGACGTAGGTCCAGAAGCCGCTGATCGAGAAGTCCGGCGCGATCCACTCCGCCAGCGCCAGCATCGCGACGTTGAGCACGAAGTAGAAGAGGCCGAGCGTGATCACGATCAGCGGGAAGGTCAGCACCGTGAGGATCGGCTTCAGGAACGCGTTGGCGACCCCGAGCACGGCGGCCCCGAGCAGGAGCGAGCCCCACCGACCGATCTGGACGCCGTCGAACAGCCAGTCGATGACCAGCAGGGCGACGATGTTGACGCCCCAACCGATCAGCGCTCCGATGATGGGCCCTCGCCTCATCGGCGGCAGTATTTCAGCCCTCGCCGGACAGCCACTCGCCGTCAGCCGACGGCGGCTTCGCCCAGGAGCGCCTTGACCTCGCCGAAGAAGGCGGCAGTCGGCCTCACCCGGTAGCCCGGCCCGAGCTCGAGCGTCTTCGGACCGACGGATGTGTCCACCGAGAGGATCACGGGCGTCTCGCCGGGGAAGTCCTGAACGAGCCGCGCGAGCTCGCCGACGAGCCCGGCCTGCGCCTTCAGCGCGTCGACCCGAAGCCGGACCTCCTTCGCCGCCTGCGCGGCCTCGAACGCCGTCACCTCGAGCGCGATCAGCTTCGTCTCGCCTTCCTGCTTGTGGTCGACCCGGCCCTTGATGACGAGGATCGCGTCCGCCGCGAGCAGCTCGCGGGCCTGCTCGTAGACCGAGTTGAAGACCACGACCTCGGCGCTGCCCGCCAGGTCGTCGAGCCGCACGAAGACCATTGGGTCGCCCCGTCGCGTCGTCACCTGCCTGAGCGCGCCGACGATCCCGCCGACGGTGACGACCTCCCCTTCACGGCGGGCGGGCACCTCGGCGAGCCGACAGTTGGTCTTGCGGAGCAGCTCGTCCTTGACCGCGGTCAGCGGATGCTCGGAGACGTACAGGCCGAGCGACTCCTTCTCCATGCGCAGGAGCTCGTTCTTCTCGTACTCCTCGGCCGAGATCGGCGGGTGCTCGAGCTCGAACATCGACTCCTGGCCGAAGAAGAGGTCCTCCTGCCGCTTCGCGCCCGAACCGAGCGCGGTGTCGAGCGCCTCCAGCATTCCCCTACGCGGCGCGCCGGTCGAGTCCAGCGCGCCGCACATGATCAGCGACTCGAGCGCGCGCTTGTTGACGACCGTCGTCGGGACGCGCTCGGTCACGTCCCACAGCGACTTGAAGGGCCCACCGTTCTCGCGCGCGGCGACTAGCGCCGCCGCTGCCCCCTCCCCGACGTTCTTTACGGCGTTGAGCCCAAAGCGGATCTTTCCTTCCACGACCGCGAAGTCCGTCTGGGACATGTTCACGTCGGGCGGCTCGACCTCGATCCCGATCTCGGCACAGGCGTTCACGTACAGCGGCACGCGGTCCTTCGTGTTCATGACGGACGAGATCAGGGCGGCCATGTACTGGTGCGGGTAGTTCGCCTTCAGGTAGGCGGTGCGGTACGCGATCAGCGCGTAGCCGGCCGAGTGCGACTTGTTGAACGAGTAGTCCTGCGACTGCTCGGTGTCCTTCCAGAGCTGCGTCGCGACCTCGTGCGAGACGCCGTTCTCCGCGCAGCCTTCGAGGAACTTCTCCTTCAGCGAGGCCATCAGCGAGTGGATCTTCTTGCCGATCGCCTTGCGGAGATCGTCGGCCTCCGCGGGAGTGAAGCCCGCGAGGTGCTCGGCGATCTGCATGTATTGCTCCTGGTAGATCGCGATCCCGTAGCTCGTCCCGGTGATCGGCTTCAGCCGCTCGTCGATGTAGGTGACCGCCTCGCGGCCGTTCTTGCGGGCCGCGTAGGTCGGGATGTAGGCCATCGGCCCCGGCCGGTAGAGGGCGACGAGGGCGATCATGTCCTCGAACTCGGTCGGCTTGACGAGCCGCAGCGCCTCGCGCATGCCCGACGACTCGAACTGGAAGACGCCGCTGGACTCGCCGCGGGCGAGCATCTCGTACGTCCTCCGGTCGTCGAGCGGGATCGTCGTGATGTCGAGCCCGCCTCCGATCAGCCGCACCGCCTCGTCGATCACGTCGAGGTTGCGGAGGCCGAGGAAGTCCATCTTCAGCAGCCCCAGGGCCTCGACGTCGCCGCCGCCGAACTGCGTCACGACCTCCTGGTCGGCGCCCTTCT
>Ga0081455_10003502_pt1 | contig 18034 bp, 15 predicted proteins | sample TabmetS3T2R1_FD_70207 | JGI IMG/M metagenome (GOLD analysis project Ga0081455, IMG submission 70207) | Tabebuia heterophylla rhizosphere microbial communities from the University of Puerto Rico - S3T2R1 | ecosystem: Host-associated > Plants > Roots > Rhizosphere ...
GCTTGCCCGTCTTCACATTGCAGAACCCGCAGCGCCGGGTGCAGGTGTCGCCGAGGATCATGAAGGTCGCGGTGCCGCGCTCCCAGCACTCGCCGATGTTCGGGCAGGCCGCCTCCTGGCAGACCGTATGCAGGCCCTGGTCCTCGATCAGGCCGCGCAGCTCCCGGTAGCGCGGGCCGCCGGGCGCGGGGCGCTTGAACCAGGCCGGCTTGCGCTCGCGGAAGGGGCGCACCTCACCCATGTCGAGCACGCGCGCGCCGCCCGGGTTCGAGCGCGAGCGGGTGCTCACGCGGCCACCGGGATGCGCTCGAGCAGGCGCCGCTCCGATACGAGGCGCTGACGGCGCCCGAACGCCTCCGCGAAGCGCCACGCCATCCGCTTGCGGAAGCAGGGCAGCGAGCGCGTCCGCGCAGTCTCGTTCGCTATCGAGGTCATGCGCACGTGGTCGATGCCGCAGGGGACGATCCACTCGAAGGGCGTGAGGTCGTTGTCGACGTTGACGGCGAGGCCGTGGGTCGAAACACCTCCCGACACGCGCACGCCGATCGAGGCGATCTTCGAGTCGCCCGCCCAGATGCCCGTGTGCGGGTGCTCGCGCGGCTCCGACGCGATGCCCTCGTCGCCCAGCGCGGCCACGATGGCGTTCTCCATCGTGTGCACGAAGTCCGCCACCCGCTCGACCTGCATCACCGGGTAGGCCACGAGCTGGCCCGGCCCGTGGTAGGTCACGCGGCCGCCGCGATCGGTCTCGCACACCTCGATGCCGCGCTCCACGTACCAGTCGTCGCCCATCGGCAGGTCCGTGAGCTCGGTGCGCCTGCCCTTGCTGTAGACGGGCGGATGCTCGAGCACCAGCAGCAGGTCCGGAAGCTCGCCCGCGCGGCGCCGCTCGCGCAGCTCTTGCTGGAGGGCGAGGCCCTCCGTGTAAGGCACGGATCCAAGCTGCGCGACCCAGAGCTCAGGCACTGCCTGAAGGCTACCCTGCGGTCGGTGAACCGAGAGGAGCGCTTCTGGCCGGCCCGGATCCGCTGGCGGTTGCGCGGAGCGACGATGTGGCCGGCCTTCATCGCGGTCACGCTGATCGACGGCCTGCTCCTTCATCTGCTGCCGCCGATCGGCACCGGCGTGGACCTGATCCCGGCGATCCTGCTCGCGACGTTCGGCAACCTGATCCTGATCGGCGTGCTCGCGCCCTGGCTCGCGCGACGCGCCTGGTCGCGGCGGCCGGCGGCTGAGCCCGGAGCGCCCCCGAAGGCGCAGCTCGAGGTGCTGACCGACCGCATCGGCACCGGCCTCCTGATCGCCAGCATCGTCGGCGTGGTCGCCGCCGGGCTGGCAGCGCGCCCGACGGTGGTCTCCGAGACAGAGGACACCCAGCGCAACGCCGAGGCATTCCGGAACCTGGTGCTGCACTCAGGCGACCCCGAGCTGATCCGCAACCTCGAGACGGCCAACACGGTGCGGCTCCGCGAGGACTACTTCCGCACCTGCGTCGCCCGCGACGACCGGCGCCACTACTTCTGCGCGTTCGTCGACACGAGCACCGACCCGGCCGAGGTCACGCGCGACAGCAGCGCGGAGCCGAACTCGATCTACCGGCCGTCACCGTAGCGTCGGAGGGTGAACCGAACATTTGTCAACCAGGAGTTGACAAATTGCGTGCTCGTCCCGGGAGCTCGCCGAGCGCCGCGCCGGGTGTCGCCTACCGGCGGTCGCCGTAATTGCCGCTCGGCGAATAGATGCGCCTAAGCACGTCAACGAGGGGGTGCCTGAAGTTAGTCAACCAATGGTTGACAAACTGCATTGAGCGCCGCCCAGGCGTCGCCTAGCGGCCGTCGCCGTGATTGCCGCCCAGCGGTACGAAGCTGCGGCCGCCGTCCACGACCTCCAGCACCTCGACGTGGTTGCGGCCGCGGCGCAGGGCGTGCTCGGGGAATACGAACGAGAAGAACTCGGTGGGGCGGTGGCCCAGGTGGAAGCTGCGGCCGACGGCGCGGACGCGGCCGTTGACGACGAGCGCGAGGTCGCGGCTCTCCTCGGGTGAGCCGTTCACGATCCGGCCGGTCACGCGCGTCGGCCGGATCGGGGAGTCCGGCGCCACCTCGTCGAGGAGCCCGGCGTTGGCGATCTGCACGCGCGCGCGGGCGTTGCGCCCGTCATCGGCGACCGAGGCGTGCAGCGCGGTCGAGATCGAGCTGCCCAGGTCGAGCCTCGCGAGCCGCCGGCCGAGCACCCGCTTGTTGGGGCCGATGCGGTAGACGCTCGCCCACGGGTCGCCGTAGGTCCGCTCGCTGTACGCGCTCGTGCCGAACAGGCGCGCCCAGCGGGCGCGGTTCTCGGCGCGCCGCTCGGCCAGCTCGTCCGCGTCGATCCTGACCTCGCGCTTGAAGTCGCGCGTGGTCATCACGAGCTCGTCGCGGTCCTTGGAGGCGGGTGAGAAGACCGAGTCGCCGTCGTGGGGCCACCAGATGCTCCTGCCGAGCATGTCGCCGATCGTCGGGACGACGTCGATGTTGCGCACCATGCTGACGTCGATGCGCCCGCGCATCTGACCGGGCGCCTTGATGAACATCGGCACCGGCCCGACCTCGTCCACGTTCGAGTCGCTCACGAAGCGGCGGCTCGGGACCCCGATGTCATAGGCGTAGCCGTGGTCCGCCACCACCACGAGCAGCGACCGCTTCAAGAGGCGGGTCCGCTCGAGGCGGTCGAGCAGGCGACCCAGCTCGTGATCGGTGTAGCCGACCTGCAGCAGGTGGCGCATGTGGTTGTGCTGAGAGAGGTCCGTGTCGGCGAAGCTCGGCTTGGTGTTGATGCCCTCGATCGGGTCCTCGCCGTAGGGGCGGTCCGGGTAGCCCGAGGGCAGGTAGATCCAGGGCTCGTGCGGCAGCAACGAGTGGTTGAGGTAGAAGCCGGGCCGTTCGCGGCGCCGGATCGAGCCGATCCACTTGTGCAGGCGCGCCGGCCGGCCGCTGCCTTTGAGCCGGTCGAGCACGCTCGGGCGGCGCGGTCGCGAGCCCTTGCAGATCCGCGGCGGGCAGACCGCGCTGGCCGACTCAACTTTGTGGATCTCGTATCCCAGCCTGTGCATCAGGTGGTAGACGCTCGGCTGGTGGCTGCGCACGTCAGGCTTGGAGTTCTTCTGCGGCAGTCGCGCGTCGAGAATCGCCGGGACGGCCTTGAAGGTCGAGTCGTAGACGGTGAACGCGTTCGGGAACCACGTCGAGATCGACGCCAGCCGAGCGAAGTTCGGGAAGCGGTGCGCGTCGATCTCCCCATCGGGACGGAGCAGGTCGTCGGTGGGGAACTCGTCGAGGATCAGCACCACCACCGGCGGGCGCCCCTTTGCGTCGGGCGCGTAGCCGGCGGTGGCCTCGCCATCGCCACCGCGCCAGACGCCCGCCAGTGCCAGCGCCCCCACGACGAGAGCCGCGGCGCCGAGCACGAGGGCCGTCATCAGGGGGCCCCGGTGTCTCACCAGGGTCCACGTTAAGGGACTTGTTACTGACTTGTGATTACGCGCGAGCGAGCGCCCGCAGCTCGCCGGCCCGCGTGACCTCGAAGACCTCGACCACGTTGCGGCCGTTGGCGAGCGCCGCCTCGGGCACGTTCACGGCGAAATGCTCTCCGGGACGGCCCAGCAGCTGGAAGGTCCGGCCCACTCCCTCGATGCGTCCATTGACCGCCACGGCGACGGCGCGGCCCGGGCGCGGGCCGCCCGCGCCCTTGAGGCTGCCGGCCACCTGCGCGGGCACGATCCCGCCGGGGCGGCGCACGTGGTCGTAGCTCGCCGCCTGGGCGATGTTCGCGCGCAGGCCCTTCGCGGCGGCCCGGGCGAGCCCGGCAACACGCCTGCCGACGAGCTCCCGGTGCGGGCCGATGCCCGTGTAGAGACTCGCCCAGTTGCCCGAGCCGAGCTGGCGCAGCCGGCGCCTGACGACCGCCCGCCGGCGTGCCTGCCAGCGCTTGCCGGAGATGCGCACGATGCCGCTGAAGTCGCGTGTCGTGACGGCCACGGCACGACGGCGACGCACGGCGCGCGAGAAGGCTGAGTGACCCTGGGTGCGGTAGCCGAGCCGCACGCCGAGGACGTCGGCGATCGTGGGCGTGACGTCGAGCGTCTGCGCGTACGCCTCGGCGACACGGCCGGAGCGCTGGCCCGGAGCCTTGACGAAGAGGGGGACGGGCGTGAGCTCGTGCACGTTCGAGGCGCTCACGCTGCGCCGCGTGCTTACCCCGACCTGCCAGGCGTAGCCGTGGTCGGCCGTCACGACGATCAGCGTGTCGTCGTAGATGCCGAGCCGTTTCAGCCGCCCCACGAGCCGCCCGAGCAGGCGGTCGACGAAGCCGAGCTGGAGCAGGTAGCGCTGCTCGTTGTGACGGGTGAGGAAGGGGTCGTGGAAGGCGAGCTCGCTGTTCATCTCGGGGACGACGTCCGTGGCGCCAGCGCGCGTCCGCGCACCCGAGGGCAGGTACATGTAGGGGCCGTGCGGCAGCAGCGCGTGCTTCATCCAGAAGGTCGGCCTGCGGCTCGGCCGAATCGAGCGCACGAAGCGCGCGAAGCGCTCCGGCCGGCGGTGGCGCAGCCGCGGCATGATCGCCGGCCGGCTGACGTGCGCGCCGCGGCAGAGCCGGGGCGGGCAGAGGGCGGTGGCCTCCTCGGAGGCGACGATCCGGTACCCGCGCGCCCCGAGTGAGGTGAAGATCGAGCGCGGGTGCCAGCGGAGCTCGGGCTCCGAGTCCGCGACCGGGCGCATGCTGTCGAGGATCAGCGGCACGGCCTTCGTGGTCGAGTCGTAGGTCGAGTAGGCGTTCCGGAACCAGGTCGAGTCCGCTGCCAGCGCCGCGAAGTTCGGGTAGCGGCCAGCGTCGATCCGGCCGCTGCGGTCTAGCAGCGAGTCGCCCGGCAGCTCGTCGAGCACGAGCAGGACGGCATGGGGGCTGTGCGGGACCTTGCGGGCCGGTTGCGCGTCGGGGGCATCCGCGCTCGCCGATCCGAACACCACGACGATCGACGCCGCGAGACCGAACGCCACCAGCAGGCGGCCAAAGATCGAGCGCATGGACCCCGTGTAGCGAGCGCTGCAGACGTTTCACCGCGGGGTAACGCGACAGCCGCAGGCTCGTAACAGAAAGCCCCGGTCTTCTCCAGATGTTCGCCGGGCGATTACTTGCGGTTCACGCGTCGCGGTGCGCTCGTTTCTTTAGGATCTGCAGGACAGATCGGCAACTCGACGGGCGCCCGGATGGCGAACGACGACCGAGATGTAAAGGGCGTTTGGCCCGTGGATGGATTCGATACTCAAGACCTGATGGCGCGCACCGACTTCGTCGAGCGTTCGCCGCTTACACGTGATGCCCTGGCCTTCGCGGCCGATCGACATGCCGGCCAGACCCGCGGCAGCGACGGCGTTCCGTTCGTGACCCACCCCGTGGAGGTGGCCTGCCTCCTGCACGAAGCGGGCTACTCGGACGAGGTCGTGGCCGCGGGTGTGCTCCACGAGGTCCTGGAGGACACCGACGTCGAGCAGGAGGAGCTGGCGAGCCGCTTCGGCGAGCGCGTCGCCGGGCTCGTCGCCGCGGTCAGTGACGACCCGTCGATCGAGGATGGCGCTGAGCGCAAGGCCGCCCTGCGACGTCAGGTCGCGGCGTCAGGTGAGGAGGCGGGCGTCATCTTCGCCGCCGACAAGGTCTCGAAGGCGCGCGAGCTGCGCGAGCGCATGAGCCGGGGCGAGGCTCACGAAGACGATGTCCTGAAGCTCGATCACTACGAGAAGAGCCTCGAGATGCTCGACGGCCTCATGCCCGGTGTCGTCCTGCTCGAGCGCCTGCGCACCGAGCTCGCCGGCCTCGGCTCAGGTGCTGGCGAGCAGCGGCGCCCCGAGCTCGCGGGCTAGCCCCTCTCCGCCCCAGCGCATCACCAGGTCGTGGTTCCAGTCGAAGACCGGCCGCGCGAGCGGTGCGAAGGCGTTCATCCAGGCCTTTGAGGTGGCGACGTTCCACTCGTATAGGACGGCGGTCACGCCGCCGTCCTCGAACAGGCGCCAGCGCCCCTGCCCGTTGAGGTCGCCTTCGGCGCGCCCCGCCATCAGCCCGGGCTCCTCGACCTCCTCCACCGTGAAGTCGAACTCGATCGAGTACGGGATGCGGCTGCGCCACTCGACCCGGTAGCAGCTGCCGACCCGGCACTCGCCACCGGGTTCGCGCTCCTCGACGCGCACGACGCCGCGCCACCAGCGCGGCCACTCGAGCGGGCGCTCGAGCAGCTCCCAGGCGCGCCCACGCGGCGCGCCCAGGAGCCAGGTCGTCAGGAAGCGATACGAGGCCAGAGGAACCTGTAGGTCAGCCGATTCGGATGAGCTTCTTGTTGACGAACTCATCCGCGCCGAGGTTGCCCAGCTCGCGGCCGAAGCCCGATCGCTTCGTCCCGCCGAACGGGAGCTCCGCGGCGTCGGCCCCCACGATGTTCACGTAGACCATCCCGGCGTCGATCTGGTTCGCGACGCGGTTCGCCTGCTCTTCGTCCGTCGTCATCAGGTAGGAGCCGAGCCCGAACGGCGTGTCGTTCGCGAGCTTCACGGCCTCCTCCTCGGACGACACCCGATACACCTGCGCAACGGGGCCGAAGAGCTCCTCGTGGTAGGCGTCGTTGCCGGGCTCGATATCGGTCAAGACGGTCGGCTCGAAGAAGTTGCCGTCGCGGCTCCCGCCCACGGTGACCTGCGCGCCCTGGTCGATCGCCCGCTTGACCTGGTCCTCGAGGCGGTCGGCCGCGGTCTTGGAGGAGAGCGGCCCGATCTCTGTGTCCTCGGACGTCGGGTCGCCCGGCTTGGTCGCCGCCATCGCGGCGCTGAACTTCTCGAGGAACGGTTCGTACAGATCGTCGGCAACGATGAAGCGCTTGGCCGCGTTGCACGACTGGCCCGTGTTGTCGAGCCGGGCGGCCACGGCGTCCGCGACGGTCTTGTCCAGGTCGTCCGTGCCTAGCAGGATGAACGGGTCGGATCCGCCCATCTCGAGCACGACCTTCTTGAGATTTCGTCCGGCGATCTCCGCGACGGCGGCACCGGCGCGCTCGGAGCCCGTGACGGAGACCCCGCGAATCCGCGGGTCGGCGATCACCCACTCGATCTGCTCGTTCGTCGCGTAGACGTTCTCGTACGCTCCGTCGGGGAATCCGGCGTCGTCGTAGATCTGCTGGATCGCCGCGGCCGACTCGGGACACTGCGGCGCGTGCTTGAGCACGATCGTGTTGCCGATCACGAGGTTCGGCCCGGCGAAGCGCGCCACCTGGTAGTAGGGGAAGTTCCAAGGCATGATCCCGAGCAACACGCCCAGGGAGCTCTTGCGCACAACGGCGGACCCGTCGCCACCGGCCAACTTGATGGGCTGGTCGGCCAGCAGCTCCTCGGCGTTGTCGGCATAGAAGCCGTAGATGTCGCCGCAGAAGTCGACCTCGCCGAGTGCCTGCTCAATCGGCTTGCCCATCTCGCGCACGATGATCTTGGCCAGCTCGTCGCGCCGCTCGAGGTGCAGCTCGCCCACGCGCCGGACCAACGCCGCGCGGTCGGCCACGCTCGAGGGCGTGGACCAGTTGCGATGAGCCTCGTCGGCGCGCCCGATCGCGGCGCGCAGGTCATCGTCGGTAATCGTCGGGTATTCCTCGACGGTCTCGCCCGTCGCCGGGTCGATAACTGCGTAGTCGCTCATTTGATCTCCTCCTAAGCGGTGACGGTCAGCACTTCTTCGACGGGCGTGTAGTCCATGCCGACGCCCTCGGCGACGGCCGGATGCGTGACCTTTCCGGCGGCCACGTTCACGCCCGGCTTGAGTCCGGGCAGCTTCTCGAGCGCGCCCACCAGGCCCTCGTCGGCCAGGGCGAGCACGTACGGCAGCGTCGCGTTCGTGAGGGCGAACGTCGATGTCACGGGGACGGCGCCCGGCATGTTCGCGACGCAGTAATGGGTGACCCCGTCGACCTCGTAGACGGGATCCGAGTGAGTTGTCGGGTGCGAGGTCTCGAAGCAGCCGCCCTGGTCGATCGACACGTCGACGAGCACGGCGCGCTCCTTCATCAGCGCGAGTTGGCTGCGGCGCACCACGTAGGGCGCCTTGGCGCCGTGGATCAGGACGGCGCCGATCACGAGGTCGGCGCGCGGCAGCATGTCCTCGATCGCGAGCGTCGACGAGTAGACAGTCGAGGCGCGCCCGCCGAAGGCGACGTCGAGCTCGCGCAGGCGGTCGATGCTGCGGTCGTAGACGTAGACCTCGGCCTCCATGCCGATGGCGATGAAGGCGGCGTTCTGGCCGACGACGCCGCCGCCGATCACCATCACGGTCGCGGCCGCCACGCCCGGCACCCCGCCGAGCAGTACGCCGCGCCCGCCGAGCGGCCGCTCGAGGAAGAACGCGCCGGCCTGGGTGGCGATCTTCCCTGCCACCTCGCTCATCGGCGCGAGCAGCGGCAGCCGGCCGTGCTCGTCGACCACGGTCTCGTACGCGACGCAGGTGGCGCCCGAGTCGCAGAGCCCGCGCGTGAGCTCGGGGTCGGGGGCCAGATGGAGGTAGGTGAACAGCAGGTGATCGGGCCGCAGCATCTCCACTTCGACCGGCTGCGGCTCCTTGACGCCGAGGATCATCTCGGCCTCGTCGAAGACCGCCTTGGCGTCGGGCAGAATGCGCGCACCCTGGGCCTCGTACTCGGTGTCGGGGACCGTGCTGCCGACTCCCGCGCCGGCCTGGATGAACACCTCGTGCCCGCGCTCGCTCAGCTCACGGACACCCGCCGGCGTGATCGCCACGCGGTACTCGTCGGTCTTGATCTCGGTCGGGACTCCGACCTTCATTCGCTCCTCCTCATTAATGCACGAGCTCCCGCGCACGTAGCGCGAGCCAGAACTCGATGCGGTCACGGGCGCTCGACAGGTCCCTACCGGTCAGCTCCTCCACTCGGCGAATCCGATAGCGCAGGGTATGACGATGGCAGTACAGCTCGCGTGCTGCCTTCTCCCACTGGCCGTTCTGCTCGATGAAAGCCTCGAGCGAGCGCAGCAGCTCGTCACCGTACTCGCCGCTGCCGTCCTCGAGCGGACCGAGCACGCTGTCGCAGTAGAGCCGCAGCGCGTCGTCGTCCTGCAGCGACAGCAGGAGCTGGAAGGCGCCGAGGTCGCGGTACGACGCCACCGCCGGCGCGGCGCCGTTCGCGAGCCCGGCCGCCTCGAGCGCACAGCGCGCCTCGTGGAAGGTCCGCCGCAGCGAGCCGACCGGCGCCGGGCGCGACGCCGCCGCGCGCAGCTCACCATGCTCCGGGACGAGCGCCTCGCGCGCGCGTGTGGCGAGAGCGACCGGGTCGGCGTCCTCGGAAGCGTCGACCACCGCGCACAGCAGTCGTTCGCGCACGGCCACGAGCGCGCCGACACCGGCATCGGCGAGGAAGCGGTCGAGATCGCCCTCGGCCTGCGCCGGCGGCGCCCCGTCGGGACCGGCGAAGACGAGCACGGCGGCGTCGGCGCCGACGCCGAAGGGACGCATCCGCACCGCCAGCTCGTTCGCCGACGGCCGTCCGGTCAGCGCCTCCGCGAGCACGTCGCCGGCCAGGCGCCGCTCGGTGTCGCGCATCGCGCGCTGGCGCATCAGCTCGAGCGCCACCACGGTCACGGCCTGCTGCAGGATGAGCCGCTCGAAGTCGCCGAGCCCGCCCGCGTCGCGGGCGGCCACGAGCCAGGCCTGGGGCGCGCCCTTGCCGCGGATCGAGATCGGCAGCACGAGCGTGCGGCCGGCCATCTCCGGATGGTCGGGGGCGAACTCGCCCGAACGGCGGCGCACCTCAGCGCCGATCTCGTCCATCGCCGCGGCCGGGATCTGACGCCGGAAGGTCTTGCTCGCGATCTGCTCGCCGCGCGCCGACAGCACGCAGACGGCGCCGCCGATCGCAGCGGCGAGCGCCCGCACCACCTCGTCGAGGCCACTCTCCTCGAGCACGAGCCGCTCGAGGCGCTTGTGGATCGCGATGCCGCGCTGGAGCACCTCGTACTGCTCGTTCACCAGTCGCGTGAAGGCCTTCTCGGTCAAGGCGATGAACGGCAGCTCGTAGGGAATCTCGAAAACAGGGAAGCCCGAAGCGCCAGCCTCCTCGACGAGCGCCGGCGGCAGCTCGTCATGGTTGAAGCCGGTGCCGAAGCCCAGCCCCGCGAGCTGGCGTCCCGACAGGAGCCGGACGAACTCGCGCTGGCGGACGTCGCTCTCGAGCTGGATGCCCGTGGTCAGGAGCAGCTCGCCGCCCGACAGCCACGGCGTCGGATCCGGCAGCTCGGAGATGTGCACCCAGCGAACCGGAGCGTCGGCGCCGTCGCCGCCCACCGCAAGCTCGAGGCCCATCTCGGCGACGAGTCCTCGAACGGTGAGCATCACAGCACCCTTGCCGGCGCTCCAGCCCTCTTAGTGGTGGACGACCCGCTCCCACGCCTCGGTGAGCACCTGGCGCAGGACCTTGTCGATCACCTCGAACTCCTCGGTGTCCGCGATCAGCGGCGGCGACAGCTGGATGACGGGGTCGCCGCGGTCGTCCGCGCGGCAGATGAGCCCGTGCTTGTAGAGCTCGCCGGACATGAAGCCGCGCAGCAGCTCCTCGCCCTCGTCGTCGCTGAAGCTCTCCTTGGTCTCCTTGTTCTTGACGAGCTCGAGCGCGTGGAAGTAGCCCGCCCCACGGACGTCGCCGACGATCGGCAGGTCCTCCTTCAGCTTCTCGAGCATGCCACGGAACTCGGGCTCCTTCTCGCGCACGTGCCCGCAGAGGTCCTCGCTCTCGAAGATGTCGAGGTTCGCGAGCGCCATCGCCGCGGAGACCGGATGGCCGCCGAAGGTGATGCCGTGGGTGAAGTTCTTCACGTCCGCCATGAACGGGTCGGCGACGCGGTCCGAGACGATCACGCCGCCCATCGGTGCGTAGGCCGAGGTGATGCCCTTGGCCGTGGTGATCATGTCCGGCACGACGTCGAAGCGGTCGACGCCGAAATAGTGGCCGAGCCGGCCCCAAGAGCAGATGACCTCGTCCGAGATCAGCAGCACGTCGTGCTTGTCGCAGATCTCGCGCACGCGCTGCCAGTAGCCGTCCTGCGGGACGAAGCAGCCGCCCGAGTTCTGGACGGGCTCGAGGATCACGGCCGCGACCGTCTCCGGGCCCTGGAACTCGATCACGTGCTCGATCTGGTCGGCCGCCCAGAGCGGGTCGCGCTCCTCGGGCCAGCGGTACTCGTTCGTGTTGGGCGCGTGGAATGCGCCCGGCACGAGCGGCTCAAACGGCGTCCGCAGCGGCGTGATGCCGGTGATCGAGAGGGCGCCGAAGGTGGTGCCGTGGTAGGCCGTCTCGCGCGAGATGATCTTCGTCTTCAGCGGGTTGCCCGTGAGCTTGTGGAACTGGCGGGCGAGCTTCCAAGCCGACTCGACCGCCTCCGAGCCGCCCGAGGTGAAGAAGACGCGGTTGAGGTCGCCGGGCGCCAGCGCCGCGATGCGCGAGGCGAGCTCGATCGCCTTCGGGTGGGCGTAGCTCCAGTTCGTGTAGAAGCCGAGCTCCTTGACCTGGGCCGCGGCCGCCTCACCGATCTCGGTGCGGCCGTGGCCCGCGTTTACACAGAAGAGCGCGGACAGCCCGTCGAGATAACGCTTGCCGTGCTCGTCGTAGACGTAGCTGCCCTCACCCCGCGTGATGATCGGGATCTCATGGGCGTCGTCGTACGCGCCCATGCGCGTGAAGTGCATCCACAGGTGCTTCCGCGCCTTCTCTTGCAAATCAGTGACCGGGCCGGTCTCATAGACGGTCTGCGGGGTGGTCGCCACTATCTCTCCTCGACTAGACGGCGCGGACAACGCTATCGGCGCAATCGGCGCATCACAAGGGGGTCGATGGCGAAAGGACCGCATCTCCCATTGTCCAGTCCGTCTAATTAAGGACACGTGTTTTCGGCAGATCGCACCTTGCGGTCGTGCCGGATCGGCCATAGCTTGCCGGTAGGGATGAGCCGGGAGGGATGAGGCGTGGGCGAAGCTGAAAGCAGCCCGCCAATGGACGCACCGAGCGTGCGCCTGGAGGGCGTGACCAAGCGCTTTGGCGATTTCACGGCCGTGCGCGGGATGGATCTCGACATTCCGCAGGGCCAGTTCTTCACCATGCTCGGGCCGTCGGGATGCGGCAAGACCACGACGCTGCGCATGATCGCCGGCTTCGAGGAGCCCAGCGAGGGCGTGGTCTGGCTCGACGGCGAGGACGTCACCGGCCTGCCCGCCTTCAAGCGGGCCACCAACACCGTCTTCCAGAGCTACGCGCTGTTCCCGCACATGAGCGTCGAGAAGAACGTCGCGTTCGGGCTCGAGCGCAAGAGCATCACGAAGGATGAGGTGCGCCGCCGCGTGGGCGAGGAGCTCGAGCGCGTGGGCCTGGCGGCCGAGGCGAAGCGCAAGCCGCGCCAGCTCTCGGGCGGCCAGCAGCAGCGCGTCGCGCTCGCCCGGGCACTGGTCAACCGCCCCGCGGTCCTGCTGCTCGACGAGCCACTCGGCGCGCTCGACCTCAAGCTCCGCAAGCAGCTGCAGGTGGAGCTCAAGCGAATCCAGCAGGACGTCGGCATCACGTTCGTATACGTGACGCACGACCAGGAGGAGGCGCTCACCATGTCCGATCGCATCGCGGTGATGAACCGCGGCGTGATCGAGCAGCTCGACGAGCCCGAGGAGATCTACGAGCGTCCCAGCACCACCTTCGTGGCCGGTTTCATCGGCGTGTCCAACCTGATGCCGGGCGAGGTCGTCTCGGCCAACGGCGGCAGCGTCGAGCTCCGCCTCGACGCCGGACCAACGGTCCGCGCGGGCGCGGGCGAGGCCAGCATCGGCGAGCGCGCGCACGCGGTCGTGCGCCCCGAGAAGCTGCAGCTGCACGCGGCGAGCAACGGGGACGGCGCGGCGGGCCGCGCCAGCGTCGAGGGCCAGGTCGAGAGCTCGCTCTACCTCGGCACCGCCACGCAGGTGGTCGTGGCGCTCGGCGACGGGACCCGCCTGACCGTGCTCGTCCCGAACGCCGACGAGGAGGAGCGCAGGCGCCTGCCGGCCGCGGGCGACGGAGCGCGGCTTACCTGGTCCGACGAGAACATCCACATGGTGAGGGAGACGGCGTGACGCCGAACGACGACCTGGAGCGGCGGTTCGAGCGCATGCTCCACGACCCGCTGACCCGCCGCCGGCTGATGAAGCGCGGCGCCGCGGGGGCGCTCAGCCTGTCCGCACTGTCCTACCTGGCCGCCTGCGGGACCCGCACCGGCGGGGTAATCGAGTCGGGCAGCGGCGACTCCGACATGATCAAGAAGACGAAGATCTCGGACTCGCTGTGGTTCTCCAACTGGCCGCTGTACATCGAGGAGGACCGCGGGACGCTCAAGGAGTTCCAGGAGGAGTACGGCACCGAGATCAAGTACGTCGAGGAGATCAACGACAACACCGAGTTCTTCGGCAAGGTCCGCCAGCAGTACGAGCGCGGTGACTCGGGTGGGCGCGACATCCACGTGGTGACCGACTGGATGGCCGCGCGCATGATCAGGCTCGGCTACGTGCAGAGGTTCGACCCGGCCGCGATCACCACCGCCCAGCAGAACCTGATCGACCGGCTGCGCACGCCGCCCTTCGACCCGGGGCGCGACTACTCGATGCCGTGGCAGTCGGGCTTCGGCGGGATCATCTACCGCAAGGACAAGGTCAAGCGCGAGCCCAAGTCGGTGGATGACCTGTTCGACCCGGACTACAAGGGCAAGGTCACGATGCTCACCGAGATGCGCGACACGGTCGGCGTCGTCGCGGCCGGCATGGGCTTCGATCCCGAGACCGCCACGAAGGACGAGTTCCTGGAGGCGATCGCGCGCATCGGCGAGGCCTCCGACTCCGGGCAGATCCGCGGCTTCACCGGCAACGAGTACACGAAGGACATCACCAAGGGCGACTCCTGGGTGATCATCGGCTGGTCGGGCGACGCCGTGCAGCTCGAGGCCGACAACCCGAACATCAAGTTCATCTCGCCCGAGACGGGCGTGCACCTGTGGACCGACAACATGCAGATCCCGGTCGGCGCACCGCACGCGTACACGGCCGAGAAGTTCATCGACTTCGTCTACCGGCCCGAGGTGCAGGCGGACATCGCCGAGTACGTGAACTACATCTGCCCGGTCGAGGGCGTGCAGGAGATCCTCGCCAAGCGCAGCCCCGAGCTCGCCAACAACCAGCTGATCTTCCCTGACGACGCCACACTCGAGAAGGCGTTCATCTTCCGCCAGCTCAGGCCCGAGGAGGAACGCGAGATCGATGAGGCGTTCCAGAAGGTGATCGGCGCCTAGCCAGGTGTCCGCGCGTATCCGGAAGGCCGGGCTGCCGTACCTGCTCCTCCTTCCGGGGCTCGGTTGGCTGGCGGTCTTCTTCCTCATCCCGCTCGGCTACACGGCGTTCGAGTCGCTCAAGGCGGGCACGCTCGACACCGGCTTCATCTTCGACTGGCAGTTCTCGAACTACACCGACGCGATCTCGGACTACAACGAGCAGTTCCTGCGCTCGTTCGAGTATGCGGCGCTGGCCACGATCGCGGGGCTGCTGATCGGCTACCCGCTCGCCTACTTCATCGCCTTCCGGGGCGGCAAGTGGCGCAACGCGATGCTGCTCGCGGTCATCGCTCCGTTCTTCGTGACCTACCTGATCCGCACGCTGTCGTGGGAGACGATCCTCTCCGACTCCGGCTTCGTGGTCGACACGCTGAAGTCGGTGGGGATCCTCGGCGAGGACGGCCGCCTGCTGGACACGACGTTCTCGGTGATAGCGGGCATCACCTACAACTTCCTGCCGTTCATGATCCTGCCGCTCTACGCCTCACTGGAGCGGGTCGACCACCGTCTGCTCGAGGCCGGCTACGACCTCTACGGCCGCCGTCGCGACGTCTTCCTGCGGGTCACGCTGCCGCTGTCGATGCCGGGCGTCGTCGCCGGTTCACTGCTCATGTTCATTCCGGCGGCCGGCGACTTCATCAACGCCGAGCTGCTCGGCACGCCGAACCAGTACATGATCGGCAACGTCATCCAGAGCCGCTATCTCGAGATCGGCGACTACCCGACGGCGGCGGCGCTGTCGTTCATCCTGATGGCGGTCATGCTGGCGATCGTGCTGATCTGGGCGCGCATCGCGGGTACCGAGGCCCTGCTGGGCACCGAGGGGGAGGCGCGCTAGATGGAGGCCGGCGCCGCCACTGCCCCAACCGCTGCGCGCACGCAGGAGACCGGCCGTCCGCGCAACCGCCGCCGCGGCGGCAAGCTGCTCGACTGGGGCCTCAACGTCTATGCGCTGCTCGCGCTGCTCTACCTGCTCGTCCCGATCGCGGTCATCCTCGTCTTCTCGTTCAACAACCCGGTCGGCCGCTTCAACTTCATCTGGCAGGAGTTCTCCCTCGACGCGTGGACCGATCCGTTCGGGGTCCCCGGCATCGGCGACGCGCTCCTGACCTCGGTCGAGATCGCCGCTCTCTCCACGATCGGCGCAACCGCCCTCGGCACGCTCACCGCGCTGGCGCTCGTGCGCTACGAGTTCAAGGGCCGCGCACCCGTCAACTTCTTCATCTTCGTCCCGCTGGCCACGCCGGAGGTCGTCCTGGGCGCGGCGCTGCTGTCGATGTTCCTCAACTTCCTGGTCGCGACCGGCTTCGGGACGATCCTGATCGCGCACATCATGTTCAACCTGTCGTTCGTGATCATCACCGTGCGCTCGCGGCTGATCGGCTTCGACCGCTCGCTCGAGGAGGCGGCGCAGGACCTCGGCGCCACGGCCTGGCAGACGTTCCGGCTCGTGACGCTGCCGCTGATCATGCCCGGCGTCATCTCTGCGGCGCTGCTGGCCTTCGCGCTCTCGATCGACGACTTCGTGATCACGAACTTCAACGCCGGCTCGACGATCACGTTCCCGCTGTTCATCTGGGGCGCGGCGCGCGTCGCAGTGCCGCCGCAGATCTACGTGATCGCCTCGATGATCTTCCTGATCACGCTGGCGTTGATGCTGCTCACCGTCTGGCAGCAGCGCCGGGCCGAGAAGATGGCGTCGGTCCGGCCCGAGCCCGAGGAGGAGTAGTGGAGGCTCAGGCGCCCGCTGCCGAGCGCAGCGAGCACGGGCTGAAGAAGGACGCGATCGGCTTCGTCGACGGGCTGATCATCGGGATCGCGTCGACCGCACCGGCCTACTCGCTGGCCGCCGTGCTCGCGATCGTGGTGGTGCTCGTAGGCGTCCAGGCGCCGGCGGTGCTGCTCGCCTCGTTCGTCCCGATGTTCCTGATCGCGTCGGCCTTCTACTACATGAACCACGCCGACCCGGACTGCGGCACGACCTTCTCCTGGGTTACGCGGGCGATGGGCCCCACCCTGGGCTGGATCGGTGGTTGGGCGATCACAACCACGGGCGTGCTCGTGATCGGGTCGCTCGCCCAGGTGGCGGCCTACTACACCTTCGACCTGTTCGCTCTGGACGGGCTGCGCGACTCGGTCACGGCGAACGTGATCTTCACGCTCCTGATCATCGCCGTCATGACCATGATCTGCGTGCTCGGCACGGAGCTGTCCGCGGCCCTGCAGCGGATCCTGATCTTCCTGCAGGTCGGAGCGCTGCTCCTGTTCGCGATCGTGGCGCTGGTCAAGGGTGGGCCGTTGACGCCGGAGCTGTCCTGGTTCTCGCCCTTCGCGATCGACAGCACCGGCCTCCTCACGCTCGGCCTCCTCACGGGGGTGTTCATCTACTGGGGTTGGGAGAGCGCCGTCAACCTGAACGAGGAGACCGAGGGATCCGCGACCGCACCCGGGCTCGCGGCGGTGCTCTCCACGGTGATCCTGCTCGTGACCTACGTGCTGACGACCACGGCGGTGGTCGCGTTCGCCGGGCTCGGCCGCATCGAGGAGTTCGAGGACGACGCGGGCATCTTCGGGGCGCTGGCCGGGGACGTGCTCGGGTCGCCGCTCGACAAGCTCGTCGTGATCGCGATCATCGTTTCGGCGCTCGCCTCGACACAGACGACGATCCTGCCGGCGTCCCGCACGACGCTGTCGATGGCCCGCCAGGGCGCGTTTCCGGAGGCCTTCGGCCGTGTGCACCCGCGCTTCCTGACGCCGCATTTCTCGACGATCGTGATCGGGGTGGTCGCAGCCGTCTGGTTCGGCGTCCTGTACCCGCTCTCGGAGAACTTCGTCTACGACTCGCTCACGGCGCTGTCGCTGATGATCGCGTTCTACTACGCGCTCACCGGGTTCGCCTGCGCGATCTACTACCGGCGTGAGCTCACCAAGTCGGTGAAGAACTTCCTCTTCATCGGAGTCGGGCCCGTGATCGGAGCGATCATCCTCACCTACCTGTTCTTCAAGGCGATCGACGAGTACCGCCAAGTCGACCAGTCCTACACCGGCAGCGAGGTGTTCGGCGTGGCGGTGCCGGTCGTGCTCGGCCTCGGCTTGCTGCTGCTCGGGGTGATCCTGATGCTGGTCTGGCGCGCCATGGGCCATCGCGACTACTTCGGCCGCGGCCGGGAGGTCGTCGATCCCGAGGTCGCCGCCGGCCGCAGGCAAGCCATCGCGGCGGTTCCCGAGGAGGCGGTCTGATGGCGGCCTCCGTCGTTGTGGGCTATGACGGTTCGGACGGCTCGCGGGCCGCGCTGGACATGGGCCTGGAGCTGGCGACCCGGTTCGGCGACCGGCTCCTGATTGTCTTCGGCGCCGGCCCGCCCGGCGGCGTGGGCGACGAGGCGCGCGCACACCGCCAGGCGATCGAGGAGCGCGGGGAGCAGGTGACGAGCGAGGCAGTCGAGCGGGCGCGCAGCGGCGGCGCCGAGGTAGAGCTCATCATCTCCCACGAGCGCCCGAGCGAAGCGCTGCGGAGCGTGGCGGTGGAGCGTGACGCGCGCTTCATCGTCGTCGGCTCGCGCGGCGAGGGCCCCGTCAAGCGAGCGCTCGCCGGCTCGGTGCCGCACAAGCTGCTCGAGACAGCC
>Ga0081455_10003503_pt1 | contig 18031 bp, 12 predicted proteins | sample TabmetS3T2R1_FD_70207 | JGI IMG/M metagenome (GOLD analysis project Ga0081455, IMG submission 70207) | Tabebuia heterophylla rhizosphere microbial communities from the University of Puerto Rico - S3T2R1 | ecosystem: Host-associated > Plants > Roots > Rhizosphere ...
ACCCCCGCCGAAGCCGCCCCCACCGCCGCCGAAGCCACCCCCGCCGAACCCACCCCCGCCGAAGCCCCCTTCGCGAAGGGTCCCGCCGTTGCCGTTCGTCCCGTTACGGGTCGTTCCGGTCACCGTGGTCGTGGTGACCACGACCTGGGTGCCTTCGGTGATGCCGCTTTCGATCTGGGTGAGCAGATCAGCCGTGACGCCCGTGGTGACAGGCGTTTTCACGTCACGTTCGCCTTGGCGGACCAGAACGTAGGCGGATCCGTCGGTGTCGCGGTGAATCGCGCGGGTCGGTACCTGGATCGCGTTGGCGACCTGCTTGTAGATGATCGCGACCGTGGCGGACGATCCGGCGTGCAGGCCGCTGTCGGTGCCGGTCACCGTGATGACGACCGGGTAGCTGGAGACGTTGGAGCTGGTGCTGGCCGTCTGGCTGATCGACGTCACCTTGCCGAACGCGACGGTGGTCGAGCCGCTCGGCGTGATCGTCGCCTGGTTTCCGACCGCGATCTGACCGACCTGGGTGTCGTCGACGTTCGCGGTGACGGTGAAGCTACCGGTGCTGACGACTTCGATGGCGTAGCTCGACGACGAACTGGAGGAGTTGTTGTTCCCGCCGCCACCCCCACCTCCGCTGGAGGACCCGACGCTGTCGCCGACCGCGACGTCGACTCCGGAGACCGTTCCGTCGATCGGTGAGGTGAGGGTCGCTTGCGACAGCGCGGCCTGTGCGGAGGCCAGCTGCGTCTGAGCGGCAGCCTGGGCGGCTTGGTCTGCCGCGAGTTGAGCGGAGGTCGTCGAGCTAGAGGACTGGTCGGCGCTGACCCGCGCCTTCGCCGACGCGACGGTCGACTGGGCGGACGCGACATTGGATGCCAGCGTGGCGGAGTCGATCGTGGCCAGTGCCTGTCCGGCGGTCACCTTCGTCCCGACCGTGACGTTCACCGCGGTGACCCGCCCACTCGCCCCGAAGTTGAGATCGCTCGTGTTCGCGTACGCGACGGTCCCGCTGGTCGATACCGACTGCCGGATGGTTCCGACGGTCGCGGCGACCAGCGCGGTCGTCGTCTTGGGGCTCGTGCCGTCGTCCCGGGTCGCGGCCCAGGCGCCACTCGCGGCGCCCAGCACGACGACGGCGGCGATCACCGCGATGATCTTCGGGCGCCGCAGCCAGCCGCGTACGCGTCGTACCACCGGGTGCCTCCTCGTGATGCGCTGACGTTGCGCGTGATCACGAACTATCGGGGGCTTTTCTGAGTGATGTATGGGGAGAATTTGGGAGCGATCTGGGAATTCGGCGTGAGTTGCCGTTCCACGGCATCCGGCACGGTGAACGCCGGGAACCGCGGTCAGTACGCACGCGCGAACAAGATCCGTTTCCCGTATGCGGAGGGTTCGCCGCAGCGGACGCACGAGCCTTTCGCCGGGGCACCGTCGAGCGGTATGCACCGGGGCGTGGCGCCGGTCTCCCGCTTGATCTCGTCCTCGCACTCCGTCCGGCCGCAATGCCGCGCCGAGACCCATCCGGTGCCGACTGCGTCGACGAAGGTTTCCCAGTCGTCGGCGTCCTTCGTGTGCTCGTCCCGGAAGCGGACCGCGCGGTCGTATATCTCGGCCTGGATCTCGTCCAGTAACCCCGGCATCGCGTCGACGAGGCCCCCCAGTGGGAGCGTCTCCTTCTCGCCGCCGAGTCGTTTCGCCACGACCGCGACTCCGGCGTCCAGGTCACGCGGTCCGATCTCGACGCGAACCGGCACCCCCTTCAGTTCCCAGTCGTTGAACTTGAAGCCGGGGGAGGCATCGCGCCGGTCGACGTGAACCCGGACGCCGCGGTCGGTCAGGTCGGCTGCCAACGTGCCGGCCGCGTCTGCCACCGCCTCGACGGCGTCGCCTCGACCGATCGGGACGATCACGACCTGGTAGGGGGCGAGTCGGGGCGGCAGGACGAGACCTTTGTCGTCGCCGTGGGCCATGATCAGGCCGCCGATGAGTCGTGTCGAGACCCCCCAGGACGTCGTATGAACGGGGGTGAGCACCCCGTCGGCGGCGGCGTACCGGATGTCGAAGGCCTCGGCGAAGTTCGTGCCGAGGTAGTGGCTGGTCCCCATCTGCAGCGCACGGCCGTCGCGCATCATGCCCTCGATCGTGAACGTCCGGACGGCTCCGGCGAAGCGTTCGCCCGGCGTCTTCTCGCCCGGGACGACCGGGACGGCGGCGATGTCGCGGGCGACCTCGGTGTAGAAGTCGAGTGCGGTCATCGTCTCGGCCATCGCCTCGACCTCGTCGGCGTGCGCGGTATGCCCCTCCTGCCAGAGGAACTCGGTCGTTCGCAGGAACAACCGGGGGCGTAGTTCCCAGCGCACGACGTTCGCCCACTGGTTGAGGAGCATCGGTAGGTCGCGGTGGCTCGAGATCCATCGGGCCATCGCCCGTCCGATGATCGTCTCCGAGGTCGGGCGGACGACGAACGGTTCCTCGAGTTCCTTGCCGCCGGCCCGCGTCACGACAGCCAGCTCGGGGGCGAACCCTTCGACGTGCTCCGCCTCGCGGCGCAGGTCGGCCTCGGGGATGAACATCGGGAAGTACGCGTTCTCATGGCCGGTGGCCTTGATCCGTGCGTCGAGTTCGCCTTGCACCAGCTCCCAGATCCGGTACCCGTAAGGGCGGATGATCATGGTGCCCTTGGCGGGGCCGCGGTCGGCGAGTTCAGCCTTCAGGACGAGTTCGTTGTACCAGGCGGAGAAGTCCTCGGACTGCGGTGTGATCCCTTTGCCGGCCTTCCCGGAGGCGCTCTTGGCTGCCTGACCTCCGCCGGTCCTGCGCTGGGTCTGCTGATCGTCCGAAGTCACCCGGGAAGGTTATCGGCCGCTTCAGCCGTCCTCCACAGACATCTCCGGTGTGGAACCCCGGCGGGGACGTTTCCACAGATGCCCTGGGTGCGGCCGTCGTTGTCCGTGCCCCGGGAGAGGGTTGGTCGGTGACCGCCACTCCTCGTTCGTTCCGCGGCACGTCCGGTCGTTGCCGTGGACTTCGGTGCGCGCTGTTCGGGGCCGGCGTCGCGATGGTCGCGGCGTTGGTCGGGTGCCGTGCCGGGGTCGAGCGGCCCGCGCTGCCGACCGGTGTCGTCGCCGCGGCGGCCGGCGATCAGGTCATCGTCGAGCCCGATCAGGGGATCGAACCGATCTACGCCTGGTTACGGGCCCCGCGGCGGACGCTCGACATGACGATGTACGAGATCGTGGACGACCAGGTCGTCCAGATCCTGATCGACGACGCCGCGCGGGGGGTCCGAGTGCGGGTCGTGCTCGACCAGCGACTCCAACGCGCACACAACCAGCCGGCCTACGACCGGTTGCGTTCCCGCGGCGTGCAGGTGGTCTGGGCGAACCGGCGGTACGCGGCATCCCATCAGAAATCGTTCGTGGTCGACGCGTCGGTGGCGGTGGTCATGAGCCTCAACCTGACATCGAGGTACTACCCGAACACCCGTGACTTCGCGGTCGTCACCTCCGATGCGGCGGACGTCGCCGCCGTCGGGCGTGTCTTCGACGCCGACTTCGCGGGTCGGAAGACGGCGGGGGGTGAGAGTGACGACCTGCTGTGGAGCCCAGGCGCCGAGGCCGCCCTCGTCGCGTTGGTCGACGGTGCCCGCACCTCGGTCTTCGTCGAGACCGAGGTGCTGAGCGACCGCCCGGTGCTCGAAGCGCTGTCCCGCGCGGCCCGGCGCGGGGTCCGCGTGAGCCTGACGATGACGTATCAGAAGGACTGGGCGGCGAACTTCACCGCGCTGAGGAACGCGGGCGTCGCCGTGACCTACTACCGCGGCGAGAACCCGATCTACATTCACGCGAAGGCGTTCGTCGTCGATTCGGGTTTGCCCGGAGCACGTGCGTACCTGGGTTCGCAGAACCTGAGCGCCGCATCCTTGTTGCGGAATCGTGAACTCGGCATCGTCCTCACCGACCCGACGACGGTGGCGTCCGTGGGGGCCGTCGTCGCGAAGGACGCCGCCGGTGGCCTGGTCTGGAAGAGCTGACGGCCCTACCGCTACAGCCCGTCAGGTTCGGTGCCTTCTTCGAAGATCTGCAACGTCGCCGGTGGTCGTCCGTGGACGAGCAGGCGTGCCCGTCCCGGAGGTTCGGGCTTCGCGGGGCGGCGTCCCAAGCCGTCGTGGTCACCGGGCAGCAACAGTTCGTTGGCACCGGCGTCGCGCATCGCCGCGGTCAGCGGGTCGAAGCTTCCTCGGGCGCCCTGCGCGTTGACCGCGACAACGAGATGCAGCCCGACCAATTCCGACCACGGCAGGAGGCGGGCGAGTTCCTGTGCGCTCCCGGGTCCGCCGGCGCGATCCAGGAGCGCGGCGTCGTCGATCAGCAGAACCTGCCTGGGTGTGCCCGCCGCGCGGTGCGGGGCGCGCACACCGTCCGGTCGGTCCGCGCTGTCGGGATCGCGGTCGGTCGGGCGCTGGCTCAGCGATTCCTCCACGCCGCGGGCGATGGCCCGCACGGCGTCTGCGATGTCCGCCGGGTGGTGATGTGGGCGCAACGCATGTCTGGCCGGGGCCACGCTTCGCCGCGGGTCGATGATTGTGATCTCGAGGTCCGCGAAGGCGGTGCGCGAGCCGGCCAGGTGGGCGACGACTCGTCGGAGCAGGCTGGATCGTCCGCTCCGGGCGCCGCCGGAGACGAGCAGATGCGAGCCCGGGCGGAGGAGATCCAGTGCCAACGGATCGAGCCGGGGACCGCTGACGCCCAGCAGGAAAGCGCCGTCTCCGCCGTTGCGCGGGGCCGGGATCCGTCGCGGCAGAGGACGGATCGAGGTTCGGAGATCGATGCCGGTCGAAGGCGTGAGCCGGGCTGGATCCGCCCGTGCGATTTGGAAGTGATGCCCGCTCGCGAGGATTCCGCGTCCGGGCGTCGGCTTGAGTTCGGCTGCCGCAAGCCGTCCGGCGTGACTCTCGCTCGGCTCGGCCAGGCACAGTTCGAGCCGGGTGTCGCACCCGGCCAACACCGCAGGCCGGACGTCAGCCCAACGCCGGGCGCCGAGCACCAGCCGGACTCCGGCCGATCGCCCGAGGCCGGCCAACCCGGCCAGCGCGGATTCGTACCGGGGGTCGTCACCGCCGTGGGTGCGAAGCAGCTGCACGCCGTCGACGACGAGGACACCGCGGCGGGTTTCCGGGGGAAGATCCTTGCGGCCCGACGTCACCTCTGGAATGCCTTCGAGGATCTGCAGGACCCATTCGGGATCCGCGTCGGGGCCGGCGTAGGTAGCCACGCCTGGAGCGGCGCGCAGCGCCGCGAGGCCGCCGGTGAGGTCGACGACGTGAAACGCCGGAGAGCCGTCCTGGCCGGCAAGTGCCGCGACGATCGTGGACAGGGTGGTCGAGACCCCCGATCCGGGGCCGCCGACGACGATCGTGTGCCCGGCGCCGTTCCGGGTGGCGAGTCGAAGAGCCTCCTGCGATTGACGTTCGGGCACGTCGACGAGGCCGACCGGCAGTTCCGCCGGATCGCCGACCTCCTTCAGCCAGAGGTGATCCGGGAGCGGCGGTGACCAGACCGGTCGGGCCCGAGAGCCCGGGCGCGGAGCGAGGGAAGATGAACTGACGGCGACCGACACCCGTTCCGTCCGGCCGTCGACCGACAAGATGCCGGCTCCCGGGCGCGGCGGAAGGCGTACCGCGTCGGCGGTGCCGAGCACCGCCCTGGAGTCGTCGGCGGTGAATGTCCGCAGGCACAGTCGAAGCCGCAGGTGCGCGTCGAGAGCGCGCAGTTTCCCGTCGTCCCATCGTTGCGTCGCCACGAGAAGGTGGATCCCCAGCGAACGCCCCACGCGTCCGATCCGAGCGAAGAGGTCGACGAACTCCGGGGCGGCGCCGAGCAACTCGCCCGCCTCGTCGACGACGATCAACAGCCGGTCGACGCTCTTGCCGCCGGCCCGCCGCATCCGCTGACGCCGATCGATCTCGGCGTTGATGCAGGTCCGTACGCGTCGCAACGCCTCGACGTCCGCGTCGAGGTTCGTGACGAGCCCGGCGACGTGCGGGGCGTCGGCGAAGGCGTCGAACGCGTCGCCGCCCTTGAAGTCGATCAGCAGTACCGACAGGCGTTCGGGCGGCAACCGGGTCAGCAGGCCGGCGACGATCGTCCGGAGTGCGACGCTCTTGCCCGATCCGGTCGCGCCGACGAGCAGTCCGTGCGGGCCGTCGCCACCGTCGGCCGCCTCCCGAAGGTCGAGCCAGACCGCCGATCCGTCCGGCCTGCTCCCGAGGGGCGAGCGAAGCGCTCCGGGTTCCCCGGCGAGATCCGCGCCGGCGCAAAGATCCCCGTCGAGTTCGCCGCGGGGGGCTTCGAGGAGCTCGGCCAAATCGGGTTGAGCCGGCGGGCTTTCGACCTCGAGCAACGGCACGAGTGCTGACGCGCCTGCCGCGTCACACGTTTCGAGGGAGGTCAGCGCGATCGGGGGCCGCGCGTCCTGGCGAAGCTCGGACGCGCACACCTCCAGACATGCGCCCACGCGCGCGGGCAGCTGTTCGTCGCAGCGGACCAGCGCGTGTGATTCGGCGTCCGCGAGCGCCGCGTCGAGAGGACGGCAGGTTCCCGGACGGTAGCCGTCGACGACGAGGACCCGGAACTCGTCCGGGCCGCGGCGCCGCCACCAGCTCACCGCCTCGGCCGGATCGTCGAGGACGCCGGCCCCGCCGAATTCGGGCCGGAAGTGTGGAAAGTCGACGGCCCACGGCCATTCGGACGGTCGGGCGGTCAGCACGGCAAGTAACAGATCGCCCGGTGGGTGCAGGGTGGCCAACTGCACGACCCACGCCACGACGGCCGAGCGCGCTCGCGTGGGCGGGCCCATCGCCGCCAGTAGGCCGACGTCGCGAAGCGACACCGCAACCGGCGCGCCGGAAAGACGAAGGCTCGCCGCCGCGCTCGCTCGGGCGCGCGCGTCGAAGACCGGATCGACGTCGGATCCGGGTGGGTCGTAGACCAGTCGCACCAGGGCGGGCACCGGGCCGGTGCCCACGCAGACCGAAAGCGCGTCGGCGTCGGCGGCTCGACGTTCGAACCTGCCCGCTGCCGCGGCCAGAGTCGCCAGTGCGGCCACCGGGGGATGCAGCCGATCGAGAGCGAGGCGTTGTTCGTCGCCGGCGACGCGCCAGCGTTCGACCAGTGCGTCATGCGCGACCGACCACCGGCGGGACGCCGCCGTCGCCTCCCGGCGGTCTCGGCGACGCTGGAACACGCCGATCCCGATGCCACCGGCCGTGGCCGGCACGGCGAATGCCATCAGCGACGCGGGTGCACCACCGCTGAACGCGAGCATGAGTGCGGGGAGCAGGCTCAGCCCGGAGACGAGGCTGACACTCCAGCCGTGATCCGCGCTCCGAGTCGCCGGTGGAGCCGGGATGCGCAGGGTCACCGGCTCGGGAAGCGGGGCGCGAAATCGCGCAGGGCGGAACGGGACGGACACCGTCCTCACAGTGCCGGGCGAGGGGCGACCCCGTCGGATTTCGTCCACAGCCCCCAGGTCGTCGGGCCGGTGCGAGGCCTCCCGCGCGCGTCACCCGTTCTTTCATGCGAGAGTGCCGAAGGTTGCGAAAGAGGAGGAGACGGAGCCGGTGTTGGCGCGGGTGGCGGGCACGGCCGTCGGACTCGCGGTGCTGGCGTCGTCCCTGGTGGCCTGCGGCGGCACGAGCGCGGAGAACGCGGCCAAGATGCGCCTCGCCGACAGCATCAAGGCGTCACTCGACGCGGACAACTATCGCGCAACCTCGGCGCCCTCCGCGCCGGTCGAGCAGTCGTTCCTCGACCGGGCGAACGCGATATGCCAGCCGGTGCTCAGCTACAACACGGCGCACCCCAACCCGTATCCGAGCTTCGACTACAACAACCCGGACGTTGCGACGTTGAAACTCGAGGGCGCGTACTTCAGTGCGAGCCCCTATGCCGACGCGGTTACGAAGCTGGTCGCGCTCGGCTCTCCGAGCCAGAACGCGACGTCGTGGCTGACCCTGACGAAAACCGCCGTCGCGCTACGGGATCGGGTCACGGCGCAGGCGGCGGCCGCCGTGGCCGGGGACGTCACCGCATTCCAGGCGACGCTGTCCCCGATCAGCCAGCTTTCCTACACCGTCGCAGTGGACGCCCACCAGGCGGGTTTTGCCGTCAGCGCGCCGTGTCAGGTCATGCTCCCGGGCGGATAACCCCCGCATACCAGCGACATTCAGCTGGCGCCGCCTTCGGTGGCACTGCCGGCGTCCACCGCGGAGTCGTCGTCGAGCTGGTAGCGGGCGACCGCCTCGGCCACGACCGATGGCTTGACCTCGCCACGCGCGGCGAGGGCGGCGAGGACGGCGACCGCGACGGACGGGCCGTCGACGTGGAAGTGCCGGCGCAGTGCCGCGCGGGTATCCGAACGCCCGAAACCGTCAGTGCCCAGGGAACTCCAGTCGCCCGGAACCCATTGGGCGATCTGGTCCGGAACGGCTCGCATGAAGTCGCTGACGCCGATCACCGGGCCGGGTTGGCTGCGCAGTGCGGTCGTGACCCACGGCTCGCGCGGCGCGTCGTCCGGGTGCAACAACGCGTGCTGGTCACAGGCCAGCGCTTCGCGGCGGAGTTCGTTCCACGAGGTCGCCGACCAGATGTCGGCGGCAATTCCCCAGTCCTGGGCGAGCAACTCGGCGCCGCGTAGCGCGGCATACATGCCGGTTCCGCTCGCAAGAACCTGTGCCCGAGGCACGTTCGCGAGCGGCGAGACCTGGTAGCGGTAAAGGCCCGCCAGCAGGGCGGCGTGGTCCAGGCCTTCCGGCGCCGCGGGCTGCGTCACCGGCTCGTTGTAGACGGTCAGGTAGTAGAAGACGTTCTCGCTCTTCGGCCCGTACATCCGGCGCAACCCGTCGTGGACGATGATCGAGACCTCGAACGCGAACGCCGGGTCGTAGGCGACGCAAGCGGGGTTCGTCGACGCGATCAGCAACGAATGTCCGTCCTGGTGTTGCAGTCCTTCGCCGTTCAAGGTCGTCCGGCCGGCCGTGGCGCCGATCAGGAACCCGCGGCCGAGCTGGTCGGCGAGCGCCCACATCTGGTCGCCGGTCCGCTGGAAACCGAACATCGAATAGAAGATGTAGACCGGAATCATGAACTCGCCGTGCGTCGCATAGGACGATCCGGCGGCGACGACCGAGGCCATCGACCCCGATTCGCTGATTCCCTCGTGCAGGATCTGACCCTGCTCGGACTCCTTGTACGACAGGAGGAGTGCGCGGTCAACCGGGTCGTAGCGCTGGCCGTGCGGCGAGTAGATCTTCGCCGTCGGGAACACGGCGTCGAGGCCGAACGTTCGGGCCTCGTCCGGAATGATCGGGACGAATCGATGGCCGATTCCCTCGTCTTTCATGAGGTCTTTCAGCAACCGGACGAACGCCATCGTTGTGGCGACTTCCTGTTTTCCGGAGCCCCGCATCAACTCGTCGTATTTCTCCGGTTCGGGAAGCGGCAGTGGCCGCGCCCGGACGACCCGCCGCGGCAGTGAGCCGCCGAGCAACGCCCGGCGTTCCTTCAGGTAAGCCATCTCCTCGCTGTCCGGGCCCGGGTGGTAATACGGCGGGAGGTCCCCCTCGAGTTCGGCGTCGCTGATCGGCAGGTAGAGCCGGTCGCGAAATTCCTTGAGTTCGGCCTTCGTGAGTTTCTTCATCTGGTGCGTGGCGTTGCGGGCCTCGAAGTCCTTGCCCAGCGTCCAACCTTTGACCGTATGCGTGATGATCACGGTCGGCTGCCCGACGTGAGCCCGCGCCGCCTTGAACGCCGAGTAGACCTTCCGGTAGTCGTGACCGCCCCGGGAGAGCCGGGTGAGCTGCTCGTCGGACAGGTGGTCGACCATCGCGCGCAGCCGGCGGTCCGGTCCGAAGAAGTCGTCCCGGATGAAGTCGCCCCCGGAGACGCTGTAGGTCTGGAACTGCCCGTCCGGCGTGGTGTTCATCTTGTTGACGAGAACGCCGTCTCGGTCGGCCGCCAGCAGCGGATCCCAGTCGCGGCCCCAGATGACCTTGATGACGTTCCAGCCGGCGCCCCGGAAGTACGACTCGAGCTCCTGAATGATCTTGCCGTTGCCGCGAACCGGCCCGTCGAGCCGCTGCAGGTTGCAGTTCACCACGAACGTGAGGTTGTCGAGCTCCTCGCGGGCGGCCAGTCCGATGGCGCCGAGGCTTTCCGGCTCGTCCATCTCGCCATCGCCCAGGAAGGCCCAGACGTGCGACTCGCTGGTGTCCTTGATGCGCCGGTTGAGCAGATACCGGTTGAACCGGGCCTGGTAGATCGCGTCGATCGCACCGAGACCCATCGAGACGGTCGGGAACTCCCAGAAGTCCGGCATCAGTCGCGGGTGCGGGTAGGACGGCAGGCCGCCCGGCTTGGATTCCTGGCGGAACGCGTCGAGCTGTTCCTCGGACAGCCGGCCTTCGAGGAAGGCGCGGGCGTAGATGCCGGGGGAGGCGTGCCCTTGGACGAAGACCTGGTCGCCGGAAGCGCCGTTGTCCTTGCCGCGGAAGAAGTGGTTGAAGCCGACCTCGTAGAGGCTTGCCGCCGACGCGTAGGTGGCGATGTGCCCCCCGACGCCGATTCCCGGCCGGTTCGCCCGCGAGACCAGGATCGCGGCGTTCCAGCGGATGTAGGCGCGGATTCGCCGCTCGATGTGCTCGTCGCCGGGGAACCAGGGTTCGTCGGCCGCGGCGATCGTGTTGACGTAGTCGGTGCTGGTGAGCGCGGGCACTCCGACGGCGCGTTCCCGGGCGCGTTCCAGGAGCCGGAGCATGAGGTAACGAGCCCGGGTGGGGCCACCCTCGTTGACGACCGCGTCGAACGATTCGAGCCATTCGGCGGTCTCCGCCGGGTCGACGTCGGGGATCTGACTCGGTAACCCGTCGGTGATGACGGCTCGGCGGGATCCGGTGATCCCGTTTCCTACCGGGTTCGCTGCGGGCTCGCTCACGTTATAGCCTCCTTCATCGACCAGATCCCGGACCGACCCCCATTCTCGTACGGTTCGGGTCCGAATACGAAGAGCGGTCGTCGGACGGCGGCGAACGGTCTTGCCAGATCCGGTGCTGTCCGGTGAACTACGGTTTCGGGAAGAGTTCAGTCGGCGTACGAGCTGCGACTAGTCGAGGAGGCAGGGGTGAGCGCGACCGCGTCACACGCGGGCGGGCCGGACGCCGGTTCAGGCGGACCCGAGCGCGGGGCTGTTCAGCGGTTGGGACTCAAGTCCGGCGATGTCGTGCTCCAGCTCGGCGGCGACGACGACATCGACGAGGCGTTCGTCGAGGACGTGTTGACGCATTGCGGCGGCGATCTCGTCGACCCGGACTCCGACGACGTGGTCGACGTGGTGCTCTTGTGGTTCCGCGAGGGCGACGGCGACCTCGTGGATGCGCTCGTCGATGCCCGGCCTCAACTCGGTGACGGGGGCGCGATCTGGCTGATCACACCCAAGGCCGGTCGAGACGGTCACGTCGAGCCGTCGGACGTTCTCGAGGCGGTGCCGACCGCCGGCCTCGCGCAGACGTCGACGGTCAGCGTCGCCCCCGACTGGACGGCGATGAAACTCACCGCGCCCAAGGGGAATCGGGCACCTCGGCGCTGAAGCCCGCTGGGCTGATCCGGGCTCACCATCCGGAGGTCTCGCAAGGCACGCGCGGGCCTGAGGCTCCTCCTGGTCACCTGGCATGCTTGTAGGGAGTAGCTGGCGGCGTTCGACGCAGCACATCGACGAGAGGATTCAACGTGGGTATTGAGGTAGGCAGCCTCGCACCGGACTTCACCCTCAAGGACCAGAGCGGGAACGAGGTCACCTTGTCCTCGTTCCGGGGCAAGAAGAACGTGGTCGTACTCTTCTACCCGCTCACATTCACCGGGGTGTGTGAAGGCGAACTCTGCGCGGTTCGGGACGACCTCGGCAACTTCCAGAACGACGACGTCCAGGTGCTCGCGGTCTCGGTCGACTCCGGCCCGGCGCACAAGGTCTGGGCGCAGCAGCAGGGTTACGACTTTCCGCTGCTTGCCGATTTCTGGCCGCACGGGGCGGTCGCCCAGGCCTACGGCGTGTTCGACGACGCTCTCGGCCTTGCGCTGCGCGGGACGTTCGTCGTCGACCGGGAGGGCATCGTGCGTTGGTCGGTCGTGAATGCGATTCCGGACGCCCGCGACCACGCCGAGTACCGGAAGGTCCTCGCCGGTCTCTCGTGATCTCGCCGGCTCGATGAAGCCGGCCGTCGGGCTCAGGGGTTTCGGTGCTCGTTCGAGGAACGTTCTTTCCCGTTACCCTGGACCCGGCTCCGGGCGCGTAGCTCAGTGGTAGAGCACCCGCCTTACAAGCGGGTGGTCGCTGGTTCGAAACCAGCCGTGCCCACACGACATCGATCGGTCCATGACGGCCCGGAACTGGCGATGCTGGGTTCCGGAATCGAATGTCTCGATTTCTGAACCTCGATGTCCGAAACCCAGCCTCGTCGGTGATGTGGGCGCCTGCTCAGGTTCGGGTCGAATACGTGACCCTTTTCACACGTCGGCGGTCTCGCGCCCTCGAAGGAAGATCAGCGAGAGCTGTTGTACTGCTCGATGACCGAGCTGGGGATGCGACCCCGCGCGTTCACCGGCAAGCCTTGAGCGGATGCCCAGGCCCGGATCACCGAGGACTGGTTCGCCTTCCCGCCGGAGCTCCGGCGGGCGGACCGAGCGCTCCCGGCGGACTTGGCCTTCCGGGCGTGCGTGACCCATTTCGCGAAATCGCTGCGCAAGGCCTTCGCGTTCTTCTTGTTCAGATCGATCTGGTACGAGATGCCTTCGACTGCGAAAGCGATGGTCTCGCTCGCCGTGGTGCCGTCCAGATCGTCCAACACGTGTTCGATGGTCTCGACTTTGCGTGCCACACTCTGCCTTTCGATGGGGCCGGATCAGCTCGATGAGAGCTGCTTATGACCGGCTAGAGGATTCACTATCGAGATGGTATCCGCAAGTCCGGGTCTTTGAAGTACCAAAGCGACGTTTGATGCGTCACGTTTCTGAGCCGTCCGAATTCCGATAGCGCGCCGCGACGAGTGGAGAATGGGAGGATGCCGCCGTGCCTAGCATCGGTGATGCCATCGAACTGCTCGATTCCTGGTATCGGCCGGGATGGGCCCAATCGTGGGACAGCGTGGGACTTATCGATGGAAGAACCGATTCCGACCTTCGAGTCATTCACGTCGCCGTCGACCCCGCGACCGAGGTCGCGAAGGAGGCGGTCACCGGCGGCGCCCAGCTGTTGATAACGCATCATCCGCTGTGGCTCGGTGGAGTCGACCGGATGTCAGGGCCCAGTGGCGAGGTCTTCTCCACCCTCCACGACGCGGGGTGTGCCCTTTTCGTCGCTCACACGAACGCCGACGTCGCTGCCCCCGGGGTATCCGATGCGTTGGCGGACGCCCTCGGTCTGACTGACCTGCGGGTCATGACGGTTCAAGACGAGGCCCTCGATCATTGGCTGGTGCACGTCCCGCGGGAATTCGTCGATTCGATGCTCGACGTGTTGTCCGCAGCCGGGGCCGGTCGGATCGGAACTTATGACCGGTGCGCGTTCACGGTCGAGGGAACCGGAACATTTCGCCCGCTCGCCGGTGCCGATCCGTTCTTGGGGCGGATCGGCGAGGTCGAAAGCGTGATGGAGGCCCGGGTCGAATTCGTCGGGCTGCCGTCCGAGCGGGCCGGAATCGCCCGAGCTTTACGGGCCGTGCATCCTTACGAAGAACCGTCGTTCGCCGTCACCCCGACCGTTACGCCGTCGAAACGCGGTCTGGGTCGGGTGGGGGAGTTGCCTGAGGGGATCCCTTTGCGAGATTTCGTCACGCAAGTGGCTCGGTTACTTCCGGCAACGGCTGCCGGAATTCGTGCGACCGGCCCGGCCGATCTCGCGGTTCGTACCGTTGCGGTGGCCGGCGGCTCGTGTCTCGAACTGAACGGCGACGCATGTCGGGCCGGTGCGGACGTGTACGTGACGTCCGACGCGAAACACCACCGGGCGCAAGACGCTCGGTTGCCGATCATCGACGTCCCGCATTGGGCGGGTGAGTGGCCCTGGACCGCGGCGCTCGGTCGTCGACTGCGCGACGCGCTGCCCGGCGTGTCGGTGCACGTTTCGCGTCTCGTCACCGATCCGTGGACGATGGCGGCCGGAGACCGTGTAGACAGGATGCCGTGAAAGCCGATCCGTTCGTCCAGCTCAAGTTGCTCGACCTGCAGGAACTGGATTCCGCCCTGCACCGGCTGTCGGTGCGCCGGGAGTCGCTTCCTGTCTTCGAGACGATCGACGTCGCCGAGGCGGAACTCGCCGCCGCGCGCGGCGAACTCGTCGAGCACCAGACCCAGGTCAGCGACCAGGGCCGCGCGGCAGCCAAACTCGAAGCCGACATCGAGCAGGTTCGGTCACGGGCGGCGCGCGACCGGCAGCGGTTGGACTCCGGGGCGATCACGAACTCGAAGGAACTCGAGTCGTTGCAGTCCGAACTCGAGTCGTTGGCGCGCCGCCAGTCCTCGCTGGAGGACGACGAACTCGAGATTCTGGAGATCCGCGAACAGGCCGAGCACGCGGCGGCCCGCACCCAGGAGTCGATCGTGCAGGTCGAGGCGCGGCTGGCGGCGGCCGTGGCGGAACGGGACCAGGAACTCTCCGCGATCGACGCGGAGAGGGCGGGGGTGACCGGACGTCGGGGCGAGCTGGTCGCGACGCTGCCGGCCGATCTGGTGGCGCTCTACGACCGGCTTCGGGCCGACCGCGGCGGAGTGGGTGCGGCAGCGCTCCGGCGGCGCCGTTGCGAGGGCTGTCACCTCGAGCTGGCCGGTAATGACCTGGTCGAAGTGCGCGACGCCGCACCCGATGACGTACTGCGGCACGAGGACTGCGGGCGCATCCTCGTCCGTACGGCCGACTCGGGTCTGTGAGGGCGGCGATGCGCCGACTGATCGTCGAGGCGGACGGCGGATCGCGTGGCAATCCCGGTCCGGCGGGGTTCGGGGCTTTGGTCCGCGACGCCGGCGACGAATCTGTTCTGGCCCGCCGCAACGGCTTCCTCGGCCGGGTGACGAACAACGTCGCCGAGTACCGCGGGTTGATCGCCGGGTTGCAGGCCGCGGCAGCGATCGATCCGAAGGCGGCGCTGGAAGTTCGGATGGACTCGAAGCTGGTCGTCGAGCAGATGTCGGGGCGTTGGCAGGTGAAGCACCCGGACATGCGGCCGTTGGCCAGTGAGGCGAGCAAGCTGGCGGCGAGTTTCGCCGACGTCCGTTTCAGCTGGATTCCGCGGGCCCGCAACGCCGAGGCGGACAAGCTGGCGAATGAGGCGATGGATGCCGGGCGGTCGACGTACGACGAGTTGGACGACGCGCTCCTGACCGAGGTCGCGGAGACCGTCGCCCCGGTCACTGTTTCCGACCGCGAGGGCTTGCCCAGGTGGCGGGCACCGTCGGAATTTCCGGCGACTCGGATCACCCTGCTCCGGCATGGGCAGACGGTCCATTCGATCGAAAGCCGGTTCTCCGGGTCCAGCGACCCCGAACTCACCGACCTGGGGCGCCGGCAGGCTACGCGCGCGGCTGCCAGATTGGGCGCTGCTGGCGGCTTCGACGCCGTCATCACCTCGCCGCGAACCCGGGCGCGGCAGACCGCCGCGCTCGCCGGTGAGGCGCTGGGGCTCACCCCGTCCGTCGAAGAGGCGTGGCGGGAATGCGACTTCGGCGTGTTCGAAGGTATGAGCTGGCAGGAGATCAGTGCGGCCTATCCGGACGAGCTGGCCGCGTGGCTCGCCGATCCGACGGTTCCGCCGCCCGGCGGTGAGTCGTTCGCCGAGGTGCGGCAGCGGGTTTCCGTCGCCTGGCAGGCGTTGACCGAAGGGAAGCTCGCCGGAGCGCGCGTTCTGGTGGTGTCGCACGTGACACCGATCAAGATCGTCGGGCAGTTGGTGCTGGATGCGCCGTCAACCGTGCTGCACACGTTGCACCTCGACCTGGCGTCGCTGACCCGGGCCGACCTGTTCGCGGACCGGCCCGCGGTGCTTCGGGGTTGGAACGACACCGCGCACCTCGACGGTTTGGCCTGAGGCTCGTTCCGGCTCAGGCAGGACCGGCGACGAGCGCGCCGAAGGTCGCCACCATCAACAACGGGACGACGGCGAGGCCGTAACGCAGGAACTCCCCGGCGCCGATGTGCAGCCCGCGGGCCCGGCAGCGGTCGCGCCAGAGCACCGTGGCCAACGACCCGGACACCAGCAGCATCGTCCCCGCGTTCGTTCCGAGCAGGAGCGCGAGGACGTCACGGGTGTGGTCTACCGGGACGGCTCGTTCGAGGGTGACGTAGGCCGGGAGGTTGTTGACGACGTTGCCGCCCACCGCGCCGGCGAGTTGCGTGACGAGTGGCCCGTGGTGGGTGAGGTGGCGTAGCGCGCTGTCGAGACCGTGCCGGCCCAGCGCGGCGACAGAGAGGAAAAGGCCGGCGACGAGAAGGACGATCCGCCACGGCACCGCGTCGGCCAATTTCGGTCGACGCCCGCGGACGAACGTGACGACGGCCAATGCTCCGGCCGCCGGGGCCGCGATCTTCCACGGCGAGACCCCGGTGAGAGACGTCGGCGCCACGGCGGCGCAACAGATACCGGAAACCCACAGCAGCAGCCGGTCCGGAGGTGCGTAAGGGGAAGGCTCGTCGTGCCGGACCCGCAGCTGCCGTCGGAAGATCACCGCCGCGCAGGTTCCCACCACGAGGACGGCCGCGAGCTCGGGCAGCGCCATGCGGGCGGCGAACCCGGGCGTGCCGAAGCCGCCCAGGCGATCAAGCGCCAACAGGTTCGTGAGATTTGAGATCGGCAGCAGCAGGCTGGCCGCGTTCGCGAGCCAGACCGTGACGTAGGCGAACGGCCTCGGGTCGATGTCCACCGCCAGCGCGAGAGCCAGAACGACCGGGGTAAGTAGGACCGCTGTCGTGTCCAGCGAAAGGGCGATCGTCGTGACGGTAGCCAGCCCGCAGACGACGACGAACAGGCGCCAGGTCGAACGCCCGGTTCGGCGGGCGGCGAACCGGGCGAGGACGTCGAAGAGCCCCGCTTCGTCGGAAAGGTGGGCGAGAGCCGTCACGGCGACGAGAAAACCGAGGACCGGGCCGATCCGCTCGATCACCTCCACGGCGTCGTGCCACGGCAGGGCGGTCGTCGCCACCGCGAGGACACCGGCGATCGCGGCGGCCAGCCACATGAGGATCGAGGTTAGTGCAGGGCGTCGGTTCGTCCGGTCGCGTACGCTGCGGCCTGGACGAGTTGGGCGGGCGACCGCGTTCGCCGGCCTTCGGGTCGGTGGCCGAGGAAAGTCCGGGCTCCGAAGGGCAGGGTGGTCGGTAACGCCGACCCGGAGCGATCCGCGGGAAAGTGCCACAGAGAACAGACCGCCGGCAGCTTTCGTGGCAGGCCGGTAAGGGTGAAACGGCGGTGTAAGAGACCACCGCGTCCCTGGTGACAGGGACGGCATGGCAAACCCCACCTGGAGCAAGGTCACAAGGCGCTTCGGCGCTGCGCAGATGTCCGAGGGCGGCCCGCCCGAGTCTGCGGGTAGACCGCACGAGCCTGCCGGCAACGGCAGGCCTAGATAGATGGTCGCCGGTCGCACGTCGCAAGACGTCGGCGCACAGAACCCGGCTTACAGCCCAACTCGTCCCTCTAGACAGTATTTCCGCAGGTCAGATGCCAGTTGGCCGGTTCAAGATCACGTCCAGTCCGCATTTAGTCCGCAAAAATTTGAGGCGCGTGCTACTCGGATGAGCGCCGGTCAGGTGCTTGGAGCTTGGCGATCGCTTCGTCCAGTTCGGTTGAAGTCGAGTCGGCCAGCCCCCACCCGGCATCACGTAGCGCGAGTAGCGGCGGCAGCAGTCGTGGGTCACCGAGAGCGCCAGCTGCTTCGATCGTCAGGTTGCCGACGCAGTCCGCTGGCAGTCGCAGCCATCGCTCGAGGTAGGG
>Ga0081455_10003504_pt1 | contig 18029 bp, 16 predicted proteins | sample TabmetS3T2R1_FD_70207 | JGI IMG/M metagenome (GOLD analysis project Ga0081455, IMG submission 70207) | Tabebuia heterophylla rhizosphere microbial communities from the University of Puerto Rico - S3T2R1 | ecosystem: Host-associated > Plants > Roots > Rhizosphere ...
CCTTCTGCGATGGCTTCCTGTTTTCGCCCCAGACCTGCGAGGATTAGACCATGTTGCGCGTGTCGAGCCGAATCGTTAGGGGCTTCACGCAGCAACTTTTCCGAAACCAAGAGTGCCTGCTCCAATTCAGCCTGTGCCTTGGCCTTATCGCCTTGTAGCAGGTGAATCATGCCTGCTATGAAAGCCTTTGGGGATGGCGCTGTAGTACTCGTAAACATTGTTTCACCGCGAAAGCGTTCTAAGATTTGAAGGGCATATGAAAATTTTCGTTGCAGGGTGAGAATCCAAACACGCGCCCAGGTCCTTAGCCCGTCCGCGTCAGTTTCAGACGGAATCGAAGAAAACTGCTTCTCGGTAAAGCTCAGATCGCCTTTCCATTTGATCGCCACGAGTCCCTTCAACGCAGGGCCCAGAAATGACTGAGGCGCTGCAGCAATTATGCGATCAACGGTCTTGTCGGCAGCTTCAAAGTTGCGCAGCGCTACGTAACTATAAACAAGATTGCTCAGGATGTCTGCGTTTTTCGGATCAAGCGAGGCGGCTTTTTCCATGTTCGCAGTGGACTCCGCCCACTTGCCTTGCCGCCGCTGGATTGAAGCAATTGCGAAATACGCTTGAGCGTCATTCGGCAGACCGCGCCTGGCAATTTCAAATTCGACGAGAGCTCGTTCGTAATCACGGTCACCATAATAATAAGAGAAGCCGAGCGCGAGGTGACCCTCGGGAAGGTCCGGTTGCAATCGCACCGCCTCAACTGCATTGAGACGTGCCTTCTCCCGCAGATCAGGAAGCGGGTCCGAGCTATGATACAACCAGCTCTGCACCCGGGATAGACCGGCAAAAGCCAAAGCGAAATTCGGATCGATCTTAATGGCTTGCTCAAAGAGGGGCAGCGCCTTCCGTGAGGTCTCATGAAACATGTCCGCGAGGCCTGCGTAGTCGTGCGCTTGAACAAACAGCAAATAGGCGTCGGAATTTTCTGTTGGTCGGCGATCAAGGCGCGCCTTTTCTGTTGGCGAAAGCCTGGCTTGCAACGCCGAAGCAATTTTTTGCGCAAGGTCCGTTTGGATGGCGAAAACGTCGGTCAACTCGCGATCGTAATCTTCCGCCCAAATATGCTCGTCATTATTGGCGTTGATCAACTGCACGTTCACGCGTACGCGATTGCCGGCCCGACGGACACTGCCCTCCAAAAGTGTGGCCACCCCTAGCGCCTTTCCGATCTCGCGAGCGTTCCGTACGCCATCCCCTCGATAAGACATGACAGACACCCGTGAGATGACTTTCAAGTCGCCGATCTTGGAAAGATTCGTGAGGATATCGTCCTGTATGCCGTCAGCAAAATAGGCATTCTCCTTTTCGTCACTGAGGTTTTGAAACGGTAAAACAGCGATCGATTTGTCGACCTTCCGCGCGGATGCCCTCGGTAAAAGGAAAAAACCTGCTCCTGCAGAAATGATTACTCCGATTGCGATAAGCATAATGACATTGCGGCGACGGTGGCTTCCAGGGGTAACACGAATTCCCTGCGGCGTGACGTCGTAGGCCCAGGCAAGGATCAGAGCGATCGGAAAACCTACGAGCAGCAGGACGACCACAAGGCGCAATGTCCAGTTTGGCAGTTCCCAGGCCGGAAAGACCGCCGACCCAATTTGAATAATGGATCCGGCAGCGATGATGTAAGCCGCGGCGACGCGATAGACTTTACGCCGCTGCAACTCCTCAAAGAAGCCGCTCATAAACGGAGATGTAGATTCATCGCGACGCGATCATAATTCAATCGCGAGTTTTAAGATCCGTGGCCACTCACGTGCACCATTATCGGCTGGCAAGAACAACGACGAAAAACGTGCAGGGATTTAGGGCTGGTTTTCCTCGCAAAGCCTTATTCCTCGTTCGGCATTGATTTCAACGACGACTTTCACGCCCCCCGGACCAGGAAAAAGGCGCCGCGGCGGCGAAGTGTTTCACACCTACTCCACCTATGCGCGTGGGACTGAAAGCCTAACCGACGCATACAGTCTCCTAGACACGACACCCTACGGACGGCAGTAGGATTTTGAAGATTCGCCGCCGGGCTGGCCACAAAAACCGACCTACGGATAGCGGATTACCACACCACACTAGACGAAGTCGCGGGAGTGGTGAACAACTGGCGGTGGAAGTTGTAATGACGCGTAGTGCTACGACATTTCGATCACCTCGTGACCCGGCGCTAACCATGAACCTCAACTTATTCGACCTGGCAGGATTCATTGGCGTTATACTGATCGTGATTGCCTATCTGCTCCTGCAACTCGACAAACTTCCCAGTTCGGCGTTGAGCTTTTCGCTCCTCAACGCCGTAGGTTCATTGCTAATCATTCTTTCTCTGGTTTTTAAGTTCAACGTGTCCGCGTTCTTGATCGAGGTGTTTTGGTTTTTGATCAGCCTGATCGGCCTAACGAAATGGCTCGCTGCCAGGAAGCGATTTAACCGCTAATGCGCGCGAATAAACGCGAATATTGTTCTGCCGATTACCATCGCCGGTTTCCTGCGGCCACAGACACAGATAATACCGACAATGCTATTTGAGCATCGCAATAAGCGTCCGAGCATTCACGAGACCGCGTTCGTCGCTCCCACCGCGGTCGTCTGTGGCGATGTAAGAGTTGGCCCAAATTCACAGGTGACCTTCGGCGCGGTTCTTGTCGCGCAGGGAAATCCAATCGTGATCGGAACCCAATCGATCATTGGAGAAAACGCCATCGTTCGCGCGACCGCGAAGTATCCCGTTCGAATTGGCGATTACGTGCGGGTTGGACCAAATGCGGCGTTGTATGGCTGCATATTGGAAGACGAAGTTTTCCTGGCAACCGGCGTAACCGTTTTCCAAGGCGCGCGGGTTCGCAGACAGGCGGAGGTAAGAATTAATGGCGTCGTTCACGTAAAGAGCGTGTTGCCGGCCGGAGCGGTTGTGCCAATTAACTGGGTGGCAATTGGCGACCCGGCGCAAATTCTGCCGCCAAACGAGCACGAAAAAATTTGGGCGATCCAAAAACCGCTCAATTTTCCGATGGAAGCGTACGGGGTCGCGCGCGCATCAGATGGCAGTGTGGACATGAAAGAGATCACGCGCCGCCTGGCCGACAGTGCCGGGAAACACCGACGCGACACGGCAATTTAACGGCAAATGGGGGCGACCGATGCTGACCAACAAAAGTGTATTGATCATTGGATCCGATCCCAGGTTCCTGGATTTCTAGTCACCGGAGCTGGCGCCGATGAACTTGACTGCGGAAAAGATCCAGGCCGGCACCGACGCGGAGCTCGAACGTCTTCGAGATCTGGGCTACGACCCGAACGGACGCCTCGTGGATCTCGATGAGACGGCAGAGACCGTCGTCGCATCCTGCGTTCGAGTAAAAGAATGTGGCTGCGTGATCATCGGCACCGGAATTCGCCCCAATCCAAAGTATTTCCTGCTCTTCGAGAAGCTCCTGAAGGTTGTCCACCAGCTCGCGCCCAAGGCCCGGATTGGCTTCAATACGAATCCAACTGATACTGAAGAAGCAGTCGAGCGGCGGCAGGCGAACTGATCGCAACTCATGTGCCCCGTGTCCCAAGGGTTCGATAACGAAAAGTTATGCAAGAAATAGCGCAGGCTGAAATTCCCGCGGATCGGCAAGCAGGGCCATCGTCTGCCCGATCTCTTTGGCAGGAATTAAAAAGCGCCATTCGGGGAACGGGGGCGGACTACACGCAAATCGCCATCGGCCGGGCCGTGTTTTTGTTGGCGGTGCCGATGATTCTCGAACTAGTTATGGAGTCCACCTTCGCGGTGGTGGACATTTACTTCGTCGGCCGGCTCGGTGCCTCCGCCGTGGCGACGGTTGGACTCACGGAAACCTACCTGTTTCTGCTTTATTCCATCGGCATCGGCTTGGCCATGGCTGTAACCGCTATCGTTGCACGGCGAATAGGAGAAAAGGACAAAGACCAGGCCGGCATTACGGCGGTTCAATCCATCTTCCTTGCTGTTCTGGTTTCGATCCCGTTCGCCCTCATTGGAATTTTGTTCGCCAGGGATTTGCTCGCCTTGATGGGCGGCGACGCCTGGGCGCTTGAGCACGGCTACCGCTACACGCAGTGGATGCTCGGGGGGAACGCCGTCATCATCCTTTTGTTCGTCATCAACTCCATTTTCCGCGGCGCCGGTGATGCCGCTATCGCCATGCGCGTCCTTTGGATTGCGAATGGTTGCAATATGATTCTCGACCCGGTTCTTATCTTCGGCCTGGGCCCTTTTCCCCAGCTGGGAATCGAAGGCGCCGCCATCGCAACCAACATTGGCCGGGGCGTAGGCGTTTCGGTTCAATTGTGGACCTTGTTCAGGGGCGGCAAGCACATCTGCGTGCTTGGTTCCTACCTGCAACTGCACGCGAAGGTCATCGCCGATATTGTGCGCACCTCGTTAGGCGGCGTCGGGCAGATGATAGTGGCGATGACCTCCTGGATTTTCGTGATGCGCATTATCGCCGAGTTCGGAAGTCAGGCTGTCGCAGGGGCGACGATCGCGCTTCGCATAATGATGTTCACGCTGATGCCTGCCTGGGGGATGTCGAACGCAGTAGCCACTTTGGTAGGGCAGAATCTCGGCGCGCAAAAGCCCGATCGGGCGGAACGCTCGGTCTGGGTAACCGGGTTCTGGAACATGCTCTTTTTAGTCGGGGTATCGATTTTCTATTTCATGTTCAGCGAATCGCTGGTGGGCATTTTCACCAATGACCAGGACGTGGTTCGCATCGGCGGAAAGTGGCTGACCATCGTTTCCTACTCCTATTTCGTTTACGCATGGTGGATGGTCGCGGTGCAGGCCTTCAACGGGGCGGGGGATACAGGCACGCCGACCAAAATCAACCTGGTGTTTTTCTGGCTCATCCAGATTCCGCTTTCCCACCTGTTGGGCAAAGCGCTGGGGCTGGGATACACGGGCGTCTTCTGGGCGATCTTCCTCTCGGAAACCTCCGTGGGACTCTTCACCCTGTGGCTCTTCACAAGAGGAAAATGGAAAACCGTGCGGGTGTAACGGTCGGAAGGAGAAGGCCTGCTGAGGCAGATGAAAACAAAACGCGACGGACCTGGCGTCAGGTTTTTTCGTCAAGGGAACATTTGACCAAATGAAAGCTTTCACCATTGAGGCAAACGAACAAGTTCCGGGCCGACTCGACGCGGAAGTAGCCAGAATCCCGTAGCCACTGGGCCGCAGCTGGCCGAATTTCTAAAAATGAAGATTAAGAAAATTACCATCGACCCGGATCCGTACGAACCGTTCCGGCTAGCGCAGGGTTATCGGGTGGGAGATCTCCTTTTCATCTCGGGGCAGGCGGCGATCGATGACAATGGACAGATCATTGGCGTCGGCGACTTTGATGCTCAGGCCGAACGGGTCTTCGCCAACCTGGAACGCGTCCTCCTGGCCGGAGGCTCCAGCCTGAAAAACGTGATCAAGGTCACGATCTTCCTGCGCGATATGTCGAACTTCGACAAGATCGTCAGTTTACGCGGTCGCTATTTCACGCCGCCATACCCGGCCGACACAATTGTTGAAGTCGCTTCTCTTTACTCCCCTGATGCTTTGCTCGAGATTGAAGCGATTGCGGTAGGTGATGAGGCAGCGGAGAAAGCGTAGCGGCGTTTGAACTCCGACTCCAACGGGCTCTCTCCAGATCTTAAGACAAGAAGAACGAGGTGATCGCAGTGATGGAAGCGGCCGGGAATACCGGAAGGAAAATCGCGGCAACTTCGCTCAAAGCGGGCGAGAAACTGTGCGCTCTGTTTGGTCCGCGCGATATCAGCTACGCTGAGGTGATGCACATTCTTGGCGAGAGGATCGGCGGACCCGATCTTCAGCACATCAAACTTCTTACGACGATCTGGCCAAGGCGATCAAGGCCAGTTCGCACGCGCGAGAATACGACGCCTATCCGGTTTGAAGATTTTGTGAGCGAACTTGTGCGGGCGTATCACGCCTCATAGGGTTACGAAACACCTGTTGGAAATCTCGATGCACCAGTACGAAGCCAAAATTAAGTGGAGCCGAAACGCGGCCAAGTTTACTGACAATCGCTACAGCAGGGCGCATGAGTGGAGCTTTGACGGCGGTGTGAAGGTGCCCGCTTCCGCTTCGCCAGCGGCGGTTCAGTTGCCGTTTTCCGTGGAAGAAGCCGTCGATCCAGAGGAGGCCTTGGTCGCGGCAGCATCGAGTTGCCATATGCTTGCTTTTTTGTTTCTCGCCGCCAAAAAGGGATTCGTTGTCGATACTTATGAAGACAGCGCTTTCGGCGTGTTGGGAAAAAATCAAGCAGGCAAGCTCGCCATTTCCAGTATCACGCTTCGGCCAAGAATTGAGTTCTCCACAGACAAAGGACCTTCCCGGGCGGAACTTGATGCGCTTCATAATGAAGCGCATCACGACTGCTACATCGCGAACTCGATCAAGTCCGAGGTTGTGGTGGAAGCGTGCTGAGACGGGTAGGCGTGTCCTGCATCTCTTTAATTCCGCCGAATCAAAGAACTCGTGACGCTAATTCCGGGTGCGAATCTGTGCCCGGAACTTCTTCGTCGCGCCGTCGCCTAGGAAATTCGACGCCCTATGGAAACGGCCTATTTTCTGACGCTTCGGTCTCGTCAATATTCGCAAAAAGCTTCGTCCGGATAACAGTACAACCAGCGTTCGCCCGGCTGTGCTGAAGCGATCACTGGATGGCCGCTCGCGTGCGCGTGTTTGCTGGCATGACGATTCGGCGAGCTATCGCAGCAGAGCGTCACGCCGCATGTCTGGCACGTTCGCAGGTGCACCCAGGATGAGCCGATCTTCATACATTCTTCGCATTCGCGGCGTTGCGGTTGTTTAACGGAGTCAATCGCGTCGATATGAGAGCAACCTCCGGAAGACATGACTCTACTCTCGCAGCACTTAATGATTGCGCGCAACCACGATTGATTGGTTCGCCAATAACCGGAGCGTGAGATCAGCTATTGGCAGCGCCTAACGAATTGGGAGTTCACGGGGTTCGCAGGAAACCATGAGTCACATTGTTTGCATCAATATAATATCCGGTGATTGCACCGGCCGGATTGTTGGAAAGAGGGATCGTGCCTTGGGCAGGACCTGTGCCTGCCCCCGGAACGTCGAATGTGCTGATCGCGCCGTGGAATGCGCGTACAAACCCGTGATTGACGTCGCTCGCGTCCACGTACTCTCCCGTGACCGCCTCTGACGCGTTGATGCCTTGTGGTGCGGTCCCCTGTAAAGGATCGGTGCCGGCGCCTGGAACGTCGAATGTGGTGATGGTGCCGTCCGCTGCGCGCACGAATCCGTGACTCACATCACTCGCGTCGACATAGATTCCCTCAATCACTCCCGCTTGATTAATGCCGAAGGCGGTTGTGCCCTGACCGGGCCTTGTCCCGGCGCCTGGAGCATCGAATGTGGCGATAACGCCGTCAGGAGTACGCAGCACCCCGTGAGAGACATCGGTCGAATCGACTGAATTCGCCGCGATCGATCCCGTTGAGTTAAGGCAAAAGCCGGTAAAAACAAAGGTTCCCTGGCCAGGGCCTGTGCCCGCGTTTGGAGCATCAAAGGCAAGAATGATGCCGTTTGAAGCGCGCAGGAATCCGTGAGCCACATTGTTAGCGTCGACGTAGCGTCCTGCGACCGCTGCGGACGGATTAATGTTGCCAGCAAAAGTACCCTGGTTAGCTCCTGTGCCCGCGCTCGGTACGTCAAACGTAGTGATGACGCCACCCGGAGTGCGTATGTAACCGTGAAACACATTGCTCGCATCGTTGTAGTAGCCCGCGCACGCGCCTGCTGGATTAATGCTAAAAGGCCGGGTGCCCTGCCGATTTCCTGTCCCCGCGCCTGGAGCATCAAATGCCGTGATACTGCCGTCTGGAGCGCGCAGGATGGCGTGAATCGCACCACCCGAATCCGCATAGCGTCCCGAAATCGTCCCTGCCGGGTTGATGGCGAACGCGAGGGTGCCTTGACCGGGGCCAGTGCCTGCGCCCGGAGCATCGAATGTGATGATGCCAGGCCCCTGGCAATCAAGGGAAGTGTTGTTGAAACTCCTGAGCTTATCGCTCGTGCCGCTGGAGGCAGCCGATACTGAAGCGAAGAGCACGCCACCGGTTAGGAGTATGTTTAGGAGCATTCTCGTTTTCATAAGGTCTCGTTCCTTTCGTGATGATTACTTTTCCCTTACAAACAGATTCCGGATCGCGCGCTGCAGGAAATCTTGAATTTTTTCGCCGCTTGCTTTTTTTCTGCGGTCTTGTTACAGGCCGTTAATGTGAATACCCTTCTGAGGTACGGGCACGGTCAGAGTGATTTTTTTCCTTCGACCCATTGGACTATCGTGCTCGCGGCCGGCAGGAACCAGGCCGAACCGGAGATCGCGGAGGCCGCGCTGGCCGAGCTTTGCCAAACCTATTGGGGACCACTGTACAGTTTCGTGCGCAACCGCGGCTACACGATCCATGATGCGCAGGATCTCACGCAGAGCTTTTTCGCATACCTGTTGGAGCGTAAAGTTTACGCTCGTGTCGAACGGGAGAAGGGTAAGTTCCGTTCATTCTTGCTGGCCTGCCTGAAGAATTTTCTAGGGCACGCGGCAGACCGCCAACGGACACTCAAGCGGTGCAGCGGACAAGAGTTTCTGCCTTTACATGAAGATCGGATTGAAGAGGCAGAATCGCTTTTCCAGAGTTACGGCGCGACGAGCAGCGGAGATCAGATCTTCGATCGAAGTTGGGCAGAGGCCCTGATCGCAGCGGGATTGGAACGGCTTTCGGCCGAGTACAAAAGTGAGCGTAAGGAAAAGCTCTTTAATGAATTGAGAATCTTTGTTGCCGGTAGTGCGAACCCGCTACCGACTTATGCTGAGTTGGCGGATCGGCTGGGAATCACAGACTCAACACTTCGGAGTCATGTCACTCGGCTGCGAGCACGTTATCGGGAGGCATTGCGCGCCGAGGTTCGCCGGACAGTGGATACTGAAACGCAGGTGGACGAAGAGCTGCACGAGTTGCTTCATTTGTTAATCGAATTCTAAAGAAGACATGCCAGTGCAAAACCGCTGGCGCTCTGGCATCGTAGTGTTCTTTCCCGGAGTGACTGAAAGCGATGTTGACGAAAGACCTTAATAAGGTTGTACCAGTTGCCGCGTAAGCTAACGAAAAGTTGAGGGAAATGGGAAATCGAACAAGCCTCGGGTCCGTCGCAGTCTGCTCGATATGCGGGGAACGGTTGAACGCAAAAGGTGACTGCCGTGCTTGTTTGGTTCGGACCGGTTTAGGGGAAACAGAGGTCGAAGCTGGATCATCTGCCTTCGCTTTCGGCGATTTCGAGATCGAGCAAAATCCAGACGGCTCTTACAGGGAACTCGGTCGCGGTGCAATCGGGGTAACCTACCTTGCTGTTGACAGGGTGTTGTGTCGCAGTGTGGCTTTGAAAGTGATCGAGTTGCCTCGGGAAGCGAGCGGCTTGCAATTTGTGCGCGAGCGTTTTCTGCGTGAAGCCCGCGCTGCCGCAGTCCTCCGGCACCCAAATGTTGCTGCGGTTTACCAGTTCGGCACTTCTCCGGATCAAAGTCACTGCTATTACGCGATGGAGCTAGTCGAAGGCGAAACCCTGGAAGCGCGCGTACGAAGGAATGGCCCGGTTAGTACAAAGGAGGCTTTAGAAATTGCGATTCAAATTACGCGAGCTCTGATGGCCGCAGCATCCCATGATTTGATTCATCGCGATCTGAAGCCAGGCAACATTATGTTGACTGCGGAGTCCGAAGTGAAGGTCATCGATTTCGGTTTGGCCAAGGCAATCACTGATACCGCAGGAGACATGGAGCTGACACACGGAGCATTTGTTGGCACACCAAGTTTCGCAAGCCCTGAGCAATTTGGAAGCGGTCCGGTCGACACGCGGTCCGACATTTATTCGTTAGGCGCTACGCTCTGGTTCGCGCTTACCGGGTTAGCGCCGCACTCTGGCAAGACGATGGAAGAGATTCGCGACCGCAAAATCCGCGATAATCCGCCGATCGCGCATTTGGTCGCCAGAGAAATTCCCGAACCACTGGTAAGTCTTCTCTGCTCAATGCTTGCCATCGATCCTGGCAAGCGACCCGCATCGGCTGGTGAATTGATGGAAACCCTGGATTCTTATCGCCAGGAACTTGCTGGTCGCAGCGGCATTCCTTCTCGGAAATCTGCTATACGCACCGGCGCGTTGTACGCCGTCATCGTCGCCGCTCTTTTGTCAGTCGGTTTGTTTTTCCTTGGTCGCTACAGCGCGCCGAATAAACAAAAGACCTCTGTTTTGCCCAAGAAATCGATTGCTGTGTTGCCATTCGTAAATATGAGCAGCGATCGAGAGAACACGTACTTCGCAGATGGATTGACGGAAGAAATTTCGAGCCGCCTGGCGGAGGTTCGCGATTTGAAAGTGCCGGGTCGAACGTCCTCATTTGCATTCAAGAGTCAGAACCGGGATTTGCGCAAAATCGGTTCAACGCTTGGGGTATCTAACGTGCTGGAAGGTAGTGTTCGGAAATCGGGGGATCGGCTCCGTATTACCGCGCAGTTGGTTCGAACGGAGGATGGTTACCGTCTCTGGTCGGAATCTTTTGATCGCAACCTGGACGATGTGTTCGCCATTCAGGAGGAAATTGCGCGTGCGATCTCCAGCGCGCTGTCGGTGCAACTAAACCTCGGTGTGTCTGAGAAAGCTCAAAGACCGACTCAGGACATGCAAGCCTACGATAGTTATCTCGAGGCAAGAATCTTGATTACGCGCCGAGATACAGAAAATCTGCGCCGAGCAATCATACTCCTGGAAGGTGTAGTGGAACGGGATCCGACTTTTGCCAAGGCCTGGGCTGCTCTCGCTCAAGCCCATGCTTTAACCTCCTATTACCACGTCGCTCCCAGAAAAGAATCCCTTGAAGCCGCAGAAATCGCCGCGCGCAGGGCTTTGAGCATCGACGAACGAACAGACCTGGCACATGCAGTGTTAGCAAACGTTTTGCGTGATCGCTTCGAATGGTTGGCGGCAGAAACGGAATTTCGTCGTGCGCTCGACTTGAATTCTGGAGAGGCCGAAACCCATAACCAGTATGGACAACTCCTGCTGAGGGTCGGGCACCTCGACGAGGCGTTTCAGCACATTAGTCGTGCTCGAGAGCTTGAACCCTTAGGCTGGGTCCCGGCTTCCATGATGGGACTTCTCTATCTCATTCGCGATGACCTTCCGAAAAGCGCCGAGATGCTCGACCGCGCACAAAAATTGGTTGAACCGTCGCCCTCTTATCTTATCGACCTGAAACTCTTTTTAGCTGTGATGAGGAGTGACATTGTCGCGGCGCGACAGGACCTGGCGCAGGCCCGCTCTTCCGTAGGAATATGGTCGCTTCCAGGTAATCAACGGGCGATTGAAGCGATGGACACAGCGCTGGCCTATTTTGGGTCTCGGTCAGGAGCATCGCCCCATCTGAGCGAAGTCGTTAAAGAAGGGGATGTGTTTTACATGCCGTCGTTGGCCGCGATCGCGATGTCCACCGAGCAAAAGGAGGTCGCTCTCGATGCTTTGGTCGCCAGTTTCCAATCTCCTTATGTGATCGATTTGACGCAGATGTGGACCCCGATCTTTTACCCACTGCGAACAGAGCCAGGATTTCGGGAGTTGGTCCGCACTGCGAAACTTCCTGAGTATTGGCGCATCGCAGGGTGGGGGGAATATTGTCGTCCTAAGGGTGAAGACGATTTTGAGTGCGCGGCACAGTGAAACAGGAGATTACCTAACGAGCCCTACAAGCCAATTATCTTGATGCAGGGAACACAACCATTCCACGCTGCCTCCCTCACGGGATTTCGAAGATCTCGATTTGATTGGCAATACCACGAAGCGAGCGTTTCTCCGGGGTCGCGGCGATACCGTTTGATCTCAAGAGCTTCGATGCTTCGCGGTCGTTAACTACACGTTTGGTCGCAAAAATGGATCGCGATGTCGCGAGTCCCTGTACGCGCGCAGCGATGTTCACCGTCCGTCCGAAGTAGTCCTGGCGGTCGTTCAGCGAAACGGCCAGACAAGGTCCTTCGTGGATGCCGATCTTGAGGAGTAACTCACCTTTCAAATCCTTAACTGCTTCTCGCATCTTGAGTGCCGCCGCCATTGCTTTGTCTGGCGTCGGAAAAGTCGCCATCACCGCATCACCGATTGTTTTTACCACAGCGCCGCTTTCTGCCGCGACGATTTCGTTCAAGATCCGGAAGTGGGCGCGCACCAAATCGTAGGCGACCAAATCTCCAACGCGTTCGTAAAGTTCCGTCGAGCCTTTCAAGTCGGTAAATAGAAAGCTGAGACTGGTAATCTTAAGTCTCTGATCTACATCAAGTGTATCAGTCCGGTAAATATCGCGGAATGTTTGGTTGGTCAGAAGACGCTTCGCAGTCAAAAACGGGCGACGTTTGTTCACCAACTCGTGAATCTTGTCGCTAACGATCCAAATAGCGGGGAGCGTGCGGACATTTAAACGATTCTCCAATGTAATTCGCAGAGGACCCGGGCGCATCTGAATAGTCACGGATGGAGCGTGATCGCTCGTCATGACGAAGGAAAGCGATTGGCTTTCACGGACAGGCTGGCCAGTTACCTCGATATGTTGCGACATATGGAGGACCGGATCGAACACGATCAGATAGCCTTCGGGCAACTGGAGGGAGAGTACCGCCTTCTCGCCTGGTGAAAGCGCGACAGCATCCAAAGTCGTTTCCTTAAACCATTTTGCCAGTTCCTCGTCATTGGGTAGATCGACACCAGAGCTCCAAAAAACCTGCCTGTAATATTCGATGAAAGGCAGCGTCCCGGGGTCGTGCGCTGCGATCCTGCGTAGGCGCGGGCTGACGGTAAACGTAACTTCGACGATCTCGTCCAGCGTCGGTTCGCAATTGTCGGCGCAAAGAACACACCTGTATTCGGCTTGTTTTACGGTCTTAAGAGTCGCGCCTGAATCGAGAACGCCGCCGCAAGCAGGACAGAGGATATTCCATGACATATCGAAAATACCGAGTCGCGCTCCGTGCAGAAAAGCCGCAATCACATCCTCCTCGTTAAGGTTGTGGTTAGCGGCAAAGGCCAGGGCATTGATGCGGCAGAGGTCGCGGTCTGATCCGACCTGGATCAGCTTTTCGATTGCGCGCACCGGTTCCGGTTTCGCCGATTTTCGCAAAGCATCGAAAAGAGTATTGGTTTCGCTCGGAATTTTCATCGTAGTACTCAATTTATCGCAACAAACTTTACGTTGTGGTCAGGAAAAACGAAATGCAAGCGACGGATGCGCGAAACATGTGCAGCCACCCGGATCAAAAAGGCGCAGCCATATGCGGATACTTGGAAAGGCCCGGATTTACCCGGGAAAATTGCATCAACCGCCGTTGTCTAGAAATTGACAGTCACTGCAAAAACAAACTTTGCTTCGTCTGAACCGGGACCGAGCCAGTAGGTCGTGAGACTGGTATCTTGGTATTTGAATCCGATCAGCGGTCCTAGCTGGCCCTCGGAGGTGCTGCCTGAAGCCTGGGTTCGATCAATCGCAAGTCCGATTCTAAACCATTCAACAGGGGAATCACTTAACTCAAACCAGGAATAGAAAAAATTCCCGGAGCTCGTTCCAACATCAAAAAAATACTCGCCTTGCGCGGAGAACTCCAAGGTCTTGTAGTCGACTGTGATCGTGTAGCCGGGAGCGATGCCTGTGATCTTTCCAAAAACACCGCCGAGCATTGGAGTTACCTGGAGTTTCAGCGTGTCGCCGATGGTCCAATTGTATCCCAACCATACGGAGCCGGTTTGGAGGTCTTCGTAATTGTATCGCGCCTCGAGATGCAGCCAGTCACGGTCGGCGGTGAAGCTTGGATTTGTATAGTCGCGGGCGTGCTGTGCGAGATAAGTATAGGTGGACAGTGAAAACTGCCACTTCGGTTCATTTGTTTCCCGGTCTTCTTTCAACGGAATGCTGTTTCCAGCAGCCGCCAACGGCGCACAGACTGCAAACCCAGCAATCGTTGCCAGGGTTACACAGATCCGCATTGCTCTGTCGTTTAAGTCTTCCCGCTATTGATCGAGTTAGCTTTTGAGAAACGCGAGCAGATCGGCGTTGATGACGTCGGCTTGCGTCGTGATCATTCCGTGCGGGTAATTCTTATACGTCTTCAGCGTGCCTTTCTTCAGAAGCTTCGCTGAGAGCGGCCCGGCGGCTTGATAGGGCACGATCTGATCGTCTTCACTGTGCATAACCAAAACCGGTACTGAGATCTTCTTCAGATCTTCCGTGAAATCCGTCTGCGAAAACGCGACGATCCCGTCATAGCCCGCCTTGGCACCGCCCATCATGCTCTGGCGCCACCAGTTCCAAACGACAGGTTCGATGGTTTTCACGCCTGGGCGGTTGAAGCCGTAAAACGGACCGGCCGGCAGATCGTAGTAAAACTTGGCTCGATTTGCTGCGAGCTGGGCTTGGAGATCGTCGAACACCGATTTGGGCAGGCCAAGCGGATTGGCCGGGGTCTTCACCATCAGCGGTGGCACGGCGCTAATGATCGCTGCCTTCGCCACATCTTTATCCCCATGACGGGCGAGATAACGCACCACCTGACCGCCGCCGGTCGAATGACCGACGTGAATTGCATCCTTCAGCTTGAGGTGATCGGTGACGGCCTTCAGATCGTCGGCGTAATGGTCCATGTCGTGGCCGTCGCTGGTTTGAGTCGAGCGACCATGTCCGCGCCGATCAGTCGCAATGACGCGGAACCCTTTGCCGAGGAAAAACAGCATCTGGGGATCCCAATCGTCCGCGCTCAGCGGCCAGCCATGGCTGAACACGATAGGCTGACCTTTGCCCCAATCTTTGTAGTAGATGTGAATATCAGCTCCGTTTTCTTTTCCTGCTGTTACGTATGGCATAGTGTGGCTCTCCTTCCTGAGATTGGATTATATCGGTTGATTTTATTTTTATTGAAGCTTGAGATCGTTCGCGTATTGATCCGCGAACAACGCCGGCTGTCCGCCGGTGTGCACGAACAACACGGTTTCATCGTTCTTGAAAAATCCTTTGCGGATCAAATCAATCATCCCAGCCGCGGCGCGGCCGGTATAGACTGGGTCTAACAAAATCCCTTCGTAAGTCGCGAATAAATGGATCGCCTCGCGTTCCGCCTCGGTTAACACGCCATAACCCGCCGAACAATAGTTCGCGTTCGCCAATACTTTGTCGGGAGTGAACTCAATTCGCGTTCCGAGCTTGTCGCTGGCCAGGGAAGCCAGCTCGGAGACGTGTTCTTTCAACCAGTCTTCGGATTCATCAATGCTAATACCAAGCACCTTTCCTTTATATCCAAACACATGCTGACCCAGGAGAAGTCCGGCGTGCGTTCCACCTGAAGACGTGGCGAACACGATCCAGTCAGTGGGGCAATCTTGTTCCAAAAGTTCTTTCATTGCGAATGCATAACCCAATACGCCAGCCGCATGCGAACCACCGTAGGGAACGAGGTAAGGCTCTAATCCTTCGTTTGTAGCACGAGCAAATATCTGCTGAAGCATCCTGTCGCGATCTTTGCGCTCAGGGACGTACACGATTTCTGCAGCAAACAATTCATCGAGCAACAGATTTGCCGAGGGCTGTTGTGGTTCGTCGCCAGTCAGCACGAGGATGCATTTGAACCCAAAGCGAGCGGCTGCAGCAGCAGTCTGACGGCAATGATTGGATTGTAGCGCTCCGCCAGAGATCAAGGTCTTCGCGCCTTGGTCGCGCGCTTCGCCTATAAGAAATTCCAGCTTGCGAGTTTTGTTACCGCCAAAGGCGAGGCCGGTTTGATCGTCGCGTTTGATTAGTAAGCGCGGCCCTCCCAAAGCTTCGGACAGGCGCGGAAGCGTTTCGATCGGCGTTGGCAGATGAGCAAAGTGCAATCTGGACGTAGTCATTTGGCGAGAGAGCTCTGATTAAGTGTTTCGTAATCTGCAACGGTGTCGATGTCGATTCCAGCGTCGGGAAAATTGAACGGCACCACATCGCGTCGCCGCGCCAGAATGATTCCTTTGGCCCCGCTATCTCCCGTGAGCTGCAGCAATTCTTCGAAGCAAGATCGATCAAACAACGCGGGGACACCAACCGTGTCAGCGTAGGCTGATGCGATAATCGGCTTTCCAGTTTCCAGATGCAGCTGGATGATCCGTCTAAGCGCGTCCGCGTTCACGAAGGGCTGATCACATGTGAGCAGAATCGCCGCGTCAAGCTCAGGGGCAATGATGGTTGCCTGCTTTACACCAACCGCGATAGACGAGCCCAGTCCGTTCGACCAGTTGGAGTGCTTGATTACAGAAACCGGAAGTCCAGCCAGTATCGGTGTGATTTTTGCCGCATCAGCTCCGACAACGACCACAATCGGCATGCATCCGGCATCTTTTGCGGCTGTTACCGTTCGCCTAACGAATGGTTCACCTTGAAAAAGGGCGAGCTGCTTTGGTTGTCCAAACCGACTCGAATCACCAGCGGCAAGCACGACCGCGCCTACGCTCATCGGCTTCTACGCAGCCTCTCCACTGGCCCCGAAAGCCTTCGGGGTTGCCTTGGCGTGAATATTAGCCCCGCGTTCCCTTAGAAAACCGCCGACGCGGCTAGACAAGACCGTCGCAATTTCGGCCACAATTGACAGTGCGATTTCTTCCGGGGCTTCACTTCCGGTGTCGAGTCCGGCTGGCGCGAACAGATTACCCCGAAAACATTGGGGGTTGAAATCGATAACCGCATATTCGCCCAGCTGTGCCAGGATCTCGGCATACCGTTTCTTCGGTCCGAGTAATCCAATATATCGGAGTTGCAGCGGTAGAAGCCGATAAAGCGAAAGAAGATCGCGCCCGAAATTGTGATTCATCACGACAGCGGCGGTGTGAGTGTCGCTCCGGAAGTCTTGCGCGAGTTCGGATGGATGGCCGAAGCGGTGGATGATCCAGCCGAGGGTTGCGGCGAGTTGTGTGATGGGCTCGATTTCCGGCCCAGTCCCGAATAGCAACAAGCGGATTGGAAACGCCAGCGTTTCAATGAACACGCCAGGCCGCTCGGTCAGAAGAACATCGGAGCGCAGAATTTCTGAACCCAGCCTGTTTCCTTCGAAGCATGTGCGGACGCGACAAACCTCTCGTTGTTCAAGCGATCGACCGATATCGGTGATGAGGTTGCCATTTTTTCCAGCCGGAGCCATCGGCTCTACCAGAATCTTGAGCAGGCCATCGCATCCATAAATTTGCTTCGTGTCGAACCAAAGAAGCACAGGCGAACCATCGCGAATAACTTCGCGGCCCCGCCGGCCAATCTCTTCTTCCAAGCAACCGCCACTCAGAACACCGAGCGTACCGCCGTCCGAATTTACCAACAACCGGGCGCCAGCCTTTCGATAAGAAGAACCCTGTGTTTGAACCAATGTCGCCAGCGCCCATGGTTGCGCCGGATTTCCTGCAACGCGTTCGATGATTTGTTGCAACGCCTTCATTCGTTAGGCTAAGCAACTGAGTGTTTCGGCCGTTTCGTTACCTTCTCTTTGAGGGGACATGTAAATCTCCTCGTTAGAATCGTTTTTAAAGCCGGTTTGGTTTTAAACTGCAAGAGAGCTGGCTTGATGCTCGTCGGTGTGATTCTATGCGGCATGGCGACGAATCGCCGCGCCTATAACAGGCGGGTTTATCAGTTAAGTTTCACAATCAATTCACCCGGCGCGTAGCTTCGAAAAGGAACCAGGCGCGTCTTTCCGTTTCATCGATCCAAACTTCAATCAGGCTCGCTGTGGCAACGTCACGATTTTCGTCGCAAACGTTGTGCGCTTCACGAAGGCGCGCGGCCATGGTCCGGTTGTCGTCAGCTAACTCGGCCAGCATGTCGAGTGGTTCGACGTACTCTGCGTCGTTATCGAGCACTCGCTGAATACGAGAA
>Ga0081455_10003505_pt1 | contig 18028 bp, 14 predicted proteins | sample TabmetS3T2R1_FD_70207 | JGI IMG/M metagenome (GOLD analysis project Ga0081455, IMG submission 70207) | Tabebuia heterophylla rhizosphere microbial communities from the University of Puerto Rico - S3T2R1 | ecosystem: Host-associated > Plants > Roots > Rhizosphere ...
GGCCCGCCGCCGCCCCTGGTGGCGTTCCCGCGCCTTCAAGGGATTCGGCTACACCGTGCCGGCGACGATCATCGTCGTCGTCTTCTTCCTGGTGCCGCTGGCGCTGGTGTTCTGGATGTCGGCCAACGACTGGCCGCTGCTCGGATCGCCGACGCAGAACCTGCCCGACAACTTCACGAACATCGGCGACGACCAGCTGCTGCACGACGCCATCTGGTTCACGCTGAAGTACACCGTCATCGTCACGGTCGTGCTGTCGGGCATCGCGCTCGGGCTGGCACTCCTGGTGCAGGAGCAGCGGCCGGGCGTCGGGGTGATGCGCACCGCGTACTTCCTGCCCGGCGCGGTCGGGTTCGCGGCGGCGTCGCTGCTCTTCTACGGCTTCTACGCGCAGGACGGTCCGCTCGACGACTTCCTCAAATGGATCGGGGTCGTGGACGAGCCGGTGGCGTGGCTCGGCACGCCGGGCAAGGCGCTGTTCTCGACGATCGCCATGGTGGTCTGGCGGTTCGCCGGCTTCAACATGCTGATCCTGCTCACGGGGCTGCAGGCGATCCCGACCGACGTCTACGAAGCGGCGCGGATCGACGGCGCGTCGCGCTGGCAGCTCTTCCGCCACATCACGCTGCCGCTCCTGCGCCCGACCATCGCGCTGATGCTCGTGCTGAGCATCACCGGGTCGCTGCTGGCGTTCGACCAGTTCTTCATCCTCACGCGCGGCGGACCCGATGGCAGCACGGTGAGCATGGTGATGGTCATCTACCGCGAGGCGTTCACCAAGTTCAACCTCGGGTACGCGGCGGCGATCTCGGTGGTGCTGCTCGTCGTGCTCATCGCGCTCAACGTCCTGCAGCTGCGCGTCCTCGGACGGAGGAAGGATTAGTGCTGCACTAATGGGCTCCTCGTCGCGGGTCGGGCGGCCCGGGTTCTCGTACATGGGCGCCGCGCTGGCGGTGCTGTTTCTCATCCCGCTGCTGTGGGGCGGCTGGTCGTCGCTGAAGGGGCAGCCGGGCAGCTCGCAGGAGAGCGGGTTCGGCTTCGGCAACTACGTCGCGATGGCCAAGTACGGCGAGGGCGTCGGGACCTACCTGACCAACTCGCTGATGGTCGCGGTCATGACGGTCATCGGGACGCTCGTCGTCGCCACGCTTGCCGGCTACGGGTTCGCGCGGTTCAGGTTCCCGTTCAAGAACCTGCTCTTCGTCGTGACGCTGGCGATCCTCATGGTCCCGTACGCCACGATCCTCATCCCGCTCTACGTGGTCCTCGGTCACCTGGGCCTGCAGGACTCGCTGGTCGGGCTGAGCCTCGTGCTGATCATGTTCCAGCTGCCGTTCGCGGTGTTCATGATGCGCAACGCGTTCGAGGCCCTGCCGCGCGAGCTCGAGGAGTCGGCGCTGGTCGACGGGTGCACGACGTTCTCCGCGTTGCGCCGCGTGCTGCTGCACGGCGTGCGCCCAGCGCTCATCACCGTCGGCCTCTTCGCGTTCCTGGCCTCGTGGAACGACTTCTTCGCGCCGCTGATCCTGCTGAGCGACGGCGCGAAGTTCACGCTGCCCGTCGCCGTGGTGAGCATGCAGGAGCGCACGTTCGGCGCGATCGACTACGGCGCGCTCGAGGCCGGCGTCATGGTCATGGCGGTGCCGTGCGTCGCCCTGTTCCTGGCGCTGCAGCGCAACTACGTGCAGGGCTTTACGACCGGCGCGCTGCGCGGTTAGGTATTCCGCGCAATCGATTTCCGCGGACTGTCGTACAGCGCGATAGCACCGCTATCTTAGCCATGTTCGATGCGGAAACCGATTGCTTGACAGCGCGAATGTGATCGCTAACATCGCCGCCTCCAGCACCTCTTTGCGATCCGGGAGGAGAGGACGTGCTCGGGCAGGGTCAGCAGTCGTCGTCGCCGCGCCGCGGCGTGCTGAGGCACGTCGCCTGCGCCATCTTGTCGAGCCTCGCGCTGCTCGCCGCCGCCGCGCCGGCGGGCGCGAGCTACACGCCGGGCGAGCCGCCGAACATCGATCCGGGGGTGCCGCCGTTCGCCGGCCTGGACCATCCGGTGCCCGCCGAGCCGGCGGCATACGACCCCTCCAAGAACATGATGCGCGCGATCTTCGACGCCGACGCGCGCAACGGCGGCGATTCGTACTGGTTCGACCGGATCCTCGAGCGGCCGTTCCTCAGCAACGGCGACTCGACGCTGTTCACCCGCGGCCGCGCGCTCTACATGTACACCCATCAGCCACGGGCGATCGGGTTCGGCGGAGGCTACGCCTACCGCGAGCGGCCGACCGGCTCCTCGCAGAACCTCTACACCGTCGCCGTCTCGGACGTCACGCCCACCGAGGACACGACCAAACGCGTCCAGTACCCGAGCTACTTCAAGACGACGTTCACCGACACGGGCCTGAGCATCGGCGAGACGAAGTTCATCACCTACAACAACGTCGCGGTTACCAACCTCACCGTCACCAACACCGGTGACGCGGCCACCACCCGCACGCTGACCGTCAGTTCACCGGTGGCGACCACGGCGTCCGCGGACAACCGCGAGCTGACCGGCACCGTCACCGCGCGCTACGGCCTCACCACCATCTCGGGGCGCCTCAGCGGCAGCGGGTTCACCGTCGACGGCTCGACGCTCACGCGCACGCTCACGCTCGACCCCGGGGCGTCGGCGACCGTGAAGATCGTCATGGGGATGATCACCGCTGAGCTCTCCGGCTCGGCCTCGGAGTACGACCGCTACCGCGGCTACGACCCCAGCACCGCGCTGCGCGCCCAGCAGCGCGAGTACAACGCCTACTGGGTCGACAACGTCCCGTACGTCGACATCCCGAACGACAACGTCAAGAAGATCTCCTACTACCGGACCTGGGAGAACCGCTTCAACTCGTTCGACGGGAACATCCCCGGCAACGACTACCAGTTCCCCGTCGACCTCGAGGGAGCCCTGGGTTACAACAACCAGATCTCCCTGACCGTGCCGATGCGCATGCAGGACCTCAAGTTCTGGCGCGATCCGCTGTCGTCATACGGGCCGTGGCTGTCGCAGGGCGAGGAGTCCGGCTGCCAAGCCTTCCACGACAACCCCGGCAACACCGCCAACTGGAACAACACCTACGAGCAGTGGACCGCGCGCGAGGCGTGGCAGAGCTACCTCGTGCACGGCGGGCCGCCGGCGGTCGTGCGCAATCTCGCCAAGTACGCGGAGTGCGATTTGAAGGGCACGTTGGCCAAGTTCGACACCAACAACAACGGCCTCATCCAGTACTCGTCCGGCACGCTGCCCGGCAACGACGCCGACTCCGTGGCGTTTGCGTTCTTCGGCGCGCGGCCGCAGGACCGCACCGAGACCTCGTTCTGGTACTCGGGCGCGAAGGCGGCGGCGGCCGAGTACCGGATGCTCGGCCAGAGCGCCAAGGCGTCCGAGATGGACGGGATCGCCGAGCGCATGAAGACCGCGATCCTCGGCAACCTGTGGGCGGACGGGCCGATCGAAGGCGAGCCGCCCGGCGGCGGGGCGACCGGGCCGCGCGTGACCGGCAAGCTCGGCAACGCGGTCAAGCTCAACGGCATCGGCGAGTACGTCAACCTGCCGGCCGGCATCGTCAGCGCCCTGAACGACTTCACGATCTCGGCGTGGGTGAACCCCGCGGCCACCACGGCGTGGTCGCGCGTGTTCGACTTCGGCACCGGCACGACCGCGAACATGTTCCTCACGGTCAGCGCCGGCGGGGCACCGCCGCGTTTCGCGATCACCACCGCCGGCGGCGGCAACGAGCAGCGCCTGAACGCCCCGAGCCCGCTGCCCACCAACACGTGGTCGCACCTCACGGTGACGCTGAGCGGCACCACCGCCAAGCTCTATGTCAACGGCACGCTCGTCGACACGAACCCGAACATGACGCTGCACCCGTCGAGCCTCGGCGCGACGAACCAGAACTGGATCGGGCGCTCGCAGTACGGCGACCCGCTGCTCAACGCCACGGTCGACGACTTCCAGATCTACGACCACGCGCTGACCGACGCCGAGGTGCAGGCGCTCGCCGGCGGCGCGCAGGGTGCGGGCAACGTCGCGTCCTACCGCTTCGACGAGGCCGGCGGCGCGACCGCCACCGACTCGTCGGGCAACGGCCGCGACGCGACGATCGTCGAGCCTACGGTCACCAACTCCTGCCCAGGCCAGGCATTCCTGCAGCGCGACCTCACCAGCGGCAGCTTCGTGTGCTGGAAGGACCAGCAGAACTTCGCCCCGTTCATCGACGGCATCCCGCCGAACAGCGACACGTACAAGGTTGCGCTGCGCTACTACGCCGACCGCAACGAGTTCCCGATCATGCCGTTCTACACGGCCAACCAGGCCGACAAGCAGGCGGCGACGGAGTTCGGGCGGCCGGGCAGCAACAACTTCTCGAACATCAACGCCACGCTGCAGGCGCGCCTGTTCTCGCGTGCGATTCGCGACTACCCGTCGCAGTACATCACGCCCGACATGTACCGCCAGCTCATCGAATGGCTGAGCTGGACGCAGTACATCAACGGCGACAACCGCTTCCCCGACAACAACGAGTTCTTCTTCAACTGGAACCCGGACACCAAGACGCTCGGGCGGTCGGGGATCCACCACGACGTGCTGGGCTCGTTCAACTGGATGGTGTTCGAGGACATCGCGGGGCTGCACCCGCGCCTGGACGACGTCGTCGAGCTGTCGCCGATCGACATGGGCTTCGACCACTTCACGGTCAACAGCCTCAGCTACCACGGCAGCGACGTGACGATCGTGTGGGACAAGCCCGGCGACGGCAAGCGCTACTACCCGAAGGCGCCGGAGGGCTACTCGCTCTACGTCGACGGCGACCGCGTGATGACCGTCAGCGACCTCGCGCACGTCACGTGGACCCCGCGCAACGGGCACGTCGCGGTGCTCGACGGCAGCGCGACGAAGGTCTCGTTCAGCGCGCACGGCGACCTCCGGACCGCCGCGCAGGTGAGCCTGTCGCGCAACGACCGGATGGTCGATGCCTTCCAGAAGGCCGGCGTCGATCTCGACAGCCGCGCGAAGAACCTCGCCGAGGGGCGGCCGGCGACGGCGTCGTTCACCACCACCTCGCCGGCGTCGCAGGCAACCGACCCTGCCAACGCGGTCGACGGCTTCACCATCAGCGGCCTGCCGGTCGTGTCCGGCTCGTACATCGGCACGAACCCGATCTGGGGCGACGTCGGTTCGCCAAACGACAGCGACTGGCTCGAGGTCGACCTCGGCAAGCCGACGAAGTTCGACACGGTGAAGCTCTACTTCTATTCGAACAAGAACTTCGGCTCGGGCGGCAACACGTACCGCGAGCCGGCGTCGTACACGGTGCAGGTCCTCGACGGCACGGACTGGGTGGACGTGCCGGGCCAGGAGAAGACGCCGGCGACGCCGATGCCGAACTACAACCGCGTCGACCTCGCGGGCAAGCACGACGTGATGGCCCGCAAGCTGCGCGTGCTGATGACCCGGCAGCCCGGCTACGGCGTCGGGCTCAAGGAGATCCAGGCGTTCCGGGAGGGATGACCGTCAGGAGGTCGCACAGCCGGTCGATGTCCGTGCTGCGGTCCGCGATCAGCTGCTCGGCCTCGCGGCGCAGCGCGGCGAGGTTCTCCGGGCTCGCGTCGTCGAGCGCGTCGGAGGCCTCGTCCAGGCGGGTCTGCAGGCGGACGTAGCGGTCCGCGAGCAGCGCGGACAGCTGGGTGTCGACCGCGTCGGCGCTGCCGTCGAAGACGACGTCGAGGATCGGCCGCGCCCACTGCAGCTGCCCCCAGTTCTTGACCTCATCGAAGGGCAGCGGTTTCGTGTGCTCGCCGGTGCCGAGCGAGGCGAGCACGTCGACCTCGGTGGTGACCTCGGCGTACGCCAGCATCGCGGGGTTGATCGCGAAGACGCCGCCGTCGACGAGCGTGCGATCGCCGATGTGGGCGGGCTCGAAGTAGGTGGGCGCGGCCGAGCTCGCGTGCGCGGCATCGACCATGCTCATGTCGTCGGACCGGCGCAGCACGAGCGCCTGCCGGGCCTGGAGGTCGTAGGTCGTGATCAGGAGCTCGACGGTCGACTGCCCCAGGCGCGCGTCGCCGAGGTGGCGGTTCAGGGAGTCGAGGAGCCCGCGCGAGTCGTAGCGCTCGTCGATGTAGCCCCCGAGCGACGTGATGGTCTTGAGCAACGAGCGGTGGAAGACCTCCGGCCCCTCCTGCTCGTAGATGGCGGCGGCCTGCGCTGCCGTCATCGGCTCGGGCTTGGTCAGCGCGCAGGCGATGATCGCGCCGGTCGACGTTCCGGCGACGAGGTCGAAGAGCTGTGCGACCGGGCGACCGCTGCGGCTCTCGATCTCGGCCAGGACCAGTGCCGGGATCAACCCGCGGATGCCGCCGCCGTCGATCGCGAGGACGCGCATCAGGGCTCGAAACCGGCCCGCTTCGCGGTGAGCGCGAAGTTCGCCCAGTCGGACTGGAAGTCGGTCAGCACGACCGGCTGGCCGGCGCCGTCGGGCGCGCGTGAGACGCCCGCGTCCGGCGTCGCCGCGCGGCGCTCGCGCGCCGCCGCCCGCCACGTGTCGATGAGGTCGCGCGCGTTGCGTGCGTCGTCGATGTCCGTCCGCGGGGCGTCGAGGACGAGGTTGCCGAGGTGCGGCGCGCGCTGCACGCGGCCCGGCATCTTCGCGATCGCCGCCGCAGGGTTCCTGGCGAAGGCGAGCAGGATGGTCTTGATGAGCGTGGTGTGGTCGTAGAGCGCGCCCGTCGTCGCGGCATCGTCGGGGTCGTGCATCACCGTCCGTTGGACGCGCGGCCCGACGATCAGGGCGGGGACGCGCACGCCGTACGTCGTGAACTCGGGCCGGGCTTCGTCCTCGGCCGGGAGTGGCGGCGGCTGCACATGGTCGAAGAACCCGCCGTGCTCGTCGTAGGTGATGATCAGGAGCGTGTTCTCCCACACCGGCGAGTTCAGCAATGCCTCGTAGACGTCGAGGATGAACGACTGCCCGGCACGGATGTCGGATGGCGGGTGGTCGTCGTTGGAGTTCGCCTCGAGCACGCTGAGGTCGACGAAGTTCGGGTCGATCCACGAGACCTGGGGGAGGGTGCCGCGCGCCGCGTCGTCGAGGAACGAGCCGCCGCTGACGATCGGGCTCTCGAGGCGCTTGGTGAGCCAGTCGACCGCGCGCTTGTCGAAGAACGCGAAGTTGTCGCGCATCGGCTTGGCGAGGTCGCGGTAGCGCGCGTCGACCAGGCGCAATGTGCCGGGGTCGTGGGAGTACCAGCGCCACTGATTGTTGGTCAGCTGCCGCGTGAACGCAGGCACGTCGTACAGCGGCATGCTCTGCAGCCGCCGCAGCGGCGTCGCATCGGTGAAGCTCTTCCACAGGCCGGTCGCCGAGACCTTGTCGCCCTTCGTACCGGTCGTCGCGTAGAGCCGGTTGGGCCACGTGTCACCCGGGATCGAGGCGTGCCATCGGTCGCAGACGCAGTACTGGCGCGCGAGGTGGTCGTACACCGGCACGTCCTTGGACGTGTAGTAGCCCATGGGGACGGACCACAGGTCCTTGCCGACATTGTCCGCCGCCTTGCGGCTCTCGATGAAGCTGCGGACGAACCCGCCCATCGCCGGGCCGCCCTGCGTGTACCCCGACCCGACCTGCTTGCGCACGCCCGCGGGCGAGTGATCGGGGTCGAGGCGCTTCTGCAACGCCTCGCCAGGGCGCTGGACCTTGTTGGCGTTGGCATCGAAGGCGTGCACGTTGATGACGTCGCCGTCGGCATCCATGTTGAACTCGGTGCCGGTGAGCCCGTCGACCTGCTGCATCCCCTCCAGCGACAGGTAGCCGAGCATGTGGTCGAAGGAGCGGTTCTCCATCATCACGACGACGATGTGCTGGAGCGACCGCAGGCGCTCCGCAGCGGGGTCCGAATTGGCCATCGCGCAACCCTATCCCCGCGCGGGGCGCACAACCCTGGCGACGACCCAGCGGTGTTTGCCTATACGCCTGGTCCGCTCGAACCCGTGGCTCTCGAACATGGCCAGCGTGCCGTTGTGCAGGAACGAGCCCGAGACCCGCCGGCCGTCGGTGTCCTCGGGGTAGCTCTCGACCGACCCGCCGCCGCCGCGGCCGATCTCCTCGAGCGCGCCTCCGAGGGCGATGGACGAGACGCCCTTGCGCCGGTACGCGCGGTCGACGAAGAAGCACGTGATGCGCCAATCCGGCAGCGCCTCGAGACCGTCCTCGTAGGCCCGCCGGTGCTTGATCCGCGGCAGCTCGTCGGTCGGCCCGAACTGACACCACCCGACGCACGTCTCGCCGTCGAACACGAGCGCCGCATGCGCTCGCCCCTCCCGCACCCTGCACTCCTTCGCCTCCCGGTTCTGCGCCGCGGTCTCCCCAAACCCCTCCTCGTGGAAGCCCATGCACCAGCACCCGCCCCAAACACCGTTGTGCCGCTCGACCAGCTCGGCGAACGCAGGCCACGTCGACGAATCCAGACACCCCACCCGCACGCCCGCATGATCCCCAACTCCGTCCACTCCCAAGCCGCCGCCGGGCGGCACAGGGCCGCGGGCGCGGGGACCGAGGGCGACGAGAGTGGCGGGCGGAGCAAGCGCGAGCGGGAGGCAACGCGTTGGTGGCTGAGCGAGTGCGGACGAGGGGGCGACGGGCGCCCGTTCGACGGACACTCGGGCGTAGCCGTCCGGCGAATGGGTGACCCGGCGCCCCCCGACCACAAACCCTCAAGCCGGGGCGCCAGCCCGCGACCGCCGGGCCACCTTCGCCCGCGCCGTCTTGTCCAACACGAGCTTGCGCAGCCGCACACTCTGCGGCGTCACCTCGACGCACTCATCCTCGCGCAGGAACTCGAGCGCCTGGTCGAGCGACAGCGTGCGATGGGGGACGAGCCGCACGAGCACGTCCGCCGTCGAGGAGCGCACGTTCGTCAGGTGCTTCTCGCGCGTCGCGTTGACGTCGAGGTCCTCGGAGCGCGAGTTCTCGCCGACGATCATGCCCTCGTAGACCTCGCCGCCCGGACCGACGAAGAGCGTGCCGCGCTCCTGCAGGTTCATCAGCGCGAACTGCGCCGCGCGGCCGCGGCGGTCGGACACGAGCGCTCCGGTCGGGCGCGTGCGCAGCTCGCCGGCCCACGGCTCCCAGCCGTCGAAGACGTGGTGCATCAGGCCCGTCCCGCGGGTCTCGGTGAGGAACTCCGTCCGGAAGCCGATCAGCCCGCGCGCCGGCACGAGGTACTCCATCCGCACCCAGCCCGTCCCGTGGTTGACCATCTGCTCGAGGCGTCCCTTCCGGAGCGCGAGCAGCTGCGTCACCACGCCCACGTAGTCCTCGGGCACGTCGATCGCCAGCCGCTCGACCGGCTCGTGCACGCGCCCATCGATCTCGCGCGTGAGCACCTGCGGCTGGCCGACCGTGAGCTCGAACCCCTCGCGGCGCATGAGCTCGACGAGCACCGCGAGCTGCAACTCGCCGCGGCCCTGGACCTCCCACACCTCGGGCCGGTCCGTGATGTCGACGCGTAGCGAGACGTTGCCCACGAGCTCGGCGTCGAGCCGCGCGCGGATCTGGCGGGCGGTGAGCTTGTCGCCCTCCTGGCCGGCCAGCGGCGAGGTGTTGACCCCCACGGTCACCGACAGCGACGGCTCGTCGACCGTGATGACCGGCAGCGGGCGCGGGTCGTCAGGGTCGGCGAGCGTCTCGCCGATCGTCACCTCCGGGATCCCCGCCACCGCGATGATCTCGCCCGGCCCGGCCTCCTCGGCCTCGACGCGGTCCAGGGCCTCGGTGACGTAGAGCTCGCCGACGGTTGCCCGCGTGACGTCGCCGTCGGCCTGGCACCACGCCACCGCCTGACCGCGGCGGATCGTCCCGTTGCGCACCCGGCACAGCGCCAAGCGGCCGACGTAAGGCGAGGCGTCGAGGTTCGTCACGTGCGCCTGCAGCGGATGGTCGGGGTCGTACGACGGCGCTGGGATGTGCTTGAGCAGCAGGTCGAGCAGCGGCGCGAGGTCCTCGCCGGGCTCGCGCTCGTTCAGCGACGCGCGACCGGCCTTGGCGTTGCAGTAGACGATCGGGAACTCGATCTGCTCCTCGGTCGCGTCGAGGTCGAGGAACAGTTCGTAGACCTCGTCGACGACCTCGGCGATGCGCGCGTCCGGGCGATCCACCTTGTTGACGACGAGGATCACCGGCAGCCGCGCCTCGAGCGCCTTGCGCAGCACGAAGCGCGTCTGCGGCAGCGGCCCCTCGGAGGCGTCGACGAGCAGCAGGACGCCGTCGACCATCGTCAGCCCGCGCTCAACCTCGCCGCCGAAGTCGGCGTGCCCGGGCGTATCGACGATGTTGAGCTTCACCCCGCGGTAGCGGACCGCGGTGTTCTTGGCGAGGATCGTGATCCCCTTCTCGCGCTCGAGGTCCATCGAGTCGAGCACGCGGTCGGCGACGTCCTGGTTGGCGCGGAAGGCGCCGGACTGCCAGAGCATCGCGTCGACGAGCGTGGTCTTGCCGTGGTCGACGTGGGCGATGATCGCGACGTTGCGGATGTCCTCCCGGACGGCGAGCATGGCCGCAGACGCTAGCCCTCGCCGGGCACGCCCACCTTCGCGACGTCGATTCGTCGCGGCGAGCGGGCGGGCTGCGGCTTGGCCGTGCGCGCCTGGGGCATCGACTGCTGCGCCCCCGGCAGCGCCACCGCCCGCCAGTCCACCCCCGGCGGGGGTGCCGGCAGCGGCGACCTGTCCACGTGGACCGCTACGTCGGCCTGGCAGGGCAGGAGCTTCTCGATCCCGGGCGGGAGCGACGTGGAGAACCGGTTCTGCGCGAAGCACGACCCGCGCGAGCTGCGCTGCCCGTTCCCCGGCCAGAGCACGAGGTCGACGTGGTTGTCGCGCAGCAGGTTGCCCTGCACGTTGTTCTCGACGGACGGCGTGTCCTCGGAAGCGGTGATCATCACGCCCGCACCGGCGTGGCCGGTGATGAGGTTGCGCGCGAGGCCGTCGCTGCGCCCGCCGCGCACGAGCAGCCCGACGCCGAACTCACCGCCGTCGCCGGGAGCGCGACGGTTGGAGTTGTCGACGATGACGTTGCCGACGACCGCCGCGTCCTGCTGGTGGAAGGACTCGGCGCTCTCCGACGACGTGAGCATGACGCCGACGCGGTTGTCGCGGAACACGGAGTGCACGACGACGATGTTCCCCCCGGCGTTGGTGGCCTCGAGGCCGACGTTGTTGCGCTCGGCGACGTTGTCGGTCACCAGCAGGTTGCACGGCTCGCATTGCGCGATGCGCAGCCCGGCCTCGCCGTGGCCCGACGCCCACACATGTTCGATCGTGCCGCCGCGCGCCCCGACCGCGTCGATGCCGTGGGCGCCGTTGTCCGCCGCGGTGATGTACTGCGCCCGCCAGCCGTCGAGCGGGTCCTTCGCGTTGGCCGGCGGGGTGAACAGCACGCCACTGCCGGCGTAGCCGCGGACGGTCAGGTTCTCGATCGCCACGCCGTTCGCGTGCACGACGATCCCGTTCGCGCGGCCGCCGTTGTCCCCGTCGAGCACGACGCGGTTGCGATCGACGCCGCGGATCACGATGTCGCGCTTGCTCGGCGGCACGGTGACCTGCTCGTGGTAGTCGCCCGGCGCGATGCGCACGAGGTCGCCCGGCTTCGCTGCGTTCACTGCCGCCTGGATCGTCGAGTACTCGCGCGGGACGTCGCGCGCCGTCCACTTGTCGTTGCCGCAGCCGGAGAGCAGCGCGGCCGCCGCCAGCAGCACGAGCCCGACGAGCGGGATCGTGAAACGCGGCAGACGGGGCATCCGGCGACGGTACCGAACCTCCCGTTCGGCTCCGCACCCCAGTGTGTGCGGATCCGGACAAGCGGGAACAGCGGCCGCATGCTGAGGCTTGACGCGAGTGCGCTCGACTACGCGATCCTGGCCGTCTACTTCCTGGTGGTGCTCGGCATCGGCGCGGTCGCTCGGCTCTCGATCAAGACCGACCTCGACTTCTTCCTGTCGGGGCGCTCGTTGCCCGCGTGGATCACGGGCCTGGCCTTCATCGCGGCGAACCTCGGCGCCCTCGAGATCCTGGGCATGGCGGCCAACGGCGCGCAGTACGGCGTGGCGACGGTGCACTTCTACTGGATCGGCGCCGTGCCGGCGATGGTCTTCCTCGGGCTGGTGATGATGCCGTTCTACTACGGCGCCAAGGTGCGATCGGTGCCGGAGTACCTGCGGCTGCGGTTCAACAACCCGACCCATGCGCTGAACGCCGGCACTTTCGCGGTCGCAACCGTCCTCATCGCCGGCGTCAACCTGTTCGCGCTCGCGCTGATCGTGCACCTCATGCTCGGGTGGTCGATCAGTCTCGCGATCGTCGTCGCCGCGGGCATCGTCCTGGCGTACATCACGCTCGGCGGCCTGACCTCGGCGATCTACAACGAGGTCCTCCAGTTCTTCATCATCATCGCGGCGCTGCTGCCGCTGACGCTCGTCGCGCTCCACGACATGGGCGGCTGGAGCGGGCTCGAGGAGAAGGTCCGGCAGTCCAAGCTCGGCGAAGCCGGCCTGCACGCCTGGCAGGGGCTCGCGATCGGCAACGTGACGAACCCCATCGACGCGAACTGGATCGCGATCGTCTTCGGCCTCGGGTTCGTCCTCAGCTTCGGGTACTGGACGACGAACTTCGCGGAGGTCCAGCGCGCGCTCAGCGCCAAGAACCTCTCGGCGGCGCGGCGCACCCCGCTGATCGGCGCCTACCCGAAGATCTTCATCCCGGCGCTGACGATCATTCCGGGCCTCGTCGCGCTGGTCACGGTCAACGGCCTCGGCGGCAAGAACCCGGACCTCCAGTACAACAACGCGATCCCGCTCCTCATCGGGCATTACTTCCCCGAGGGCATGCTGGGTCTCGCGGTCACCGGCCTGCTGGCGGCGTTCATGGCCGGCGTAGCGGCCAACGTGACGTCGTTCAACACCGTGGTCACCTACGACCTCTGGCAGAGCTACGTGCGCTCGGACCGCGACGAGCAGTACTACCTGCGCATCGGTCGGATCGCCACCGTGATCGGCCTCCTCGTGGCCATAGGCACGGCGTTCATCGCCAAGGGCTACAGCAACATCATGAACTACGTCCAGTTGCTGTTCAGCTACTTCAACGCGCCGCTGTTCGCCACGTTCATCATCGCGATGTTCTGGCGGCGGTCGACGCCGTGGGCGGGGTTCTGGGGCCTGATCGCCGGCTTCCTCGGGGCGTTCTGGACCCATGAGCTGTACTCGTGGGGGACGATCGATCTCGGGTCGGAGCTGGCGGCGAGCTTCTGGGGCGCGATCGTCGCGTTCCTCGCCGATGCAGTGGTGACGGTGGGCGTGTCGCTGGTGACGCAGCCCAAGCCGGAAGCCGAGCTGCGCGGGCTGGTCTGGGGCCTCACGCCCAAGGAGGAGAAGCCCGACGACTTCCTGGCCGGCGACGACGCCTGGTACCGCTCGCCGTGGTTGTTGGGCGCCGGAGCGATCGTGCTGATCGTGATCCTGAACATCATCTTCATCTAGGAGCGCAGCGATGGCCGAGCAGCCACCACAGCCCTTCCACGGACCTCAGACGCTGGACACCGGCGCCACGGACGAGGACGAGCTCGCGGCGGTGCGCATCGCGAACCGCTTCGACATCCGCCGCATCATCGGCGCCGTCTTCATCCTCTACGGCGTGGTCCTCACGATCACGGGGATCGTCGGGAGCGAAGAGGTCAAGAACAAGGCCGCCGGCGTGAACGTCGACCTCTGGACCGGGCTCGGCATGCTCGTCTTCGGAGCGTTCATGATCGCTTGGGCGCTCCTGCGGCCGGTGGTGCCGGAGCCGCCGGAGCAACCCGGCGAGGGCTCCGGGCGGCTCCGGCGGTCACCGGCGACGTAGCCGGCTAGCGCTGCTTGCCGGTCAGCTGACCGCGGACGGCGCCGTTGGGGAACGCCGTCGTGTGGACGTTGGCGTAGTACTTGTGCGGGTTCTTGAGGATCGCCTGCGCAAGCGCGGCATCCACCGTGACGCAGCCGCTCGCCGCGCCCGGATCGCCCGCTGACGGCTGGGTCAGCGGCACCACCACGTTGCCGTTCACGTTGCGCTTGCCGCTGTGGATGTGCGCGGCCATCGGCTGGTCGAGGTTCGTGACGGTGACGCCGAAGCACAGCTGGGTGCCGTCGACGATCGCGGTGAACGATCCGCGCCCGTCGGGATCGCCCGCGCCGTGGCGGCCGTCAGTACCGATCTCGTTGCGCCCGCGCAGGACCGCGAACAGCGCCCGCGTCTCCCTGCTGTGCTTGGCCTTGGGAGCCTTCTTGTGCTTGCCGGGCGGGTCCCCGGGCTTGTCCTTGGTGCCGGCCAGGGCGCCGGCCGTGAACGCGGCGGCAGCGATGGCCGTGGCGATCAGCGTGACGATGACGCGTGTGCGCATGCGACGGACCTCCTCCTCGACGGGTCTTCTGTACCGCTACAACGCCCCGACGCTTCGTAGGTTGGATGGTTTGCGAGTAATCTCGCCGCCATGCACCCAGCCAGCGTGGCAGCCGCCGCGTGGGTGTTCGCCTCCGCTCCGAGCAAGGTCCCGTTCTACCTCGCTGGTGGTGTGCTGGTCGCATGGGCGGTGTTCCTGGGCGCCTTCGGGGTCACGCATCCCAACTTCCCCGGCTCGCGCCAACGCGCGCGGCTGGTGATGTTGACCTCGGCGGTGCTCGTCGCCGCGGCGGTCACCACCGCCGTGACCACCGCGGGCGAGGAGAGCCCGAGCGAAGCCGCGGCCGCGCGGCCGACCGGGTCCGCGGCGGCGACGAGCGCGCTCAACCTGAGCGCTGACCCGACGGGAAAGCTCGCGTACGACAAGACGCAGGCGACCGTGCGCCCGGGCCGAGTCGCGGTCCGGCTGGTCAACAACTCCTCGCTGCCGCACAACATCACGATCGCCCAGGGCTCGAAGGTCATCGCCGCGACGAAGACGGTGAGCGGGGGCAACGCGACGACCACGGCGAACCTTCCCGCCGGGAACTACGTCTTCTACTGCTCCGTCGACGAGCACCGCGCCGGCGGCATGCACGGCACGCTGACCGTCAAGTGAGCGTCTCAGCGCGCGGCCAGCGCCTCGGCCGCCGCGGCCACGCGTGACTGGTCGCCGGTGCGGTCCTCGATCGCATCCGCGGTGCGGAAGCCGCCGTAGACCGCCTGGACCGCGAGCCAGCGCAGCGGCTCGGGCTCCCACGAGCGCGTGCGATGACCGACCCAGGGCAGCCGGGTGAGCTCGGTGTCGTGGCCGAGGATGAGGTCGCGCAGCGTGCGGCCCGCGAGGTTGGCCGCCGCCACGCCTTCCCCGGCGTAGCCGCCGGCCCAGCACAGCCCTGTCGTGCGGTCGCAGTGCACCGACGCCGCCCAGTCGCGCGCCACGCCGAACACCCCGCTCCACGCGCCGTCGAGCGCGACGTCGCGCAGCATCGGGAAGAGCCGCGCGAGGCGCGCGCGGAGCTGGCGCACGGTCGCGGCGGGGATCTCGCCGGCGTGGTCGGTCCCCGAGGCGTAGCGATACGGGCGGCCGCGGCCGCCGATCGCGATGCGGTCGTCCGCGGTGCGCTGCGCGTAGCAGTACGCGTGCGCGGCGTCGTCGATCGTCTCGCAGGCGTCCCAGCCGATCTGCGCCCACGTCGCAGCGTCGAGGCGCTCGGTGACGATCATCGAGCTCGACAGCGGCAGCAGCGCGCGGCGCAGTCCGGGCAGCGCGGCCGTGTAGCCCTCGGTCGCCCGCACCACCCAGCGCGCGCGGACGGTGGCGCCCGGCGTGCGCACGCGGCCCGCGTCGATCTCGAGCGCGGGCGTGCGCTCGAAGATCGTCGCGCCGTGGCGCTCGGCGGCTTCGGCGAGTCCGCGTACGAGCTTGGCCGGCTGCACGCGCGCGCAGTGCGGGCTGAAGCGGGCGCCACGGATGCCCGCGACGTTCACGCGCGCGGCCGCCTGCTGCGCGTCGAGCAGCTCGCCGCCCACGGTGGACACGCCCGCGCGCCCGGCGCCGTGCAGGCGGTCGACCTGGGCCTGCGTCTGGGCGACGGTCAGCGTGCCGCCCTTCACGTAGTCGCAGTCGATCTCCTCGCGCGCGCACGCGGCACCGACCTCGTCGACGGTCTCCCGCGCCGCCTGCTGCAGGGCCTCGACGTCCGCATGGCCGGCCTGCGAGCGCAGTCCCGAGCCCGTCGAGATCTCGCCGAGCACCCAGCCGCCGTTGCGCCCCGAGGCGCCGAAGCCCGCGACCTCGCGCTCGAGCACGACGACCTCGAGCGACGGGTCCGCGCGGCGCAGCTCATACGCGGTCCACAGCCCGGTGTAGCCGGCCCCGACGACGCACACGTCGGCCTCGCGATCGCCGTCGAGGGCGGGGCGGGGGGCCGGGAGGCCACCGAGGTCGGCCCACCACCAGGACGGCGCATCAAACACTCAGCCAATCCTGACAGTTCTCTGACAAACCACGGGCTACAGTCATCCTCACCATGAGCCTCACCGGCATCTTCCTCATCTGCACCGTCATTCCGCTCCTTTTCGGCCTCTGGGCCCAGTTCAAGGTCAAGAGCACCTTCAAGCGCTACAGCCAGGTGCCTGTGACGAGCGGTCTGACCGGCGCGCAGGCGGCGGAAGCGGTGCTCCGCAACTCCAACGTCCAGGGTGTCGGGATTCGTCCCGTGCCCGGCGAGCTGAGCGACCATTACGACCCGCGTTCAAAGACGCTGAACCTCAGCGAGGACGTCGGCCACGCCGCGAGCGTGGCCGCGCTCGGCGTCGCGGCCCACGAGGCCGGCCACGCCGTCCAGGACGCGCGCGGGTACAAGCCGATGCAGATTCGCTCGACGCTGGTCCCCGCGGCCTCGATCGGTTCGCAGCTGTGGATCTTCCCCGCGATCATCGGCCTCATCCTGGGGTCGACCGGGCTGGTCAACATCGGGCTCGTCCTCTTCCTGGCCGTCGTGATCTTCCAGCTCGTGACGCTGCCGGTCGAGTTCGACGCCTCGCATCGCGCGATCGTCGCGCTCGAGGGTGGCGGGCTGCTGACCGACACCGAGCTCTCCGGCGCCCGCAAGGTGCTGCAGGCCGCGGCTCTGACCTACGTCGCGGCGCTCGCTGCGTCGATCGGGCAGCTCATCTACTTCTTCCTCGCATCCCGCCGCTAGCACTCGTAACGCTGGGCCCGCTCGGCGTACAGTGCTAACGGAATGCTTTTCAACAAGGTCAAGACCACGCTCGTCGACCCGGCGGACGCGCTGCCGGGGCGCGACGAGCCCATTCACGTCCCCGAGCGCCACGCGGTGCTCGGCAACCCGCTGACGCCCCCGTGGCCCGAGGGCTTTCAGCAGATCGTCGTCGGCATGGGCTGCTTCTGGGGCGCCGAGCGCGTCTTCTGGCAGGCCGACGGCGTGTGGACCACCGCGGTCGGCTACGCGGGCGGCACCACGCCGAACCCCACCTATGAGGAGGTCTGCTCGGCGCGCACAGGCCACGCCGAGGTCGTGCTGGCCGTCTTCGATCCGTCGGTGACCAGCTACGACGAGATGCTGCGCCTCTTCTGGGAGGGCCACGACCCGACGCAGGGCATGCGCCAGGGCAACGACATCGGCACCCAGTACCGGTCGGCGATCTACTACCGCACCGAGGAGGAGCGCGAGGCCGCCGAGCGCTCGCGCGACCTGTTCAACGAGCGGCTGCGCGCGGCCGGCTACGGCGAGGTCACCACGGAGATCGCGCCGCTGCGCGACTTCTACTACGCCGAGGACTACCACCAGCAGTACCTGCACAAGGTCCCCCACGGCTATTGCGGCCTGGGCGGGACCGGCGTGAGCTGCCCCATCGGGCTCGGCGTCGAGCAGCAGGCGTAACGGGTTGTCGTCCGCGCGGCGCTTGCGGCGCCGCGCGGCTGGGCTTTGAGGGTGTGAAGGTGGGCGGCGCCGCCGCCGTCGGGGGTGTGCCTCGGCGCGAGTGGCGCCG
>Ga0081455_10003506_pt1 | contig 18027 bp, 20 predicted proteins | sample TabmetS3T2R1_FD_70207 | JGI IMG/M metagenome (GOLD analysis project Ga0081455, IMG submission 70207) | Tabebuia heterophylla rhizosphere microbial communities from the University of Puerto Rico - S3T2R1 | ecosystem: Host-associated > Plants > Roots > Rhizosphere ...
CCAATGAGATTGAAATAGCCGACCGCCGCCAGGCCAGGTTGCTTTCGCCAAATTGCGAAAATATCGAACACCACGCTGGCGATGAAGAGGGCAATCGGAAAATGAACAATGACCGGATGCTGAGCGTGTCCTGCAAGTAATGCAGCCTTTACATCGAAAGGATTTGGTGACGCTGCAAGCGAAAGCCTCATAACCAGTTTCGGAGTTACCCGGACATTATTTTGAGACTACGATCGTACCAGTCATCTTCGGGTGAACCGAGCAGAAGTAGGTATAGGTGCCCGGAGCGCCTGCTGTAACTGTGAATTCCTGATCAGTGTCGAGTGCCGAGGATTTTTTGAATTGCTTCTCAACACTTACGACTGTGTGCGGCTCTTCGTCTCGATTGATCCAGGTGATCTTTTGACCGGATTTCACCGTGATAGTTTGAGGACTAAAGGCAAAGTCTTTAATCTCTATTTTGGTTCCACCGGCACCGATGCTAGCTCCGTCTTTCATGTCGCCGCCCACGGCCAACAGCGACAAGGAGCTGATACTGAAAACAAATACTGCGATTCGAGCTTTAGATATAAGTATATTCATGATTTGAACGTCTTATGGTTTTCTTGCGTTTAGCTAAGATTAGAGTCGATCACCGCGAGTGGCGTTTTCCCTTGCTTGTACTCGACGTTTGTTAGGCCGAGCAGGCTTCGCAGTTTCTCGGCCGGCACTTTCATTGGACCGGGCGACGGCGCAGTTCCAGGCGCAGGCTGCGGGAAAGCAGTAGACATCGCCGTGTGGAAGGTCACGTTGCCTTCCACCTTTTGAAGGACTTGATGAATATGACCGTTCAACACTGTCACCGAACCGAAGCGCTTCAAATAACTTAGAGCGCGTTCGCTGTCGCTGGTCCCCCAGCCCCATTGAGGGTACACCGTCCAAAGCGGAATATGGGCGAAAACTACAATTGGCGTTTCGGCACTGAGACCTTTTACATCCTGTTCGAGCCACCCGAGTTGCTCGTCGCCCAACTGCCCCAGGCCGCCGGCCTGAAGGTCGAGTACGTTGACCAAGCCGATGAAGTGAACGCCGTTCTTGTTAAAACTATACCATCCCGAACCTTTTCCTTCGACGTTCTTTAGGTACCGTTCCCGGTAGAGTTTTCCCCCGTCATTGAGCACGTCATGCTCTCCTGGAACATAGAACACGTCCCTGGTTCGGCAGCTCTTAAGCACCTGATCGAATGTGTCGAACTCCTCTGGCTTCGATAATTGCGAAATGTCCCCGGTATGAATCAAAAAAGAAGGCGGAGTCGACATCGCGTTGATGCGATCGAGAGCAATCTTAAATGTCTCTGTGACATCCTTGTTTGCCTCTTTGCTAAACCCGATATGGCTGTCGCTGATCTGGAGAAAACTGAGATCGGTCGCCTTGGATGGCGAGGACCCGGCTTTCGCAATTTGCGCAAGAGTCCTGGACGCAAGGACGCCTCCGCTCACTGTCCAAAGCACTCCTGTGCCAGCCCATGCCATGCATTTTAAAAAACCGCGACGATCAATGCCGTCATGTTCGTGATTGTGATGGATGTAGTCAGACATAATATTTGATCCTTGAAGTTAGATTTGGTGGTGAATTGCCTTTCACCTGTGCTTACCCATTACCGGGCGATTTATTCCACAATCTTTTTTTGGCTAAACGCCAAACCGGGGGCTTGCGACGTTCGGACAACTGGAAGCGCTATTTCTTCTGCGATTAAGTTTTCTGCGCGAATTTCCGTTTTCTCCGCCGTTTCAATCCGCGCCCATTCTGCTTTAATCGCTTCCCCGACCGCGATCGGTAATCTTGTGTCCAAACTGTAAACGATAAAGGCTTTCATAACTTAATTTCCTGATTGCCTCGATTTATTGATAAGGCCTGAGTGTTGTGGTTGAACAACATCTGGTGAGAGATTATGGAAGACACGCAGAAGGGCGCGAAAGGCCTGCACCCGGACCTGCGGTTGTTTGTTGATCACTGCTTTGGACCCCAGGAGGGCGGATTGCTGTATAGTGACCAAGAATAGAAACGCTTGTCGCGATTCCGGCTATCCTTCTGTTATCTACTCCGAGCGTCCCGGGATCCGAGTTTGGTTCCCGCACTGCATCAAGCAACGCCAGGCACACCATCATAACGATACAAAGAGTGCCCTGATTCAGGTGCTTTAAACACACAACTCGCGTTCGCATAACATGTGTGTTGCTCGGAAGACCTGTAGACGTCGCTATGTTAGCTTTCGAACGCTCGTCCCCGCTGAGTCTTTTCCCATTTGTTTTCATTATTCGTGCTGTCGATTTGGGCTCGGTTCGGCGCTTTGCAACCCAGTTGTAAGTTTCTCAGTTGCGGTCCAGGTCGAGAATTGTTCGTCGCCCTCCGTCGACGGTAATGAGTCTGCGGATGTATCCATCTCTCTCCGATCGGGCTTCCACGATGTACGAACCAATCGGAAGCAATACCGTTTCTGCGGCTTCGTCAGTGGAAGAGATGTGGTTCTCCACGCGTTTGAAAAGTTTTCCATCGACCGTATAAATCGCGTAGGAACTGTGGGCGTAGTACTCCAAACCACCGTCTTCGGATCGATCGGTGGCTGAATAGACTGTCAGATATCCCTGAGGCGGTTCGCCGCGATACTCCAAATGCTTTGCGCTGACAAAGCCCACGGATAGTTCCTTTTTATCTCCCGCATGTACGATTGTTGCGTCGCCAAAGTACAAGCTTGTGGGAACGATCAAGAGTATGGTTTTTAAATACGTTAGGTATTGGGTTGATTTCATAGTGCTTGGATTTGTTTGATGTTTACTTGTGTTTTTATCTATAGGTTTCAATGACTGCTTTCAGTTACCTATACCGGGCCAGGCGAAAAATATTCCCTGGTTAGGCGGTACCGTGAAACACATAGCCGGGGTCCATCCTGTAAGATGCTACCGGCCAGAAAAACTAATACCGGCGCGAATCGCGAAGGATGTGTTGCCCGTTAAACACGGCTTCGCGTCGGCGCTAGCACGCTACGTGCGAAGGCTTCAATTGGCCCCAAGAGGCAAGCGCCCCTGGCCGTTTGCTGACTACAATCATCAATTAGCCGATGGGCTATCGTCCCGTTAACGACGCGTTGTTTGTTGTTCAAACAACTGCTTGAAATTGTCCAAGTCACCAATGTTAACATCGGATACTGCCCAGTAGGTGAAATCGCCATCGCTCCAATGGAGGAGATGATAACCCTGGTGCGCGACCATCGGTGGCGCTTTACCGTCTCCAGCTGTTGTTGGCCAGATAAACAGGTTAATGAAATGTTTGCGCCTTTGATAGACCAGAGCGGCCGCTGCGTGGTTATCAAGGTAATCAAGGCGCCCGCCAATTAGGGGAAAACCGTCCTTCGCCAGATCCACCACCGGAGCTGCAAAATCGAGCTTCGCATCCAGCCACGGTTTAACAGTATGTTGATCCGAAGATGCGACATCCGTCAGATGATCGGCCATAAGGGAGCGGACGTGGCTCGCAATAAGTTGTGTCGCAAGGAACTGGTCGGAGCCAGGCTGCCGTAATCGAGGCAACAAAGTAGCACCGATAATTGCGGCCAACACGATAGCTGCGGCTAAGGCCAACCAGTTCCATGGCATCGCAAAGGAAGCGCCACGCCGCGTCGTCTCCGGACGCTCCACCGACAGCGGAGCGCCTTCTACAGCCCCGCGACTGGTCGTCATTCCCAGAGTCTGGCGTAAAGAAAACCGAATCTGCTCACGAAGTTCGCTCGGAGCTTTGTAATACGGTGCAGTTTGACTAATCGCGTGAGCCATGGCGGCTTCCGCTTCGTATGCTTGTTCACACTCACCGCACTCCCTCAAATGCTGTTCGACTCTCTGGCTGATCACGGGATCGAGTTGACCGTCCAGATAAGCATCCATCAAATTTCTAATCTCTTTGCAGTTCACCTTATTTCTCCTGACTTATGTTACTCAGTAAGCATTCCTTGAGCTTCGCCCGGGCACGCGCGAGTCGCGACATCACCGTCCCGGTTGGAATTTTCAGGATATCCCCTATGTCCTGGTAAGATAAGTCTTCCTGATGGCGCAGCGTCAGGATCTCCCGGAAATCCGGCGACAACTCGTTCATTGCATTCTTTATTAGTTCGGCGTTTTCCGCATGCTCAAGGATCGTGGCAGGACTAGCCAACTCAGGGGCGCTCGCATGCGTTTCTTCGTCAAAAGTTGTCGTAAGATCCACTGACCGATTCTTTTTCAGCAGAGTGTAGGAGGTATTCCTGACAATTGTGAGCAGCCAGGGCCGTCCATTAGATCCACGAAAGCCGCCAAACGATTTGAACGCGCGCAGATACGCCTCCTGGACTACGTCCTGCGCATCCTGTTCATTGCGCACCAGCCATCTGGCCAAATTGTACGCTGCGTCAAGATGAGGCAGCATCGCCTGTTCAAACGATGCCAGCTCCGCCGTCTCAACGTGAGTGCCTTCGGTATTTTTGACTACGGCGAACTTCACAATCTTCCGACGCGATTCAAGATCTCCAGTATCGAGAGTATGTTGCGCTTTCAGTGTTAAGGCCATAACGATTTTCTGCAGCCATCTCTCAGCCCGGTACTATCCAATGATATGCGTCGCATCTACATGACTAGACCGATTTCGTGTCGTTTTATTCCCACAGCGCGAAAAAAAGTTTTGTCGTGCTCCCTTGTAATTGCGCTGCTTACAGGATATCTCGTCGCCCTCAACACGGTCATGAAAAAGAGATGGGGGCTTTCGACGTTGTGCGTCACAGTGGCTTCAATCCTGTTTTTACCAATTGTTACCTTCGCCGGTCCGCGTTCCCATCTGCTCAATGAAGACGCCGCCCTGAGTTTGCTCGAGCGCACACTCAGGGACGACCGCGTTTATACGCACCGAATTTCGCTGGAGTGTGTCACGTACGGGACTGAAGAAGCAACAGACGCCTATTTTGAATTTGTCCTTCGCGAAAACCACACCGCAAAATGCGGCGGAGATCCAGAGACCAGTCCTGTAGTCGATCGTTACCGGGTCTATCGTAAGTCTGGAACAATTGAGTGGCTGAACCGGGTACAAGATAACTGGCAACCCTATGATCCAGGCAAGATCAGATAGTTTTGATTCGTTACTCGTAACAAAACTCGCAACCGTCTCTATTTTTTAGAAGAATCGCTTATGAACTTTGTCTTCCTTCTCGCATTTGGAATCGGGATCGTCGCTGGCCTGCGTTCTTTGTTGGCCCCCGCAGTGATTGCCTGGGCTGCCCATTTTGACCTGTTGAATCTGAACGCTTCGCCCCTTGCATTCATGGGATCGAGAACAGCTGCGGTGATATTCTCTATTTTGGCAGTCGGTGAGTTGATCGCAGACAAGCTGCCCGCGACTCCGAAACGAACCACCCTGGCGCCGTTATTGGCGCGCGTTTTACTGGGCGCCCTTAGCGGCGCGAGTCTTTGCCTCGCGGCAGGAACATCATTACTTGTTGGAGCGCTCCTTGGTGGGATTGGCGGTGTGATCGGAGCGTTCGTCGGTTACGAAGTCCGGAGACGCATCGTAAACAATCTACACATCAAGGATATCTTCGTGGCTCTTTGCGAAGATGCAGTCGCGATCGGTCTGGCCTGTTTCATTGTCTCGCGCTAATGAGAACAGGTTTGTCAGGTTGCACTTGATTCGAGGCACTCAGAATTTCTTCGTCTCGCCCGGCTTCATAAACATCACGCGCGGATCTTTTCCGAAAACCGCACGTAAATCCGCTTCGGTGGACGAACCAGGCAACGCCCCGTAATGCATGGGAATCACAACCTGCGGCTTGAAATAACGCGTGACCGCAATCCACGCCATCCGCGGGCTTTGACCGTCTGCCGCCGCTCCGACAGGCATCAGGATGATGTTTGGGTGATAAAATTCCTGGATCAAAGCCATGTCGCCAAAGATCCAGGTATCGCCTTCGTGGTAAACCGACCGGCCGTCGGCAAATTCCAATACGAAGCCAACCGGCCGTCCGCTTGGTTCACTGCTGTGCACCGCTGGAACAACGTGCACCTTCACATCGCCCAAAGTAAGGTGGTCGCCGACATTCACCGGCTCGATCAGTTCTTGCGGCAGTTCGCCCTTTTTAAACGGCTCCGGCATGTAAACACTCACGATCTTCGCCTTGCTCATCTTCGCCAGCTCGACTGCATCGCCCAGGTGATCTCCATGCGAATGGGTAACCAGAATAAATTTAGGGTGATAACGGGACAAATTCTTGAACTCGGCTGGCGTGGCCGGATTTTTCGTCAGAAATGGGTCGATCAGAATGTCGGTGCCGCCAGAAGAAACCAATTCGAAGGCTGCGTGACCCAGCCACGTGATTTGGATTTCATTTTTCTTGGTTGGAGCCGGAGTTTGCGCGTTCGCGACACAGAGCGCCACTCCGAATAGGGTTCCAAACCAGATTATTTTGGTTCGCATCACAAATTTCTACACGGCCGTTGGCAACGGCCGCTGTCTATTTTTCAGTGTAAGACAACACGCGAAGCACGCGAATCGTCACTGGCTTGCCGTCACGCTGAATGCTGCGCTTTTCAATATCGAAATCGATGGTCGATGTTGTCGTGAGCGTTCCACCTCCATTTTCCTGAAACTCCACCTTGTAATGATCCCCTTTCGACTCCAACACCCGGTAGCGCATGAATCCGCTGGTATTTGGCACCGGACACTGTAGCCAGTCACCATCCTGCTTTAGTCTATCGCCGTTAAATTCGTTCCCATTTTTCTCAACTGCATCCAGGTTGATTTCTGTCACTACTGGACTTTCCGAATCCGAGATCCAGCAATTTACCATGCTAAAAACCTTCGGGTGAATTTTAAGCGGAGAAGTTTGTGCTGTGGCCGGCGGCGTAGCCTTTTCATCGCGGATCGGACGCAGCGATTGAACAATCCTCGAGAACTCCGGGACCGTGATACCAGTTGCGGAGAATCCGTGATATCTGCCGAGGATTGGATGGCCCTCCGCGTTTTTGGATGTTTCCACAGTCATGTTCGCGTCGCTAACCCAGTTCGCCTTGATCTCATCCTTGCGGCCGTCTTTTCCTTTTGGCCGATAGATTAGATACATCGAACCGAGAGGCGTTTTGATTTCGCTCTCTTCTGTGTTCTCCTCCTCCATGATATTTCGGTCGCCGATTCCTTCGCGTGCCGACTCGATCGAGAACGTCCCTCCACTTCGCGGATCGTTGCTATAGACGATCGAGTAAAGTGGAAACAGCTGTTTCGGCTCATCCGGGCCCGGTTCGTCGTATGTAATGTCGACTCGCTGCAAACGAAAACCATCCGGCAGATAGGAAGGAACAAAGCAAATGATCTCAAGCTTTTTCAGATCATCCAGCGTCAGTTCCGGCGTCGAACGTACCGTCGATGCCAAAAAGACAAAGGCGCACAGAACAAGGCAAACTGTTGTTCGTTTCATACGATTGCGACTCATCACCCCTTCACACGCTCTTGTTGATTTTCCGAATCGCCTCACCAACAAATGTGCTGATTTCCTCCGTCGACTTGCGTTCGATATCTGGAACCAAAGCGTTGTCCGCGGGATGACCGACCACAAGAAGTACAAAAGGTTTCTCGTGTGATGGGCGCCCGAGAATCCGATTTAAGAACCCCATCGGACTTGGCGTGTGTGTCAAAGACACCAGGCCACATGAATGCAATGCTGTAACCAATATGCCGGTTGCGATCCCCACCGACTCGATCGCGTAGTAGGTCGGCGACCGCGTTCCGTCCGTTAGAGTTCGAAACGGTTGCGCGAAGACGGCTATCAGCCACGGAGCGATGTCCAGAAACGGCTTGTTTGAATCGGTGCCCAACGGCGCTAGCGCTTCCAGCCACGCTTTCGGCGCGCGATGGGCGTAAAATTCTTTTTCCTCCTTCTCCGCAGCAATCCGGATCTCGTGTTTAACAGCGGGTTCACTCACTGCAACGAAATGCCAGGGTTGCAAGTTCGCACCGCTGGGCGCTGTGCCGGCTGCGCGAATGCAATACTCAATTACTTCAGGCGGCACTGGGCGATCGGAAAAATCTCGGAACGTGCGGCGGCGCCGTATGATTTCATAAAATTCCTGCGCGCGCCCGAGTAATTCATCATCGGATTGCGCATCGATCTTTGGCGCGGGCACCAGTCGCGGCAGCGTCACGGCCTTTCAATACTTGAATTTGGTCATCGAAGCCAGATTTCAAAACGATGACGGTTCGATGCCAACCAGGCTACAAACCGGATTAATGGCAAATTTCAGAACGAAATGCCAATTCGACCTTCGAGTTTGAAATCGTAAGGGTTGAATTCTTTTATCAGTGGAATGCTGATCTCGAGAGATGCAACGATCCGATCGTGCCAAGATTTGTTTCACCTCCGCGACTATGTCGGGCTTCCAGGTTCGATCGTAGAACTCGATATCGAGATGGTTAATCCTGAAAGCCATCCAAAGCTAAGCGAGCCCGGGCTTTTTCATACTAGCGATCCAGTAATCAACGGACCGTTCCTCGTGGGGCCGAATTGACGCATCGCGAGATTAGCTTCGTTTCAGGTCCTGGCTTACTCAAAGCTGAAGCTAAAAACCGATATTGATAATTCCAGTAACTCCGTTTGCCTGGTAGCGGTTCCTTCCTAACTGGCCCTGGTAACCAGCATAGGTCGAAATCCTCGGCGAATGGAGAGCTACATCGGGTTATTTCACTTTCTCAATATCGCCCGGTTTCCACGACATGTTAATCGCCGATTCGGTGGGGGCATAAAGACGCAGGATGGCAAAGTAGCCTCTACCCGGCGGCGTGGCGAGCCAGTTGACTTCCTTCCCGGCAGGTGCCTTGGGACCGAGGTACAGATCGATTGATCCGTCAGCGTTTGTCACGGGCTTGTTCAGTTTCCCTAGAGAAGGAAAGGACTGACCGTTATCGAGGCCCGAGGCGTTCTCAGCTTCGTACAGCGTGACCGACCAGAACAGCGCGGCAGGGATGTTAGGGGGCAAGTGCAGTTTGTAGCTGTCCTGGCCGTCGAGCCAGTTCCCTGCGGCATCTTTGAAAGCGATCATGTAGAACGCCCCTTTGCCCGGCGTCATCGAGACCATCCCAGGACTGATCGAGTAATAGTCGGTGAAGAACCAAGTCCGCGCGTCCAGGTTGCGGAAGCCGTGCTTCCTGTCGGTGAAGCCCAGATCCACGGAGGCGTTCGGCCAACGCGATGACAGGTTATTGATCGGGTTCAGCCACTGCCGATCTTTGTAGACGTGGAAGTTGGCGCCGCCGAGCTTCGGTTCCATGCCGATCACGCGCGTGGTCTTGTAGGCCGTACTGGCAGCCTTATTCAGAATCTCTTTCGTGTGGGCATCGGGCTTGAAGGGCTCGCCTTTGACGATGCCTAGACCAGCCATCATGCCAAACCAGTCCGGATCGGCGAGATTGTCACCCTCGGAGTCGACCAGCCACTTGAGTTGCTCAAAAGCGGAAGCGTCAAGGCGGGGCAGCATTTCGTGCGGCTTGCCGGAGGCATCCTTAAACACCATCGGCTTGGCGCTCTCTTTTTTGCCTAACGGATAAAGGACCGATTGCTTCAGCACATCCACCGCGGGCTGGATGTTGTCGAGTGACTGATAGAACGAGCGGAGGAAGATGAAGACGTTGTTAGTTCCCGAGCGATAGACGTAGTAGCCTTCGGGCACCTCACCCTTGTAGCCGGGGGGCAGGATCAGGAACTTTCCGCCTGCGCCACCGTCGGGGCCGGGCAAACCGAGGTCGCCGAAAAACTTCCCACCATCGACTGGGATCGGTCGCTGCCAGAAATCCAGAAGGATGCCCTGCAACTTGGGTGGCGCCTCAAAGACCAGCGGCCCAGTCTCGGCAAGGTTGACGAAAACCATACCGTATATCAGATCCGAGTTCGGCGTGGTGATATGCGTCTTGGCGTCAAGACGCTTCTCCCATATCGCCATGACGTTGTAGCCGGTGCCGAAGGACTCATTGAAGCCGTCCCTCATGCCCATGGTGTTGAGCAGCGGCATCGCCCAGAGATATGTCTGCGTCGCCCGTTGAAAGAGCAATTCGTCTCGAAGTATCTGCGCTGTTTCGGACGTGGGCCGGTTTTCTTTGAACGGTAAGTTGGCCAACTCGTCGAAGCGCGATTGTGCCATTAACGCCGACGGAACGGCGAATGAAGTGATCAGGATCAGATCAATGATTTGTCTTTTCATATTCAGGGTGGTTTGTGTTCCTTCTTACAACTTCGTTAGGTCACTGGATCCTTTTAACGACTGGAGGTTTCCAGGAGCCATCAAGGACCTCCTGCTTGGGCCAGTACGTTCTGATGTAGAGCGAAAAGTCGGCGTCCTTGGGTACAGGCAACCAGTTCGGTTCCTTGTCCGCGCCCGGTGATTCGCTCTGCACATAGAGCGTGAGCGAGCCGTTCGAATTTACCTTTAGTCTCTTGTTGTTCTTGGTCCCAAGCGAGTAACGGTTGAGTGGGTTTGGCGCGAACAGGTGATGTTCGTTATAGAGCGTGAGCGACCAGAAGCCTTCCACGGGAGGAGTCTGGCCCTTTTCAAACGTCACCGTGTACCGGTTCGCGCCGTTGAGCCGGGTGCTTGTGGAATCGAAGTCAGTATAGATATAGCGGGTGGTGCTGGGCGCATTATCGTACATGTTCGACCTTGCAGTAGCGGCTCGGGAGAGATAGTCCACGCCCCAGGCCGCCCCGTTGGATGGCGACGTCCAGCCGTTGCCGACCGGGCGCCCGTTATTGTGGAACTCGAACAGCGGCTTGATCAGGTTCTCTTCCGCATCGACAGCCGCTTTTACGAGGATGTCTTTGACCTTTGGATCCTTCGCCGCGGCATCCAGTACCGATTGCATCTGCGCGTACCACGCCTCTTCACCCGGCAGCGGCGGAACCTCTTTCATGACTTGGGGCAACTCATCGAAGAACTTCTCCGGAACCACCCACTTGGTTTCGCCACTCCCCGCGCCCTCTGGTGGAGGGAAATGCGGCGTCTTGTGCCAATCCTTGGTCTTCATCTTGCCGTCAAACTCGCTGAGCGGATAGACTACGATCTGGCTGAGTAGCGGCTGGACCGCCGTCTTATCTTCCGGCGCGTCGCTCTGGAACACCCGCGGGAAAATGACAGCGAGATCAGTTGTCGAGCGATACACCTCTGTCACGCCCGCGGGCTTTTCACCCTTCCAGTTCGGCCCGACGAGCAGGTAGAACCCTGGCTTCGTACCGTTCTGCTTGCCCATATTGCAGAACGCATCAGTGCGCGCGTCGCAGAGCTGATAAGTCCAAAACCGGTCGCCGAAATCCGGCACCTGAACGATGACCGGCTTGGAGTCGAGCCGCTGATATCCAGCGCCGTAAACGGTGTCCTGGTTCGGGCACGTTACGAAACGCTCTTTCTCATCGATGTAGTCGGTGAGCATCGAGACATGACCCGGCGGCGAAACGGGAAGAATGCCACCAAGCAGCCCCGGCTCCGGGAGATTCTTTACCGCTTCGGCACGGTTGTAGTTGTTCACCAGAGGCCAACCCCAGATGTATGCCATTCGACCCACCGTCTCGACGTACTCCTTCGTCATGATTGTCCCCGCGGGCGTTCCGGGTACGTCAGCGGCGGATTTGGGCGGCTCAACTTGCTGCGCGAACGCGGACGAAAAGACGAAGATGCCGATCGAGATAAGGTTAAAGATTTGATTCCTGGCTTTCATGGTGTTTTTGACGGGTTAGTTGATGACTGATCATTAGCGAATCGGGGACGTTATTATTAAAAGAATAAAACGATGGCGACACGGACGCCCGACCTGGCACGCCACCCGGACCTTTCGCTGGACGATCCGGTTGTAGTGAATTCGCTGTCGAGGATGATCGTGGTTGCCTTTTCACCGTCTGACCTTGTTGCCTAACGAAATAAGCCAGCGCCGTAGAGCTAAACGTGAGCGACCTCTTCATGACGCCGCGCTATAACAATCCACAGATGACGCGACCTGAGAAGGTTGAGCACTATCCGAAAAACGACAATTCCGGACTTTCCTTACCGCTAGTTTAGAAGACCTTTATCTCGAACGTGCCTAATGAAGTCTCCTGCTATGGTCGATCCTCCCTTCACGAAACGCTCAGTTGAACTAAACGGATTCAGTCCTGAGCGACTGCTTGAGGTCGTACGCGGAGCGCGGCTCGAGCATTACATTCTTACCCGGAGCAAGTGCGATGCGCGCCTGGACCGCTGGAGCATGGGGAATTTCACTGTCGATATCGGCCGATATAGTTTTCCGGTGCGGGTTGTCGGGACCTTTTCAGCAAAACGACTCTGCGTCGGGTATATGCGAGACTTGAGCGACCGCACCTGGGTGAATGGATTCAAAGCTGACAAAGATACAATGGAGTTCTATCCGACAGGTGCCGAACTGAACTACCGCGCCGCTCCGAATGGCGAATGGGTCGCAATCGAATTTGATGAGCAGTCGCTTCAGTCGGCCGCGCGTGCGAGGCTCGGCCACGAAGTAACTCTGCCGTGGAAACACGTAATGAGTTTTTACGTTCCGGATTTTGCGCGGCGAGAGGTTGACCGAATGGTTCGCCGCCTGTGGCACCATCCCGTATCAGGAGCACTCATGGTTGAACCCATCTTGGGCGTTATTGCCGAGATGTTGGAGGGTTTACAGCGTGAAACTTCCGCGGTTACACAACGAAGCGTGCTCCATGCCCGAGCCGTGCTCCGCCAGAGCGATGAATATCTGCGCGCAAATCTCGCGAGCCGTTTCGACGTTCGCGCCCTTGCTGGTGCTGTTGGAACGACTCCACGTACACTGGAACGTCTCTTCGCGCGCGCGTACGGAGTAACACCACAGCAGTGGGCGCGTTGCTTTGCGCTACACCGCGCGCGGGAATGCCTGCGGACGACGGATCGGCATCTGTTTACGGTGGAAGGAATCGCTAATGAGTGCGGATTCCAGCACATGGGTCGGTTTTCTAAATACTACCGCGATCTCTTCGACGAATTACCATCTGAGACGCTGGAGGCGTGAGGGTGAGGCGCTCATCGCTCGCCGTGGCATCGCTCTAATCGCAGATAGGAGAATCAGCTCATCGCGACCAAGATTGCGGAAGATGTGGATTCCGTACGCATCCCTTTGTTAAATCTGTCGCGATGGCAAAGCCTCAGGACAAGACCCGCTCCACTGCGGTGCGACAGATCGCGCCGCCGCCGCTCTTACAACACCTGCGCGAGTTCGCTTCGCGACCGCATGCCTGGGGCGTGCTGGCGCGCAATTTGATTCCGGTCGTCGGCATCTATGGGTTCGGCTGGTCTGCGGCGCTGGCTGTCTTTAACTACTGGTTCGATGGCTTGACCGCGCTCGTTGCCATAGTCACGGCGCTGATTCCACGAGCGCTACGCGAGACGCGGCCGAAAACGGTCGGCGCCTTTTCGGTGAGAAATATTTTCGGCGCTGCGATCACATGGGTTTTTCTTGTCGGCATTATCGGTTTGCCGTATTGGATCGTACTGATTCCGCTCCACGATCTGCTGCTGGGCGACGAACTGCGCCGCCAGCTCACGCAGTCTCCCGCACTTTGGGTTACATTCGGCTCCCTTGCCGCCGGGCATTTTTGGAAGGCGTTTCAATCGGGCTACGACGTAATGCCCGATCAGGAGCTGAAGCAGCGTGTTCGCTGGGACGTGTATCTGTTGATACTGCGTGCAATAGCGATGTTCATCATGGCCGCTCACGGTCTCTACTTCATTCTGGTTCCGTTAATGGCCCTGTTGCTCAGCTATTTTGAGATCTGGCCCGAACGCGCGCTCGGTGCAATTTTCGGCGATCCGTCGCGGTTGTACGAATACGATCCTGAAAAACCTACGTCGAGTCGGCGTCGACACTGAGAGCAGCTGCGTTTCGCGGGCGAATACACGACGACAGCCGGCAAAATTTACTGGCAATTAACGTACCTCTTGAATAAGCAGGTCCCGCGCCCGTCATGCTTTTCAATTCGCTCACGTTCGTCGTCTTTTTTGTAATCGTCGTCACCGCGTATTGGAGCATACGTTCGTGGAATTCGCGCAAGAACCTTCTCGTAATCGCAAGCTACATCTTTTACGGCGCGTGGAACCCGCCGTTCGCAGCGCTTCTGTTTTCCACGACGGCCATGGACTTTTGGCTCGGCCGGCAAATGAGCCGCGCAAAAGGACGGCGTTCGCGCCGGGCGTGGTTAGTCGCCAGTGTCTGCATGAACCTGAGCATGCTGGGATTCTTTAAGTACGGGAACTTCCTGTTGGAAAATTTTCAATGGCTGCTTGCTCGCATCGGGATCGTTTATCAGCCTCCGCATCTCGATATTCTTCTACCGGTCGGCATCTCCTTTTACACCTTTCATTCTCTTTCCTACACGCTCGACATCTATCGCGACGTCCTGAAGCCTACCAAGTCGTTGCGGGATTTTGTCCTAGCCGTTTCGTTTTTTCCTCAGCTGGTTGCCGGGCCAATTGTGCGGGCCGGTGATTTTCTTCCACAACTCGTTAGGCCACAGGTTTTGCGCCCTGGGCAGTTTATCTGGGGATTGCTGCTCATGACTCTCGGCTTGTTCGAAAAAATCGTGCTTGCCGATATGATGCTTTCCGGTTCGGCCGATCGCATCTTTGGTTACGCCGGGCCACTGATCGCCATGGATTCATGGATGGGCGTCATGGCATTCGCCGGCCAGATCTTCTTTGATTTCGCAGGTTACTCCACTTGCGCGATCGGCGCTGCGTTGTGCCTCGGTTTTCATCTGAAAGATAACTTTCGGTTTCCGTACGCGGCCGTTGGATTTTCCGATTTCTGGCGGCGCTGGCACATCTCGCTTTCCACATTTTTGCGCGATTATCTTTACATTCCGCTGGGCGGAAATCAGGTCCGTCCCGTACGCGCCGGGACAAATCTGGTGATCGTCATGTTTCTCGGTGGCCTCTGGCACGGCGCAGCCTGGACTTTTGTGGTGTGGGGTTTGCTTCATGGTTCTTATCTCGTTGTGGAACGCGTGCTGCGCGGCCTATTCGAGCACAAAGCGTGGGCTGGCACTCTCACAACCAGACTCCTCGGCGGGTTTGCCACCTTTGCTGCTGTCTGCGTTGCCTGGGTTTTTTTCCGGGCACCGGATTTCACTGTCGCCGCCCGAATGTTAGGCGGCATGTTTGGTGGGCACCCCAACGGCGACGCCATTCTCACCACTCGCGAGATGCTTCAGATCGCGCTTGTCATGGCTGGGATGATTTTCGTGCACTGGATCCTGCGCGATAGCAATATCGAAACCGCCGTGATGCGTGCACCGCCGTGGGTCGTGACTGCCGTGTGGGCTTTTATGGCCTGCGCCATCATCCTGACTCAAGGAAACAGTAATGCCTTCATCTACTTCCAATTTTAAACGCAGGCTTCGTCTGCCCCGGCTGTTTTTCAAGCGGCCTTCGGAAATTGAAAGCGTCCATGGCGGTCCTCCACTGGAATATGTGCGGCCGATTCCGCAGTTACCCTGGGGAGGCATCATGCTGGCAGTCGTGCTGATCGTCATTGCTGCTTCGTCTGCATGGGAACTTTATTGCCGCTCCATCGGTTACGGCCCTACGCTCAACGATAATGCGGACCTCTGGACGTCGGCCCGCAAAAGGGTAAAGCCCGATTCCATCGTAATTATCGGCGATTCACGCGGCTGGTTCGATCTCGATCTCGATGTAATTGAAAAAGGATTAGGCAAACGTCCCGTTCAGCTGGCAATGGGCGGCAGTTGTGCCTATCCGGTGCTAAGCGATCTGGCGAATGACAAAAATTTTCATGGCACTGTCATTTGCAGCGTTGTCCCGCGTTTGTTTGTTGCGCCGCCCGGCACGCCGCCGATGGACCGCGCCGAGAAGGCCGTTCGGCGGTCTCATACTCAAACACCAGCGCAACGTGCCAGCCAATATCTCGCCATGCCATTGGAAGAACATGTCGCGTTTTTAAAACAGGAAGAGTTAACTCTCGACGACCTGCTAAAACGGCTGCCGATTCCCAATCGTTCCTATGCCCTCGTGTCGCCGCAACTTCCTCCTTATTTCGGAACTTTGGATCGCGAACGTCGAGCGCGCATGGTCGAGGAATGCGCTCGGCCTGGAGAATTGCAGAGCACGATCCAGCAAATCTGGCTGCCGCTTTTTACTCCACCACCGCCACCGACTTACATCCCAAAAGAGGAGTTTGCGAAACAGATGGGCCAGGCGATTGAACAACGTTTTCTTGACGTTACCGCGGCGGTGCAAAAACTCCGGAGTCGTGGCTGCAAAATTGTTTTCGTTCGCCTACCAAACAGTGGCGAATTGAAGGCCCTTGAAGACCGCGTGACACCCCGTGCAGCTGTTTGGGATCGAATCATCAGGGACACTGGCGCTCCCGGAATTCACTACGAAGATTTTTCCGATCTCGCATCGTTCAAGTGTCCCGAATGGTCCCATTTGTCCGATGGCGATTCCGTTGAATTCAGTAAGCGCCTGATCCCACATCTCCGAGCGGCGCTCGAGATGTGATTTATGTTTTTCAATATGCCGCGTTGTTCCTGGGCCACCACTGAACCGAACATCACCTATCATGACCACGAATGGGGCGTGCCTGTGCACGACGATCGATTGCTTTTTGAGTTCCTTATCCTCGAAGGCGCGCAAGCGGGACTCAGCTGGACGACGATTTTAAAGAAACGCGAAAACTACCGGAAAGCGTTCGATGGATTTCACCCGGAGAAAATCGCACGTTACGGCGCACGCGATCTGAAACGGTTGCTTGCCGATTCCGGAATTGTGCGGAATCGCCTGAAAATTACGGCCGCGATTGAGAACGCAAAAGCCTTCCTGGCTGTGCGCAAAGAATTTGGAACTTTCGACGCTTACCTGTGGAGTTTTGTGGGACACAAGCCAATCCAGAATCGCCGGCGACGCATGACCGACGTTCCCGCGCGCACAGTCGAATCCGACGCGATGAGTCGCGATTTGCGGCGACGCGGATTCAAGTTTGTCGGATCAACCATCTGCTACGCGTTGATGCAGGCCACCGGAATGGTCAATGATCATCTCGTAACGTGTCCCCGGCACGCGGAGGTCGGTGGTCTGGTGAAATGACCGAGGTAATCGTCTGCCTTAGCCAACCCTCACCTCAATCCTCTCCCTTGCCAGGGAAAGGCAGACGCAAGGCGCCGGTGAGGGTCGAATCAACGCACGAGACTTTGGAGTTAGACTTCGAGTGCTTGCTGCGTTTTATCGGAGTTAAACATTTTGTCTGCTAAGAAACCGCTTCAAACACCGTCGGGTCTGTTCTCCGGTGTTTGGGGTGGTCCCGGCGGAGAATGTTGATTATCGCCAGAGCCGGCTTTCGCGTTCGCCTCGGCGGCTCGTTTGGCCGCCCATCTCGCTTTCATCGCCGCCGCAAGCTGCGCACGGCGCTCTGGCGAAAGATTCAACTTTCTTTTCTGCCTTTTGCTGGGGGACGGTTTCGTGGCCTTGGCCCCCTTAGCAGATTTGGCAGCCTTGCGAGCCGCCCGGGCTGCAGATTTTCTCGCGGCTTTCAGCTTCTTTGATGTTTCCGCCGCCTGTAACCTCTGTTTTAGCTTGGCCAGCTTCTTTGGACCTGCTTGCAGACGTTTTTCCAGTCGCCGGATCTTTTTCTTCAAATTCTTCGTCTTCATAATTTTATATGTCAACTTGCGTGCAGACGCGGGATAATGAGTTCGTAACAGTTAATGACGAAATTTAGCCGATGTCACGTTCTTCTTTAGCCAAAGGCCACGGCTGCAAAACAGACACGTTGATCAATGGTCCTGTCGTCCGTCGGCCCGGCTCTTGTTATCCTTGCGTGTGATCGTTATCTTCATTTCATTCTGTGCCGACTAGTCCTCTGTCTATTGACGCTCGCGAGGAAATCTGGCCTCTCAAGCAACCGTTTCGTATCTCGCGGGGCAGTCGCACTGAAGCGCAGATCGTCGCTTTAAAAGTTAGC
>Ga0081455_10003507_pt1 | contig 18020 bp, 13 predicted proteins | sample TabmetS3T2R1_FD_70207 | JGI IMG/M metagenome (GOLD analysis project Ga0081455, IMG submission 70207) | Tabebuia heterophylla rhizosphere microbial communities from the University of Puerto Rico - S3T2R1 | ecosystem: Host-associated > Plants > Roots > Rhizosphere ...
GGCGGGGGCGGTCGCGACCAGCTCGGGAGCCGCCGGCTCCGCGACGACGTCCGTCGCTTCGGCCGCGACAGGTTCGGGGGCCGGCGTGGCCTCCTCCTCGATCTCCGTGGCCGGGCGGGGCATCGCGCCGCCGACCTGGCGCATCGACAGGCTGATCCGCCGGCGCGGCACGTCGACCTCGATGACCTTGACCCGGACCTCCTGGCCGACCGAGAGCACGCTCTCGGGCGTCTCGATGTGCTGGTCCGAGATCTCGGAGATGTGCACGAGACCCTCGATGCCCGCGGCGACCCGGACGAAGGCGCCGAACGGCACGAGCTTGGTCACCTGGCCGTCGATGATCTCGCCGGCCGAGTACTTGCGCTCGAACTCCTTCCAGGGGTCCTCCTGCGTCGCCTTGAGCGACAGGGAGACGCGCTCGCGCTCCAGGTCCACGTCGAGCACCTCGACCTCGACCTCCTGGCCGACCTGCACGACCTCGCTCGGGTGATCGACGTGCTTCCACGAGAGCTCGGACACGTGGACGAGGCCGTCCACGCCGCCGAGGTCGACGAACGCCCCGAAGTTCACGATCGAGGAGACCGTCCCCTTGCGGCGCTCGCCCTTCTGCAGCGACTCGAGGAACTTCTTGCGGCCCTCGCTCTGCGACTCCTCCAGGAACGCCCTGCGCGACAGCACCACGTTGTTCCGGTTGCGGTCGAGCTCGATGATCTTGGCCTCGAGCTCGGTCCCGACGAACGGGTGCAGGTCGCGCACCCGCCGAAGATCCACCAGCGACGCGGGCAGGAACCCCCGCAGGCCGATGTCCAGGATCAGGCCGCCCTTGACGACCTCGATGACGGGGCCCTTGATCGTGCCGCCCGACTGCATGACCTCCTCGATCCGGCCCCAGGCGCGCTCGTACTGCGCCCGCTTCTTGGACAGGATCAGCCGGCCCTCCTTGTCCTCCTTCTGGAGCACGAGGGCCTCGACCTGGTCGCCGACCTTGACCACCTGGCTGGGGTCGACGTCGTGGCGGATCGAAAGCTCCTTGGTGGGGATGACCCCCTCCGACTTGTAGCCGATGTCCAGCAGGACCTCGTCGCGGTCGATCCTGACGACCGTCCCCTCGAGGATGTCCCCCTCGTTGAAGTTCTTCAGGGAGGCCTCGATCGCCTCCCTGAGCTCCTCGGGGGTGAGATCCCGCGTCTCGCTCGCCGTCTCTATCCGAACCATCTCCTTCCGCGCACGAAGCGCGCACCGACCGACCTTTGGGATTCGCCGGGGTGCGGGTGCGCCTCGCGGCTCAGGGATGGTAGGTGACCAGCGGAAACGGCGTCAACGAGACGGGCGGGATCAATGGCCGGCGGGCACGGCCTCGGCCCAGTTCGGGCCCCAGCCGATGTCGGCCCGCAGCGGCACGTCGAGGTCGTAGGCCGACTCCATCTCCCGCTTGACGAGCTCGGCCGCCTCCTCGACGCGCTTCTTCGGCACCTCGAACACGAGCTCGTCGTGCACGGTGAGCAGCATCCGCGTCTCGAGCTCCGAGATCCGGAGCGCCTGGTCCACCCGGATCATGCCGAGCTTGAAGACGTCGGCCGCGCTCCCCTGGATCGGCGCGTTGAGCGCCATGCGCCTGCCCATGTCGCGCACCCGAGGGTTGGCCGCCTGCAGCTCGGGGATGTAGCGCCGCCGGCCGAGCAGCGTCTCCGTGAAGCCCTCCGCGGCGGCGCGCGCCACCTGCCGGTCGAGGTAGTCGCGGATCTGCGGGAAGGCCGCGAAGTAGGAGTCGATGAACTCCTGGGCCTCGTCGGGCGTGATCTCCAGCCGCGACGCCAGCCCGAACGCGTTCATCCCGTACGCGAGGCCGTAGTTGATCATCTTGGCGCGGCTGCGGGTGGCCGGGTCGACCTGGTCCTCCGGCAGGCCGAACACCCGGGCCGAGGTGGCCGTGTGGATGTCCGTGCCGGAGGCGAACGCCGCCTTGAGTCCCTCGTCGTCCGCCAGGTGAGCCAGCACCCGGAGCTCGATCTGCGAGTAGTCCGCCACGAGCAGGAGCTGGTCCTTCGAACCCGGCACGAACGCCCGCCGGATCTGGCGCCCGAGCTCGCCCCGCACCGGGATGTTCTGCAGGTTCGGGTTGGTGGAGGACAACCGGCCCGTGGCCGCGCCCGTCTGGTTGAAGGTGGTGTGCACGCGGCCGTCGCGCGGGTCGACCTGCCTGGGCAGCGCGTCCAGGTAGGTGGAGTTCAGCTTGTCGAGCTCGCGCCAGGAAAGGAGCGCGTCCACGATCGGATGCACGTCCCGGAGCTTCTCCAGCACGCTGGCGTCGGTGGACAGCTGGCCCTTCGGCGTCTTCTTCCCCGGCGAGAGCTGCAGCTTCTCGTACAGGATCGCGCGTAGCTGCGGCGGCGAGTTGAGGTTGAACTCCTCGCCCGCGAGCTCGTAGATCTCGGCCTTGAGCGTGGCCATCTTGTCGCGCACGCCCCCGGCCATGTCCTCCAGGTACTTCACGTCGAGCGCGACGCCGTTTGCCTGCATCCGGGCCAGCACCGAGGAGAGTGGGAGCTCGACCTCGTCCAGGAGCGCCCGCAGGCCCGCCTTGTCGATGCGCTCGTCGAGCTCGGGCGCGAGCAGCGCCACTGCGGCCGCCTCGGCGGCCGTTCGCCGCCACGCGTCCCCGAACAGCTGGCCCTCCTCCTCCTGTTCGACCGAACCCGGGACGTCGACGCCCAGGTACTGCTCGGTGAGCGGTCCGAGCTCGAAGCTGGGAGCGGCGGGGTCGAGCAGGTAGGCCGCGAGCATCGTGTCGGTGACCACGCCGTCGAGCGTCAGGCCCTCCGCGACGGCGGCCGCCTCGGCGTCCTTGGCGTCGTGCAACCACTTGGCGACGCCCTCGTCCGCGAGGGCCTTCGCGAACGCGGACAGGTCCTTCGCCTCGGCGTAGGCGGCCTGCCCGCCGCCCATCGAGATCGCGACCCCGCGCACCTCCCGGTCCTCCAGGTGCAGGCGGACCGCCTTGGGGCCGTCGGCGGCCAGCAGCCCGGCCGCCTCCTTCGCGCTGACCTCGCGCAGGTCGAGCTCGGCCAGCTCCACGGCGGGCTTGGTGCTTCGCCCGACCTCCTCGAGCCGCTCGAACAGGGTTCGGAACTCGAGGGAGGTGAAGAGCCGGCGCACGGCATCCAGATCCCACTCGCCCATGACGGCGTCCTCGGGCGCGAGGGGGACGTCCACGTCCAGGTTCAGCTCCGCGAGCTCCTTGTTGAGCGCGAGCTGCTCCCCGGCCCCCTCGATCGAGTCCTTGAGCTTGCCCTTGAGCTCGTCGGTGCGCCGCAGCAGCTCCTCCACCGAGCCGAAGTCCTGGACGAGCCTGGACGCGGTCTTCTCCCCCACGCCCGGGACGCCGGGGATGTTGTCCGAGGCGTCGCCCTTCAGCGCGACGTAGTCGAGGTACTTCTCCGGCGGGAGGCCGAAGCGCTCGGTGACGGCGTCCACGTCGTACACGCGGATGTCCGAGATCCCCTTGACGTTGAACATGACCGTGATCCCCGGACGGACGAGCTGGAAGAAGTCGCGGTCGGCCGTGACCACCACCACCTCGATCCCCTGCCTCAGCGCGCGGACCGCCAGCGTGGCGATCGCGTCGTCCGCCTCGTGGCCCTCGATCCCGATCACCGGGATGTTGAGGGTCTCGAGCACCTCGACGATCAGGCCGAGCTGCTGGCGGAACTCGTCCGGGGTCTCGGGGCGGCCGGCCTTGTACTCGGCGTACTTCTCGAGCCGGGCGGTGGGCCTGCCCACGTCGAACGCCACCGCGATCAGGTCGGGATGCTCCTCCGTCAGCAGCTTGATCAGCATCGACGTGAAGCCGTACACGGCGTTGGTCACCTGGCCCGAGGACGTCGCCAGGCTCGGCGGCAGGGCGAAGAACGCGCGGTACGACAGGCTGTGGCCGTCGAGGAGGAACAGCCGCTTCGGCGTTGCCGCGGCGTCGGGTGTCACGCGCCGCATCGTAGCGCGCCGCCCCGACGCGCCGGCGGCCGGACGGACGGGGGTCGCATATCATTCGGTACCGAATGACCTTGACGTGAATCCGACCCCCCACATAGGATTCGGTCACGGCGGGTCTGGAACCGACCGTCGAGAGAGAAGCGACAGACAGGGGAAGCGACATGGGTGCGGCCTTCGTCATCACGCTCCGCGAGGGGATCGAGGCCGCGCTCATCGTCTCGATCCTCCTGGCCTATCTGCGGCAGCTGGGGCGCCAGGACCTGTCGCGGCTCGTGTGGTGGGGCACGGTCCTCGCGGCCCTGGTCTCCTTCGGCGTCGGGACCGTCATCTTCACGGTCGGGGCCGAGTTCGAGGGGCGCGGCGAGCAGATCTTCGGCGGCCTCGCGACGCTTACGGCCGTGGCCGTCCTGACGTGGATGATCTTCTGGATGCGCCGCCAGGGCGCCAGCATCCGCACCGAGCTCCAGGAGAAGGTCAACCTCGCGCTCGTCGCGGGCGGCACCGCCCTGTCGCTCCTCGCCTTCTTCGCCGTGCTGCGCGAGGGCGTCGAGACGGCCTTGTTCCTGTTCGCCGCGGCCGAGGGGACCGCCGTGGCATCGGGGAGCGTGGCCGGCCAGCTGCTCGGGGCGTTCCTCGGGCTGGCGCTGGCGATCGTCCTCGCGGTCCTGCTGTACCGCGGCGCGATCCACATGAACCTCCGCAGCTTCTTCCGACTCACCGGGCTGATCCTGATCGTGATCGCGGCCGGACTGTTCGCCGCCGGCATCCACGAGCTGCAGGAGGCCGGGTGGTTCCCGTTCCTGGAGGGGACCGCGTTCGACATCAGCGCGACGCTTCCGGACGACAGCGGCGTTGGCGCGATCCTCCGGGGCCTCGTCGGGTACAGCGCGGCGCCCACGACGCTCGAGGTCGTGTCGTGGCTCGGGTACCTGCTCATCATCGGTGGCCTGTACCTACGCCCCGTCGCATCGCTCGCGCCGAAGCGTCCCGCTGTCGCGGACGGTTCATCCGAGCGCTGACGCAAACGACGTCGATCGACGCCGTTTGTCACTCTTTCTTCATTCGAAACGCGCGCGCCGCTACCTGCGACATCGCCTGGAAAGTCTTGCAGCCCAACGGGTTGCAGCGCGTTGACAGGGTTCGGGCGCCTCGCTACATTTCGCTCCGGTCCCGAGCGGCCGCTGGGACCGGGAGGCGGCAAGCGCCTCCGACGAGGGGGCGGATCGGGGGGCGCGAGTCCCCGGAGCCGTTCCACCGAGACGGAGGAGGCGCCGGTTCCCGGGAATCCGGGTCGCTTGGGGCCACCTTTTGACGGGTCGAGGAACCGAGTAGACAACGCTCGCGTATGGGGAAGGCGTGAGCGGTTCCAAAGGTTCCTCGGCCCGTCGATCTCTTTCCACGGGTGTTCCCCACGCGTTCCACACATGACGTCGGTGATGTGGCGTCACTCCGGTGCGATGACGATCACGCCGCTCATGCCGCGGTCGCGATGGATCGTGCAGAACATCACGTAACGCCCCGGGGGGAGCTTGTCCGCGATGTCGGCGATCTCCAGCTGGTCGCCGGGCCGGACGTTGCGGGAGTAGCCGAGCTCGGGGATCGTGACGTTGTGCAGGTTGCGGCCCTGGTTCTTCACGACGAGGTCCCGCCCGGGTCCGATCGGCAGGGTCGGGTGCGCGTCGTGGAAGTGGTAGTCGATCGCGGTCACGACGTAGGGGCGAGGCGCGGTCCCCGCAAGGACGGCGACCAGCACCAGGGTGATGGTCGCGACGGCGAGCACACCGGCGCGACCGGCCGAGGACCGCATCGCGCCTAGAGCACCTTCGCGAAGAACTGGCGCAGGCGGTCGCTCTGGGGCTTGTAGAACATCTCCCGAGGCTCGCCCTGCTCCACGATCCGGCCGTCGTCCAGGAACAGCATCCGGGTCCCCACCTCCCGGGCGAACCCCATCTCGTGGGTGACGACCATCATCGTCATGCCGTCGCCGGCCAGCCGGATCATGACCTCGAGGACCTCCCCCACCAGCTCGGGGTCCAGGGCCGAGGTGACCTCGTCGAACAGCATCACCCTGGGCTTCATCGCCAGGGCCCGGGCGATCGCCACGCGCTGCTGCTGGCCGCCGGAGAGCTGGCCCGGATAGGAGCTCGCCTTGTTGCCCATCCCCACCCGCGCGAGCTGGTCCATCGCCCGCTGGTGCGCCTCGTCCGAGGACACCTTGAGGACCTTCTCCAGGGCCACGGTCACGTTGCGCAGGGCCGTCATATGGGGGAACAGGTTGTAGGCCTGGAACACGATCCCGATGTGGGTGCGCACCTCGTTCAGATCGGTGCGGACGTCGGTGATGTCCTTGCCCTCGAACCAGACGTGGCCGAGCGTGGGCACCTCGAGCAGGCTCACGCACCGCAGCAGGGTCGACTTGCCGCCGCCCGAGGGTCCGATCACGACCACGACGTCGCGCTGGCGCATGGTCAGGTCCACGCCCTTGAGCACGTGCAGGTTGCCGAACCACTTGTGGATCCCCTCGAGTCGGACCAGCGAGCCGTCCGCCTCGGTCGATCGCGTGCCCGGGTCAGGGGCGGCCACGTTCACGAACCGGCGCCCGCGATCCCGACCAGGCCGCTGCGCAGCCGCTTCTCGACGGCGTTGACGAGCCGGATCAACGGCAGGGTCACGACCAGGTACGCGATCGCGGCGACCGTGAAGAACGTCGCGTTGAACGTGGCGGCCTGACCTTCCCGCGCCGTCGTGAAGATGTCGTACTGGCTCTCGACCAGCCCGAGCGCGACCACCAGGGCCGTGTCCTTGATGAGGATCACGAACTCGTTCATGAGCGGCGGGATGACCCGCCGGACGGCCTGCGGCACGATCGCGTAGCGCATCGACTGAACGTAGCTCATGCCGAGCGAGCGGGCGGCCTCGAACTGCCCGCGCTCGATCGACTGGATCCCGGCCCGGAACACCTCCGCCGCGTACGCCCCGGTGTTCAGGGCGAACACGATGATCGCCACCGTGAACGCCGACATCCGCAGCCCGAACCCGAACAGGAGGAGGAAGTACCCCGTGACCAGCTGCCAGATCAACGGCGTCCCACGGAAGAAGTTGATGTAGAGCCTCGCCGGCGCCCGCACGACGCGTCGTTCGGACAGCGTGAGCACGCCGAGCACGAGCCCGATCACGATGCCCCCGAGCTCTCCCGCGAAGGCGAGCACCAGGGTGTTGCGGATCCCGCGCAGGAACGCGCCTCCGTAGCCCTGCAGGTCGGCGAAGTTCAGGAAGTGTTTGGCGAACAGGCCCGGGCTCACCGAGCGGAACCACAAGATCCCGACCCCGAGCAGGATCCCTTGCGACCCCAGGACGGCGCCCGTGATCGCGTGGTCGCGCTTGCGCTTGGAGTCCATCCGGCGGTAGGTCGAAGCCCCCAGGATCAGCGCGGCCGCTCCGAGCGAGATCCCCAGGTACAGGGCATCGGTGGTCACCGGATCCTGTAGCGCCTCGATGATGTTGCACACGCCGATGCCGCCGTTGTCCTCCGGCGAGATCTGCTGATCCAGGCAGTACTGGGTCATCACGCGGTCCGAGAACGCGTAGTTGATCTGAGACCAGAGGACCCCGATCGCGATCACCACCAGCGAGGCGATGCCCAACGCGAACGTCGCCAGGGGAAGGGGGGCGGTGGGGCCTCGGACGTCCGGTGCGACCTCGGGTTCGAGCGGGGGAGCCTCCGTCACCGCCATCGCTGGATCACCTCCGTGGAAGCGAGAGGGGTCCGCGCCGGGCGCGGACCCCTCCCTCGACCGTCCGTGTTCGCGAAGCTACGTCGTCGGCTTGAACTCGTCCGGGATCGAGTCCGGCGGGAAGTACTTGTTGAAGATCTCCTGGTACGTCCCGTCGGCGATCATCTCCGCGAGCACGACGTTGACCGCATCCCGCAGCTCGGGGTTCGAGGGCGAGAACGCGAAGCCGTAGTGCTCGTCCGTGTCGATGTCCTGCACGATGGCGAGGTCCGGCAGGTCGGCGATGATCCCGACCGAGGCGGGCTTGTCGTTGATCACGCCCACGATGTTCCCGGCCTCGAGGTCCCGGAACGAGTCCGTGGAGCTCGTGAAGGTCTTGACCTGCACGCCCTGCGGCTCGAGGTTCTCGACGGCCCAGTCCTTGCCGGTGGTCCCCTTCTGCGCGCCGACCACGTCGCCCTGACCGAGCTGGTCGGTCGAGGTGATGTCGGGCGTCAGGGCCGTGTTGACCGTGAGCGACTGCAGCGAGTTGTAGTACGGGTCGGAGAAGTCCACGACGTCCTCACGCTCGGCCGTGATGGTCGAGGCCGCGGCCACCATGTCGAACTGGTTGCCCGCCACCGCCGTGAAGATGGTGTCGAAGTCCGCGCGGACCCATTCGACGGTCAGCCCGAGCCGGCTGGCGATCTCGTTGGTCATGTCCACGTCGAACCCGGTCTCGACGCCGTTCTTCACCGACTCGAACGGCGGGTAGTCCAGGCACGAGCCCACGGTGAGCACGCCGTCCGTGATCGTCGAGAACTCGGGGATCGCGGGTGCCCCGCTCGTGGTGCCGGTGGGGCCGCTCGCGGCCGTGCCTCCCGTCGTGCCGGTGGTATCCCCCTCGTTGCTCGCGCACGCGGCCACGATCAGCGCGAACACGGCGACCAGCGCGGCGAGCCACAGCTTCACGTTCTTCACGGCTTCCCCCTTCTCTCTGGATCGATCGGAGCCCGTCTGGAGCGATGCGGTCTCCTATCCTCTCCCGAATCGCCCGCCTCGCTCAACCCGTTGCCTCGCATGAGGCTCAGACCTCGCGCCAGTCGGCGGGGACCCAGCGCCCGCCCCGGACGACGTAGAGGTGAAGCAGCGCCCGCGGGTCGAGCGGCTCCCCGTCCTGGCCGAGCCTGCGGACCCCTTCCAGCCCCCGGACCTCCGAGACGTCCTCGAGGGCCTGAGCCACCTGGGACCTCGTCGTCCGGCCCTGGTCGAGCGCTCGCAGGATCACGTGGGCCGCGTCCCAGGCCTCGACGGCGTAGGCGCCAGGCGCGACGCCGTGCTGGGACTGGTAGTCCTGGATGAAGCGCCGGGCGGCCAGGTCGGTCAAGGTCGACACGGTCGAGCAGGCGCACAGGGCGAACGAGCCCTCGGCCTCGCTCCCCCCACCGGACAGGAAGTCGGGATCCAGCAGCCGGTCTGCACCGACGAAGGTCACGCCGGCGGGCCGCAGAGCCCGGGCGGCGACGCCCCCCGCGTCCGGGCCCCCGGCCCAGATCACCGTGGTGCAGCCCGCGTCGGCGGCCACCTCCGCGGCGCTCGCCGGGTCGATCGTCTCCGCGGCGGCCCTCGGCAGGCGCTCGGACAGCATGTCGAACAGCGGGTCCGGCGCGGGGTCCTCCGCCAGCACGCACGGGTGCGCCTTTCCGACGCGAGCCACCAGGGCATCGGCCACCGTCGACAACGGCGCCACCAGGCGGATCCAGGCCTGCCTGCCCGCGGGGGCCCCCAGACCCGAGAGGCTGACGACGGGCAGGTCCGTGTCCAGCGCCGCCGCGGTCTCGTCGACGCCCGGCCCGACGATCACGCCCACGTAGCCCGGGTCGCTCTCGATCACCTGCAGGTCGTTCGGGTCCCGCTGGAGGTCGAACTCCTGCAGCTCCACCGGCGTGCGGTTCGGGTCGTTGGTGCTCGCCGTCTCGAACGCCAGCCGCGCCGCCTGCACCGCCGGCAGCGCGTGCTCGTCGGCGTCGGGCACCGAGAGGTCCTTCACGAACGCCACCTTCAGGAACTCGGGCCCGGCCGGGTCCTGGGGAGAGGCGGGCGCGGACGTCTCGCACGCCGCGAGCGCCATGGTGGCCGCAACCAGTGCGATCGCTGTTCGGGTTGGCCTCACGGGTCTCCGTCGTGCGTCGGTACCTGCATATACGGTGCCCAATACTTACCGGGCGGGGCGGCGCGCCAACAACAACACCGAGCGGATACCCGCCGGATCCGTCGACACCCGTAGACTCTCGCCGCAGGCCGGGGTGATGGAACTGGCAGACATGATGGCCTCAAAAGCCATTGCGCGTATGCGCGTGCGGGTTCGAATCCCGCCCCCGGCACTCCCTCAGACGACGTGGCCCTCGGAGTCGAGGCCTCCACCGTCCGCGAAGCGCTCGAGCCCCAGCTCCGAGACGTCCACGGTCTTCGCCTCGCCCTGGACGATCATCTCGGCCAGGAGCTTGCCCACCACGGGGGCGTGCTGGAACCCGTGGCCGCTGAAGCCGTTCGCGAGGTAGAAGCCCTCCACGCCAGGTGCCTCCCCGATGATCGGGTGGCGGTCCGGGGTCATCTCGTACAGGCCGACCCACGTGTGTTCGACGGCGGCCTCCCCGAGCGGCGGGAACACCCGGACGGCCGTCGGCAGCAGCTCTCCGGCCACGAACGCCTCGTCCGCCGTCGTCGAGAACGAGGGGCGCTCGTTCGGGCTGCCCATCCCCATCAGCACGCCCTCGCCCTCCCGATGGAAGTAGAAGGACGTCTCCGCGTCGATGACCAGGGTCCGGCGTTCGGGCGCGCCGGCGAAGGACCCGGTCACCAGCACGTGGCGAGGGATCGGCTCGAGCGGGAGCTCGATCCCCGCGCTGGCCGCGAGCGCGCCCGCCCAGGGCCCCGCGGCGTCGATCACGATGCCCGCGTCGACCGGGCCCCGATCGGTCTCGACGCCCCGAACGCGTCCGCCCCCGACCCGAACGCCGCGGACCTCGACGCCCAGCTCGATCTCGGCGCCGGCCCGGCGCGCGAGCGTGGCGTACCCCTGCGTGAGCCCCGACGGATCGGCGATGCCGTCCCGGGGCCCGAACGTCGCCCCCACCACCCCGTCGAGCTCGATGCCGGGGACCAGCGCCGCCGCCTCTCCCGGCGTCAGGACCTCGGCCTGGACGCCGAGCGCCCGATGCAGCTCGTTGGCGGCCAGGTAGTCGGGCCACAGCGCCTGCGAACGCACCAGGAACAGGTAGCCGTCCTGGTGCACGTCCAGTGGCAGCCCGTGCTCCTGGGTGAAGCCCGTGATCATCGGCACGCTCGCCTGCGAGAGCCGGACGTTGACCTCGCTCGAGAACTGGTGCCGGAACCCGCCCGCACAGGCGCCGGTCGACCCCGCGGCGAGGTGGTCGGCGCGTTCGAGCAGCAGCACGCGGCCGGCCCCGGCGGCCGCCAGGTGGTACGCCGCGCTCGCGCCCACGACGCCGCCCCCCACGATCGCGACGTCGACGGGACGGTCCATCAGGCGTGCATGGGGGCGGCCTTGGCGCGCAACCTACAGCTCCCCGAGGTAGGCCTCCCGCATCAGTGGGTTGTCCAGGAGGTTCTGGGCCGTGTCGGCGAGCACCACCTGGCCGGTCTGGATCACGTAGCCGCGGTCCGCGATCGACAGGGCCATGTTGGCGTTCTGCTCGACGACGAAGATCGTGCGACCGAGCGCCCGGATCTGCTTGATGATGTCGAAGACCTGCTCGACCAGGATCGGCGCGAGCCCCATCGACGGCTCGTCCATCAGGAGCACCTTCGGGTCGGCCATCAGCGCTCGGCCCATCGCCACCATCTGCTGCTCGCCGCCCGACAGCGTCCCCGCCTTCTGCTTGAGGCGCTCCCGGATCCGCGGAAAGGTCTGGAGCACGCGCTCGCGGTCCTCCCGGACCTTGTCCCTGTCCTTGCGCTGGTAGGACCCGAGGTCCAGGTTCTCGGAGACCGTCATGTTCGCGAACAGGCGACGGTTCTCGGGGACCATCGAGATCCCCTTGGCCACCACCTGGGCGGTCGGCAGCCCCGTGACCACCTCGCCGTCCAGCACGACGTCGCCTTCGGTGGGCTTCACGTAGCCGAGGATCGTCTTCAGCGTCGTGGTCTTGCCGCTGGCGTTGCCACCCAGCAGGCAGACCATCTCCCCCGGGTAGATCGCGACGTTGACGTTGCGAAGGACCGCGACCAGCCCGTAGTGCGTGCTGACGTCCCGGAGCTCCAGGACGGGCTTGCGGTCGCCGTCCTGGCTGGGGGCGGGCTCGGCCGGGGTCGGCAGCGCCTGGGTCTCGACCGGCTGCACGCCGACGCCGGTCTCGGCGGGAGCGGGTGGCGCGACGGTCTCGTCGCTCACCCGACGGCCTTCGTTCCGAGGTAGGCCTCGATCACCTGCGGGTCGTTGGCGACCTCGTCGTAGGTCCCCTCGGCGATCTTGCGGCCGTAGTCGAGCGCGACCACCCGGTCCGAGACACCCTTGACCACCCGCATGTCGTGCTCGATCACCAGCAGGGTGAGTCCGAGCTCGTCGCGCATCCGCACGATGTGGTCGCGTAGCTCGAGCGTCTCGCGCGGGTTCATGCCGGCGGTGGGTTCGTCCAGCATCACGATCTGCGGGTCCGTCGCGAGCGCCCGTGCCATCTCGAGCCGCCGGCGGTTGGCATAGGACAGAGCGAACGCCGGCTGATCCTCGCGGTAGCCCGCCAGGCGGGAGCCGAAGAACGACAGGGCCTTCCTCGCGCGCTCGCGGATCAGCTCCTCCTCGCGGCGGGTCCCGGGCAGCCGCAGCACCGAGCCGAGCACGCCGGAGCGCGTTCGGCAGTGCTGGCCGACCATGGCGTTCTCCAGGATCGTCATGTTCGGGAACAGGTGCACGGTCTGGAACGTCCGGGCGATCCCGAGCTTGGTGATGCGGTTGGGCGCGAGGCCCACGATCGCGTCGCCTCGGAACCGGATCGTGCCGTCGTCGGGCTGGTACAGGCCGGTCACGACGTTGAACATCGTGCTCTTGCCGGCGCCGTTGGGGCCGATCACCGACACGATCTCGCCCTCGTCCACGTGCAGGGACAGCCCCGACAACGCGTACAGGCCCCCGAAGTGCTTCGCGACGCCGTCCAGCTCGAGCATGTGGGTGGGCTCGCTCACTCGAGGTCCTCCCGTTCGCCGCCCAGGGCGCCCCCGGGCAGCACCGCGGCCACGGCCTCCGCCTCGCCGCCCGCGTCCTTGGCCCACGCGTCCTGCGCGACCTCCTCCTCCTCCAGCTCGCGCGTGCGACGCACGTTGGGGATCAGGCCCTGCGGCCGCAGGATCATGATCGCGACCAGGGCCCCGCCGTAGATCAGCGGTCGGTAGTCCTCGAACTCGCGTAAGAGCCCGGGCAGGCCGATCAGCACGAGCGCGCCCACCACGACCCCGGGGATGCTTCCGAGGCCGCCCAGGATCACGACCGCAAGCGCGGTGATCGAGACGGTGATCTCGAAGCTCGCCGGCGTCAGGGACCCGATGCTCACGGCGAACAGCGCGCCGCCGAGCGATCCGATCGCGCCGCCCATCGCGAAGGCGAGCAGCTTGAACTTCGTCGTGCTGATCCCCGTCGCGTCGGCGACCTGCTCGTCCTCGCGCATCGCGGTCCACGCTCGGCCGATCCTGGACGTGGACAATCGCCACGACACGAATGCCGCGAGCAACACGAACGCCAGGGCTAAGTAGTAGAAGTGCTGGGGGTCGTCCTGCGGGTTCAGGCCGAAGATCTCGGCCTTGGTCACCCCCCGCATCCCCTGCGGCCCGCCGATCAGCGGCTGCGCCCACTTGGACGCGGTGATCACGCTGACGATCTCGCCCAAGCCGAGGGTGACGATCGCGAGGTAGTCGCCGCGCAGGCGCAGGACCGGCGCGCCGATCAGGAGCCCGACCCCGGCGGCGAGCAGCGCCACGATCCACACGGCGACGTAGAAGTTCAGGTCGGCGCTGAGCGCCGGCTGGGCGGCGCCGGTCGTGGTGTTCAGGAACGCGCCGGTGAGGAGCCCGGTCGTGTACGCCCCGAACGCGAAGAACGCCACGTACCCGAGGTCGAGCAGCCCGGCGTAGCCGACCACGATGTTCAGGCCGAGGCCGAGCAGGACGTAGATCATGACCTGCCCGAGCGTCTCCGAGATCACCGACCCCAGCAGGAGCGGCAGGATCACCAGGATCGCGACCAGGACCAGGAACAGTCCGAGCCGAGCCGCCGGCGCCGACTCCGTCGTCTTGCGGACGCGATCGCGGACCTGGCGCCCGCCCCGGTTCCACAGCACGTCGGCCCCGGCGGCCGCCACGAAGACGACCGCGCCGCCCAGCACGGTGAGGCCGCTCCCCGCCCGGTAGAGCCAGTCCGCCTCGTATCCGAGCTCGACCAGCACGATCGGGACGATCCGCTGGAGCAGGCCGAAGAGCAGCACCGCCAGGACGCCGACCGAGGCCGGCTTTCGGACGTCGTCGGGCGCGGTGCGTGCGAACCCGCCGACCGCCCCGCCGGCGACGCAGAGCACGACGAGGATCACGAGGCCGCCGGGGATGCCCCTGTCGAACGTGAGGAAGGCGATCAGTTCGTCGGTGACCGAGACGAACACCTCACGGATCCGGTCCACGCCGAAGACGTCCGCGAACCAGGTCGCCGCGGCGAACACGATGCCGGTCCCGAGCCCGGTGAGCACGCCGGCGATCACTCCGTCGCGGAGGGAGACCATGCGCCGCGCTCCCGCCTCGATCCGCGGGCGCGTGACGGCGAAGGCCGCGGTAAGGGCGGGCGCGACGATCAGCAGGCGTCCCAGCGTGATCTGCTCGCCGACGAGCTCCAGGGTGGCGAACTTCGTGTAGAGCCCGACGAGAGCGATGAAGATCGCGGCCACGCCGCCGAGCATTGCCGCTCGAACGATCGACGTAGTGGGGACGCGCATCAGACCTTCTCCGCCTCGCCCGAGCCGAGCAGCCCGCCCGGCCGGAAGATCAGCACCAGCACGAGCACGAGGAAGGTGAACGCGTCCTTCAGCTGGAACGAGGATGGGATGCCGTATCCGGTCAGGATCAGCGCGGGACCAACCGACTGCAGCAGCCCGAGTAGCACGCCGCCGAGGGCGGCCCCCGTGATGCTGCCGATCCCACCCAGGACGGCCGCCGTGAACGCCGCGATCCCCGGCCGGAACCCCATCGAGAAGCTGACCGACTCGAACGTGATCGCGAACAGCACGGCCGCGATCCCGGCCAGGAGCCCGCCGATCGCGAACGTGGTGACGATCACCCGGTCGACGTTGATCCCCATGAGGCTCGCGATCTCACTGTCGGCGGCGACCGCGCGCATCGACTTCCCGGTCGTGGTGCGCGAGACGAAGACGGAGAGCGCGACGACCGACACGATTACGGTGATCAGCACGACGATCTGGATCCGGTTGACGTTCACGCCGAGGATCGTCCACGTGCCCTCGAGCGCGGTCGGGACCCCGTAGCCGCGGCTCTGAGCCCCGAAGAACCCTCGCGCCGTGTTCGCCAGGAACAGCGAGGCGCCGATCGCCGTGATCAGGGGGACCAGCCGGGGCGCGTTGCGAAGCGGGCGGTAGGCGATGCGCTCGAGCAGCAACGCCACGATCATCGAGGCGATCATCGCGATCAGGATCAGCAGCGCCATCGACAGCCAGGGGTTGGTGTTCAGGAATCCGCTTTGCTCCCACGCGTCGGAGAAGAAGAACGAGGTGTACGCGCCGAACATGAACACCTCGCCGTGGGCGAAGTTGATCATCCGCAGGATGCCGTACACGAGTGTGTACCCCAGGGCGATCAGCCCGATGATCGCGCCCTGCGCGAGGCCCAGGATGACGAAGTTCTTCCAGGTGGTGCTGGTGTACCGCTCGTCGGCCGGTAGCGTGAGCGTCTTGTAGCTGCCGACCACCACGAACAGCAGGATCAGGGCCGACAGGACGACCAAGATGATCCGCCGCCACGGAAGGCGCTCGATCAGTCCGAGCTGGGAGCCGGGAGCCCGCTGTTCGGTGACGCTTGCCATGTCGCGCGAGCCTAGTCCATCCCTAGCGCCGACGCTGCGGGTGGGCGGAGGGCCCACCCGCAGCGTGTCGTGCCGTTCGACTAGATGACGTCTTCGAGCGTCTTGGTCTCGCTGAAGACCGGGTCGGTGGGGTCGACGCCCCCCTCGACCGGCCAGTTGTTGTACTGGAAGACGCCGATCGTGACGTCGGTGGCGCAGTCGCCGAGCGGGGTGCACGTGATCGTCCCCGTCAGCCCCTCGTAGCCGCTCGTCGCGAAGACCGCGTCCCGCAGGGCGGTCCGGGAGATCGTCAGGTTCCCGCTCCCGTCGTCCACCGCCACCTGCTCGATCGCGTCGAACAGGACGTTCGTCGCGTCGTAGGCGTGCGCATGGAAAACTGACGTCGGTGCAGTGCCGAACTCGTCCTTGTACGCCGGGATGAACTCGTTCTTGTAGAAGTCCCCGTTGGCGAACACGGTCAGGTCCGGCGACGAGGCGTAGTAGTCGTAGCCCGAGATCGGGTCGCCAACCGTGTCCAGGAACGAGCTCTCCAGGCAGCCGTCCGAACCGATCTGGATGGTGCCCTTCGCGAGGATGTCCGATCCCTGGCTGTAGCTCAAGGCGCACACGGGGTTGAAGTTCGGCCCGTACACGACCCCTGGGTTCGTCGAGGCGATGTTGGTGAACACCGGGCCGAGGTCGGTGTCGCTGCTGTTGACCTGCTCGGTGTCGGTGATCGTGCCGCCGAGCGCCTCGAAGTTGTCCCGGAACGCCTGTGCCAGACCGTCGGCGTATGGGCTCTCGTCGTTGATCGTCGCGGCCGAGTCGATCTTCAGCTTGGTGAAGACGAAGTCGGCGACGATCGCGCCCTGGATCTTGTCGTTGTGCGCGGTGCGCGCGTAGAAGGCCTGGTGCGCCTCCTCCGACGTGAGTCCGGGGTTGGTGTTCGAGGGCGAGAACAGCAGGATGCCCTTGTCGCCGAGAATCGTGTCGGCAACGCCGAGCGCCGCGCTGGAGCACGAGGTCCCGATCACGGCGACGATGTCCGGGTTGGCCGCTAGGGCGGTCGCGCCGGCCTGTCCACCCTCGGCCGAGCACCCGTCGTCCTCCTGCTGGAGGGTGACGTCGTGGCCCAGGAGCTGACCGTCCGTGCCGTCAAACGTGTCGTCGAGGTGGTCGATCGCGAGCTCGACGCCGTGGTTGCTGTCGGTGCCCAGAGCGGCGGTATCGCCGGAGATCGACAGCAACGACGCGAGCTGGATCGGGTCGCCCGCGGCGACCTCCACGCAGCCGAACTCGTCCGCCGAGCAGTCCACCGCGGCGCCCGTAGCGCCACCCGTCGCGGACGTCGTCTCACCCCCCTCGTCGTCGCTGCCGCACGCGGCGGCCACGAGCGACAGCGCTCCGAGAAGCGCGAACAGTGCAAGCAGTTTGCGATTCTTCATCCAGCCCCCCTTTGAGGTTGCGTCCTACCTTCGTATGCCGTGAGAACAACACCTACGGAACGGTGTTTGCCCCCTTTCTCCCTTCCGTAGGGGTCTGTACCTACCATATTCCGGAGTCCCCGGGCCACCCGGACGGCGGTGTTCTCGCAGGATGTACGCAAGGAAGGAGTGGTTGGGACTGGACGGGGCGGCGGGATGTTCCCACTACTACGTGCCGTGGACGGTTGCCCCGAAGGCCTCGGCGAGCCCAAGCGTCCGCGACCGGTCGCCCTCGAGCAGGGGTCGCACCATCGCGCTTCCCACCACCACCCCGTCGGCGAAGGCGCAGGCCTGCGCGGCCTGCACCGGCTCGGAGATCCCGACGCCGAGGAGCAACGGGAGATCCGTTGTGGGCCGGAGCCTGCGCACCAGCTCGGGCGCGGTCTCTGGCAGGCGTTCCCGCGCGCCGGTCACACCGTAGGTCGCCACGCAGTAGACGAACCCCCGCGAGGCGTCCGCGATCGCCCGCAGGCGCCCGTCTGGCGTGTCGGGGGCCGCGAGGAAGACGGGCGAGACCGATACGTCCGCGCAGGAGGCCACCCAGTCGCCCGCCTCGTCCACCGGGAGGTCGGGCACGATGACCCCCGAGACACCCGCGTCCACGCACGCACGCAGGAACGAGGCGTGGCCGGCGTGCCACACCGGGTTCGCGTACGTCATCACGGCCACGGGCACGCCGAGCCCGGCCTCCTTGACGGCCCCGAGGACGCTCGACGGCGTGGCGCCTTCCTCGAGGGCGCGCCGGGACGCCTCCTGGATCAC
>Ga0081455_10003508_pt1 | contig 18017 bp, 17 predicted proteins | sample TabmetS3T2R1_FD_70207 | JGI IMG/M metagenome (GOLD analysis project Ga0081455, IMG submission 70207) | Tabebuia heterophylla rhizosphere microbial communities from the University of Puerto Rico - S3T2R1 | ecosystem: Host-associated > Plants > Roots > Rhizosphere ...
CCCGCCGCGGCGTGAACGCCGCCGCCGCCGGCCGCCGTCTCCGGGACCGGTGGCCGTTTGCAGATGCGCTCCCTCGCGGTTGCGCGGATCTGGCGCGTCATCGTGCGCGCCGGCATCTGCAGTCTCGTCCGACACCTCGGCCGACCGGCTCGGCTCAGCCGTCTCCGCGGCCTCCAGGTCGGCGGCAATCGGCTCGAGTGCGGCGCCGACCGGCTCCGGACGCTCGGCAGGCTCGACGGTCGGCTCGGCACCCTCGCCGACGAGCGTGATCACGCCCGCACGGTTGACGTCGAGCTCCTTGATGCGCCGCAGCCGTGTGATGAGGCGCGGCGAGCCCGGCGGCCGGCTGAAGCCGCGCGCCTTGAGCGCGTTGGCGAGGGAGTCGAGGGTCACGGTTCCGCGCGAGCGGGCGAGATCGCGCACGACGGCAACGATCTCGTCGTGCGGCGCGGTGTGTGGCTCGGCGCCGACCGCGAGCGGCGGGCGCGACGCCGCGTGCGCCGGTGCGTGCTGCACAGGCCGAGGTGCCCCGTGATCGCCGCGGCCGCGACCGCCACGGCGCCGGTGGCGCCGCCCACCGCGATCGCCGTGGCTGTACTCACGCTCGACGCGCTCGACCGCGACGGGCTCCGGCGCCGGCATGCCGAGCAGCCCGCGGTAGGAGAGCCGACGGAACGTCACGCCGAGACTCGCGGCCACGTCGCCGACCGCGTCGAAGGCACGGTCGTCGGACACGATCTCGATCACGTCGCCGGGCCGCGCCCCCGCCAGCCACACGCCGGACGCCACCGCGATGCGCAGGTCGCTCCAGTCGCGCACCCCGGTCGAGGGCGCGCTGTGCACGAGGTGGGCGCCGCGGCGCGCGAGCAGCCGCGCGCTGTCCGCGCCGATCACGCGCCAGTTGCCGACCGCGATCAGCTCGACCCGGCGGCCCTGGCGGTCGATCGCGAGATGGTCGAGCACGCGGCTGACGTGCTCGGCGCGGCTCGAGTTCTCGACGTCGACGAAGATCGCCCGCCGCGCGGTGGGCAGCGGCGGCGGCGGGGGCACCGGCCGGGCGCGGCCGGCGAACGCGCGCTCGGGGGTGGCGATCGGCACCGCGGTCAAGGTGGCCTCGACGGGGGCGGCCTCGGGCAGCGGCGGCGCGGGCGCGCGGCGCTTGACGGGTGCGCGGCGCTTGACGGGTGGGCTGGGAGATTTCTTGGCGGTCTTGCGGCGACGGGCAGGGAGCTTGGGTTGTGCCATGAGTGTCGAGCCTAGCACTTCCCTCCGCCGGAGCGCTCGCCGGAAATGCCGATCGGGGTCAGGTCTTACATTCCGACATTTTCTTCCGGGATGCCGTCATGGCCCACGGCGGAAATGTAGGAATGTAAGACCTGACCCCAGCTAAGGCCCCCCGACGACTAGGCCAGCGCGCGGTCGAGGACGACGCCTTCGACTCCGTCCATCTCGAGCCCCACGGTGGCCGCGACCGTCGGGGCCACGTCGCGGCTGCGGATTCCGCCCAGGGAGACGCCGCGGCGGATGTCGGCGCCGGCGGCCAGGAAGAAGGCGGCGTTGTCGGCGTAGATCGGCCGCTGCCCGTGGGTGCCCAGGTACTTCGGGGCGCCGTGCTCGTCCTCGCCGTCGGCGGTGTCGCCGTAGGAGTAGCCCGGCGCGGCCTCGAACATGACGTCGGCGACCTGGTGGTGCTCGCCCGGCGCGGGTAGGCCGAGGGCTCCGTACTCGGCGGCGGTCCACATCCCGCTCACGCCCTCGAGACGCGCGATCTCGCGCGCGAGCTGCTCCAGCGCCGCGGCGTCGCCGTCCAGGCGGTAGAGCGCGCCCGCGCCGTGGTTCATGACGAAGCGTGCCTCGCGCTGCGCCCCGAGCTTGCGCAGGCGCACGTTGGGCCGGATCTCCCGGCTCGAGGGCAGGAAGCCGTGATCGGAGACCACGAAGACGGTGGTGTCGTAGAGCCGCGGGTCGCCCAGGCTCTCCAGGAAGCGGCCGATCAGCCCGTCCACGTACTCGAGGGCCCAGTAGGCCTCCGGGCTCCGCGGCCCGTGGAGATGCTGGAGGCTGTCCACGCACAGGAAGTGCATCAGCAGCAGGTCCGGAGCGTGACGGCGGGCCACGTGGGCCGCGACGCCGCCGACCATCTCGTCCTTGAAGAGACGCTTGGGCAGGAGCGCCCACTCGCCCTGCCGGTGCATCGGGTAGCCGAGCGCGGTCAGCTCGTCCCACACCGCGCGGGCGGTCTGCGTCTCGAACACGCGCTGGTCCTTGAAGAACGGCAGGTTGAAGTCCAGCGTGGCCGCGTTGCGGGTGGCCGGCCAGTCGACGGCGGCGGTGCGCAGCCCGGCGCGATGGGCGACGTCGTAGACCGTGGGCGCGCGCAGCAGGGCCGGCGCGTCGTAGATCGGGTCGCCGGTGAGGTCCTCGGGGGCGCGCGTCTGGCGGTTCAGGATGTGGTTGGCCACCACGCCGTGCGTGCTCGGGCTGACCCCGGTGACCATGCTCACGTGAGTCGGCCACGTCGTGCTGGGAAAGACCGTCTCCATCGAGTCGGCGAGGGCTCCGCGGTCGGCGAGGCGCCTCAGGTGGGGCAGGCGGGCGCGCGGGTCGCCCCAGTAGAACGCCGCGAAGCCGTCGATGCTGATGACCACCACGCGGCGGGCCATGGCGTGCTAGACGCGCCGGGCCGAGCGGGCGCGCGCCCGACGGGTGCCGACGCCCGTACGTATCGGCAGCGCGCTCGGGCTCACGCGATGACCTTCCGCGACGCCAGGGCGTCGATCTCGTCCTTCGGCAGACCCAGCTCTTGCAAGACCTCTCGGGTGTGCTCGCCCAGGCGCGGGGCCGGGCGCCGAAGCTCCATGTCGAAGGCGCTGCTCCGGATCGGCAGCTTCGGCAGCCGGGCATGGCCTCGGCCGGGCAGGGGCGTGGCCACGAGCTGCCCGGATTCGGCGAGATGCGGGTCGTCCGGCAGCTGATCGGGGCGGCGGAGCGGCGCGAACGGTACCTTCGCGCGCTCGAGCCGCTCGACGATGTCGGCGCCGGGATGGCGCGCGATCTCCTGCTGGATGCGGTTGGGTAGCCAGTCGCGTGCGGCGACCCGGCGGGCGTTGTCGGACAGACGCTCGTCCTCGAGGAGATCGTCGAGCGCGAACGCCTGGCAGAAGCGCTCCCAGTGGCCGTTCGAGGTGATGCCGATGAAGATCTGCTCGCCGTCCGCGGCGGTGAAGAGCTGGTAGACGCCCCAGCCCATGCGGGTGCCCTGGCGGATCTCCGGCATCGGGATCGACGGCTCGCCGGTGGCCGCGTGCTGGGCAATCCACTGGCCCACCCAGAACACGGTCGTCTCGAAGAGCCCCGAGGTGATGCGCTGGCCGCGGCCGGTGTGCGCGCGCTGCTGGAGCGCGGCGAGCACCGCGATCACGCCGTAGGCCGCGGCGCCCACGTCGACGATGGACGCGCCCGCGCGCAGCGGCTGGCCGCGCGGGCCGGTCATGTACGCCAGGCCCGCCGACATCTGGGCCAGCTCGTCGAGGAACGGGCGCGCTTCGTAGGGGCCGGGGAGGAAGCCCTTGAGCGCCAGATAGACCAGACCGGGGTTTTCCCGCGCCAGGGTCTCGTAGCCGAGGCCCAGGGCGTCGACTGTGCCGTGCGCGAAGTTGTCGATCACCACGTCGGCGGTCGCGGCCAGCCGGAGGAAGAGGGCGCGGCCCTCCTGGGAGCCCTTCAGGTCGATCGCGATCGAGCGCTTGTTGCGGTTCAGGAAGTGGAAGTTGGCGTCGGTGCCGGCCGGCATCGTGCGCGACTGGTCACCCTCCCCCGGGCGCTCCACCTTGATGACGTCGGCGCCCAGGTCGGCGAGGACCAGTCCCGCCGACGGTCCCGCGATGATGTGCCCCAGCTCCAGCACCCGCAAGCCCTCGAGCGGCAACGCGCTGGTCATGGCGCCCCGCATTGTACTGCAGCCGCCATCCTCGCCAATTTGCCCCATAAATCCCTCCCCGGCGACAATGCAGATCGGGGGTCAGGTCTTACATTGCGACATTTCTCGACCTGAGACCTGATCCCGCGCGGGACGGCAGGTCCGTGATCCGGGGTCAGGTCTTACATTGCGACATTTGATGCAGTGCGATGTCGCAATGTAAGACCTGACCCCAACTAAGGAGGCTGGTATGGGGCGTGTGTTGATCGTGGTGGGGCTGGTGCTGATCGCGGGGCGGGTGGAGGCGCAGTATCGGTACACGGACGACAAGGGCGTGAGCCAGACCGTGCAATACAAGCTGAACGTGCCGGCGCCCTATCGGGACGCGGCGGTGTGGATCGGGCCGACCGGCGTCGGCAAGCCCGCGCTGAGCCAGGAGCAAGCAGAGACGCGTCAACGGTGGGACATCTACCGTCGCATCGGCGAGTCGGTGTCGCGGCGCGCCCCCGCAGTGCGGCGCCTGGACGCGGTCGAGCCGGAGAAGTGCCGGTAGCGTAGGGCTCTTCCGCTCCTCCCGCGGGCCCGGTCCTGATCCTTGCGGCATCCGGAGCGAGTCTGCTACCGTCCGGCGTCAGGACCGCCATGAGCCGCCTCGATCGTCCCTCCGGCGCGCTGCACTACGAGATCATCGACGCGGCGGCGCCGTGGGTGGGCGAGACGCCGCTCATCGTATTCCACCACGGCATCGGCGCCACCGCCGACATCTGGGCCGACTGGCTGCCCACCCTCGTGGATCGCTACCGGATCGCGCGCTTCGACACCTTCGGCTTCGGCCGCTCGACCGTGCCGGGCCCGGGTCACGCCTGGTCGCTCGACGGCCTCGCCGCGGACGTGCTGGCGGTGGCGCGGGCCGCCGGCCGCGAGCGCTTCCACTTCGTCGGCGAGTCGCTGGGCGGCACGGTCGGCCTGCTCCTCGCGAGCCGCCGCCCGGACGCGCTGCTGAGCCTGACCGCGTCCAACGCCTCGCACCGCGGTGGGTCGATCCAGCGCGCGCCCGAGTGGCGCGAGTTCATCCGCACGCGCGGCATGGCGGCCTGGGCCGAGATGATGATGCCACTCCGCCTGGACCGTGAGCGGGTCTCCGCCGCGCAGTGGCGCTGGCTCGAGCGCACGCAGGCCGAGTGCGCGGCCGACTCCGTCGTCGGCCTCGCCGACGTGCTGCTGGGCACCGATCTCACGCCGGAGCTGGGCCGCATCCGCGTCCCGACGCTCCTGCTTGCGCCGGGGCAGAGCCCGCTCGTCCCGCTGCCGCTGATGGAGGAGATGCACGCGGCGATTCCCGGCTCCGAGCTGCGGGTGTTCGCCGAGGCGCGCCACGGCCTGCCCTACTCGCACGGGGCCGCCTGCGGGCGGGCGCTGCGCGATTTCCACGACCGCCGGGTCGCCGCCGGCGCGTGAGCCGCATGGAGTTCCCGGCCGGCGCCGACACCATCGGTCCGCTCCTCTCGGCGTTGCTCGGCGCGCTGGATCGCGTCGAGTGGGTCCAGCGGTATCTGTTCCCCCCGAGCGCGCCCAAGCTCGCGGAGCGGCTCACCCCGCAGGCCGAACGGCTGGTCGGCCCGCTGCGGGCGCTCGAGGCCGCCGAATGGCCGGACGACCTGCGCCTGCTCCGCGAGCGGCTCACCGCGGTCACCCGGCAGGCCATCGAGCTGATCGAGGCGTTTGCCCGCGCCGCCGAGGGCGGTGAGCCGATCGAGCTCTACCGCGCGCTCCGCCGCTTCGCCCCGCTGCAGGAGGCGCTCTACCCGCTCGGCCCGGTGCTGGATCCGGTGAGCCGCTGGTTCCTCGAGCCGGCCCGGCGCGACGACGACCTGCTGGTGGCCCGCCTCCGCGAGGCGGCGCTCCGCGACGACGGCGCGCGCGTCGGGGTGCTGCACGCCCGCAACGACCGGGGCACCCGCGGCGGCTTCTCGCTCTACGTGCCGGAGACGTGGGACGCGGCCGCCTCCCCGCCGCTGATCGTGGCGCTCCACGGCGGCAGTGGTCACGGCCGCGACTTCCTGTGGTCGTGGCTCCGCGAGGCCCGCGCGCGCGGCGCGCTGGTGCTGTCGCCCACCGCGCAGGACCGCACGTGGTCGATCATGGGCGGCCCGGACGTCGACGCCGCGCGGCTGGCCATCGCGGTGGAGGAGATCGCGGCCACGTACCACGTGGACCGCGCGCGCGTGCTGCTGACCGGCATGTCGGACGGAGCGACCTACGCCCTGATGGCCGGCCTCGCCGACGGCATGCCGTTCACGCACCTGGCCCCGGCGTGCGGCGCGCTTCATCCGATGCTGCTGGCCGGCGGCGGCCTGGCCGCCGCGCGCGGCCGGCCCATCTACCTGGTGCACGGCGCGCTCGACTGGATGTTCCCGGTCCAGATCGCGCGCATGGGGCGCGACACGCTGGCCGCGGCGGGGGCGCGGGTCGTCTACCGCGAGATCGACGACCTCTCCCACACCTATCCGCGGGACGAGAACCCGCGGATCCTCGACTGGCTGCTCAGCCCTCCGCCTCCGGATTGAGCCACGGGCACAGCCATCGCTCGACCAGGGAGACCGCGGCGAAGAGCACGATGGCCATCAGCGAGAGGATGATCATGGCGCTGAAGGCCAGCTCGGTCTTCCAGTAGGACGTCGCGGAGAGGATCACGTAGCCGAGGCCTCGGTCGGAGCCCACGAACTCGCCGACCACCGCGCCGATGACCGACAGCGTGATCGCCACCTTGGCCCCCGCGAAGATGAAGGGCAGGGCCAGCGGCAGCCGCACCTTGAGAAACGTCTTGAAGCGGCTGGCCCGGTAGGAGCGGCTCAGGTCCAGCAGCTCGGGCGGCGTGGCGGCCAGCCCGGTGGCGGTGTCCACGACCACCGGGAAGAAGGCGACCAGGAAGGCCACCACCATCTTCGGGAACTCGCCGAAGCCCAGGATCAGCAGCAGCACGGGGGCGATGGCGATCTTGGGCACCGACTGGGCCAGGATGATCAACGGGTAGATCGCCAGGCGCAGGGTCGGGGAGTAGACGATCAGCACCGCGAGCGGCACGCCCACCGCCATCGAGAGCGCGAAGCCGCCGAGCGTCTCGTAGAGCGTGACCCACGTGTGCTCGATGAAGCGGTAGCGCCAGTCCCAGCCCTCGCCCAGGATCGCCGACGGCGCGGGCATGATGAAGCGCGGGATGTGGAGCGCGCGGGTGGCGACCTCCCACGCCACGACCGCCGCGATCAAGGTCACGGCGGGGACCAGCGTCTCCCCGGCCAGGCGACGCAGCGTGCTCACGTCCGCTCCTTCCGGCTCGCGAAGATCAGGCCGCGCACCTCGTCGCTGTGCGCCTTGAACCGCGGGTCGAACTCCAGATCCATCGTGCGCGGGCGGGGCAGGTCAACCGCAATGACGCGCGCGATGCGTCCGGGACGCGAGGACATGACGACCACCCGGTCGGCCAGCAGGATCGCCTCCGGGATGGAGTGGGTGACGAACAGGATGGTCTTGCGCCGCTCCTCCCAGATGCGGAGCAGCTCGAGGCTCATCTCCTCGCGGGTCATCGCGTCCAGCGCCCCGAACGGCTCGTCCATGAGCAAGAGGCTCGGATCGGGCAGCAGCGCGCGGCAGATCGCCACCCGCTGCTGCATGCCACCCGACAGCTCGCGGGGGTACTTGGTCTCGAAGCCGGCCAGGCCGGTCAGCTCGAGCAGGTCGCCGGCCGGCTTGCGGTACTGCCGCGGCTCGAGGCCGAGCATCTCGATGGAGAAGAGCACGTTGTCGAGCACGGTGCGCCACGGCAGGAGCACCGGCTGCTGGAAGACGAAGCCCACGTCGGGGAACGGCTCCTCCACCGGCTGGTCGCGCACGTGGATACGGCCGCGGCTGGGCGCCACCAGCCCCGCCACCAGCTTGAGCAGCGTGCTCTTGCCGCAGCCGCTCGGGCCCACCAGGGTCACGAACTCGTTGGCCCCGACGGTCAGCGACGTCTCGGCCAACGCGTGGACGAGATCGCCCCGCCGCGTGCGGTAGGTCTTCTCGACTGAGTCGAGCCGGATCACGCCCGCGCCGGCGGCTCCGCCGCGAAGCGGTTGATGGGCAGGGCGGTGGCGACGGCACCGCGGCACGCCGCGGCCACGTAGGGGGCGAGGCGCTGGGCCAGCGCCCAGGCCTGCGCGCTCTGCCCGCGCTGACGGTCGGCCGCCGCCTGCGCGCGCTGCCGGATCGCGGGCTCGTCCACCGTGGTCACGCGGCCGCCCTCGACCAGCACGCGGCCGTCGACCAGCACCGTATCGACCGCCGCCCCCGTCTCCGCGTAGACCAGCGCCGTGACCGGATCGGACAGGGGCCGCAGGAAGACCGAGTCGGCGCGCAGCAGCACCAGGTCGGCCTTGCGCCGGGGCGCGATCGCGCCCAGGTCTTCGGCCTGCCCCAGGACCCGCGCGGTCCCGGAAGTCGCCAGGGCCCACACGGTGTCGGCGTCGAGCCAGCGGTCGGTCTGGTGCGGAAAGCGCACCGTGCTGATCACGGAGGCGATGCGCAGGGCCTCGAAGAGGTTCTGGTTGTCCGCGCAGGTCGAGCCGTCGGTGCCGAGGCCGACCGCGACCCCCCGGTCCAGCATCTCGCGCACCGGCGCGATGCCGGCGCCGAGCCGCAGGTTGCTGCCCGGGTTGTGGGCCACCGCCGCCCCCGCGTCGGCCAGCATGCGCATATCGTCGTCGGTGAGCCAGATGGAGTGCGCGCCGACGAAGCCGGGCCCGAGGAGGCCGTGGTCGGCCAGGCGGGCGACGATGCTCTTGCCCCACCGGCGATGGCTCTCGACCGTCTGCACCTTGGACTCGGCCAGGTGGGTGTGAATCGTGACGCCGTACTCCCGCACGAGCGCAGCGCAGCCGTCGAGGAACTCGTCGGTGGCCTGGTTGGGGATGGTCGGGGCCACGCCGATACGGACGCGGCCGTCGACGCCGCCGTGCCAGCGACGGATCACGCGCTCGGTGAGGCCGAGCAGTCCCTTGGTGGGCGCCGGCTTCATGTCCTCGACGGTCTTTCTCAGATCCGCCGGCAGCAGGTCGCCCAGGCCGGGGACGGTCTGGTAGAAGGTCACGTCGGCCACCGCCGGGGCCAGCACCACGCGCACGCCCACGTCGGTGTAGGCGCGCACCACCGCCTCGAACGCCTCGTCAGTGATGGCCGGCACGGCCATGTAGAGGTCGTAGGCCGAGGTGCACCCCGTCTTGAGCATCTCGATCGCGCCGATCGCCGCGGAGAGATACTCGTCGTCCGGCTTTCTGAATCCATAGTTTGCCGCCGAGTGGGTGAGCAGGTCCTCGAGCGTCCAGCTGCCGGCCCGGCCGCGCGAGAGATGGCTGGCCGCATGGGTGTGTGCGTTGCCCATGCCGGGCAGCACGATGTGGTCCGAGGCGTCGATCACCCGGGCGCCGGTGGGCGCGGCCAGTCCCGGTCCGACCGCCGCGATGCGGTCGCCCTCGATCACCACGTCGGCCCGGTTCAGCGCGGCCGGCGTGCCGGCCAAGACCTGTCCTCCACGGATCAGCATCGCCATGGCGGCCTCCGTCGTTGCCAACCTACTTCTTCTCGGGCAGCAGGTCGTTGGTGTAGACCTCCTCGAGCGAGACCTTGCGCTTGAGCTCGAGGTACTGGGTGTAGAGGTCGCGGGTCTTCTCGAGCTGGGCCGGGTCGAACTGGCCGACCGCCATCTTGCCGCTGGTGACCTCGCTGGCGTACACGAAGCGCGCCCCGACCTGCGCGGCGCCCACGGCGCCGTCGCGATCCACCTCGGGGTGGTGCTTGAGCACGTAGCCCACGCCCTCGTCCCAGTGCTTGTTGCGGAAGGCGTAGTCGGCGCCCTTGAAGGTCGCGCGCAGAAAGGCCTTCAGGCCGTCGGGATCCTTGGCAATGGTGTCCTCGCGGGCCACCAGCGAGGTGGAGGCGACGTCGAAGCCCAGGTCGGCCCAGGCCGCCAGCACGCGCACGTCGGCGTTCTGCTGCTGGGCCACCTTGCGGATGCGCGCCTCGTGCACCACGAAGAAGGGCACCGCGTCGGTGGCCCCCCGGATGAGCGCGGGCGGCATCGAGGCGGCGTCCATGGTGACCCACGTCACCGAGTTGGGCTTGAGCCCGGACAGCTTCTCGAACACCGGCCAGAGGATCTGGTGACTGTTGCCGGGGGAGATCGCGAGCTTCTTGCCCTCGAGATCCTTCGGGCTCTTGATCGGCGAATCGCCGCGCACGAAGATGCCGTGCGGCGGTCGCCGGTACCAGAGCGCGATGGCCTTGACCTTCACGTCGGTGTTGGCGCGCGCCGCCATGAGGGCCGAGATGTCCGCGATGCCGACCTCGCCCTGGCCCGCCGCGATGCGCTTGACGGTGTCGCCGGAGCCCTGGCCGCGGAGAATCTTCACGTCGAGGCCCTCGTCGCGATAGAAGCCCTTCTCCAATGCGGTGTAGTGCGGCACGTACTCCCCGGTGGGCACGAAGTCGAGGATCAGGGTGTACGGACGCAGCGGCTTCGACTGGGCGCTCGCGATCACCGGCGCCAGCAGCAGCGCCCCGGCGAGCGCGGCGATCAGGGACAAGAGCAGGCGGGCGCGTCGGGTCATGGCCATCCTCCGGGGAGCCGCGAGGTGGGAATGCGCGTGCGCATCAGGCCGCACCGGAGTCGGCGAGCGGCTGCGCCGCGAGGTCGTCGAGATGGGCGATGCAGTTCAGCAGCCGCACGCGCCAGTCGCCCTCGCGGGCGGCCAGCCGCTCCAGGATCGTGACCGCGGTGTTCTCCCAGTGCTCCGGCGCCACGCAGCCGTCGGGCAGGACCAGGTGCCGGCCGGCCAGCGATCGGCAGACCAGGCCGTGGGTGACCACCGCCAGATGCCCGTCGACGGCGGCCGCGCGGGCGCGGATCAAGGCCCATGCGCGGTCCACCCGCTCGTGGAACACGTCCCAGGTTTCGCCGCTCGGGGGCGCGTAGCCGGGGGCGAACATGTCGAAGCCGAGATCGACGTAGGGCGTGCCGCGCAGGTCGCCGAAGTTGCGCTCCTGCAGCAGGGCGTCGTGCTCGACCGGCAGGCCGGTGACGCGCGCCAGGCGGAGCGCGGTCTCGGCCGCCCGCGCGAGGTCGCTCGACAGGATGGCGGCGACGCCCTCACGCTCGAGGCGCTTGGCCAGCCGCTCGGCCTGGGCGATGCCGCGCGGCGAGAGCGGGTTGTCCGGGAGCTGGACGGTGCGCGAGACGTTGCCGAGCGTCTCGCCGTGGCGGACCAGGAAGATCATGCGCAGGCAGCCCGGCGGCCGCGGCGGCTCAGATCACGCGGTCGCGCCGCAGCTCGGCGATCGCCGCCGCGTCGTACCCGAGCCCGCCGAGGATCTCCTGGTTGTGCTCGCCGAGCCGCGGCGCCACCCGGCGCACCGCCACCGGGGCGGCCGACATGCGGATGGGGGTGCGGATGTGCGGCACCCGACCGAGCTCGGCGTCGTCGGCGTGGACGACCATCTCGCGGTGCACCACCTGCGGGTCGGTGAAGAGCTGCTCGTAGGTGTACACGGGCCCGCACGGCACGCCGGCCTCGTCGAGCACCTTGATCCAGTGCGCGGTGGGCGCGGTGGCCAGCACCGCGGTGATCTCCTTCTCGAGCTCGAAGCGATGCTTGCGGCGCTCCACCGCCTTGGCGAAGCGCCGGTCCTCCAGCCACTCCGGATGGCCCAGGGCGCGCGCGCAGCGCTCCCAGATGGACTGGCCGGCCGCCCCAATCATCATGTAGCCGTCCCTGGTCTCGAAGCGCTGGTAGGGCGCGTTCTGCCGGTGGCGCGAGCCCATGCGCACCGGCTCGACGTGGTCGGCGAGCCAGCCCGCGCTGGTCCACGATGAGAAGCCCACCGCGGTCTCGAGCAGCGAGCACTCGATCTTCTGCCCGCGTCCGGTGCGCTCGCGCTCGTACAGGGCGGCCAGCACGCCCTGGGCGCCCCACATGCCGGTGCCCAGATCGCAGATGGGCAGCCCCACCGAAGTCGGCGGGCCGTCGGGCTCACCGGTCACGTGCATGATGCCGCCCATGCCCTGCGCGATCAGATCGAAGCCCCCCTTCTCCCGATAGGGCCCGTCCGAGCCGAAGCCCGAGAGCTGCGCGTAGATCAGCCGCGGGTTGCTGGTGCGGAGCGTCTCCCACCCGAGGCCGGCGCGGTCCATGACGGTCGGGCGGTAGTTCTCCACGAGCACGTCGCTGGCCGCGACCAGCTTCAGGAAGATCTCGCGGCCGCGCGCGCCCTTGTAGTCCAGGGTGAGGCTCTTCTTGTTGCGGTTGATGTAGCGGAAGTACGGGTTGCGCTCGCTGCCGTCGCCCATCCCGCGCGAGGAGTCGCCGGCGCCCGGGCGCTCCAGCTTGATCACCTGGGCGCCCATGTCGGCCAGGATCATGGTGCAGAAGGGGCCGGCCATGTGCTCGGTCAGGTCGAGGACCGTGACGCCGTGGAGCGGTCCCCGTGCGGTCGTCTCAGCCATGCGATCTCCCGTCTCCCGCGATGTCGTGCGCGTGGCCCAGCGCGTGGGCCACCGCGATCATGTAGAACACGCCCGCGAGGGGGCCTTCCACCCCGCCCGCGGAGCGGATGGTGCGCGCGAAGAGCGCCTCGTCCGCCCCCTCCACCGCCGCGATGGTGGCGGCGCGATTCGTCTCGAACTCGGCCAGCAGCTCGGCCACCGTGAGGTGCGCCCGCCTGGCGACCTGCCGCTCGTTGTAGGCGTCGTTGCCGCCCTTCATCGTGCGCGTGGGTGGTGCCGGCTCGGCCGGCGCGGGTGGGGTGCGCGCGATGTCGATGAGCCGCGGGTAGGTCCATTCGATCGACGCGATGTGGGCGAGGATCTGCCGCCCGGTCCACCCACGCTCGTAGCGGCCCTCCTCGAGCCGCTCGGGGGGCACCGACCGCACCAGCGCCACGATCTCGTCGCGGCTCGCTCGGAGCGCGTCCAGCAGCTCGCGCTTGGAGCGTGCGGGCGGCGAGTCGACGGCTCGATAGTCCGCGACCATGGCCGAGAGATTGGGGCCGCGCGCGGGGCCTGTCAAGCGGCGGTCCGCTCGCTGCCGGCCCGGTCGGTCGCCCCGATCGCCACGCCGCCCAGCACCAGCACGATCGCCACCAGCAGCGGGAGCGAGACCGGCTCGCCGAGCCAGAGGGTCGCGGTGATCACGCTCACTACCGGCGTGGCCAGCAGGGCGAGCGAGGTGGTGACCGCCGGCAGGAGCCGGCTCGCAGTGGCCACCGCCCAGTACGCCACCGCGGTGCCCACGATGCCCAGGTAGAGGAGCAGCACGACGAACGATGGCCGCCAGTCGATGGCCGGCGCGGGCTCGATCCACAGCGCGACCGGGGCCAGCAGCAAGGTCGACAGCAGGGTCTCCCACGGAATGAGGGCGAACGGGGTGGAGCGCCAGCGGTGGGCGCGGATGTGCAGGATGCTCGCGGCCCAGAGCAGCGCGGCGAGGACGATGGCCAGGTGGCCGAGCACGATCGCGCGATCGCTCCAGTCGAGGGCGAGCGGGTTGAGCAGCGTCACCAGCCCGGCCAGGCCCACCAGCACGCCGACCGTGCGCCGGGGCGTGAGCGGCTCGCCCAGCAACAGCGCGGCGCCCGGCGTGACCCAGAGCGGGGTGGTGTAGGCGAGCACCACCGTGCGCCCGGTCGGCACTAGGCCGAGCCCCCAGCTGGCGAGCAGGTTGAAGCCGACCATGTGCAGCAGCGTGATGCTCCCGAGCACCGGCCAGTCCTCGCGCGGCGGCCAGGCGATGCGGCCGCGCCACGCGGTGAGCGCGAACAGCGCGACGGTGGCGATGACCGAGCGAAGCGTCACCGCCCAGAGCGGCGACAGGGTGGCGAGCACGACCTTGTTCACCGGCCAGGTCAAGCCCCAGGCCAGGATCACGATGATGAGCGCCAGGACGCCCTGGCCGCGCGCGCTCGAGGGCACGGGGCGATCAGCGTCGGCGCGCGGGCGCGAGGAGGGCGGACACGAGCGCGATACTGCCAACCGGGTGCGGCGGCGTCAAGGCGCGGGGTCGCGCGCGCCTGAGGGGTCGCTACACGAGCGGCAGGCGATCGAACGCGGCGCAGCCGCCGATCACCGTCGCCAGCACCTCGACGCCGGCGATCGCCTCCGGGTCGATGCGGGTGGGATCGGCCGACAGCACGGCGAAGTCGGCCAGCTTTCCCGGCTCGAGCGATCCGAGATCCGCGTCGCGGAAGGCGGCCCGCGCGGAGTGCAGCGTGTAGCAGCGGATGGCCTCATCGGCGGTGAGCGCCTCCGCCGGGTTGAACGGCCGGCCGCTCGCGGTGCGCTGCGTGACCATGGCGTGGATGCCGAGGAGAGGGGCACCCTGCACCACCGGGCGATCCGAGCTGCCGGGCACCGGCACGCCCGCGTCCAGGAAGCTCCGCTGCCGGTAGCACCACGCCGAGCGTGCGGGCCCGAGAGCGTCGAGCATGCCGTCGCCGATCTCGTTGATGAAGCGGCCCTGGGGCACGGGGATGACGCCGAGGCGGGCGAGGCGCGCCACGTCCTCCGGCCGGCAGACGCCGCAGTGCTCGATCCGATGGCGATGGTCTGCGCGAGGATGCGCGGTGAGCGCGTCCTGGTAGATGTCCAGCACGGTGGCCACCGCGCGATCGCCGATGGCGTGGCTCGCCACTTGCCACCCGGCCCGGTGCGCGCGCGTGATGGTCCGCCGCAGCCGCTCCACGTCCATCTGGAAGAAGCCGCGGTTCCCCGCCTCGCCCTCGAAGTCGCAGCACATCGCGGCGGTGCGTCCGATCAGCGAGCCGTCTGAGAAGATCTTCATCGCGCCGATGCGCAGCCAGTCGTCGCCCCATCCGGTGCGGATGCCGAGGTCGAGGCCGAAGCCGTCGCCGTCGGCCTCCGCGTGGGGCAGATCGTGGAGCGCCTCCGCCGCGACCATCAGCGTGGCGCGCACGCCGAGCCGCCCCTGCCGGCGCGCCTCCTGCCACGCGGCCAGCTCCACCGGGCTCCGTGCGACGAGCCCTCCGCCGACCCCCGCCTCCTGCACGCTCGTGAGCCCCTCGCGGAGATACTGATCGCTTGCACGGCCGATCGCGTCGACCAGCTCCTCGAGCGGGTAGGGATAGACCAGCGCGCGCACGAGCGCCTGCGCCTGCTCCTGCAGGAGCCCGGTGGCGCGGCCGGTGGCGTCACGCTCGACCACGCCGCCCTCGGGCACGGGGGCGCGGTCGATTCCGATCGCGTCGAGCACCCGCCCGCCGACCACGCACATGTGGCCGGAGTTGTGGCGGAGCCAGACGCGATGATCGGGCGCGACGGCATCCAGCTCCGCCGCCGTCGGGTGACGCCGCTCGGCGAGCTTGTTCTGGTCGTAGCCGCTGCCGATGACCCACGCGCCCGGCGGCTCGGTCGCCGCCCGCGCCTTCACCGCGCGCAGGATGTCCTCCACACGGCCCACCGGCGGCGACCCTAGTGGGACGTCGCCCAGCCCCATCCCGAAGCTCGGCATGTGGTTGTGCGCGTCGTGAAAGCCGGGCACCACGGTGCGGCCCTGCAGGCTCACGACGCGGGCCGCGGTCAGGTGCCGCCGCAGCTCATCGCCCTCGCCCACCGCGACGATGCGGCCGCCGTGCACGGCCAGCGCGGTGGCCCGCGGCCGCGCCGGGTCCATGGTCAGGAGGGTGCCGCCCTCGAGGATCAGATCGACGCGCATGGCCGACATGATACCGGCAAGCCGTATGCCCGCGCTGGGAGGCCTACACGTACCGCCGTAGCCGCTGGCGATACTCCTCGAAGTCGCGACCGTATCGTTCCCTCAGGAACTCCTCCTCGCGCAGGACCTGGCGGTGAAGGAGCCAATAGCCCGCGACGAGAAACGCCAGCCGGAACCAGCCCGAGAAGATGAGGAACTGGCCGAGCAGGATCAGCGCGAATCCCACGTAGATGGGATTTCGGCTCAACGAGAAGACGCCGGTTGTGACCAGCTTGTCGGGTCGCTCCGTGTCGATGCCGACGCGAAAGCTCTGCTCGAACCAGGCTCCACGCGAGGAGTGTCACTCCGGCGAGGCAGAGCGCCACCCCGAGCCAGCGAATCCCTTCCGAGTCGAAGAGCTCCCGGGTGGTCGGTACCGGCCAGCCAAACGCCGCGGCGAAGATCAGATAGAAGTAGAAGAGCGCAACGGGAGGAATGAAGTAGTCCGTCTTGTCGGTCTGGCCGAAATGCATCGCGTGGACGCCACTCCTCTTCATGATGAACAGCCGGGTCAGCACCAACCCGATCATGAGCAGGATCGTCAGCACGGCGAAGTATCGAGTCACGGCGGCACCCGACATCATGGACCCGACGCGGGGTCGGTTCCAGTTTCTGCGTTTGCGGCGTGACCTTTCTCGTGGAGCGACAAGGGCGGTGCCCCCGCCGGTGGTAAGATCCCGCCATCACCCGTACCCGAAAGGACGCGCCATGGTCACAGTGCTGACGGAATCCGGGGAGCACACGATGCCCGCCGCGGAGAGTCGAGGCGACGCGCTCTGGGCCCCGGCCGCCGAGGTCCGGGTCACCACCGGGTGGGAGGCCAAGCCCGAGGGCCTGTGCCAGGGCGACGTCTGCGTGCCGCTGCCGGCGGGCCGCGAGCGCGAGCTGGTCGACGGCGAGCGCATCAACCTGGCCGCCCTCTGGCGGCACCTGGGCCGGCCCGCGCTGCACAGCGCGCGGGGCGACGTCTGGGTACTGGGCGAGAGCGCGCAGCAGCGCGCGGCCGCGCTGGCCTCGCTGGAGGCGCCCGACTTCACGCTGCCCGACGTCAACGGCCGCATGCTCCGGCTGTCCGACTATCGCGGCCAGAAGGTGCTGCTGGTCACCTGGGCCTCGTGGTGAGGGTGCCGTCGCGACCTGCCCGTGTGGCAGGCGCTCTACGAGGAGCTGGCGCCCCGCGGCTTCGTGGTCCTCTCGGTCGCGATGGATAGCCGCGACCCCGACCCGCTGCCGTGGATCGAGGCCGCCAAGCCGACGTATCCGGTGCTGATCGATCGCGAGCACCGGCTGGCCGAGCTGTACGGCATCGTCAACGTGCCGCAGGCGGTGTGGATCGACGAGGCCGGACGCATCGTCCGGCCCGCGGAGGCGGCCGGCGCCTACGAGGGATTTCGCAAGATGAATCGCCAGACGCGCGAGATGCCGGAGGACGTGGCCCGGCTCACCGCGCACGCGAAGGCGACCTATCTCGACGCCATCCGCGACTGGGTACGCGCCGGGGTTCGCAGCGAGCACGCGTTCACCGGGGAGCAGGCGCGGGCGCACCTGCCCGCGATCACCGCCGACGTCGCGACCGCGCAGGCCATGTTCCGGCTCGGCCAGATCCTGCTGCGCCGGGGCGAGCGCGCCGAGGCCGAGCGGTGGCTGCAGGAGGCGAGCCGGCTCCATCCCGATTCGTGGTGCATCTGGCGACAGAGCGCCGGGGTGAACGACCAGGGGCTGGCCGCGCTGCCCGACTTCTGGGAGCGGGTGGACGCGCTGGGCGAGAACCGCTACTACTTGCCCGTGGACATGAAGGGTATGCCGTAGTGGCGGTCCCGCGGTTCGGGCTCAATCGCTTCGACTCGCGGTCCGTCGATCACTTCGCGGCCGACGTGCGCCGGGCCGAGCAGCTCGGCTGGGACGCGGCGCTTCAGCCGGACTCGCAGCTGCGCCGCCGCGACACCTACGTGCTGCTGGCCGCGGCGGCCCGCGTCACCGAGCGCATCACGCTCGGGCCGCTGCTCGCCAATCCGGTGAACCGGCACCCGACCGTCACCGCCTCGTCGATCGCGACCATCGACGAGCTGGCCCCCGGGCGCGTGCTGCTCGGCTGGGGCGTGGGAGACACCGCGGTGCGGCTGGCCGGCTTGCGGCCCGCGCGGATCAAGGAGCTGGAGGAGTCCGCCCGGCTCATGCGCGCGCTGCTCGACGGCGAAGCGGTCGAGGTCGGCGCGGCGCGGCCGGCGCGGCTGCCGCATCACCGGCCGGTGCCGATCTGGATTGCGGCGGGCGGCCCGAAGACCCTCCGCATGGCCGGCTCC
>Ga0081455_10003509_pt1 | contig 18014 bp, 17 predicted proteins | sample TabmetS3T2R1_FD_70207 | JGI IMG/M metagenome (GOLD analysis project Ga0081455, IMG submission 70207) | Tabebuia heterophylla rhizosphere microbial communities from the University of Puerto Rico - S3T2R1 | ecosystem: Host-associated > Plants > Roots > Rhizosphere ...
GGAATCGCTCATCCACCACTTCAAGCTGTTCCCCGAGGGCTACTCGGTTCCCGCGGGCGAGACGTATGCCGCGGTCGAGGCGCCGAAGGGTGAGTTCGGCATCTATCTCATCTCGGACGGCGCCAACAAACCTTATCGCCTCAAGTGTCGCGCGCCGGGTTTCGCGCACCTCTCGGCGCTCGAAGAAATGACCCGGGGACACATGCTGGCCGACGTCGTCGCGGTGATCGGCACACAGGACATCGTGTTCGGAGAGGTGGATCGATGACGCACGTCGTGAAGACTGCGGATGGCGGTACGTTCGAGCCGGTGCTCGGCGAAAAAGCGCGGCTGCTCAATGAACATACGCGCCACGAGATCGACGAGTGGATCGGCCGCTTCCCGACGGGACGCCATCGTTCCGCGGTGCTGTCCGCGCTGCGCTTCACGCAGGAGCAGAACAACGGCTTCCTCACGCCGGAGCTCATGGACGGCGTCGCCGAGTACCTGCGGCTGCAGCCCATCCAGGTGTACGAGGTCGCGAGCTTCTATTCGATGTTCGAGACGCATCCCTGCGGTCGCCACCACGTCTCGATCTGCACGAACATCAGCTGCATGCTGAACGGCGCCGAAGATCTCGTCGCGCACTGCGAACGCCGTCTGGGCATCAAGCTCGGCGAAAGCACACCCGACGGCCGGATCTTCCTCAAGAAAGAGGAGGAGTGCCTCGCGGCCTGCACGGGCGCGCCCATGATGATGGTCGATCACGTTTTCCACGAGTACCTGACCCCCGAGAAGGTGGACAAGGTGCTCGACGAGCTGAAGTAGGGACTAGCCAGATGCCAGGCGCACTCGAAAAGTGGCGGGACAAGATGAACCTCACGGTGTTCGAGCCGTTGAAGCTCGCCGAGTCCTGGAAGCTCGAGAACTATCTCAAGATCGGCGGCTACGACGCGTGGAAGAAGATCCTCGCGGAAAAGCCGACGCCCGAAAGCGTCATGGACCAGGTGAAGGCGTCGGGACTGCGCGGCCGCGGCGGCGCGGGATTCCCCACCGGCACCAAGTGGAGCTTCATGCCGCGCAAGTCGCCGGTGCAGAAGTACACCGTGTGCAACTCGGACGAGTCCGAGCCCGGCACCTGCCACGATCGCGACATCCTGCGCTTCAACCCGCATTCGCTCATCGAGGGCATGGCCATCGGCGGCTACTGCATGACGGCCACGGTGGGCTACAACTACATCCGTGGCGAGTTCCTGGGCGAGCCCGTGCCGCGCTTCGAAGCCGCGGTCAAGGAAGCCTATGAAGCCGGGTTGTTAGGCAAGAACATCCTGGGCTCCGGCGTCGATTTCGATCTCTTCACGGCCGTCGGTGCGGGCGCCTACATCTGTGGCGAGGAGACCGCGCTGCTCGATTCGCTCGAAGGCAAGCAGGGCAAGCCGCGCTTCAAGCCGCCGTTCCCCGCAGCTTTCGGTCTCTACGGTTTGCCGACCACGATCAACAACACGCAGAGCTACGCCTCGGTGCCGACCATCCTGCGCAAGGGTGCGGAGTGGTTCGCGAAGCTCGGTGTCCCGAATGCAGGCGGCACCGCGATCTTCTCGGTGTCCGGCCACGTCGAGAAGCCCGGCAACTATGAATTGCCGATGGGCATTCCGTTCGCCGAGCTGCTCGAGATCGCGGGCGGCATGAAGGGCGGCCGCAAGCTCAAGGCCGTCATCCCGGGCGGCTCGTCGGTGTACGTGCTGCCGGCCGACAAGATCATGGCCGCGAACATGGACTACGACTCGCTCAAGGCCGCGGGGTCGTCGGTCGGCTCTGCCGCCGTCATCGTCATGGACGAAACGACCTGCATGGTGAAGGTGCTCGAACGCCTGTCGCGCTTCTATCAGAGCGAGTCGTGCGGACAGTGCACGCCGTGCCGCGAAGGCACGGGCTGGATGAACCGCGTGATCCGCCGGATCATGGCCGGGCAGGGCACGAAGGCCGACTTGCAGTTGCTGCTCGACGTCGCGGGCCGCATCGAAGGTCACACGATCTGCGCGCTCGGCGACGCGGCGGCGTGGCCGGTGCAGAGCTTCCTCAAGCACTTCCGCCACGAATTCGAATACATGATCGACAACGGCGGCCGCAGCATCGTCGACGCCACGAGGAAGGCGGCATGAGCGCGCCCGCCGACAAGGCCGCGCCGCCGCCGCCGCCCGCCGCGCCGCCCTCCGACGTCGTCAACGTCGAGGTCGACGGCAAGGCTGCGAAGGGCAAGAAGGGCCAGATGATCATCCACGTCACGGACGCCGAGAACGCGTACGTGCCGCGCTTCTGCTACCACGACAAACTACCCATCGCGGCGAACTGCCGCATGTGCCTCGTCGAGGTGGAGAAGGCGCCGAAGCCTTTGCCGGCCTGCGCCACGCCCATTGCCGAGGGCATGAAGATCTTCACAAAGAGCCCGAAGGCCATCGGCGCGCAGAAGGCGACGATGGAATTCCTGCTCATCAACCATCCGCTCGACTGCCCGATCTGCGACCAGGGCGGCGAGTGCGAGCTGCAGGATCTCGCGATGGGCTTCGGCCGCGACATCTCGCGCTTCAACGAGCGCAAGCGCGTCGTGAAGGACAAGGACATCGGCCCGCTCGTGTCGACCGACATGACGCGTTGCATCCATTGCACGCGCTGCGTGCGCTTCGGCCAGGACATCGCCGGCATCCAGGAGCTCGGCACGACCGGTCGCGGCGAGCACATGGAGATCGGCACTTACGTCGAGCGCGCCGTCGATCACGAGCTCTCGGGCAACATCATCGATCTGTGCCCCGTAGGCGCGCTCAACTCGAAGCCGTTCCGCTATCGCGGCCGCTCGTGGGAGATGACGCAGGCGGCGCTGGTCTCGCCGCACGACGGCGTCGGCAGCAATCTCTTCGGACACGTGCTGCGCGGCCGGCTCATGCGCGTCGTGCCGCGTCCGAACGACGCCATCAACGAGACCTGGATTTCCGACCGCGACCGCTTCAGCTACGAGGGCGTGTACAGCGCCGATCGTCTCGAGGCGCCGATGATCCGCGATGGCGGCGAATGGAAAAAGGTCTCGTGGGAGGTCGCGCTCGAGACGGCTGCCAAGGGCCTCAAGGCCGCGGGCAGCGAGCTCGCGACGCTTGCGAGCCCGTCGGCCACGGTCGAGGAACTCTATCTACTTTCGCGGCTCACGCGCGCGCTCGGCTCGAGGAACATCGACCATCGCCTGCGCCAGGCGGACTTCCGCGACCAGGCCGCCGATCCGGCCGCGCCCGGTCTCGGCGGGCTCATGATCGCCGGCGTCGATCAGCTCGATGCGCTGCTCGTCGTGGGTTCGAACCTGCGCCGCGAGGCGCCCGTGCTCGCGCACCGCGTGCGCAAGGCCGCGCGCCGCGGTGCGAAGGTCGCGTTCCTGAATCCCGCGCGCTTCGACTATCTGTTCCCCGTGGCCGCGTACCTCGAGTCGCCGCCCGCGAAGCAGCTCGCCGATCTCGCCGCGGTGTACGCCGCGTGCCTCGACGGCGCCGCCGATCCCAAGCCCCCGAAGCATCTCGCGGGGCTCGTCGCCGGTGCGCAGGTCAACGTGGGTCACCGCGCGCTCGCGACCGCGCTCAAGTCGGGCGCGCGCCGCGCGATCTGGCTGGGTGCGCTCGTGCTGCGTCATCCGGCCTACGCCGATTTCCGCGCGCTCGCCGCCGGCATCGCCGCCGCGACGGGCGCCACGCTCGGCGTGCTCGCCGAAGGCGCAAACGCCGCCGGCGCGTATCTCGCAGGCGCCGTGCCGCACCGCGAGGCGGGCGGCATCGCCGCCGCCGCGGCCGGCAAGGACGCGCGCGAGATGCTCACGTCGTCGCAGACCGGCTATCTGCTCTTCGGCGGCGTCGAGCCCTGGGCCGATTCGCTCGGGGCCGAGGCGCTCAAGGCGCTCGGCGGCGCGCGTTACGTCGTCGCGGCCACGCCGTATGCCGACGACACGCTCAGGTCCGTCGCGCACGTGCTGCTGCCGATCTCGACGTTCGCGGAGACCTCGGGCACCTACGTGAACCTCGAAGGCCTCTGGCAGAGCTTTGCCGGCGCGGCGCGCCCTCTCGGCGAGGGCCGTCCCGGCTGGAAGGTCCTGCGCGTGCTCGGCAATCTCGCCGGCGTCGCCGACTTCGACTACCAATCCTCGGAGGAAGTCCGCGAAGAGCTGCGGGCGCAGTGCGCGGAAATCGGTGCCGCGTCCTACCAGGGCGAGCACGCCGCGCAGATCGCCGCGGCCGACGTGCGCGTCGTCGACGTGCCCATGTACGCCGTTGATGCAGTCCTGCGCCGCGCGCCGTCGCTGCAACGCACGAAGGAAGGCAAGGGCGCGGCGGTCGTCTACGGAGGCGGCTCATGATCGAGTGGATCGGCAACCTGATCCGCTATTCGCAGTGGCCCGCGCCGCTGCAGTCCACGTTCTGGATCGTGGGCGTCACGATCGCGCTGATCCTCTGCGTCGCGTTCACCACGCTGTGGGAACGCAAGGTCATCGGCTGGATGCAGCTGCGCAAGGGTCCGAACCGCGTCGGCAGCATCTTCGGGCTCGTCCCCGGCATCTTCCAGCCGTTCGCGGACGTGCTGAAGCTCCTGATCAAGGAAGTGGTGATCCCGAGCGAGTCGAACAAGGTGTTGTTCCGCATCGCGCCGATGATCACGCTGATCCCGGCGTTCGCGATCTGGGCCGTGATCCCGCTCTCGCCGAACCTCACCATCGCCAATGTCAACGCGGGCCTGCTCTACGTGCTCGCGCTCACGTCGGTCGGCGTCTACGGCGTGATCCTCGCGGGCTGGGCCTCGAACTCGAAGTACGCGTTCCTCGGCGCGATGCGCTCGGCCGCGCAGATCGTCGCCTACGAGATCGCGATGGGCTTCGCGCTCGTCGGCGTGATCATGGCGGCGGGTAGTTTGAATCTCGGCGACATCGTCGCGCACCAGCGCGGCGGCTGGTTCACGTGGAACTGGACCTGGCTGTTCCCGCTGTTCGTCGTGTACTTCATCTCGGGTGTCGCCGAGACGAACCGCGCGCCGTTCGACGTCGCGGAAGGCGAGTCCGAGATCGTCGCGGGATTCCACGTCGAGTATTCGGGCATCGCGTTCGCGCTGTTCTTCCTCGCCGAATACGCGAACATGATCCTGATCTCGGCGCTCACCGCGATCTTCTTCTTCGGCGGATGGTTGAGCCCGTTCAGCGGCTTCTTCGACGTCCAGGCGATGAACCCGTTCTTCGCATACGTGCTGGGCGACGGCTTCCAGTGGCTGTTCCTCAAGATATTCCTCATCCTGTTCCTGTTCCTGTGGTTCCGCGCGACGTTTCCGCGCTACCGCTACGACCAGATCATGCGTCTCGGCTGGAAGATCCTCATTCCGGTCACGCTCGTCTGGATCACCGCGGAAGGCGTGATGGCGTACCTGAAGGTCGGGCCATGGAAGGTGGTTAGCTAGATGCGCAACATCCTCAAGACATTCCTGCTGACCGAGCTGCTCGGCGGCCTCTGGGTGACGATCCGGAAGTTCTTCACGCCGAAGGTCACGATCAACTACCCCGAGGAGAAGACGCCGCAGTCGCCGCGCTTCCGTGGCCTGCACGCGCTGCGCCGCTATCCGAACGGCGAGGAGCGCTGCATCGCGTGCAAGCTCTGCGAGGCCGTGTGCCCCGCGCTTGCGATCACGATCGAATCGGACGTCGCGAACGACGGCACGCGCCGCACGACGCGCTACGACATCGATCTGTTCAAGTGCATCTACTGCGGGTTCTGCGAAGAGGCCTGCCCGGTCGATGCCATCGTCGAAACGCGCATCCACGAGTACCACATGGAGCATCGCGGCGAGAACATCATGACCAAGGACAAGCTGCTCGCGGTGGGCGAGCGCTATGACGCGTTGATCAGCGCCGACAAGGCCGCCGACGCGGCGTATCGGTAACGGAGCCCCCGAGTGACGCTCGTCCAAGTCCTCTTCTGGGTATTCGCGGCGATCCTCGCGATCTCCGCGCTGTCGATGATCCTCGTGAAGAACCCGGTGCACGCGGCGTTGCTGCTCGTGCTGTCCTTCTTCACGAGCGCCGCGATCTGGCTGCTCATCGAGGCCGAGTTCCTGGCCGTCGTGCTCATCCTCGTCTACGTCGGCGCCGTCATGGTGCTGTTCCTGTTCGTCGTCATGATGCTCGACATCAACATCGAGGAGCTGCGCGCGCGCGTCACGCGCTATGCACTGCTCGGCGGCATCGCCGCGGGCATCGTGGTGTTCGAGCTCGTGAGCGTCGTCTGGTCGCGCAGCCTCGGTATCGACGTCACGACGGGCGCAAAGGCCACGGCGGCTACCTACAGCAACACCGCCGAGCTCGGCCAGGTGCTCTACACCGACTACGTCTATCCGTTCGAGCTCGCGGCCGTGCTGCTGCTCATCGCCATCGTCGCGGCGATCTCCCTCACGATGCGCAAGCGCGCGAACCTCAAGCAACAGGACATCGCGCGCCAGGTCGCCGTGCGCCGGGAGGACCGCGTGCGCATCGTCAAGGTCGCGGCCGAGAGGTCGAACGAATCGCAGGCGCCCGCATCGGAGAAGCCGCAGTGATCCCGCTCAACTGGCTGTTGCTCGTGTCGGGCGTGCTGTTCGCGGTCTCGGTCGCGGGCATGTTCATCAACCGCAAGAACCTCATCCTGCTGCTCATGTGCGTCGAGCTGCTGCTGCTCGCCGTGAACTTCAACTTCGTGGCGTTCTCGCGCTACCTCGACGACATCAACGGCCAGATCTTCGTGTTCTTCGTGCTGACCGTCGCCGCCGCGGAATCCGCGATCGGCCTCGCGATCCTCGTCGTGCTGTTCCGCGAACGGCGCAGCATCAACGTCGAAGACCTGAGCACTCTCAAGGGCTGAGCGCGTGAACGAAACCCTCGACCCGAAACTGTTGCTCGCCATCCCGCTCGCGCCGCTCGTCGCGGCGATGATCGCGGGGTTGTTCTGCCGCGTGATCCCGCGCTGGGTCGCGCACACCGTGACCATCGCGGGTGTCGCCGTCGCGTGCGGCATCTCGCTGCACGTCGCGGGCTCCATCTTCTTCCACGGGGCCCAGCCGTATAACGGCACGGTCTACCAGTGGCTCGTGAGCGACGGCGTCGGCATGCAGGTCGGTTTCCTCGTCGACCAGCTCACGGCCGTGATGATGGTGGTCGTCACCTTCGTCTCGCTGTGCGTGCACGTCTACACCATCGGCTACATGGCCGACGACGACGGCTACAACCGCTTCTTCAGCTACATCTCGCTGTTCACGTTCTCGATGTTGATGCTCGTCATGAGCAACAACTTCATGCAGCTGTTCTTCGGCTGGGAAGCCGTGGGCGTGGTGTCCTATCTGCTCATCGGCTTCTGGTACAAGCGGCCGACGGCGATCTTCGCGAACCTCAAGGCGTTCCTCGTCAATCGCGTGGGCGACTTCGGCTTCGTGCTCGGCATCGCAGGCATCGTCTACTACACGGCCCAGTTCGGCGGCGCTTCGCTCGACTACGTCGATGCGTTCAAAGCCGCGCCGCAGATTGCCGCGCAGACCTTTCCTCTTGCGGGCACCGACGGCGTGAACGCGATGACGTTCATCTGCATCTGCTTATTCATAGGCGCGATGGGCAAGTCCGCGCAGGTGCCGCTGCACGTCTGGCTGCCGGATTCGATGGAAGGCCCGACGCCGATTTCAGCGCTCATCCACGCGGCGACGATGGTCACGGCCGGCATCTTCATGGTGGCGCGCATGTCGCCGCTGTTCGAGCTCTCGGAGTACGCACTCAACTTCGTGCTGTTCATCGGCGCAACGACGGCGCTCTTCATGGGCTTCCTCGGCATCATCAACAACGACATCAAGCGCGTCGTGGCTTACTCCACGCTCTCGCAGCTCGGCTACATGACGGTCGCGCTCGGCGCGTCGGTGTACAACGTCGCGATCTTCCATCTGATGACTCACGCGTTCTTCAAGGCGCTGCTGTTCCTCGCGGCGGGCTCCGTGATCATCGGCATGCACCACGAGCAGGACATGCGCAAGATGGGCGGCCTCGCGAAGTACATGCCGATCACGGCGATCACGTGCTGGATCGGCTCGCTCGCACTCATCGGCACGCCGTTCTTCTCGGGGTTCTACTCGAAGGACCTGATCATCGATGCGGTGAAGGAGCAGCACCTGCATCATCCCGACAACGCGATCGTCACCTACGCGTACTGGTGCGTGATGATCGGTGTGTTCGTCACGGCGTTCTATTCGTTCCGCCTGCTGTTCATGACGTTCCATGGCAAGCCGCGCTTCGACACGAGCGGTGGCGCGCACGCCCACGAGTCGCACGACGAGAAGCACGAGACCCACGCCGAGCCGGACCATGGACATCACGGCGGCCCGCCGCACGAGAGCCCGTGGGTGGTCACGCTGCCCTTGATCCTGCTCGCGGTGCCGTCGATCGTCATCGGCGCGTTCACCGTCATGCCCCTCATCTTCGGCAACGGCTTCGGCGACGCCATCGTCATCGGCGAACCGCACGACGTGATCGAGAAGTTGCACGAGGAGTTCGGCAGCCCGGCGAGCTTCGCGCTCGCGGCGTTCGCGCACCCGGTCGTCTATCTCGTCATCGCGGGCGTGTTCCTCGCGTGGCTGTTCTACATCGCGAAGCCGGACCTGCCGGGCAAGATCGATGCGAAACTGAAGCCGCTGCGCGTGATCCTCGAGAACAAGTACTACTTCGACTGGTTCAACGAAAACGTCATCGCCGCCGGCAGCCGTCTGCTCGGCAAGGTCTTCTGGAAGGCCGGCGACGGCGCGATCATCGACACCACGGTCGTCAACGGCTCGGCGAACCTCGTCGGCTGGATCGCAGGTGTCGTGCGCCGCGTGCAGAGCGGCTATCTCTATTCGTACGCGTTCTGGATGGTGCTCGGACTCCTCGCGATGCTCGCGTGGTTCCTCGCGCATCCATAGCCAGACCAGACAACAACGAGAACACATGCAGGGTTTCGGTTTGCTATCGCTCCTGACGTGGCTGCCCATCGCGGGCGGCCTCGTCGTGCTCCTGCTCGGCGACAGGTTCCTGCGCGGCGCGCGCTGGGTCGCGCTCGCGACGTCGCTCGCGGCGTTCGGCGCGTCGATCCCGCTGTACACCGGCTTCAACGGCGGCACGGCCGACTTCCAGTTCGTCGAGCACTTCACGTGGATCCCGGCGTTCCACGCGACTTACTACCTCGGCGTCGACGGCATCTCGATGCCGCTGATCCTCCTCACCACGTTCATCACCGTCCCCGTCATCGTCGCGGCGTGGACCGTCATCGAGCAGCGTCCCGCGCAGTACTTCGCCGCCTTCCTCATCATGGAAGGGCTCATGATCGGCGTGTTCTCCGCGATGGACAGCCTGCTGTTCTACTTCTTCTGGGAAGCGATGCTCATCCCGATGTTCCTCATCATCGGCGTGTGGGGCGGTCCGCGGCGCGTGTACGCGACGCTCAAGTTCTTCCTGTACACGTTCCTCGGCTCCGTATTCATGCTGGTCGCGCTGATCTACATGAACTTGAAGTCGCCGGACTTCAGCATCGCGTCCTTCCAGAACCTGCCGCTCACGATGCACGAGCAGTACTGGATCTTCATTGCGTTTCTCCTCGCGTTTGCCGTGAAGGTCCCGATGGTGCCGGTGCACACGTGGTTGCCCGACGCGCACGTCGAGGCGCCGACCGGCGGCTCCGTCGTGCTGGCCGCGATCATGCTGAAGATGGGCGGATACGGCTTCCTGCGCTTCTCGTTGCCGATCACGCCCGATGCGTCGCGCACGCTCGACTGGCTCATCATCGGCCTCTCGCTCATCGCGGTCGTCTACATCGGCTTCGTCGCGCTCGTGCAGACGGACATGAAGAAGCTCATCGCGTATTCGTCGATCGCGCACATGGGCTTCGTCACGTTGGGCTCGTTCCTCGTCTACGACATCTTCGCGGCGCACCAGTCGGTGCAGGGCGCGGGCATGGGCATCACGGGCGCGATGGTGCAGATGATCTCGCACGGACTCATATCGGGCGCGCTGTTCCTCTGCGTGGGCGTCATGTACGACCGCGTGCATTCGCGCGAGATCAGCGCGTATGGCGGTGTCGTCAACACGATGCCGAAGTTCGCGGCGTTCATGGTGCTGTTCGCGTTGGCGAATTCCGGTCTCCCGGGTACCTCGGGCTTCGTCGGCGAGTTCCTCGTGATCATCGCCGCGTTCAAGGCCAACTTCTGGTACGCGTTCCTCGCCTCGATGACGCTGATCCTCGGCGCCGCGTACACGCTGTGGCTCGTGAAGCGCGTGATCTTCGGGGAGGTGGCGAATCATCACGTCGCCGAGCTCGAGGATCTCAACTACCGCGAGTTCATCATCCTGGGCGCGCTCGCGATCGCCGTGATCGTCGTCGGCCTCTGGCCCGCGCCGCTGACCGATGCCATGGAGGCGACGGTCCAGCATCTCGTCCAGCAAATTTCCCTGAGCAAGTTGTCGCCATGAGTCCAACCGCCGAAATGGCTTCGACGACCGTCACCTGGGCGAGCCTGCAGCCGGCGCTGCCGGAGATCTATCTCACGGCCGCGATCTGCGTGCTGCTGCTCGCCGACGTGTTCTTCGGCGAGAAGCGCCGCGGCCTCGCGCCGACGCTCACGCTGCTGATCCTCGTCGGCGGTGCGCTCGTCACCGCGGAGCTCGGCAATGTTTCCGACCGCGTGCTGCTGTTCGGCGACAGCTACGTCGCCGATCCGCTCGGGCAGCTGCTCAAGCTGTTCGGCTTCGCGACGATCGCGCTCGCACTGCTGTATTCGCGCGAGTACCTCGAGCGTCGCGGCATGATGCGCGGCGAGTACTACGTGCTCGCGCTCACATCGCTGCTCGGCATCTTCGTGCTCGTGTCGGCGAACAGCCTGCTCACCGTGTATCTCGGCGTCGAGCTCATGTCGCTGTCGCTGTACGCGATGGTCGCGTTCGACCGCGACAACGGCACCGCCGCCGAGTCCGCGATGAAGTACTTCGTGCTCGGCGCGATCGCGTCGGGCATGTTGCTGTACGGCATGTCGCTGATCTACGGGCTCAACGGCACGCTCAACCTCGAGAAGCTCGCCGCGAATCCGCCGGGCGAGCCCACGCTCGGCATGATCCTCGGGCTCGTGTTCGTCGTCGTCGCCATCGCATTCAAGTTCGGCGCGGTGCCGTTCCACATGTGGGTGCCCGACGTGTACACGGGCGCGCCGACGGGCGTGACGCTCTATCTATCCACCGTGCCCAAGATCGCGTCGTTCGCGTTCGCGTACCGGCTGCTCGCGCACGGTCTCGGCGGCACCGTCGACACCTGGCAGCACATGGTCGCGCCGCTCGCGGTGCTGTCGATGGTGCTCGGCAATGTCGTCGCCATCGCGCAAACGAGCCTGAAACGCATGCTCGCGTACTCCGCCGTGGGCAACGTGGGCTTCATCCTCCTCGGTTTCGCCGCGGGCACGCCGCAGGGCTACCAGGCCGCGCTGTACTACACGATCGCGTACGTGATCATGACCCTCGGTTCGTTCGGCGTGCTCACGCTTGCGTCGCGCAAGGGCTTCGAAGCCGAGGATCTCGACCAGTTCAAGGGCCTCTACAAGCGCGATCCGTGGCTCGCGCTCGTGATGATGTGCCTCATGTTCTCGACGGCCGGCATTCCACCGTTCATCGGGTTCTGGGCGAAGTTCAACATCTTCCAGGCGCTGTGGGCCACCGGGCACTACTGGCTCATCCTCGTCGGCGCAGCGGCGTCGGTCGTCGGCGTGTTCTATTACCTGCGCGTCGTGAAGCTCATGTATTTCGACGCGCCGGGCGACCTGCCGACGGGGAATCCGAACGGCCTCGCGGTGCGCCTCGTGCTCGTGCTCAACGGCGCGGCCGTTCTCGCGCTCGGCCTCGTGCCCAATGCGTTGATTCAGCTCTGCGCGCGCGTCATCGGTTAAGAAGGATCAATGCGGGTTTGCAAACCCGCCGCGCTTCGATGAGAATGCGCGCCCCTTCGACGAAGGGGACCGGTTGCGGGGTGGAGCAGTCTGGCAGCTCGTCGGGCTCATAACCCGAAGGTCGCAGGTTCAAATCCTGCCCCCGCTACCAACTCAATCGGCGTGTGAATTTTGGTGGAGGCGCTCGGCGCCTGCTGCGCTCGTCGGGCTCACCCGGGTGGCTGCGAACGCTCGCGGGTGCGCAGGTATTCCGCGATTTGTTTTTGCCCGCCGTACTCCGCCCAATCCGCGGCGGTTCCTTCGTGATGAGAATCCTTGAGGTCGAGCCGCGCACCGCGCTCTACCAGCATGCGCACCACATCGAAATGCGCTGCCCACGCGGCTTGGTGCAACGGGGTGGAGTGCGCATGAAATCCCACCGGGTTGTACCGGTCCGGATCTTCCCCCGCATCCAGCAGCAGCTTCACGACTTCACCACGGCCGTGCTGGCTTGCGAGAGCGAGCGCGATGTGCCGCGCATCGGGCGATGAGCTGTGCAATTTCTGGCTTACGACGTCCGCACGGCCAATCGCCGCGGCAGCCGTGAGATCGAGCGGCGCTCCGCAACGCAGCAGTTCCTGCGCCGCTTCGAACTCGCCGTGGCTCGTTGCGGCGCCCATGGCGCTTCCGGCATTCGCGCCATATTTGCAAAGCAGGCGGATCAGCGGAATCTGCACTGCACACTCGCGCGGAATTCGCCCAGAGCAAACGAGGCCGAGCGTCGAGTCCAGCGCTGCCTGATCGGTGCGTGCGCCTGCGTCGAGGATCGCCTTCGCGATGTCGACCACGTCGGCACCGAGGCGTCCCTGGCGGATTGGATTTTCCGCAATGAACTCGAGCAGCGACGGGTTGCTGAAGTAGTTGCCTCCCTCGAAACTCACACGCTGTCGCACCAGCGCCGGATGCTCCGATAGATAGGCTGTCAATCCCTCGGTGTCGGCGTCATCCACGAGGTTTACCGCCAATCGAAAGACCGGATCCTTGATGCGCTCGTGTTGCGGGCGGTCTAGATCGGTGGGATTCGCCACGTGGGCCCGCAACCTCGCCCAGCTTGCGAATCCGTATTCGCGAGCGATGGCGAGATACGCGTCGGAGAAGGTGAATCGCGCCGCCTGGATCTGTGCATCGGATGACCTCTGGAAACGCGGATGAAATTCGCGAATGCGCTGCAAAGTTGCGGGAATTCCGGCAAGGCGATCGGCAAGCAGGTCGCGAACTTGATACTTCAGGTGCTGGAGGCTGGGCCTCCGCGGCAATGGTCTGGTTGGCATGAAAACGCCCCTTTCATGAAGCGCCTGTACTCCGCTTGCAGGCTGAAAGGTCGTTGGTTGGATCAATCCTCACAAGGGTGGACTTCTGTCCTTTCCGCGGATGGATGCGCCCCTTGCGCGCCGCTGGACTCTACCCTGGCGAAGGTTGTCGATTCAATTCCCGCCCGTGTCGCCAAGGCGCTGACCCGCGGGCCAGGTGGATCGCCTGGCGGGGGCGGATGATGGAGCTGACCGGAACAGACTGACCCCGCCACGCTCTCGCTACTTGAGGGGTCGTCCTCGCTGCATCAAGCACGTAATACGGAGCCATTGACACTGTAATGTGATGGATTACACTGTAATCCGATGCATTACAGTGTACCTTCACCCCTGTGATTCGCACCTTCCGGCACAAAGGTCTGGAACGGTTTTTTCGCAAGAGTGATGCCCGGGGAATTCCGGCAGACCGCGTGAAGCGCATCCAGCGCATGCTGGACCGATTGGAGGCTGCCGAGAGGCCTGGGGACATGGACCTGCCCGGGTGGCGATTCCACCCACTCAAGGGCGCGATGAAGGGCCGGTATGCCTGCAGTGTGTCGGGGAATGATCGACTCACTTTTGCCTTCGACGGGAAAGATGCCGTCGATGTGGACCTGGAGGATTATCACTGATGAACACCGCGACGAAGCGCGACCCGAACCGTCGTCCGACCCACCCGGGCGAAATCCTGCGCGAGGACGTGCTCCCCGCGCTCAACATGTCGCAGACCGAGTTCGCGAAGCTTCTGGACGTGAGCCGGGTCACTGTCTCGGAGCTGCTGCTCGAGAAGCGCGCGCTTACCGCCGACATGGCCGTGCGCATCGCGACGCTGCTCAAGACGACGCCGGAGAGTTGGCTGCGCATGCAGGAGGCGCTCGACCTGTGGCAGGTGACCCAGGAACCCGCCAAGCTCGCGGCTGTCAAGCCTTTGCCGGCGCGCCGCCTGGCCGAGCTCGCCGCCGTCTGATCGCCGTCTTCATGGTCGCCATGGTGATGATCACGGTGGGGTGCTGATGGTCGTGGTCATCGGCATGTTCACTCTCACGGGGTAACCTGAAATACTTCAATCGGGCCGTCTGCTCGATTGTAGGGACGTCACAAAGCACGCCCCCGCTACCAACTTTCCGGGTGTGATGCTTTGATACGCTCCTCGCGCGTTTTCGCGCAAGGGAGACCGACATGGCACGCGTCCTCACGCTTCTGCTCGCCGCACTGGCAACTCTCTCCACGAGCCCCGTCAACGCCGCTCAAACCTGGCGCGAGGGCGAGCAATACGACCTCGTGCATCCCACGCAGCGAACCAACGTCCCGGCCGGCAAGGTCGAGGTGATGGAAGTGTTCTCGTACGCGTGTCCCGGCTGTAACGGATTTCAACCGGTCATGGAGAAGCTCAAGCACGGTCTGCCGTCGAACGTGCAGATGAGCTTCCTGCCGGCTTCTTTCCGGCCGGACGAAAGCTTCCCGATGTTCCAGCGGGCGTATTTCGCCGCCCAGTCGCTCGGCATCTCCGACCGTACGCACCAGGCGATGTTCGATGCGGTCTGGAAGACCGGCGAGCTCGCGACGAGCGATCCCACGACGCACCGCCTCAAGAAGCCGCAACCCACGATCGAAGACGCGGCCCGCTGCTACGAGCGCCTCACGGGCATCAAGGCGGCGAAGTTCTTGTCAGTCGCGCAGTCGTTCGGCGTCGAGACGAAGATGCGCGCCGCCGACGCGCAGGTCTTCGCGATGCAGGTGCCGTCCACGCCGTGCATCGTCGTGAACGGCAAATATCGCGTGAATCTCGATGAGATCCACAGCACGGACGAGCTCGTCGACCTCGTGAAGTTCCTGGTCGCGAAGGAAAGCGGAGGCAGGTAGTTCGCGCGGGAGGCGCGTGCAGCGCCTCCGCCATCAACCTTCCGGAGGCGCCGACGTCGTTCGACTCCGTGCCTTGATCCGCTCCACGATCGACGCGCTCATCGCTCCCAACGCCACGAGAATCGCGATCGCGCCGCCGTGCGCCACGAGCACGTGCACGTAATCTCCATCCCAGCACAGCAGGCGCATCCCCGCGTCCGCCATGAGCCCGATGCCGAATCCGCACAGCGCGCCCGTCAGCGCCGGCCGCGTCGGCAACGCGCGCGACACGAGCCACGCGGGCGCGACGAGCGCGGGTATCGAGAACGTCATCGCGGCGCTGATGCATTCCCAGAACCAGCGCGTCCACAACGTCGACGAGATGCCGGCCGGGCTGCGCAACGTCGCGTTGACGATCACGAAGCCCAGCACTCCGGCGCCGATCAGGAGCGTTACCGAACGCCGCGACAGCTCGCGTCCCGGCACGGCCTCGCGAAACCCCGCGGCCACGACGACGAGACTCAGCACCGTCTCGAGCACCGACAGGAATGCCGTGGGCCACGGCGCGAGCACCGAGTGCGTGCGCCAGCTGCCGAACTCGGGCAACCCCACGAGCAACAGGATCGCGATCGGCAGCAGCGCGAGAGCGCGGCGCTCCGGGCTCGCGAGCGGCCGCACGGGCTTGAGATCGCGGCGGATCGCGGCGAACAACGCGGTCGGAAGCGGCGGTGCACTCATCGGGGCGACCTCGTTGCCTGCAGCGCGAGCCGCAGCGCACGTGTCGCGCGGCTCGAACGTAGTTTGGCGGCCATGACGGTGATCCCGAGACGCGCCGCGATCGTATCGAACGTCAATCCGAACACGTGATGGAGCAGCCACGGTTCGCGCGTGCTCGCAGGCAGCGACGTCACGGCGTGTTCTATGTCGAGCGCGTCGCCGGGCGCAGCGGCGCTCGCGGGCACGAGCCCGGCTGCGTCTTCCAGTGCGTCCGCGTGCGACTCGACGGCTCGCGAGAACGCAGAGCGCCGATGCCGCGCGAGCACGTTGCGCGCGATGCCGAATACCCACGGCCTCACGGGCAACGGCGGCGAATACGACCGTCGCGACCGGTGCATCTCGAGGAAAAGGTCCTGCACGAGATCGTGCGCCGCGCCCGGGTGGGGCTGAGCACGCGCGAAATACCGGCGTACTCCGTCCGCGAGGATCGCGTAGAGGCGTTCGAACGCCCCGGCATCGCCCGCCTGGTAGGCGATCATGAGCTCGACGAGCTCCTCGTCTTCGCGCGTCGCTGACGTTTCGGTCGTCACGTGACCGTGTTTCCCGCTTGCTGACTGTGCGGCCGAAAGCGTAGCACCGCGACCACGCATTCAGCGCCGCAAAACTTTTCGCGGCGGTTTCGGCGGTGAAGCAGGGCGTCCGGCCGCATTCACGCGGCGTCATGACACCTTCGGCGTGCACCAGCGAAAGAACTCCCGAAGCCCGATCGTCGGGTGAATGGAGAGCAATGATGGACGCAGGACTTCGCGCGCCACTGCGCTGGCTGACGTTGGGAATACTGGTCGCCTCCGGCATTCCCGCCGCCGAACCCTTTCGCGACTGCGACGGCTGCTCGCGCATGGTCATGATCCCGGGAGGTACGTTCACAATGGGATCGCCCGCGGACGAGCAGGAGCGCCTCAAGTTCGAAGGTCCACGCGCCGGCGTGCAGGTCGCGAGCTTTGCGCTCGCGGTGACCGAGGTCACCCGCGGCGAGTACGCAGCCTTCGTGAAGGCCACGCATCGCCCGCCGCCGAATGGCTGTTTCGAATACGGCTTCAACGACATCGTCGACAGCAGCGACGTCAACGAAGCCGCGATGCAGAAGGGCGCGTCATGGCGCGATCCTGGCTTCGCGCAGACCGACGATCATCCGGTGACCTGCGTCTCCTGGCAGGACGCGAAGGACTACGCTGCCTGGCTCGCGCGCAAGACGGGCAAGCCCTATCGCCTGCCGAGCGACGCGGAATTCGAATTCGCGACGCGCGCAGGCACGACGACACTGTTCCCCTGGGGCACGGACGAGAACGACGTCTGTCCGCACGCGAACGTCGGCGACCCGACGCTGCTGCGCACCAACGCCACCGTGCGTGGACAGGTGGAAACGGGACTGCGCGACGGCAACCGGCGACTGCGTTTCGTCCATTGCGACGACGGCAGCGCCTACACGGCGCCGGTCGGTCGCTACGCGCCGAATGCGTTCGGCCTCTACGACATGATCGGCAACGTCTGGGAATACATCGAGGATTGCTGGCAGGAGGCGCTGCCCGCAACCGGCGCCGCGCACGAAGAAGAGAACTGCGCGTCGCGCCGCGTGCGCGGCGGCTCGTGGGACGATTCGCCGCCCGAGCTGCGCTCCGCGCGCCGCAGCCGCGTGCGCCCGGATTATCAACGGAACGACGCCGGGTTTCGCCTTGCCCGCGATCTCTCGGCGGCGGAGATCCGGCAACCCGTCGAAGATCGAGCGCGCTGAACGACTCGAGCGTGCGAGTCCGCCGGACAAACGCACCCGGGATTTGCCGATGGCTACGCATCCGTGGCGTGCTCGCATCAATTCGTTCTCGACCCGGACACCCGCGTAATTTTTACAGCGCGACGAACGCGACGCGTGTCTCATTCCCGAGCTTGCTCGAATTCTTCACGACCGCCCGCGGCGCGCGCGCAAGATAAGCTCTTTGCAGCCGGGACCTCCCGCGACGCGCGTGCATTCACGCCGCCGGAGTGGGTTCCGGACAACTCGAAATAAGGACGTTGGGAGTTGCAAGCATGAGCCGAATCTTTCTCGCCTTCATCATGTTCGCGGCGCTGTCGGGCGGCGCAAATGCGAGCACTATCTACTCGTTCGAC
>Ga0081455_10003510_pt1 | contig 18010 bp, 17 predicted proteins | sample TabmetS3T2R1_FD_70207 | JGI IMG/M metagenome (GOLD analysis project Ga0081455, IMG submission 70207) | Tabebuia heterophylla rhizosphere microbial communities from the University of Puerto Rico - S3T2R1 | ecosystem: Host-associated > Plants > Roots > Rhizosphere ...
GCGTGCCGGCCCGCAGAGGGGGTGATGATTGCAACATCAATCTCGCGCGGGCCGGGCGGCGCGCTGGTGCGACGGTGAGGCCACCTTGGTATCCAGCAGCCGTAGCGGGGACGCAAGTCCCAAAGTCGAGTGAATGCCCGCGTCCCCGCTCCCCTCATTCTCGGAGCGAAGCGAACGCAAACCCGGAAGCGGAAGCGCTGTCCGGTCCTTTCTGTTTTCTAATTCACGCGCTCTTTGACTTCGCCGATGGCGCTGTCGATGAGGGCTTTTGCGCGGTCGGGCGTCATGGAATTCGCGATGACGCGGCGGGCGGCGCCGATGGCGATTTCGGCGGCGAGCGCGCGAACCTCGGCAACGGCCTGGGCCTCGGCCCGGGCAATCTTGTCTTCCGCCATCTTGGTGCGCCGCGCGATTTGCGTTTCGAGCGAGGCGCGCGTCTCGGCGGCGAGACGAAGCGCTTCCGACTTGGCGAGCGCGACGATTTCCTCGGCCTCTTTCTCGGCGTCGCGATGCTTGCGCTGATAGGAGGCAAAGAGAGACTGGGCTTCGTCGCGCAGCTTCTGCGCTTCAGCAATCTCCTTGGCGATTGCCGCGGCGCGTGCGTCGAGCGCTTTGGCAATCTGGGCCGGGACCTTCTTGTAGAGAACGATGCCGACGAAGACGACGAAGGCGACGGCGACCCAGAAGGTAACGTCCATGAACATCAGACGAGTTCCTTCTTCCGCTCGGCGCCGCGCGCGGCAATCTCCGCCTCGACGGCCTGTGCGATCGCGCTCGCGTCGACGCCGCGGCCCAAGAGCTTGCTCGCAACAAGCTCCGTCACCTCGGTCGCCACGCTGCGCAGATTGGCGAGCGCGCCGTCTTTCGCGCGTTGGATGGCGGCCTCGGCCTCCTTGGCCTTGCCGGCGAGACGGCCTTCGACCTCGGCGCGCAGCTTGTCGGTTTCGTCCTTGAGCGTCTTGTTCGTCTCCGCCGCGATGGCATGGGCCTTGTCGCGGGCGGTGGCGAGCGCAGCTTCATAAGCCGCCAGCGCCTGGTCGGCCTCTTTCTTCATGCGCTCGGCCGCATCAAGGTCGCCCGCGATTTTCGCCCGACGGGTCTCGAGGACCGAGGCGATGCGCGGCAGGGCGAGCCGCTTCATCAGCACGAAGAGCAAAACGAAGCTCAGCGCGAGCCAGACGAGCTGCGGCGCATAGGTCGAGAAGTCGAGCTGAGGCATGCCGCCTTTGTGCTCGGCTTCGGTCCCTGTGCCGCTCCCAGTTGGGGCGTGGGTTTCGTGTTCGTCCATGAGAGGCTCGCGATCGCTTCAGGCGATTAAGCGTTAGAACACGAACAGGATGATGAACGACACGACGAGGCCGAACAGGCCGGTCGCCTCGGCGAGCGCGAAGCCGAGCAGGAGGTTGCCGAACTGAGCGGGCGCGGCCGCCGGATTGCGCAGCGCGCCGGCCAGATAGTTGCCGAAAATCAGCCCGATGCCGATACCGGCGCCGGCGAGGGCGATCGCGGCAAGGCCCGCGCCGATGAGCTTAGCCGATGCTACGTCCATGATAACTCTCTCCTTCGATGGCCCCCGCGGGAGCGAAAAACATGAGGCCGCGACGCGCGGCCCCGACGGTCAGTGATGCATATGCAAGGCGTCGTTCAGATAGATGCAGGTGAGAATGGCGAACACATAGGCCTGCAGAAACGCGACCAGAAGCTCGAGCCCCGTCAGCGCCACCATGAACAAGAGCGGCAGCCAGCCCGCGGCCAAGCCCAGCGCGATGACGAAGCCCGCGAAGACCTTGAGCATGGTGTGGCCGGCCAGCATGTTCGCGAACAGACGCACCGAGAGGCTGATGGGGCGTGTGAGATAGGAGATGACCTCGATGACGACGAGGAGCGGCAGGAGCACGAGCGGCACGCCCGACGGCACGAAGAACTTGAGAAAGCCGATGCCGTGCTTTGCGAAGCCGATGATGGTCACGCCGATGAAGATGAAGCTCGCGAGCGCGAAGGTGACGATGATGTGGCTCGTCACCGTGAAGGAGTAGGGCACCATGCCCAGCATGTTCAGAAACAGAACGAACATGAAGAGCGAGAACACGAACGGGAAGAACACCATGCCCGCCTGTCCGGTGTTCTGGCGCAACATGTTGGCGACGAATTCGTAGGAGAGCTCAGCCATCGACTGCAGCCGCCCGGGAACAAGCGCGCGCTTGCTCATCGCCGCGGTCGTGAACAGCGTGATGAGTGCCACCGCGATGAGCATGAACAGCGAGGCGTTGGTGAAGGAGACGTCGTAGCCGCCGATGTTCAGCGGAATCAAACGCTCAATCCTGAATTGATGCATCGGGTCGATCGCGAGACCGCCGCCATGTTCGGGAGCTGCCACTCCGTATCCCCCTAGTCGTCCTCATCGTCGGCGACACTGGGCGCGGGAGGCCCTTTGGTCGCGTCGGCATTCATTTGACGCGCGCTGCGGAACACATTTGTGAAGCCCGCCGCCACGCCGAAAAAGAAAAAAACGATAAGCATGATGGGAGCGGTGCCCCACCACCTATCGAGTAACCAGCCGATCCCGGTTCCCACCAGCACGCCTGCGATGAGCTCCGTCGCCACACGAAAAGCGATCCCCATCGGGGTGGGGCGCTCCGGCGTGGCTGGACCCTTCGAGTGTCTTGCGCGGGCGAGGCGGGCGTCGAAATCATCCGACCCCGACTTTGGCTGCGCCGCGGGCCCCTTCGAACCGTCTCCGGGTGCGTCGCTCGCCATAATGTTCCGCCCGCGACCTTGTCGGCGTGCTCGTGCGAACCTGTCCAAAATTCCGCGCGCACGATAGGGACGCGCCCCCGGGCTGTCAAGATTCCGTGAGGCGGCTCAAAGCCTTGCGCCAAAAGAGAAAATGCGCGTCACGAGGACCCTGAGAAAATCTGCGTCAACACGTCGCGCGAGCGTTCGCCATCGGTTTTTGCTCTGACCTCATCCTGAGCTGCTCTGCGAAGCAGAGCCTCGAAGGATGGCCCAGCGCCTTAAGCCTTGCCGGCCATCCTTCGAGGCCCGCTTTCGCGGGCGCCTCAGGATGAGGTCGGAGTAACAAGGCCTAAGCCACCAGCACTTTCTCGGCGGCGGCGAGGTCGACCGAGACGAGCTGGGAGACGCCGCGCTCGGCCATGGTGACGCCGAACAGGCGGTCCATGCGGGCCATGGTCAGCGGATGGTGGGTGATAATCATGAAGCGGGTCTGGGTAATCCGCGTCATCTCGTCGACCAGATTGCAGAACCGCTCCACATTGGCGTCGTCGAGCGGTGCGTCCACCTCGTCCAGCACGCAGATGGGCGCCGGATTGGACAGGAACACCGCGAAGATGAGCGACAGCGCGGTCAGCGTCTGCTCGCCGCCCGAGAGCAGCGTCATGACCTGGAGCTTCTTGCCCGGCGGCCGCGCGAAAATCTCGAGCCCGGCCTCGAGCGGGTCGTCGGACTCCACGAGCTTCAGTTCCGCCGTGCCGCCGCCGAACAGGTGGGTGAACAGCCGCTGGAAATGGCCGTTGACGATGTCGAAGGAGGCCAAAAGCCGCTCGCGGCCTTCGGCGTTGAGCTTGCCGATGCCCTGACGCAGCTTGGCGATGGCCGCTTCGAGGTCGGTCCGTTCCGTCGACAAGCCGTTCAGCTGGGCCTCGACCTCGGTCGCCTCCTCGTCGGCGCGCAGATTGACGCCGCCCAGCGTCTCGCGCTCGCGCTTCAGGCGCTCCAGCCGCTTTTCCATCTCCTCGACGGCGGGCAGTTCGTCACCTTCGGCAAGCTCCGCGCGCTCCAGCACACCCTCCGGCTCGCATTCCAGCGCCTCGCGGATGCGCCCGCGCAGCTCGTCGGCGCGCTCATGGGCCGATGCCTTCATGGCGTCGAGGCGGGCGCGGGCCTCGCGGGCTTCGCCCAAATCATGCTCGGCGGTGCGGGCCTCGCGGGCGGCGTTTCTGAGGCCGGTCTCGCCCGCGGCCAGGGCATCGGCCGCCTGCCGACGCTTGGCTTCCGCCTCCGCCAGCGCGGCACCCAGGCCATCGCGCAGAGCGGCAATCTCGGCCGGGCGGGCGGCTGCGGCCTCGTGCTGCGCGCGGGCCTCCTGAAGACGCTGGTCGAGCGTCTCGATTTGCCGGGCGGCATGGGCGCGGCGGTCGGTCCAGCTCGTGATGTCGCGGGCAATCTCCTTGGCGCGCGCCTCGCGCAGATTGAGCTCGCGGCGCAGCAGGTCGAAGGCGCTTTGGTGTTCCGATACTGCGAGTCGGGCCTCCGCGGCCGCGTCGCGCGCCGCTTGCACCGCTTGAGCCAGCGTCTCGTCGGCGGCGAGGCCGGCCAGCGCCTCATTGGCACTTTGCACGCGCGCTTCGGCCGCTTCGATTTCGCGTGCGAGGCGGGCGTCGCTGTCCGCAAGAGCCTGCCGACGCGCATCCATGCGGGCGGCGGCCGTTTCCGCCTCGGCGAGGCGTTCGCGCGCGCTGCCGGCGCCGGCCTCCGCGCTTCGGAGCGTCTGCCGGGCGGCACGTTCCGCATTGGCGGCGTCTTCCACCGCCCGACGCAAATCATGGCTCTGGTTGCGCAGCACGACCGCTTCGCCCTCGGCGCTCACAATTTCGCCGTAGAGCTCCTTCAGCCGGTTGCGCTGGGCGAGCCTCTGGGCGGCGGCGGTCGGGGCTTCGGCGTGCGCGGTAAGCCCGTCCCAGCGCCACAAATCGCCGGCGCGCGAGACGAGCCGTTGGCCGGGGAGGAGCTGTGCCTGAAGCGCCTTGCCATGCTCGCCATCGACGACGCCGATGAGCGCAAGGCGGCGTTGCAAGGCCGCGGGTGCCGTCACGAAGCTGGAAAGGGGCTCGGCGCCGCCGGGGAGCGCGAGGTCGCCTTCCAGCGCGCCGAGGTCGCTCCAATGGGCGGGAGCGGCCTCATTGGCCGGCAGGTCGAGGTCGTCGCCCAGCGCCGCGCCGAGCGCGGCCTCGTAGCCCGGCTCGACGGTGATGGCGTCGACGACCGGGGGCCACAAATCGCCCGTTCCGCCGCCCAGAAGCTTGGTGATGGCCTCGGCCTCGGCCTTGAGACGGCTGACGCGGCGGTCGGCGGTTTGCAAGGGCTCGCGCAGAGCGAGCTCGTCGCGCTCGCTCTGGCTCCGCCGCGTTTCCGCGTCGGCCACGTCGAGCTGTGCCTGCGCCACGACGGAGCGGGCCTGCTCCAAGCTCGCGCGCGCCGTCTCGATCGCGGCGGTCTCGCGTGCGGCCTGTTCGAGCGCCGCCTGCTCCTGCGCGAGGCTGTCGCGCTCGGCCGTGTGCCGGGCCATGCGGGATTGGTTGTCTTCGATGGTGCGCTTGAGCGAGGCCCGCTGGGCGGCGACATGGGCGGCGTCCCGCGTCGCCTTGTCGAGCGCCTGCTCGCTAGCCTGTAGCGTCTCGCGCGCGCCGCGCACCAGAGCTTCGGCCTCGGCCAGCTTGTCAGCGGCTCCGGTGCCCGCCTCTTCAAGGCCCGTCCGCTCCGACTGCAGCCGCTCCAGCGCGCTGTCGGCATCGGCCAGACGCTCGCGTTCGCGGCTCAAATCGGCTTCCGCCTCGCCGATGCTGCGGGTGAGGCGCTCGAGGTCGGCGCGCAGCCGCGCATCCTCGGCGTCCAGGCGGTCACGCTCCACGACCAGCCGGTGATAGGCCGCGGCAGCCTTGGCTTCGTCGTCGCGCAGTGCCGGCAAGCCCTGGCTCGCCTCGATTTCATGAACCGACGCGGCGGCCGTGCGCTCGGTTTCGAACGTCACCTTGGCTTCGGCCTCGGCCAGCTCCGCTTCGGCGCGGGCGATGGCCTCCTGGGCCGCGGTCCAGCGGCCGAGCAGGAGACGCGCTTCGGTCCTGCGAATGTCGCCGGACAGGTTGCGATAGCGGGTCGCTTGGCGCGCCTGGCGCCGCAGCGCCGACAGCTGGCCCTCCAGCTGCTGAATGACATCGGCGACGCGGGTGAGGTTGGTCTCCGCGGCCTGCAGACGAAGCTCGGCTTCGTGACGGCGCGAATGGAGCCCGCTGATGCCCGCCGCTTCTTCGAGGAGCTGGCGGCGATTGCGCGGCTTGGCGCTGATGAGCTCGCCGATGCGTCCCTGGCCCACAAGGGCCGGCGAATGGGCGCCCGTCGAGGCGTCCGCAAACAGGATTTGAACGTCGCGGGCGCGCACTTCGCGGCCGTTGACGCGGTAGACGGAGCCCGCTTCGCGCTCGATGCGGCGGCTCACTTCGAGGACGTCGGCGTCGTTGAACGCGGGCGGTGCGGTGCGGCCCGAATTGTCGAGCGTGACCGTGACCTCGGCCATGTTGCGCGCCGGACGATTGCCCGAGCCCGCGAAGATGACGTCGTCCATGCCGCTGCCGCGCATGCTCTTGGGCGAGTTCTCGCCCATGACCCAGCGCAGCGCCTCCACCAGATTGGACTTGCCGCAGCCGTTCGGGCCGACAATGCCGCTCTGGCCCGGCTCGATGCCGAGATCGGTCGGATCGACGAACGACTTGAAGCCGGTGATGCGCAGTCGCGTGATTTGCACGAATACTCTCTGGTTGGGGCCCTCTTCCTGGGCCCGAACGCGCTTAAACGCCTAAGCTCAACGATTCGCGCCTCCGGCGCAATGTCGACGGCCCCAAGTGCTTAAGAGGCACGAAACTCAGGGCTTGCCGGCCTTGGCGAGAAGGGGATCGACCGCCTTCTGGAACGACGCGAAGGTCATGTCGCCGGTCTGCACTTCGCCGTTGATGACGAAGGTGGGCGTCGAGTTCACACGGAAATTCTCTTCGCCATCGAGCTGGTCCTTGCGCAGGCGCTGAAGCGTCTCGGTGCTTTTCAGGCATTGTTCGAACTGCGCGCGGCTCATGCCTGCCTCGCGCATGACGTCGGCCAGCGCGTTCATGATGACGTCGTTTTCTTGGTCCGGCTTGAGCCATTGAGGCTGGCGCCGATAGATGAGGCTCACGGCATCGAAGTAATGGGCGCGGTCGATGCAACGCGCGACCATGAAGGCGGACACGTCGATCGCGTTGAGCGGGAAGGCGCGCGAGATGTAGCGGACCTTGCCGGTGTCGATATAGGTCTTCTTGATTTGCGGCAGGCTCGTTTCATCGAAATGGGCGCAGTGCGGGCAGGTCAGCGAGTGGTACTCGATGACCTGCACAGGTGCCTTGGGGTCGCCCATCGTGTAGTCGTCCGGCCACTCGGCAACCTTGCCGGCGCCGCCCGCGGTCTTGGCCGCGGCCGAGCTCTCAGGCCCCGTCGCGAAATGCAGTCCGGCGGCGAGTGCGATGACCACGGCGGCCGCGCCGGCAAGCACGCGCCAGTCGCGCAATTGTTTCGGCAAACGGCCCATCGGAGAGCCCGGCTGGCCTTGGACCTCCGGCCGAATCCGGTTATTTTGTGGCGTCTCTTCCATGGCTTCACCAAATCTTGGGCCCGGGACTATAGCGGGCCGAGGTGCAGGACTCAACCTTCTCGGGGTGAAAAGGACGACCATGTCAGCGCCGAAAACGGTCCGCTTCAGCCTTCCGTGCCGCGCTCCCAATGGCCGTTCCCAGGCGACGCAGGCTCTCGCGCAGCTCGACATTCGCGACCGGCGCGACGGCGCTCTCGATGGCCGCCGTGCGCGCCGGGTCGGGCGGCGGGAGCGGCGCGGGACGGGGAGGGGGCGCAGGCAGGACGCCTTGCTGAATCTTGAGCGCGGCAATGGCGGGGTAGCCCAGAAACGTGTTGAGCCGTTCCAGGATTTGGGGCGCGCCGTGTTGGATTTCGATGGCCGCGGGGCCGTCGACCACGATGGACAGCGTTCCGCCGCGCCGGGATGCGCCGGGAAACCGGACGCGCACCGGAGCCGACACGCGCGCGAGCTGAGGGCCGACGATGGAGGCCCAATGGGAGATGATGGAGTGCTCGGCGAAGCCGTATTTCGCGAAGGACTTTTCCGCGGCCTTGCCGACAAGCTCGGCCAATCGGCCGGGCGCCTGAAGTTTCGCGCGCTGGGCGGCGAAATCATCGTCGCCCTCCGCGTCCTCCTCATTCATCATGGTCCGGCGCCTTTCAAAGCCCTGCGCACTTTCGCGCGATCCGTCCCGGCCAGCAACCCCTCGACTTTTGGGGACAAGATGGTGATGCAGCAATGAGTGCACTTTCCGCCACAGATACCGTTGGCCTCTCCAACGCGCTGCTGCACTGGTACGACCGGCATCGGCGGCAGCTGCCATGGCGCGCGGCGCCGGGCGAATTCGCCGATCCCTATCGCGTGTGGCTGTCGGAGATCATGCTCCAGCAAACGACGGTCACGGCAGTCGAGCCCTATTTCAAGGCCTTCACCGAGCGTTGGCCGACGGTCGCGGCGCTTGCGCAGGCGCCGCTCGACGAGGTGCTGGCGGCCTGGGCGGGGCTCGGCTACTATACGCGCGCGCGCAATCTCGCCGCCTGTGCCCAGCGCGTGATGCACGAGCATGGTGGCGAGTTTCCTCACGACGAAGCTCAGCTGCGCAAGCTGCCCGGCGTCGGTCCCTACACGGCGGCGGCGGTGGCGGCCATCGCGTTCGGCAAGCCGTCATCACCTGTCGACGGCAACATCGAGCGGGTCATTTCGCGCATGTACGCGATCGAGGAGCCGCTGCCCGAGTCGAAGGATCAGATCAACGCATTCGCGAAGAAGCTCGTGCCGCGCGATCGTCCCGGCGATCACGCGCAAGCGCTGATGGATCTCGGCGCCACGATCTGCACGCCACGCAAGCCGCGCTGTCTCCTGTGTCCGTGGGAGCGCGCCTGCATCGCTCATGCCCGCAGCATCGAGGAGCAATTGCCGCGCCGCGCGGCCAAGCCGGAACGGCCGCTTCGGCGTGGCGTGGCCTATTTCGCCGAGCGCGAAGACGGCGCGGTGCTGTTGCGTCAGCGGCCTCACCGCGGGCTCCTGGCGGGCTTGTGGGAGCTGCCGACGAGCGATTGGCAGGACAGCTTCCCCGACGATCCCACCGCGCGCCGCGCTGCGCCCATTCCGCTGCGCTGGCGTGCGCTGGATGGCATCGTGCGTCACACTTTCACGCACTTCAATCTGGAGCTGATGGTGTGGCGCGGCGGTGCGGCGTGGAACGCCAAGCCCGTTCACGGCGTCGAAGGCCATTGGGTCTATCCGGAAGAAATCGACGCGCTCGCGTTTTCGAGCTTGATGAAGAAAGTGCTCGCCCACGCCCGCCAAGGCGAGCCGCCCCGCGCGGCATCTGCCCAGCAATCAGCATCGCCTCAAACCTCATCCTGAGGTGCCCGCCCTCTTGTCCGCTTTTTGGCGGACAAGCCGCCAAAAGCGCGCAGAGCGCCTCAGGATGAGGCCCGAGTGAATTCAAGAAAAGCGATGTTGCTTTAGCCCGGCCCGGAATTGGTCGTGAGCCCGCCATCCACGGGGATGACGGCGCCGGTCACATAGCTTCCGCCTGCGCCGCACAAAAACAGAATGATGCCCGCCATGTCCTTCAGCTCGCCCCAGCGCTTGAGCGGAACGTTGTCGGTGTATTTCGACTGATCGGCGCCAGCTTGCGCTGCTTGGTCCATTAGTCGGCTGTGAAACGGCCCCGGCGCCACGGCATTCACCGTGACGTGCTTGCTTGCGAGGTTGTGCGCCAGAAGCTTGGTGAGATGATGCAGCCCCGCTTTCGAGGCGACATAGGAATAGGTGTCGTTGTCGACCGGGATGACGCCCGCGACCGAGCCGATATTGATGATGCGTGCCGGGTTGTCCTTGGTCGCGGCCTTCTCCATGAGGGGCATCAGGCCCTGGCAAAGCGCAAAGGGGCCGGTCACGTTCACGCTGAACACATAATCCCACGACTTGTAGGGAACCGCGTCAAACTTGGCGCCCCAGGTGCGGCCGGAATTGTTCACGAGGATGGAGAGCGTGTCGGTCCGCCGCCGAACCTCTTCGACCAGAGCGTTGACGCCCGGCTCGGTGGACACATCGCCCGCGAACCCTTCCGCGCGGCCCGAGGCGCCGAGCGCGTTGAGGGCTTGCGCCGCCTCCTCGCAGAGCTGGCCTTTGCGGGACGCGATGAGGACGCGCGCGCCAGCGCGGACGAGCGCTTCCGCGATGAGCCGTCCGATTCCCGAGCTGCCGCCCGTGACGAGGGCAGTGCGGCCCGTGACGGAGAAAATGTCCTCGATGTAAGACACGCGTCGCCTCCTTCCGCACGCGCATGGAGCGCGCTCAGGCCTTGTTGTGGCCCTGGCCGGCGAAGCGCGCGTCTTGCAGCGCCTTGTGAAGCTCCACCGGGTCGTCAATGTTGGGCAACTGAATGTCGCCGATGCCGGTTCCGCGAATGTTCAGTGAGCCATAGCCCCAGATCCGCCCCCAGAAGGTTTGCTTGAGATTGATTTCCTCGATCTTGTCGAGGCTCACCTCCTGCGTTTGACGCGCAATCCAGCCCGTCTTCACGATGAAGCGGAAATTGGTGACCACGATCTCGGTCGATTTCATCTTGATGATGCGCTCGATGGCGATGAAAAGGCCGAGGATCGTTAGAGCCCACAGAAGGGCCGTGAACGTGTAGAGCCAGTGGAACTTCGCGCGATAGATCACCTGCTCGTTGGGAGACAGGGTTTTGACAATATAGGACACGAGCCGGTTCCTCCCCCCAGGTCATCGGCCCGACGATGATACTTGAGGCGGACGGCAGCGGAAAGGGGCCGCAGCCCCGCGTTCCGATGATCCGCCGCCCTTTCGAGGTACTTGCGCCTCTAAAGGCGCTTCCAGTCCTGGGCCTGCTCGAACGCATAGGCCGCACGATAGATTGTTGTTTCCTCGAAATGCCGCCCGACCAGCATCATTCCGACGGGCAATCCGTTACTTAGCCCGCAAGGCACGGACATCGCGGGATGATGGGTGAGATCGAACTGCGCCGTGTTGCCCGTGTTCTCGTAGGTGCGCCCGACATAGACCTCGAGCGGCGCATCGGGCGGAGGAAGCTCCGTCGCGGTCGTCGCCGTTGTCGGCATCAACAAAAGGTCGTAGTCGCGAAGAACGGTGTCATAGGCCGCTCTCACGCGTCGGATCACATTCAACGCCTTGCCGTAATAGCGGCTGCCATGTTCGCGATGGATGTGGGTGCCGAGGATGAGCATCGACTTCACATTGGGCGACAGTTCGTCGGCGCGGCCTCGCCATCCGCGGTGTCGATCCATGAGGGAGGTGACATAGAGATCCGGCCGGTTGGCGCCGTAGCCATCACCGCCCATCATGATCTGAATGACCCCGGCCATCGCCACGGGCCCGATGAGTGACCGCGCCGCGTCGTGCACAGGGATCGAAACATGATCGACGCGCGCGCCGAGGTCCCGAAAGCGCTCGGCGGCGGCATTCACTTTGGCGTCGACCGCGGGATCGGATCCGGGTGTGCCGAAGCCCTCCGCAACCACCGCGATTCTGAGCCCGGCGACGCCTTGCGCGAGCGTCGCGCAATAGGGCTCGACTTTCACCGAGCGCTGGCGAACGTCATAGCCGTCCTCGCCCGCCAGCACTTCGAGCAGAAGCGCGTTGTCCGAGACCGTCGTCGTCATGGGGCCGGCGTGATCCAAAACAACCTCGAGCGGCATGATCCCCGTGTACGGCACGAGCCCCCAGGTCGGTTTCATGCCGTAGAGTCCGCACAGCGACGAAGGGATGCGAATGGAGCCGCCCTGGTCGCCGCCGATCGCCATGTCGGCCTCTCCCAGCGCGACCACCACGCCACTTCCCGAGGAGGAGCCGCCCGCAGAGTAGCCTTTGCGATACGGATTGTGGATGGGGCCCGTCGCGTTGGTGTGGCTGCACGCCGAGGCGCAGAGAGATTCGCAATGAGCCTTGCCGACGATCTCCGCGCCCTCGTCGAGCATGCGGGTGACAATCGTCGCGTCGACCTCCGGAATATAGCCCTCGAGCGTTGCAACGCCGTTCATCATCGGCACGCCGGCCAGCATCACGTTGTCCTTGAGAGCGACGCGCTTGCCCCGAAGCTTGCCGTTCGCGGCTCCTTTGACGGAGGTTTTCCAGTACCAGGCGTTATGCGTGTTTTCTTCCGGTCCGGGCCGGTATCCCGGCGTGCGGGGATAGCGGACCTGCGGGAGATTGTCCGGCATCGCGTCGAGCGCGTTGTACGCGGCAATGGTCGGCCCGAAGAGGTTTCGATAGGTGGCGATATCCGACTCGGACAGCGCCAAGCCGAGACCTTGCGCGATGTCCGCAACTTGACGTTCCGTCGGTAAGCTGACTGCCATGGGATGTCCTCTCGCTTTGGGGGGATGGGCTTCTTCGGCCCGCGGCGCATCATATGTATATGCGCGGAAAATTGGACGCCGTAGACGTCTTGAGGGGCCGCATCATGTCCCGAAAGACTTTGCCTCTCACGAAGTGATGTCGTATCTACTGCGCCAATCGCCGCGGGCTTATGCCTGGCCTCTTATCTCAGGGAAATCAAGACCTTGGCCTCCTATCAATACGTCTATGTGATGAACGGCCTGTCGAAGACCTATCCGGGCGGTCGGCAGGTGCTCAAGGACATCAAATTGTCCTTCTACCCGGGTGCCAAGATCGGTGTCGTCGGCGTCAACGGCTCGGGCAAGTCGACGCTGATGAAAATCATGGGCGGTCTCGATACGGACTTCGTCGGCGAAGCCTGGGCCGCCGAGGGCGCGCGTGTCGGCTACCTCTCCCAGGAGCCGCAGCTCGACCCAACGCTCGACGTGGTCGGCAATGTCATGGTGGCCGTCGCCGACAAGAAGAAGATCCTCGACGATTTCAACGCCGTCTCGGTCAAGCTCGGCGAGGACTATTCCGACGAGCTCATGGAGGAGATGACGAAGCTCCAGGAGCAGATCGACGCGCAGAATTTGTGGGACCTCGACAGCCAGATCGAGATGGCGATGGACGCGCTGCGCTGTCCGCCGGGCGAGGCAAATGTCGAGTCGCTGTCGGGCGGCGAGCGGCGGCGCGTCGCGCTCTGCCGGCTTCTGCTCGAGGCGCCCGATCTCCTTCTGCTCGACGAGCCCACCAACCATCTCGACGCGGAATCCGTGGCGTGGCTCGAGCACTATCTCAAGGACTACACGGGTACGGTGGTGCTCGTGACCCATGATCGCTACTTCCTCGACAACGTCACGGGATGGATCCTGGAGCTGGATCGCGGCGCGGGCATTCCCTATGAGGGCAATTACTCCTCCTGGCTCGTGCAGAAGCAGAAGCGACTGGAGCAGGAGAGCCGCGAGGAGGTCTCGCGCCAGCGCACGCTCGCCCGCGAGCTCGAATGGATCAACGCCGGCGCCCGCGCGCGCCAGGCCAAGGGCAAGGCGCGCATCAACGCCTATGAGGATCTGCTCGCCAAGTCGGGCCAGGCCCAGACGACGACGGCGCAGATCGTCATTCCCGCGGGCCCCAAGCTCGGCGGTATCGTCATCGAGGCCGACCATCTGCGCAAAGGCTTCGGCGATCGGCTCCTGATCGAGGATCTGTCGTTCCGTCTACCACCCGGCGGCATCATCGGCGTCATCGGCCCGAACGGCGCGGGCAAGACCACATTGTTCCGTATGCTGACGGGTCAGGACACGGCCGACGACGGCAGCCTGCGGGTCGGCGACACGGCGGTTTTGGGCTACGTCGATCAGAGCCGGGACGCGCTCGACGCCAAGAAGAACGTGTGGGAGGAAATCTCCGGCGGCAACGACATCATCAAGCTCGGCAAGCGCGAGATGCCGTCACGCGCTTATGTCTCGGCGTTCAATTTCAAGGGCTCCGATCAGCAGAAGAAGGTGGGCCAGCTCTCGGGCGGCGAGCGCAATCGTGTTCATCTCGCCAAGATGTTGAAAGCGGGCGCCAATGTGCTGCTGCTCGACGAGCCCACCAACGACCTCGATGTCGACACGCTGCGGGCGCTCGAAGAGGCGCTGGAGGATTTCGCCGGTTGCGCGGTCATCATCAGCCATGATCGCTGGTTCCTCGACCGCATCGCGACCCACATCCTGGCGTTCGAGGGCGACAGCCAAGTCGTCTGGTTCGAAGGCAACTACGAAGCCTACGAAGAAGACAAGAAGCGCCGCCTGGGCGACGACGCCATCGTGCCTCATCGCGTCAAATACAAGAAGTTCGCGCGGGGGTAGTGAGACTCTGGAGAGGTGGTTTGGGCCCATGCTTCGAGACGGCCCTTCGGGCCTCCTCAGCATGAGGTTCATGCTTTTTTGTGGCTCTCTCGGACCTCATCCTGAGGAGGCTGCCCTTTTTTGCGGCTTGTCCGCAAAAATGCGAACAAGTGGGCAGCCGTCTCGAAGGATGGCCCGCGCGATCAGAACCTGTAGCCCATGCCGATGCTGGTGGAGAACTGCCAGGGCTCCTGGACGATCGGGCTTTGCGCTGCGTCGCCGATCAGAGTCTTGACGCCTGCGTTGGTCGTCAACAACAGATGATCGGTGAAGAACCAGGCAAAGCTCAACCCCGCGCCGGCCGCGCGGGGGCCAGGGCCGGCGTGGAAGACGGGGTAACCCGCGGTGACCGATTGCTGTGGAGTCACACCGAAATAAGCGTTGACCGCCTTCTCTCCATCCGCGGTGATCGTGCCGCCGAAGAACAGCGCGTATTTCTTCTCGCGACTGCCGAGGATGGGCATATAGAGGCTGACATCCCCCGACAGTCCCTTGTAGCCGCCGACGGCTTTGCGCAAATTCAGGGACAGGATCACCGGTACGTCGAACGGGCGTACCACGTAATCGCCGAAGATCTTGAATTGGGGGGCTGCGTCGATGCCGCCCATGCCGTGCAGGCCGATATGGTCGTCATTGCGGCCGAGATCATAGGCGACGGCGATGCCGGCGCGATAATTCTTGCCGCGAAAGACGTCGTAGCCGAGGCCCTCGCCCGTCGACAGAAAGAAGCCGTTGCTCGTGCGAACGTTGAGGATCGCGCCGGTCTTGAGCTCGTAGTGCTTGGAGCCTTCATACTCCGGTCGATAGACCTCGGCCGGCCCGACGATCACCGTCCAATCCGGCGCGTCCGCGCCGTACGGCGCCAGCACCTGTCCGGCGGAGAATTGCCAGAAGTTCATCGGCGACGGCGTCTGAGCCTTCGCGTCGCCCCACGAGCCACCGGCAACAGCAAGCCCGAGGATGGCAGCCCCGACGCGAATAGCTTTCATCAATGCTCCTCCAGGACGCGAATGCGCCCATGCGATTTTCTACGCGGGACACCCCAAAGGGAGATTAATAATGCCGGAGCGCCGTGGCACCTAACGGTTGGCGAGGTCAAGTCGATCCCTGACAGGTGTCATTTAGACGGGTCTTCCAGCCCTCGCAGCCGATCGAGAGCCCCCTGCAGGATATACGTGGCGGCGAGTTTGTCGACGATTTCGGCGCGACGGGCGCGGCTGGCGTCGGCCTCGATCAAGGTGCGGGTGACGGCGGCGGTCGACCAGCGCTCGTCCCAGAAAGCGACCGGCACGTCCGTGAGCCCCGCGAGATTGCGCGCGAAGGCGCGCGTCGCCTGGGCGCGCGGCCCTTCGCTACCGTTCATGTTGAGCGGCAACCCCAGAACGAGGCCGGCGGCTGCATGATCGCGGACGAGCGCGAGCAAAACCTCGGCGTCGGCCTTGAATTTGGTCCGGCGCAGCGTGGTGAGCGGGCTTGCGACGAGGCGGGACAGATCCGACATGGCGACACCGATCGTCTTCGTGCCGAGGTCCAATCCGAACAGGCGCGCTTCGGGCGGCAAAAGAGCGGCAAGCGCTGGAAGATCGGAAAGGACAGCCATAGGGACCTTGGCCAAACTTGAACTGGGGCTACTTGAGGAGCCCGACTTGAACTGGGCCACCCGGATTGATACTTCGAAGGGACACCCTGCCAAGGTCTCCGTCGCTGCCTGATTTGGCAAGCCCGCGGCGCGGCGGCAGGACACGAAAGGATGAATAATGGCGGTCGACAAGGAAACGGTGCGGAAGGTCGCGCATCTCGCACGCGTCGGGATCGAGGACGCGGAACTCGCGCCTCTCACGGGCGAGCTCAATGCCATTCTGGCCTGGGTCGAAGAGCTCGGCGCGGTCGACACGAGCCATGTCGAGCCGATGACGAGCGTCGAGGCCGATGCCGCGCCGCGGCGCAGCGATACCGTCAACGACGGCGGGCGCCCTGAAGACATTCTTAAGAATGCGCCGGAGCGGATCGACTCCTTCTTCGCCGTGCCGAAGGTGGTGGAATGAGCGCGCGCCAGACCGAGGCTGCGAGCCGCTTGATCAAGGGCGCCACCGGCGATTGGGAGATCGTGATCGGCCTTGAGGTGCATGCGCAGGTGCTGAGCGAGGCCAAGCTTTTTTCGGGAGCGTCGGCGGCCTTCGGCGGCGAGCCGAACAGCCATGTGAGCCTCGTCGATGCGGGCATGCCGGGCATGCTGCCGGTCATCAACCAGTTCTGCGTCGAGCAGGCCGTGCGCACGGGGTTGGGTCTCAAGGCTGCGATCAATTTGCATTCGGTGTTCGACCGCAAGAATTACTTCTATCCGGATCTGCCGTCCGGCTATCAAATCTCCCAGTACAAGCAGCCGGTGGTGGGCGAGGGTGCCATCGTGATCGATCTGCCGGACGGCACGAGTCGCACCGTCGGCATCGAGCGGCTGCATCTCGAGCAGGACGCGGGCAAGAACGTCCACGACCAGCACCCGGATCTCACCCTAGTCGATCTGAACCGGGCCGGCGTCGCACTGATGGAGATCGTGTCGAAACCCGATCTCCGCTCGGCGGAAGAGGCCGCCGCCTACCTGAAGAAGCTGCGGATCATTTTGCGCTATCTCGGGACCTGTGACGGCAACATGGATCAAGGGTCCATGCGCGCCGACGTCAACGTGTCGGTACGGCGCCCCGGCGAGCCGTTCGGCACCCGCTGCGAGATCAAGAACGTCAACTCGATGCGCTTCGTCGCCCAGGCGGTCGAGGTGGAGGCGCGCCGGCAGGTCGATCTCATCGAAGAGGGCGGCACGGTCCGCCAGGAGACGCGGCTGTTCGATCCAAGAGCGGGCGAAACGCGGTCCATGCGGAGCAAGGAAGAGGCGCATGACTATCGCTATTTTCCCGATCCCGATCTCCTGCCGCTCGAGCTCGAACAGGCCTGGGTCGATGCCATAAAGCGCTCGCTGCCGGAGCTGCCGGACGCCAAGAAACAGCGGTTTATCGACACTTACGGCCTTAGCGCCTATGACGCGGGCGTTCTTATCGGCGAGCGCGAAACAGCGGACTTTTTCGAGGCGGCGGCGAAGGGCCGCGATGCCAAGCTCGTTGCGAATTGGGTGATCGGCGACCTCGCCGGCGCGCTCAACAAGCGCGGGCTCGCAATCACGGACTCTCCTGTCGGTCCCGGCGCCGTGGGCGAGCTTGTCGACCTCATCAAGAACGACACGATCTCCGGCCGCATCGCCAAGGACGTGTTCGAGATCATGGTGGAAACCGGGCGGAATCCCGCGGAGATCGTCGAAGAGAAGGGGCTGCGTCAGGTTACCGACACCGGCGCGATCGAGGCCGCGGTCGAGCGCGTCCTGGCGGCCAATCCCGCCAAGGTCGAGGAGGTCAAACTGAAGCCGAAACTCATGGGTTGGTTCGTCGGCCAGGTCATGAAGGAGATGGGCGGCAAGGCCAATCCGGCGGCGTTGAACGAGATCCTCGCCAAGCGACTCGGCCTCTGAAACGGACAGCTTTCGTACCGGACGCGGCGCTGCAAACGGCGCCGCGTTTTTCGTTTCGGCGCTAAGTGATTCGCCCGATCTGCACATGAGCGACGTCGCTGCGCGTCTCCGCGCGGTCTGCGCGACATGCGCGTGCACCTCGTCCGCGCAGACGGACTTTCTTAATACCTTACGTGTATTGGGCTATAGATCGACATATCTGATTTTTTTTGAGTGCGTCGGATGTGTCGATGTGTAAGGGCGAGTTGCCGAGCGCACGCGAGATGTCCATAGTAGCTCTCGGACGATTCGTCCAAGTCAAGTCACGAGCAAACTCAAGGGAGCTCA
>Ga0081455_10003511_pt1 | contig 18010 bp, 18 predicted proteins | sample TabmetS3T2R1_FD_70207 | JGI IMG/M metagenome (GOLD analysis project Ga0081455, IMG submission 70207) | Tabebuia heterophylla rhizosphere microbial communities from the University of Puerto Rico - S3T2R1 | ecosystem: Host-associated > Plants > Roots > Rhizosphere ...
ACGGCCGCCGTGTCAACGAGGGCGAATATATCGGCGTTGTCTCGAATTATCTCGACCGCCCCGGCGGCACCAGCCGCCATCTGCATTTCGATGTCCAGGTGTTCACCCGCGACGGTTGGCTCTGGGTCAATCCCTATACCACGCTGGTCTCGGCCTATGAGCGGCTGATCCGCGGACGTGGCCGCGAGATCGGCACCGAACCCGTCACAGCCGCGGCGGTCGCGCACGCCATGCCGGCGGAAGCCGTCCGTCCCGATCTGCGTGAGGGTGGCGAGAACTAGCTCGCCGCCGCGCCGACCGTCTTTCGCGCCGGCGGGGTCCAGCGATAGGCGGCGCCGAACCGGTTCCAGGTGTTGATCGAGGCAATAGCCGAAGTCAGGTAGAGCAACTCGGTCTCGGAAAATTCCGCGCTCGCCTGCGCAAACACCTCGTCGCTGACGCCGTTGCTGAGCACCGTCAGCGCTTCCGTCCATGCCAACGCGGCGCGCTCGCGCGACGAAAATTGCGGCGCCTCGCGCCAGACCGCGACGAGGTTGATCTTGTCGACGGGCAGCCCAAGGCTCTCGGACTGCAGGATGTGATACTGCAGGCAAAAGACGCAGCCGTTAATCTGCGAGGCGCGGATCTTGATCAGCTCGAGAAGCTGTTTGTCGAGGCCGGCGTTGGCAGCGATTCCGCCCAGTGCGCGCACGGCGCTGAAGGCATCGGGGGTCAGCGACTGGAAATCCGTGTATTCGCTGCGGGCATGTGACATTGACATCACCTCGTGTTATCAGTGCTCTGATTGATTATAAGAGCTCTTATATGTCTCGCAAGGCCGGGAACTCGTCGGCGCGGAAATTGCTATCGGCGCGAAAGTCGCCTGCCCGAGAAACGAGCGCCATCCTCCCTCCGCCGCCCGGACAGGGCAAGCGCGGCGAGCAGGGCTACCTCGCCTATCTGCTGCGCCAGGCGCAGGCCGCCTCGCGGCTATCGATGGAGCGCGCGCTGGCGAGCCTCGGGGTGACCACGCCGCAATTCGTGGTGCTGACCATGCTGCGCGCCTATCCGGGCCTCTCCGGCGCCGAGTTGGCGCGCGTGGCGCTACTGACCCCGCAGACCGTCGGCGTCATCATCCGCAACCTCGAGCGCGACGGCGCCATTGCGAAGACGCCGCATCCCGTGCATGGCCGCGTGCTGCAGTGGGCGCTGACCCGCCGCGGCACCCGGCTGCTGGACAATTGCCGCCGCCATGCGCTTGCGCAGGAACGGCGGCTTACGGCCGGGTTGAATGCGAAATCACAAGCCATCGTGCGCCGCTGGCTGTCCAAAATCGCCACAGATTTGCAGGAAGTTTAAAGCGTGACGACGTTTCTTCGAACCGTCATCACGCTCACCCTCTTGATTGAGCATGATCTTTTCCGAAAACCGGTTCCCACTTTTCGGGATCATGCTCTGGTTCCCGCGGCGATATGGCCTTTGGTGCCGAAATGTCGCGCCGCTAGATTGGCCCGATGAAACAGCCTGATTCCCGCACTCTCCTCACCCGCCGCGCCCTGCTGCTGCAAGCCGCTCTTGGCGCAACCGCCGTGCTCGCAGGGCCCGCGTTCGCCGCGGCCCCGCCCGGCTTCGACCAATGGCGCGATTCTTTCCGCGCCCGCGCATTGGCAAAGGGCATTTCGGATACGACCTGGAGCCGCGTGATGGGCCGCATCGAGCCCGACATGAGCGTGTTCAAGCAATTCCAGAAGCAGCCGGAATTTACCGAGCAGATCTGGCAATACATCAACCGCCGCGTTTCCGACTGGCGCATCACCAATGGCCGCGAGGCGCTGAAAAAGAACGAGGCGGTGTTTGCGCGCATCGAGCAGGATTATGGCGTCGAGCGCGGCACGCTCTTGGCGCTGTGGGGCGTCGAGTCCGCCTATGGCGATCCGCTGGTGCAGCAGAACCACATGCGCCCCATCTTTCCCTCGCTCGCCGCGCTCGCCTGGAATGAGCCGCGGCGGAAGGCTTATTGGGAGACCGAGCTGATCAATGCGCTGCGCATCGTCGACCGCGGCTGGAGCACGCCGGAAGAAATGCGCGGCTCCTGGGCCGGCGCGATGGGCCATACGCAATGGATGCCGGAAGTCTGGCTCAATGTCGGCATCGACTACGACCGCGACGGCAAGGTCTCGCCGTTCGGCAAGCCCGACGACGCGCTCGGCTCGACCGCGAAATACCTGGTCAACCGCGGCAAGTATCACCGCGGCGAGCATTGGGGCTATGAGGTGCGCGGCGCGGGCGGCGCTGCCAGCGGCAGCCGCAGCTATGCGGCGTGGCAAAGCGCCGGCGTCACCCGCGCCGACGGCCAGCCGTTTCCGCAACCGAACGCTTCGGCACAGATGTGGGTGCCGGTCGCCGGCGGTCCCTCATTCCTGTTGGGTCCGAACTTCAATGCGGTGAAGAGCTACAACCCCTCGATGAACTATGCGCTCGCGATCTGCCATCTCGGCGACCGCATTTTGGGCGGTCCGACCTTCGTCCAGCCGTTCCCCGGCTCGGAGCGCGCGCTGACGCTCGCCGAGGTGCAGGAGATGCAGACGCGCCTGACCAAGGCCGGGTTCGATACCGGCGGCACTGACGGGCGCGTCGGCAACGACACCATGAAAGCGGTGCGCGACTTTCAGACCAAAATGGGCCTGTTGCCCGCCGACGGTTACGGCGGACTCAAGGTGCTCGCGCGCCTGCGCCAGGGCGGCTAAATCGCGCTGCCGAGGATTTCGTTATGCAATTCGAGGCGACCCGCATTGCGGCAGCTCTGCTTGGATCGTGGTCGATCGAGACAAGCGGAAATTGGCTTGCCGACAACCCCGCCCGAGGCCAGTGCAACGTTACGGCGCTGTTGATCAATGAGCTCTTCGGCGGCGAAATCCTGAAAACGCAGCTGCCGGATGGAGACCATTTCTACAACCGGATTGACGGCGAACGGATCGACCTCACGGCCAGCCAGTTTGATGCGCCCGTCAACTATGAGGACATCGCCTCGAGCCGCGATGAGGCGCTGGCCGGAACGACGATCGCGAAATACGATTCACTTCGAGCCGCATTCTCGCAGCACTTTTGAAAAGTTCGCTTCCGCGCCAGGCAGCTAGCTGCGAGCAAACGTCGGCATGGGATGCGCAGGCGCGTCCGGCAGTCGCAGCGCCCCACCCGCATTCATGCCGCCATCGATGACGAGCTCCATTCCGGTCACGTAGCTCGACGCATCTGAGGCCAGATACAGCACGCCCTGCGCGATTTCCATGGCATGGCCGGCACGGCCGAAAGGGGTCGCAAGCTTGGCGCGCTCCTCGGGGTCGATCGGCGCGTTCTGTCCGCTTGCCGCGCCTGCCGGAATCTTGCCCCAGATCGGCGTATCGATGATGCCGGGATGCACGGAATTGACGCGCACGCCGTCGCCGAACGAGGCGCATTCCATCGCGATCGCCTTGGCAAACAGCCGCACGCCGCCCTTGGTCGCGCAGTAACCGGCGAGCGTCTGCGCGCCTCGCAGGCCCGCAAGCGACGACATCAGGATGATCGAACCGCCGCGGCCGCCCTTGCGCATCGCCGGCAGGCAGTGCTTCACCGACAGAAAGACGCCGTCGAGATTGATCGCAGTCTGCCGCCGCCAATCTTCTAGCGTCATCTGCGTGATCGTGGGCACGCCGATGCCGATGCCGGCATTGGAGACGAGAATGTCGAGCCGGCCGTAGCGCGCGACCACCTCGGTCACCACCTCGATCCAGCGCTCCTCGCTGGTGACGTCCTGATGCAGGAACATGGCCTCGCCGCCGGCCTTCTTGATGCGGGCGACGAGTTCCGGGCCCCGGAGATCGTCGATATCAGTTACCGCGACGGAAGCGCCTTCGCGCGCCAACAGCTCGGAGACCGCTTCGCCAATGCCCGATGCGCCACCCGTGACTAGCGCGACCTTGCCTGCAACCTGCCCTGCCATCATCAACTCCCTGCGCTACGTTTCTTGGTTAGCTACCGGATCATCGCCGGTCCCTCGTCGGGCACGGCTACATCGGCCACACGCATTTGCACACGTTCGGCGCCCTGCCAACGATCCACCGCGAGTGAGCCCGCGACATGCAATGGCTGGCCGCGGTTCTGCAGCAGCGCATTTCCAAGCTTTTGTCCCACCGCGCGGAATGCCATGGCATTCACAATGGCGCCGTCGCCGGACTTGAAGCGCAGCCGCAAATGCACCTGTCCCACTTCGTCGGCGAAGATCAGCTGATGCGACGGCAGCGCAATCACCGGCTCCGGATTGCCGGCGCCAAAGGGACCGGCGCGGTTGAGCGTCTTGACGAAATCCGGCGTCACCGCCCGCGCGCTGACCGCGCCGTCGATGAAGAGCTCGTTCTCGTGGCGGGAAGCCGCGACGTCGGCGGCGAGTGCGCTCTCCATGTACGCGCGGAATTCGGCCAGCCGCTCCTTGCGCAGCGTCACGCCCGCGGCCATGGCGTGGCCGCCGCCCTTCATCAAAAGCCCATCCTTCACCGCCTGCCGCACCGCCTTGCCGAGATCGACGCCGGAGATCGAGCGGCCGGAGCCGGTGCCAATGCCTCCGGGCTCCAGCGCAATCGCAAAGGTGGGACGTGCGAATTTGTCCTTCAGCCGGGAAGCAACGAGCCCGACCACGCCGGGATGCCAGCCTTCGGACGCCGTGACGATCACCGCGCCCTTGTCCTCCACACCGAGCGAGGCCAGCGCCTCAGCCTCGGCCTGCGCTTCCGCCGCCTGCTCGATCAGCCGCCGCTCGCTGTTGAGACGGTCGAGCTCGGCCGCAATCCGCGCGGCCTCGGAAACGTCGCCCTCCAGCAGCAGCCGCACGCCGAGATCGGCGCGGCCGATGCGGCCACCGGCATTGATGCGCGGCCCCAGCATGAAGCCGAGATGCCAGGCCTCCGGCGGGCCATTGAGCCGAGAGACGTCCATCAGCGCGGTGTGGCCGACATGATCGCGCCGGCGCATCGCGATCAGGCCCTTGGCGACGAAGGCACGGTTCAGCCCGGTCAGCGGCGCGACGTCGGCGACGGTGCCCAGCGCCACGTGATGCAGCACGCCGAGCAGGTCCGGCTCCGGCATTTCCGCGCTCCAGAAGCCGCGCTGGCGCAGCTCGCGATTGACAGCGACCAGCGTGACCATCACGAGGCCGACCGCGGCGAGATAGCCGAGGCCGGAAAGATCGTCCGGCCGGTTCGGATTCACCAGCGCATCGACCTCGGGCAATTGCTCGCCGCATTGGTGATGGTCGATGACGACGACAGACAGACCCAGCTTCTTCGCTTCCGCCAGCGCCTCGATGCTGGTGGTGCCGCAGTCCACGCTCACCAAGAGCGTAGCGCCCTTGCCCGCCAGCATGCGCACCGCTTCGGTGTTGGGGCCGTAGCCCTCGAACAGCCGGTCCGGAATGTGAATCAGCGGATCAAGCCCACAATGCCGCAAATGCCAGGCGAGCAGCGCAGCCGAAGTGGCGCCATCGACGTCATAGTCACCGAAGATCGCGACTTTCTCGCCGCGCACCGCGGCCTCCGCAATGCGCTGGGCGGCGGCTTCCATCTGCGTCACCGTGAAGGGATCGGGCATCAATTTGCGGATGGTCGGATCGAGAAAATCCTCCACCGCGTCGATCTCGACGTCGCGGCCAGCCAGCACCCGCGCCAGCATCTCCGGCAGCTGGTAGCGCTGCACGATCGCGAGCGAGCGCGCCTGCCCGCGCGCATCGAGCCGGTCGCGCCAGAGTTTTCCGGCCGCGGATCTCGTGACGCCGAGGAAGGCTTGCGGCGCCTCGACGGGCAATGCGGATGCGGGAAGCGTCATGATGCTCTCTGAGCTAAGCACGAAGCTCGACGCTGCAATGATTCGCCCGATCGCAAGGCCTTAGCAACCCATCCGGTCCGCTATCCCACCGAAATCCTTGGCCACGATCTCCCAATTGTCCTTGGCCTCGAAATCGTATTTCTGGTGCGGGCCGTATTCGGTCGGCCTTGCGACAAAGGCGGTCTGCAATCCCAGTTTTCGCGCCGCCTTGAGATCGTTGTTGTGGGCTGCAACCATCATCACTTGCTCCGGCTTGAGGCAGAGCAGCTTTGCCGCGCCGAGATAGGTCTCGGGATCGGGCTTGTAGTGCTCGAACAGCTCCGCCGACATGATGAGGTCCCACGGCATGCCGGCAAACTTCGCCATGTTGGTCAGCAGCGCGACATTGCCGTTGGAGAGCGGCGAGATGATGTATTTATTCTTCAGCCGCGCAAGGCCAGCGTTGGTGTCGGGCCACGAATGCAGGCGGTGCCAGCCCGTGGTGAGGTGATGCAGATCGGCATCGCTCAGCCCCTGGATGCCGAGTTGCGCGACCAGCTTTTCCAGCGAGCGGCGATGTAGCACATCGAGGATGACGTAGCCGTTCTGCGGGTTCTTGCGCACCTCGTCCATCGATGCCGCATAGACCGCGCGCCAGCCATCGACCAGCGCGGTCCAGTCGGCCTTGATGCCGCGCTTCTGCGACCATTTGGTGAAGTCATCGATCAGGCTGGTGCGCCAGTCGACGCAGGTGCCGAACACGTCGAAGACCAGCGCCTTCACACCTGAGATGTCCGACATGTTCGCTCCCTCTTGTTGTTCTGCTTTTCTGCACGCGGGCTAAAGCTTCTTGCGGTACTGCACAAAGCCCGGCCGGTCGGCGACCTTGTTATAGAGCAGTTGCGCGGTTTCGTTGGTCTCGTGCGTCATCCAGTAGAGACGGCTCGCGCCGGCCGCGCGTGCCGCCGCTTCCACCGCAGCGATCAGCTTGCGTCCGGTGCCGCCGCCGCGCAATGACGGCTCGACGAAGAGGTCTTCGAGATAGCAGTAGCAGACCGGCGCCCAGGTCGAGCGGTGCAGCAGATAATGCGTGAGACCAATGAGCTTGCCGTCGCGCTCGGCGACCAGCGCATAGAGCGGCTCGATCGGATCGAAGAAGCGCCGCCACGTCGCGTCAGTCACTTCTGGCGCCAGCGAGGATTTGTAGAACGTTAGATAGCCCTGCCAGAGCGGATCCCAGGCCGCGCGATCATCTGGTCGCACCGGCCGGACGATGGTGTCGCCCACGATTCACCCCTCCGTCAGTCGAGGTAGAATTTTTGCAGCTCGCGGTGCTCGGCCTTGATGTAGCGCACGGTGCCGGTGACAGACCGCATGACCACGGTCTCGGTCTCGATCACATTGTCCTTGCGGAACTTCACGCCCGTGAGCAGGGAGCCCGTGGTGACGCCGGTGGCGGCGAACAGGCAGTCGCCCTTCACCATATCCTCGATCTCATAGACCATGCGGGGATCGGTGACGCCCATCTTGGCGGCACGCTCGCGCTTCTCGGCGGTGTCGAGCACGAGGCGGCACTGCATCTGGCCGCCGATGCAGCGCAGCGCCGCGGCCGCCAGCACGCCCTCCGGTGCGCCGCCGGTGCCCATGTAGATGTCGACGCCGGTCTCCTCGGGCGAAGCCGTGTGGATCACTCCCGCAACGTCGCCGTCGGTGATCAGCCGCACCGCGGCGCCGGTGCCGCGGATCGCCGAAATGATCTCGGCATGGCGCGGCCGATCGAGCACCAGTGCGGTGATGGCGGAGGCCGGCACACCCTTGGCCTTGGCGAGGCGCTGGATGTTCTCCGCCGGCGGCGCATCGAGATCGATCGTGTTCTTGGCATAGCCGGGGCCGATCGCGATCTTCTCCATGTAGACGTCGGGCGCATGCAGCAGCGTGCCGCCATCGGCCATCGCCATGGTGGCGATCGCACCCGGCATGTTCTTGGCGCACAGCGTGGTGCCTTCGAGCGGGTCGACGGCGATATCGACCTGCGGCCCGGCATTGAGCCCGACCTTCTCGCCGATGAACAGCATCGGCGCCTCGTCGCGCTCGCCCTCGCCGATCACGACGGTACCCTCGATCGGCAGCTTGTTGAGCTCGCGCCGCATCGCGTCCACGGCCGCCTGGTCGGCCGCCTTTTCCTGGCCATGGCCGCGCAGCCGCGCGGCCGACACGGCCGCCCGCTCCGTCACGCGCACGATCTCGAGCGTCAGGATGCGCTCGAGCAATAGCTGCGGCGGAACGGAAATATGCGTCGACATCTCTTTACTCCTCAAAGCCTCGGCGGACCCTGCAGTCCGCACCAACAATCCTCTCGCGCACGAAACGTTGCTCGGCGCTAGTTCTTTTCGATCCGTATCACCTGCGGCCGGCCGTTGATGATCTTGTCGTGCTGCACAGCGGCAAGCGCGCGGCGCACATGATCCTCATGCGTAGCATAGGTGATCAGGATGATCGGCATTGGCGCAGGCTTTGTCGCACCCGTGGGGTCGATGCCGTCGGGATGGCGCTGCACGATCGATTCCAGCGAAATCTTCTCCTTGGCGAGATGGGTCGCAATCTTCGCCGCGGTGCCGGCGACATCGCGCGCCATCAGGCGGATGTAGTAGCCGCCTTCGTGGCGCTCCATCGGCGCCTTTTTCGTGTCGCGCAGCTTGTCGACCGAGCGGCCGAACGGCGCTGAGGGGATGCCGCGCGCCACATCGGCGATATCGGCCACCACGGAGGCCGCGGTTGCGGCGCCGCCAGCACCCGGACCGACCAGCGTGATCGGCGGAATGCCCTCCCCGTCAATGGTCACGGCGTTGGTCACGCCCATCACCTGCGCGATCGACGAGGTTTTGGGCACCATGGTCGGATGCACGCGCTGCTCAATGCCCTTTGCCGTGCGCACGGCCACGCCAAGCAGCTTGACACGATAACCGAGTTCCTCCGCGGCACGCAGATCCTCCGGCTTGATGGAGGAAATGCCTTCGACATAGATCGCGCTCTGCGACACTTTGGTGCCGAAGGCGAGGCTCGCCAGGATCGCGAGCTTTTGCGCGGTGTCGTGACCGTCGACGTCGAAGGACGGATTGGCTTCGGCATAGCCGAGCCGCTGCGCGTCCTTCAAGCATTCGGCAAAGGTCAATCCCTCCTGCTCCATCCGGCTCAGGATGTAATTGCAGGTGCCGTTGAGGATGCCGTAGACGCGGTTGACGTTGGTTCCCGCAAGGCCTTCGCGCAGCGTCTTGATGACCGGGATGCCTCCCGCCACGGCCGCCTCGTAATTCAGCGCGCCGCCATGCTTTTCGGCGGCTTTCGCCAACCTCACGCCATGCTTGGCGATCAGCGCCTTGTTGGCGGTCACCACCGATTTGCCGGCCTTCAACGCCGCCTCGACCGCTGACAACGCAGGATCGCCGGAACCGCCCATCAGTTCCACGAAGCAATCGACGGTGGGATCGGTGGCGAGCGCCAAGGGATTCTTGGCCCAGTCGATGCCGCGCAGATTGACGCTGCGCTTCTTGACCTTGGAGCGCGCGGTCACCGCGACGACGCGAATGCCGCGGCCGCTGCGCGCCGACAAGAGCCGGCCCTGCTCTTCGATGAGGCGGACGACTTCGGCGCCAACGGTGCCGAGCCCCGCAATACCCACTTTCAGGGGTGCCATGGATTAAGAAAACCTGCAGGTCAGATTAGCGCCGGTTGGCGAGAGGAACCACGTTGTGCAACGTTTCAATGCCGCTTTCAAGGAAGCGGCGCACACCGCGCGCGGCCTGGCGGATTCGCTGCTCGTTTTCCACCATGGCAATGCGGACATAGCCCTCGCCATGCTCGCCGAAGGCGACGCCGGGCGAGACCACGACGCCAGACTTTTCCACCATCAGGGTCGCAAATTCCATGCTGCCCAGCCCCGCGAACGCCTTGGGCAGCGGCGCCCAGGCGAACATCGAGGCCTGCGGCGGCGGGATGTCCCAGCCGGCGCGGCCGAACGATTCCACCAGCGCATCGCGGCGCTTGCGATAGGTTTCGCGCATCTCGCGGATGCAATCCTCCGGCCCGTTCAGCGCAGCGGTCGCTGCGACCTGGACCGGCGTGAACGCGCCGTAGTCGAGATAGGATTTCACCCGGGCAAGGGCTGCGATGATGCGCTCATTGCCGACGGCAAAGCCCATGCGCCAGCCCGCCATCGAGAACGTCTTCGACATCGAGGTGAATTCGACGGTGACATCCATCGCGCCGGGAACCTGCAGCACCGAGGGCGGCGGGTTCTTGTCGTCGAAATAGACCTCGGCATAAGCGAGGTCGGAGAGGATGAAGATGTCGTGCTTCTTGGCGAACGCGACCAGATCCCGGTAGAAATCGAGATCGGCGACATAGGCGGTCGGATTCGAGGGGTAGCAGACGATCAACGCGATCGGCTTCGGGATCGAGTGAATGATCGCGCGTTCCACCGCCTCGAAGAATTGCGGCGTCGGTTCCGACGGCACCGAGCGGATCACGCCGCCCGCCATCAGGAAGCCGAAGGCATGGATGGGATAGCTTGGGTTCGGGCACAGCACGACGTCGCCGGGCGCGGTGATCGCCTGCGCGACGTTCGCGAAACCTTCCTTCGAGCCCAGCGTGGCGACGATCTGGGTATCGGGGTTGAGCTTCACGCCGAACCGGCGCGCGTAATACGCTGCTTGTGCCTTGCGCAAGCCGTTGATGCCGCGCGAGGCCGAATAGCGGTCGGTCCGGGGCTTGCCCAGCGTCTCCTTCAGCTTTTCCAGCACATGGGGCGGCGCCGGCAGGTCGGGATTGCCCATGCCCATGTCGATGATGTCGGCACCCGCATTGCGTGCAGCCGCCTTGGCCTGGTTAACCTTTTCGAACACATAAGGCGGCAGGCGACGAATGCGGTAAAACTCTTCCATGGGTCTCAAAGCTCCGGGGGCGCCGGCACCCCGCAGGGCCAACCGGCATAGCTAAAGGCATGGCGGAACCCGATTCCGCGCAAAAACGCGCCCAATCAAGCATTTAGGCTAGGTTCAACCGCCAAACCGTTGAATCCCAACGTTTTACCATGCAAGTCCCGCGATGCCAGCGCGAATCGCGAGAATTCCGGCCTATCGAGAGGGGGCGTTCTTGGGCGTTCCCGAGGAGGCCTGGCGGTCCCGGGCCGCGATCAGCTCGGACTGGATCCGCTTCTGCTCGTCGGGCTTTATGGCGGCCTCGGCGCGGTCTGGCGGCATGTCGTGCACCGGGAGGTAAGAACCTGCCTCCTTCGGCCGCGGCGGCGCATCCGAAGGCAGGCCAACCGCCGGCAAATCGGCTATCGAGGTCGAACAGCCGCCCGTCGCCAGCGTTGCCATAAGCAACGCCGCCGCCGTCAGCAGCTTTATCGTTCCATCCACCGGCATCCGCGGCATCCACCTAACGCGCTGTCAGTCCCGCTGGCCCAAGCCTTGCAGCGAATCCTAGCACAATCGTTCGAACGACTGTCGCCTCAAACGATTAAGGGCAGGACAACAGAGGATATCGGTGAGGCTTCATTGTGTCGGAATCGGGAAACTTTGACGCAGCGCAACAACTGGGATCACAGAATTAATCCAAACAGATGCCATCTCCGCTCCCTGCGATGACGAAGCGAAATGAAACGACTAAGTTGGCGACATGAGTGACGTCGATACCCAGGACAAGACCGAGACCAAGTTCGACAGTGAAGCGTTCGCCATGAACATCGCGCGCGCGATGGAGACGTCTGGCCAGGCGCTCGCCGCGTATCTGAAGCCGCGTCAGGCCGGCGAAGTGACGGACAAGCCGCCGAGCGAACTCGCCGAGGTGATAAAAACCTTCTCCTCGGTCGCTGAATACTGGATGGCCGACAAGGACCGCGCCGCCGATCTGCAGCACAAGATCGGCAAGGCCTATCTCGATCTCTGGGGCTCGGCCGTGCGCCGCATGGCCGGCGAGGAGGACGTCAAACCCGCGATCGAGCCGTCGCCGCGCGACAAGCGTTTCCAGGATCCGGAGTGGAAGTCGAACCAGTTCTTCGACTTCGTGATGCAGCTCTATCTCTTGACGACGCAATGGGCGCATGACCTCGTGCGCGACGCCGAAGGTCTCGACCCGCACACGCGCAAGAAGGCAGAGTTCTACGTCCAGCAGATCACCAATGCGCTGTCGCCGAGCAATTTCCTGCTGACCAATCCGGAAGTGCTGCGCGCGACGCTGGCCTCCAAGGGCGACAACCTCGTGCGCGGCATGAAGATGCTCGCCGAAGACATCGAGGCCGGCCGTGGCACGCTGCGCATCCGCCAGTCCGATCCCGCCAATCTCGAGGTCGGCGTCAACATGGCGACCACGCCGGGCAAGGTGATCTACCAGAACGACCTGATGCAGTTGATCCAGTACTCGCCGACCACGGAGAGCGTGCTGCGCACGCCGCTGCTGATCGTGCCGCCCTGGATCAACAAGTTCTACATTCTCGATCTCCGCCCGGAGAAATCCTACATCAAATGGTGCGTCGACCAGGGCATCACCGTGTTCGTGATCTCCTGGGTCAATCCTGACAAGGAGTTGAGCAAGAAGACGTGGGCCGACTACATGAAGGAAGGCCCCCTCGCCGCGATGGATATCATCGAAAAGGTGACCGGCGAGATGAAGGTGCATACCGCGGGCTATTGCGTCGGCGGGACCATGCTCGCCTCGACGCTGGCCTTTCTCGCCGAGAAGCGTCGCCAGCGCGTGACGTCGGCGACCTTCTTTGCCGCACAAGTGGATTTCACCCACGCCGGCGATCTCCTCGTTTTCGTCGACGAGGATCAGATCTCCGCGCTCGAGCGCGACATGGAGGAATCCGGCGTGCTCGAAGGAAGCCGGATGGCGATGGCCTTCAACATGCTGCGCTCGAACGATCTGATCTGGTCGTATGTCGTCAACAACTACCTCAAGGGCCAGCCGCCTTCGGCGTTCGATCTGCTGCACTGGAATTCGGATGCGACGCGCATGCCGGCGGCGAATCATTCCTACTACTTACGCAACTGCTATCTCGACAATCGGCTGTCGACCGGCAGCATGGTGCTCGACGACACCCTGCTCGACCTCTCCAAGGTGAAGGTGCCGGTCTACAATCTGGCGACGCGCGAGGATCACATCGCGCCCGCCGAATCCGTGCTCTACGGCTCGCAATTCTTCGGCGGCCCGGTGAAATACGTACTGTCCGGCTCCGGCCACATCGCCGGCGTCGTCAATCCGCCGGCCGGCGGCAAGTACCAGTACTGGACCAACGACAACATCAAGGCCGCTTCGGTTGCCGAATGGATGAAGGGCGCCGTAGAGCACAAGGGCTCATGGTGGCCGAACTGGCTGCAATGGCTGGAGTCGATCGATGCCGAACGGGTGCCGGCGCGCTCTGTCGGCGACGTGCTGCCGGCGATCGAGGACGCACCCGGCAGCTATGTCCGCGTTCGCGCGTAGCGCATCGCGGTTCACTTCGCTATAAACGGACGTCCCGCCGGGTCGGGACTCGAAATTGAAATGAGGGGGAAGCGATGACGCGCGAATTGTTCTGGCTGACTTGCACGGTGATCCTGACCGGAATCCTGTGGGTCCCCTACATCCTCAACCGCTGTCAGGTGCGCGGCCTCACCGGCGCCATGGCCAATCCCTCGCGCAACGACAAGCCGCATTCCGAATGGGCCAACCGGCTGATGTTCGCGCATGACAATGCGGTGGAAAACCTCGTCATCTTCGCGCCGCTGGTGCTGATCCTCGCCCAGCTCGATTATTCCACGAAGTGGACCGCGCTCGCCTGCGCCGTCTATTTCTGGGCACGCGTGGCGCATCTCATCGTCTACACATTCGGGCTGCCGGTGTTCCGGACGATTGCCTTCACCGTCGGCTTCCTCGCGCAGGCCGTGTTGGCGCTGGCGATCTTCAAGGTGGTTTGACAACGCGCGCCTCAGGGGGTTTTGCGAGCGAAGACGAACAGCATTTCGGCCATCGCATCGTCAAAGCCCCTGACCTGGCCGGTCTCGATCGACAGATCAATCCACTCGCCGGCCTGCGCGTAAGTGGCGCGCAGCCAATCCTCTGTCGGATAGTTGTAGTAGCGATTGAGCGTGTCGCGCCCGTCACCGTCGCCGGACTTGTAGCTGGCGTAGAACGCGCCGCCTGACTTCAGCGCGCGGCGGATCCGCGCGAGAACGTCTGCCAGTTGATCGCGCGGGACATGTAGCAGGCAGGCGTTGGCCCAAATGCCGTCATACGCTTCGACTCCGTCGACATTGTGAAACAAGAGCGTCTTGACCGGACGGCCGAGACGGCGCGAGGCGACTTCAGCCATCTCGGGTGAGCCGTCCGTCGGCGTGACGTCATATCCCCGCGCGATCATTTCCGCCGAATCGCCGCCGGCGCCGCATCCGAGTTCGAGGATGGCGGCGCCTTGCGGGAGCAGCGCGAGAAATTTGGCGAGCCGCGCGTGGCGCGAGGTGATCTCGCGCTGCGCATAGGCCTCGGCATTCTGCCGGTAGAACTGCAGCGTGGCGTCGTCCACGAGGCTACTTGTCCGGCAGCCCCAGCATCAGCCGCATGTTCTGCACGGCCGCGCCCGAGGCGCCCTTGCCGAGATTGTCGAGACGCGCGACCAGCACCGCCTGATGATGCTTGTCGCTGGCGAAGACGTACAACTCGAGCCGGTTGGTCTCGTTGAGCGCTTCGGGCTCCAGCCGTCCGCTCTTCGTCGCCTCGTTCTGCAACGGCATGACGGAGACGTAAGCGCTGCCGGTGTAGCGCTTGGCGAGCGCCGCGTGCAGATCGGCGCCAGTGGGCTTGCCCGGCAGCGTGTCGAGCTGCAGCGGCACCGAGACCAGCATGCCCTGCCGGTAATTGCCGACGGAGGGAATGAAGATCGGCCGCCGTGTCAGCTTCGAGTACAGCTGCAGCTCCGGCACATGCTTGTGCTCGAAGCCGAGACCGTAGAGCTCGAAGGACGGCGCCGCGCCGCTCTCAAAATTTGTGATCATCGACTTGCCGCCGCCCGAATAGCCGCTCACCGCGTTGACGGTGACCGGATAGTCCGCAGGGAGCAGTCCGGCATCAACCAGCGGTCGCAGCAACGCAATGCCGCCGGTTGGATAGCAGCCGGGGTTGGAGACCTTCTTGGCGGTCTTGATCTTGTCGGCCTGATCCGGAGTGAGCTCCGGAAAGCCATAGGCCCAGTCAGGCGCGACGCGGAATGCGGTGGAGGCGTCGAGCACCCGCGGACCTTTGGGGCCCATGTTGTCGATCAGCGCGACCGTCTCCTTCGCCGCTTCGTCGGGCAAACAGAGGATGACGAGATCAACCTCCTCCATCAGCGCCTTCTTGGCGCTGGGGTCCTTGCGCTTTTCCTCGGCGATGTTCTTCACCGCGATGTCGTTCTGCAGCTTTAGCCGCTCGGCGATGCCAAGGCCGGTAGTGCCGGAGCCGCCATCGACAAACACGGTGGGTTTCTTGACGGCACCTGCGGCCTTCTGATGGGTTTCGGAGAGGCTCATCACATGCTCCCTTCAAGCGAAGCTGCTTCGTTCATTGTTGCGGCAAAGGCTTGCGGCCGCATCTCGCGCATCAGCTGCGCGATGGTTTGCGAACCATGGTCGGGCATCGCCGCAAGGCCATTGGCGACCGCGGCATAGTCGGCCTCGGACTTGTGCTGATTCAGCTTGAAGCTGCCCTCGACGTCCTCGACCTGCATGGAAAGACCCACGATCGCCTTCCTCATCGCATCGAACCGGCCGGGCGCCATCTTGCCCGAGGTCCAAGGCTTCTTCGGCAGCAATCTGTTCTCGAACTTGGCACTGAGGGTGTCGACCTGAACTTTGAGTTCCTCATCGGTCAACGCCCGCACCGGCCCGGTCAGGTGAACGGCCTGGTAGAGCCAAGTCGGCACTTGGTCCGCGGAGACGTACCAGTCCGGCGTTACATAGGCATCCGCGCCGTTGACCGCGAGCACCCAGGGCGTCTCCCGATCGGCCGCCTTTACCAGCGGATTGTGACGGGCGACGTGAAAAAGCACCATCGGCGTGCCGTCCTCGGCGTAGCTCAGATAGAACGGCAGACTTGATGCGATCGGGCGTTTGCCGTCCCACGCACAGGCCGTGCCGAATCCGCGCGCTTCCGCAAACGCTAAGCTCGCGGCGCGATCGGGCTTGAACATGGGCGGCGTATACATCTCAAAAACTCCTGCTTGGACGAAGGAGCCGCCAGATCAAACCGCGATTTTTGCAAGGAGGAAAGCCGCGGGAAGGATCCGGCGGCAGGGGCGACGATCTCAGACGCGAACGATCGCCCATACCGCGAAAGCGCGGCGGCGGCGAGCGATGGCGATGGTCGGACCGTTGGTCATGGGCGCGGGTCATAAGGCCGGTTCCCCCGGCGGTCAAGGCCAAATGCGGAAAGGCCGCCCGTCGCCGCGGGCGGCCTCCCATCACAGTTAAGTCAACGTGGCCTCAGATCACCGGATTCCACGGCGCCGGGATCACGCGGTAGCCGCTGCCGTCCTTTTCGACATTGCCAAGGCCGGGGAATGGATAGTGGAAGCCCTGCACCATCAGCTTGTCGGCGACCAGCATGTCGTAGGTCTTGCGGCGGGCGGCTTCCGCCATCGCGGGATCCTGGTCGAAGAAGGCGTGCCAGCCCGGATTGGCCGCAAACAGATACGGAATGTTGGTGACGTCGGACTGGACGAAAACTTTGCCCGAGCCGGAGGAGATCACATAGGAGGTATGGCCCGGCGTATGGCCGGCGGTCTCGACGGCGAGAATGCCGGGAGCCACGTCCTTGCCCCACTCATAGGGCGTGACCTTCTTCTTCAGACCGGCGTCGAAAACGCGGCGGGCATTGGCAAACACGCCCTTCATGCGCTCGCTGGTCTGCTTGCCCATCTCGCCGTCATCCATGAAGTACTTCCATTCCACGGACGGCACCAGCACCTCGGCATTGGGGAACGCGAGCACATTGTCCGCGGTCAGCAGCCCATTGATGTGATCGCCGTGGAAATGCGAGATCACGACCAAGTCCACCGACTTGGCGTCGATGCCGGCAGCCGCGAGATTGGTCGCGAACTGGCCGACATTGCCCTTGCTGCTGGCGAAAGCGCCGGGGCCGTTGCCGGTGTCGATCACGACCAGCTTGCCGCCGCTGTTCACCACCAACGGGCCGAACTGGATGCTGACCTTGTCCTTCGGCATGTACGCCTTCTCAAGCGCCGCCGCGACATCGTCCTTCTTGGCGTTGAGCACGAAGGAGTCGCCGAGCGGGAAGGTGTTCACGCCGTCGGAGATCACGGTCACCTGGGCATCGCCCACTTTGTAGCGGTAGAAGCTCGGCGCCTGCTTGTCCGCCATGGGGGCAGCAGCATCGGCGGAAATAGCCGGCAGAAGGGGCGTGGCGGCGAGCCCAGCAGCGCCGGTCAAAACGTGACGTCGTGTCAGATCCATATGGTGTCCTTTCAGTGAGGCGATTGAGCGAGACTTTGGCTGCCCCGGCTGACGTCCAGCTCTCTCGTGCGGGTTGTGCGGAAAGCGATCTATCAGCGATATGAGGATATTGCGATGACGGTCCTGCGACGGCCGCGCCCTTCCCCTATCGCCGCGGCTAACCCCCGTGCGGCGACTTTATTCCGCCCCCGCCTCAGATCGATCGCCAGATCCACTGCATGACGACAGCGATCACATCGCCGAACAGCAAAAGCACCGCCGACCACAACAGCGCCGAGACGAAATTGGCGATCTGGAATGGCCAGTACGGCATTTCGAAAATGCCGGCCGCGAGCGGCACCGAGGCACGCAGCGGCCCGAAAAAGCGGCCGACGAAGATGCTGGGCACGCCCCAGTCGCGCACGAAGGCCTCGCCGCGCGGCAGGATCTCCGGATATTTCGACAGTGGCCACAGCTGGGCGACCTGCTCCTTGTACTTGTAGCCGAACCAGTAGGAGACCCAGTCGCCGAGCGCGGCCCCTAGCCCGCCGGCAAGCCAGATCGGCCAGAAGCTGATGCCGGAAGCACCGATCAGCGCCCCGATTGCGACCAGCGCGCCCCAGGCGGGAACCAACAGCGAGATGAAGGCCAGCGATTCTCCGAAGGCCAGCACCAGCACGATCGGTGCCGCCCAATGCTGATGCTCGCGCACGAAATTGGCGACCGAGTGC
>Ga0081455_10003512_pt1 | contig 18009 bp, 22 predicted proteins | sample TabmetS3T2R1_FD_70207 | JGI IMG/M metagenome (GOLD analysis project Ga0081455, IMG submission 70207) | Tabebuia heterophylla rhizosphere microbial communities from the University of Puerto Rico - S3T2R1 | ecosystem: Host-associated > Plants > Roots > Rhizosphere ...
CGGCAATGGCCATGTAGCCGAGAAGCGCGATCAGCCCGAGAATGAAGGAATAGGCGGCGAGGAAGGCTGCGTTCCGCCGGATCACGTTGCCGCTCGATGAGCTCAGGATGCCGGTCATCGCGTGGGGATAGAGAAAGAGCGCGAAGGCCGAACCGAGCGCGAGCGTGGCATAGGCGCTGTAGCTGCCGAAACTGTCGCCCGACGGCGGCGGGAGCAGCAGCTTCTCCTCCGGCACGCTCGAGAAGATCGCGCCGTAACCGCCGAGCTTGGCTGGAATGATGACGAGCGCCGCGAACACGGTGATGAAGATCAGCGTGTCCTTGACCACGGCGATCAGCGCCGGTGCGCGCAAGCCGCTCGTGTAGGTGAAGGCGGCGAGGATGATGAAAGAGATAATCAGCGGCAGATGTCCGACGAAACCGCCTGCGGGAAACCCCAGCGCGCCGATCACCACCTCCATGCCGACGATCTGGAGCGCGATGTAGGGCATGGTGGCGACGATGCCGGTCAGCGCGAAGGCGAGCGCGAGCAGGCGGCTGCCGAAGCGATCGCGCACAAAGTCGGCGGCGGTGACATGGCCGCGCGCGTGCGCGATCCGCCACAGGCGCGGGAAGACAATATAGAGAATTGGATAAATGAGGATGGTGTAGGGAACAGCGAAGAAGCCCATCGCGCCCTTGCCGAAGACGAGCGCCGGCACGGCGATGAAGGTATAGGCCGTGTAGAGATCGCCGCCGAGCAGGAACCAGGTGATGACGGTGCCGAAGCGCCGGCCGCCGAGACCCCATTCGTGCAGCACGTTGAGATCGGCCTTGCGCCAATGCGCGGCGACAAAACCGAGCCAGGTGACGAGCAGGAACAGCGCGACGAAGACGCTCGTGGCGGTGAGATCGAGGCTCAAAGAATGTCCCCCGGCACGCCGCTCGGTTTCGCTTCTTCTTGCGCCTCCTCGGTCGTGTGCGTGATCTTGCTCTCGATCCAATAGACGATGAGCACGAGGCCAGCGCCGGCCAGGATCCAGGCGAGCTGATACCAATAGAAGAAGGGAATGCCGCCGAGCTCGGGCGCGGTCCGGTTGTAGGACGACACCCAAAGCATGGCGGCGAAGGGAATGAGGAAGAGGAGCCGCGGCCAACGGCGCAAAAGGCGCGATTTCTTCTTGCCGTCCGGCATTGGCGTTCCCCCCTCGCGACGAGAGCGCCGCGGCGGATCACGCGGGGATGCCGCATTTTAAGTTGTTTAGCAAGGCGGGGCGCAATATTGCTTTTGCCTCCGCCCGGCCCCCATATGGCCAGTAGGAGCCCGTAGCTCAGCCGGTAGAGCACTTGACTTTTAATCAAGGGGTCGACGGTTCGAATCCGTCCGGGCTCACCACACAATCGAGGCGATCGTGAGCGATTTGGCTGCGGGGCGCTGAAATGATGAGGGCGGGCTCCGGCCTTTGCCTATGAGGACCGCACCATCTGCGAGATACGCGCGCCGATGCCGTCACCGGGCAAGGTGCTTACAATGGACGAGGGGTTCGACATGCCAAGGTTGCAAGGAAATTCGCTGGCTCAGAGTTCTGCATTGATGATGAGACCTGTTCTGATGAGCCTGGTAACCCTGCTCACGTTGAGCAGCCCCTCTTTGGCTGCACCGCAAGCGGTCGAAGACTTCTGTTTTGATCAGATCGAAAAGGTCCGGCCCCCCTTAGTTCGAGCCGCGGCGACAGGGAAGCCTTCATGGCTAACTGCATAGCGGACTTTACGGGGACACCTCCGACGAAGCGAAACCGATACAAAAAGCTTCGCTAGACGAACGGAGTTTTTCGTCCTCCTGGAACTGAACCCCTAATACGCGAGTTTGCGTTTCAGATTGGGCGAGCGACTTGACCCCTCGCCGAGTCTGCTCCTGCAAAGCCCCGTGGCGCCCCCGCGCGCGGGGCCTTCCCATTTCAGCAAAAAGAGAAGGCCCCGCGAGAGGATTGCTGGGCGGTTAGGCGGATGGTGCGCACCCAGCGTGACGGTGCCATCAACGATAGTGCCCGTCTCTGCGGGACGTTCACGTCTTACAATTCTTTCTTGCCATTTCCCTGTGAACGGATTCACGGGAGCGTTCGATGTGCGCAATCCTAGTATTAGCTTCGGCGCTTGGTTGTTGTTCCGTCGCCACAGCAAGGGCGTCCGTCAAAAGGTTCGCTTCGTCTACCAAGTCACGGCACGTCCATGTGTGATAGTCCGGGCCGCGGAAAAACGCGGCTTGCGAAACAGAATTGCTCGGGGGCGGCTTTGCGCACCCGACGCCAATGAGCGCGACTAAGGCGAAGACGATCCCTCTGCACATCGGGTCAACAATATCACGACGCTTCAGCAGGCGTCCGCTCGCTGGGTCGGAAAGAAAAGCCCCGCACAGCGGGAGTGCGGGGCCCTCTAAGCGAGGAAGAAGATAGATGCGTATGGCGGAGGCTCGCATTCCCCCCGTGTTTGAAGCGTCCCCTCCGCAGACCATTACGATATAGGTTTCAGAAGGATCGGGCTGTAACCTAAGGGACACACTGAAGCGAAAAGGGCTGCAATGTTGCTGTCATGCGGGATCACTAGGGTGCGCCCGCACTTCAAACCTTCCCTAGAAAACCTCGGTCGAGTTCAACCCCCTCGGCCGGGGTTTTCCTTTGACGTGGTGGGCAATCAAGGAACCGTGGCCATAGGCTGGGGGTTCTCTGCCCGTGCCGAGATAAACCTAAAGGAGTAATTTTCATGAAAACGTTCGTTTCTACGTTCGCGTTGGCCTTGGCACTCGCCTTCACTGGCCCTGCCTTCGCTCAAGACGCTGCGGCGGCAACCGACAAGGCCAGTTGCGACAAGGCTGGCGGCACGTGGGATGACGCCGCCAAGAAGTGTAGCCCGAAGCAGTAAGCTCCATCGGGTGCAGGACTGCGAGGGGCGCTCGCTTCGGCGAGCGCCCTTCTGTATTCTGAGCGCGGCCATTGCGGGGGGAACTCACTGGAAGGAGTTCCGCGATGACCTTGGGGGACGCACAGCAAATCGCTCACGGGCTGATTCAGGGCTATATCGGCCCCGATCACAAAGTCATGGATATGCCGAGTTTCTACAGCGCGCTCGTACAGGCGCTTTAAGCAGCCCATCAGCACGGCTGGAATGACGGCGCAGAAGCGATGGCGATGAAACGTTAAGCCTGCACGGTCACGTCTCAAGAATGAAATAGAGGGTGACCGAGATTAGGATTACCAGGATCGCAAAGATTACCGGCTGCCAGATCGGTTCGCCAATCTGCGCATTCTTCAAGCGGTCGATGTTCATGGCAGAGAAAGCCCTGCTCAGCGGAAAGGTTCCGTCGAGCATTCTTCGGCGATCCATTGCCTCATGCTTCGGGGCGCTAATGTGCGTGGGCGTGACGTCGGCTAACGCGGTAAGCGATGTCACACTCAGCGGCAGCGCCGCTTTGCTGACGCAATATGTCGATCGCGGCATCACCAACTCAGCCGAACGACCGGCTGCGCAGGTCGAGTTCGATCTGTACTACAAGGAAATCTGCTACGCGGGCATTTGGGGATCGAACGTTGACTTCGGCGCCGCTCCGACCGGCCAGGAGCTCGCCAACATCGAACTCGACTATTACGTCGGCGTCGCCCCGACCGTGGGCAAATGGAGCTTCGATATTGCCGCCTATTATATCGCCTACCCCGGCGCGTTCGACTCAGCTATGTCGAGATTTGGACCGGCGTCAGCCGCAGCCTCTTCGACGACAGACTGGAATTGACGCTCTACAATTATTGGTCGCCCGAATACTCCGGCGAGACCGGCCTAAACGACGTGCTCGAACTTAACTCCGCCTGGACGTTCGACAAGGTCTGGTATTTCACACCGAAACTCAGTGGCAAGTTCGGCCGGCAATGGGGCGATCTGAGCCAAGGCGGCTACGACTATACCTATTGGAGCGCCGCCTTGACGCTGGGCTTCAATGCGATGCTGCCGCTCGAGCTCGAGATTCGCTACTGGGATAGCTTCGATTTTAACGGCTTCAGGTGCGCGCCCTCAGGCGTGGACGCCTGCAACAATCTGGTCGTGGGATCACTGAAAGCAATATTCTGAAGTCTGGCTTTTGAGGAGACGAAATGAAGCGACAACCCGGCCTGCGGGCGACGATACTCTTGGTCACTGCGCTTGCGCTCCCGCTATTGTCCGCGTGCGGCGACGACAAGTCGCCCCAGCCGCCGGCCGCCACGGCGGTGTTGCTCGCGCGAGAAGCGGTCGTGCCCGTAAGCGTCGTGACCCAATATTTCCCGGATGTTTCCACCGAGGCGAGCACGGGGCCGAACGAAACGAGCGTCGGGAACCCGGTCGCGTCGCGATCGGTCGTCTTCCTAAGCGCCGATGGAAAGAAGAAAGTGACGCTCTCTGTCGATCAATACGCAACCGCGAGCGACGCCGCTTCCGCCTATCGAACCGCCGTGGAGGGAAGCAAGGCCGCGCCCGGGTTCAAGCCCGCGGCGTCGCCGGCCCTCGGGCAAGAGGCCTTCGCCGGCACCTCGCAAGTCGGCGCCGAGACGCATTTTGGGCTCGGCGCGCGCGACGGCAGGCTCATCATGTCGGCAACGCACGCGGGCGACATTCCCGTCACGTCCGACAATTCCAACAAACTCGTCAGCCTCGGTGGTGAGGAACTCACCACCGCCAAGGAGGTCCTTGGTCCCTAGGCGAGCAGTTAATCCTTGCTCCGGCTACCAGCGATCCCAACGCCGATTGACTCGGCGCGCGACGCGCCGGCCCTGGCCCCAATAGCCCCGGTAATACGGACGGTTATAGCCATAACCGTAGCTGTAGCCGTAGCTCGGATAGGCGTAGCCGTAAGCCGGATAACCGTAACCATAGGCGCGGGGGTAAGGCGGGTAGTAGTCGTAGCCTGCGTACCCGGCATCGTAGCCTGGATAACCGGGACCGATGTAGATGCTAATGCCTTGGGCGGATGCTCTGAGAGGCACGAACACCGCCACGCCAAGAGCAATGGCGCCCACAAAGATGGCGGATGACTTTCTCATCGCTTAGCTCCTTGAAAGGGAGAGTCGCGCACGCTTGTCTGAAGCCTGCGCCCTCACCTGGTCTCCATCCTAACGCAAACGCAAGGAGCACGCTTTGGGTTTCGGAGGTCATGGTTAGGCATCTGCCATCGCACGGGAGCGCGGTCGGGAACGCCACCTGCCATCCGGCAGAGAGTATGGAAAAGAGCGAGCAGCCCTGCGCTCCTGGACGGGAACGCAGGGTCCACTTGAGCAATCTTCATGCCTACGGACACTCGGTGGCCAAGCCGGTGCGGCCGTCGACGCATCGCGTTACAACGCAGACTCCGTCGGGATCGCAGTCGCTGCAGACCGTTATGTCGTCTTCGCCGTGCGTGCAGTGCTCGGTACGAGACATGCCGCTCGAGCTCTTGAAACCGAGAGATTTCTTGACATGCTTGGCGACCAGTCTGTTGGCAACGTGGCTGACGCCCGGGACGGTCGAATGATCGGCACGGGCGGCCTCGTGCATCGCCACGCCAGTGACGAACAGCATGACGGCAGCCGACAAGCTGGTTAGTGAGACAGGGGTTCTCATGGCTCTTGTTCCTCGTTCGTTAAGGATCGGCAGACGCGCCAATCTTCCCTTGGACGGGACGAGGACGAATTCGGTTCAAAGCTCGGGTCGAACAAAACGGCGCCGGCGAAAGCATCCGCTTCCGCCGGCGTCAATCACTTTGCGATGGGCGCGGGGTTTAGCCGCGCGCCGTGGCGCCGATATTACGGGCAGTACCAGAAGGGTCCGGCCGCGACGCAGCCATAGAGCTCCCAGCCGATCGGGCGATAGCGGTAGCGATGGGTCCAGTAGCGGTTCCCGTGATGCCACTTTCCGCCATGCTTGTAGCCGTGCTTGTAACCGTGCTTGTGGCCGTACTTGTTGCCGTGATGGTGGTGTTTACCCTTGCCCTTGTGGCCAACTTCCACGAGGAGTTCGTTCGAGGTCGCCTGCTCTGTCCGCGGCGTCGGGTAAGCCCCGGCAGCCGTGATGCCAAGCAGCGACAAGACGAGAACTGGCAAAATCAATCGCTTCATCTGGGACTCCCTTATGTCGCGTTCCGAGGACGGGGATTGTCGCCCAACCCTTTCTTTGCCGCAACCTATTGGTGTCGGTCACGTAAGCCCTTGCGCGGACGATGGTAAAGGCTTTGGGAAGACCGAAAGGCGAAGGAGCAGGGCCCGATTCGCACCTTCCCTCAAGGCCTATTGACGGCTTAGGCGCTGCGCGCGCGGGCGTTTGCGGCGACGCAGGGTGCTGCGGCGAGCGCCGAGAAGGACGGGGCCTCGATCGGCGAGCGCTTTGCCGCGGCTTGCGGCAGCAAGGCCTCGATGTGAGTCGGCTCGACCGTATAGCGAACCTGCATGTCGCGTCTTTGCGCATTGAGCCGGTCGCATTCGGCGCGCGCCTTCTCCTCGCTCTCGAAGCAAAGGAAAGCACCGTTACGGATGACCGGGCTCGAAGCCGGGCCGAAGATGCTGGCTGGATTTCGGTGCGTCCACACCCTGAAAAAGCGCATGCTGATTGGTTCCCCGTTCCCCTCTTTCGCCCAAACGCGCGATCGGGCGGAACGGTTCCAAGGCAGGGGCTTGGCGTCGTGTTTGGGCGGCGCGAGCCTCGCTCCGGCCGCCGTCTCACATCCGCCACCATGACTTGCAATTGATTCGTCAGGGCGAATCTCAAGAGGAAAAATCCAATGATTTCCAACGTTTCACCTCGGCGCATGCGTGCGTGGGCCACCGTGATGTTAGGGCTTGGTCTCGCCGCGCTTTCGCTGCCCGCTTCAGCAGCCGTCGGCGAGGAGGAAGCCGGACTTTCGCTTCAAGGCGCAGAGGCAGCTTCTCAAATGCAATCGGGCGATGCGGCACCGCCGACTAGGGCCGAGGCCCCGCTCGTCGTGGCCGATAACCAGGGGTGGAAAAATAGCCGGACCTGGAATCCCAACGCGTACAAGAACAACAACTGGAACAAAAACTGGAATAACAACTGGAACAACAACTGGAATAAGAACGCGAACAAGAACTGGAACAAGAAAAACTGGAACAAAAAGAACGTCTATGTGCGGACTTGGAAACACAGGCCCTATTACGGACAGTTCTTTGGCGGCGTCGTCCTCGGATCGATCCTGACGGCGGCAGCGATTGGCATCGCGCCTCCGGCCCCCGCGCCGGGCCTGTGTTGGTACTGGTCGGATCCGTACGGCTACCGGGGCTACTGGGATTATTGCGCCCCCTATCCCCCCTACTAGCGGAGCCTCATAGTTTTCGTTGAAGAAGGCGCTGGCCTCGAGCCGGCGCCCTCTTTGCCGAGGCGCCGAGCGGCCCGCTAGTTGGTTCGGCCGGCGTAGTAGCGCCGCAGCCGGCCGTAGACCGTGCGCTTGAGGAAGTAATAGGCGGGGCGTCCCATCAGCGCGATGGCAACGAGTTTTGACAGGAAGGGCGTTGCGCCGAACAGTCCCGAAAGAGCGGCCTTGACGCCGGGGGCGAGATCGGCGGCGAGGACGACGGGGATGAGCGGCCAGGCGCCATAACTCCCCACGATCAAGATCGTGCCGAGCGCAAAGCGCCAGCCGACCTGCTCGGCGGTGAACTCCGGCTCTTCCATCGTCTTTGCAACCACCTTCTCGCGGTCCTTCCTTGGCGACATGGCATAAGCCCTGACTGAAAAATTGGGTCTCTCGAAGGCAAAGGGAAAGAGCGAGAAAGCCGGTGCCCTCAACATGGTAGCCCCGGCGGGCCTCAATTCAAACGAAGATTCCGCCGTTCCGCACGCCGCTCATGGCCCATTTTTCGAGGCTACGACCCAGGCGGGATCGAACCAGCGATCCGCTTCGCCGTCATAGGGCAGCCGGGTGATATCCCAATGCTGGATGAAGGGCGCGTAAGTTTGCCACACCGGTGGACCGCCCCCGACATAGACGACGCGGTTGGGGAACCAAGCCAGCACTTCGGCCGGAGGATTGTTCGAACGAATCTCGCAGATGGTGCGGTCCTCATAGGCGAAGGCCGGGATCGAGGCGACCGTGATCGGGCCCGCGATGATGACATGCCCTCGCGTGACCTCGAAGAACCGCGCCACGTCGGCGACATATTCGCGGCCCTTGTTGCCTTCCCACGGAAGCCTGCCATTCAGCCCGAGTTGTCCACGCTGGCCTATGGCGCACATCGCGCGAACGTCAGCCAAGATCTCCTCCTTCCCAATCGATCCCGCGAAGGTAACCCGCGCGACCTTAACCGCCGATGGCCTTTTGGCAAAGATTGATGCAGAAACCCCTCCCATGACTCCCCGCGCGCGCCCCCTACCCCACACCGATGAAAACCATCGCGTGAGAGCGATCGGTTTCATGGCGCTCGCCACGCTCTGTTTCGCCGCCCTCGATGCCACCGGCAAATATCTCATCGTCAAGCACGGCGTGCCGGTCATCGAAGTGTCATGGCTCCGCTTCGTCGGCCATGTCGTGTTCAGCGCCGTCGCGCTATGGCCGTTGGCCTTCAGGCCCTCGCTCCGTTCGGCGAAACCGGTGATTCAGATTCTTCGGTCGGGGCTGATGGTGCTGACGACGGGTTTCAACTTTCTCGCACTCCGCTATCTCCAGCTCGACCAGACCATCACCATCTTCTTTCTCACGCCGCTCTTGGTCGCAGGACTCGCCGGGCCGCTGCTCGGCGAATGGGTCGGCTGGCATCGCATGCTCGCGATCATCGCCGGTTTCTTCGGCGTGCTGTTGGTGATGCATCCCGGCATCGGCTCGGTCCACTGGGCCATGTTGATCGCGTTCGTCGCGACGCTGGGCTACGCCGTCTACAACATCGCAACGCGCTATCTCGCGGCGTTCGACCCGGCGACCGTGACGCAGACCTACACGCCGCTCGCCGGCGTGATCCTTTTGGCGGCACCCGCGCTTGCGGCATGGCAATGGCCGACCGACGGCTTCCAAACGCTGCTGCTCGCCTCGCTCGGGTTCTGGGGCGGGCTCGGGCATTGGTTCCTGATCCTCGCCCATCGCGAGGCGCCGGCCCCCGTGCTCGCGCCCTTCATCTATCTCGGACTGATTTGGATGTCGGGGCTCGGCCTTCTCGTGTTCGGCGACGTACCGACGCTGTGGACGCTCTCGGGCGCGGCGGTCGTGATCGTGTCGGGACTTTATCTGCTCTCGCGCGAAAGGAAGGCGGTCGGCGCAGCCAAAGCCGGCCCCGCCTCCGACATCGCCACGCAATGACGCGGGTCTAGTCCTCGTCGCTTTCGCTTGCCGTCGCGTAACGCCGCCGGACCTCCGCGGCGAAACTTGCGAAACGGCCTTGCGCGATCGCTTCGCGGGTCCGCGCCATCAGCTCCTGATAGAACTGAACATTGGCGTAGCTGAGCAGCATGGCGCCGAGGGCCTCGCCCGACTTCACCAAGTGATGGAGATAGGCGCGCTCGTATTGCGCGGCGGGACAAGCGCTTTCGGGATCGAGCGGGGTCACGTCCTCGGCATGGCAGGCATTGCGGAGATTGAGCTTGCCGCCCCAAGTGAAGGCCTGGCAATGGCGGCCTGAGCGAGTCGGCATCACGCAATCGAACATGTCGATGCCGCGCGCGATCGAAAGCAGCAAATCTTCGGGCGTGCCCACGCCCATGAGGTAGCGGGGCCGGTCCTGCGGCAGGATCGCGGCCGTGACCTCGACCATGTCGAGCATCGCCGCCTGCCCCTCGCCCACGGCAAGGCCGCCGATGGCGTAGCCGTCGAAACCGGCCGACATGAGCGCGCGGGCGCTTCGCTCGCGAAGATCGGGATAGACGCTTCCCTGCACGATGCCGAACAAAGCTTGGCCCGGCTTGGCGCGACTGGCGAACGCGGCCTTGCTGCGCTCGGCCCAGCGCAGCGACAAGTCTAGCGAGCTCTGCGCCTCCTCGCGCGTCGCCGGAAAGGGCGTGCACTCGTCGAGCACCATCTGAATGTCGGCGCCGAGCAGGCATTGCACTTCGATGGCGCGCTCGGGGCTCAAGCTCACCTCCGCCCCGTCGATGTGCGACTGAAAGGTCACGCCCTCCTCGCCAATGCGGCGGAGCTTCGCGAGCGACATCACTTGATAGCCGCCGGAATCGGTCAGGATCGGCCTCTCCCAATGCATGAAACGGTGCAGCCCCCCGAGCTTGGCGATGCGCTCCGCACCCGGGCGGAGCATCAGGTGGTAGGTATTGGCGAGCAGAATGTCGGCGCCCGCGGCGGCGACGTCCTCGGGAAACATCGCCTTGACCGTGGCCCCGGTGCCGACCGGCATGAAGGCTGGCGTCCGCACGATCCCGCGCGGCGTCGCAATCGCGCCTGCCCGCGCCAGCCCGTCCCGCGCCTTGACCTCGAATGAGAAGGCTCCGGTCATTGCGCGCGCCCCGCTGGGCTCAACAGGCAGGCATCGCCGTAGGAATAGAAGCGATAGCGTTGCGCGACGGCGTGGGCGTAGGCGCGCTTCATGAGATCGAGCCCTGAGAAGGCGGCAACCAGCATGAACAGGGTTGAGCGCGGCAAATGGAAGTTGGTCAAGAGGCGATCGACAAAGCGGAAGCGATAGCCCGGAGTGATGAAGAGGTTGGTCTCGCCGCTGAAGGGCCGCAAGCGTCCGTCCTCGCCGGCGGCGCTTTCCAGGAGCCTAAGCGAGGTCGTGCCGACCGCGACGATCCGTCCGCGCCGGGCCTTCACTTCATTCAACGCGTCAGCGGTTTCGGCCGAGACCGCGCCATGCTCGGCATGCATGCGATGATCGTTCGTATCCTCCGACCTCACCGGCAGGAAGGTGCCGGGGCCGACGTGAAGCGTGACGAAATGCTCGGAGATACCCCCACTCGCGAGTGCGCGGAGCAAGGTTTCGGTGAAATGAAGCCCGGCGGTCGGCGCGGCGACTGCACCCTCCTCGCGCGCGAACACCGTCTGGTAGTCGCTGCGATCTTTGGCGTCGGCGTGACGGCGCGAGGCGATGTAAGGCGGGAGCGGCATGTTGCCGAGGCTGTGGATCGCCTCATCGAGTGCGGCCCCGGCGAGATCGAACACGAGAATCGCTTCGCCGTCGTCCCCGCGCGCGGCGACCGTCGCGACGAGGCTGCCGGCAAGACACGTCGTGTCGCTTGCTCCGAACGCGATGCGGTCGCCGGCTTTGAGCCGTTTCGCCGGCCGGGCCAGGACCTGCCAGCGATCGGGCCCCAGTCTCTCGATCAGCGTCACCGCGACCTTGGCGGCCACCTCATCGCGCCGCCGCACGCCGTCGAGCTCGGCGGGGATGACCTTGGTGTCGTTGAAGACGAGCGCATCGCCGGGCGCGAGCAGCGCTGGCAGGTCGCGCACCATCCGGTCGGCGATGTCCGGGGTGGCCTCCGGCTCGACGAGGAGAAGCCGGGCAGCGTCGCGCGGGACCGCGGGGCGTAGCGCGATCAGCTCCTCCGGCAGATGATAGTCGAAGAGATCGGTACGCAACGAAAGCCGCGCTAGAGCGAGCGCACCATCAGGGCGCCGACGAGCACGAGCAGCGCGCCGCTGACGCGGCCCACGGTCAGGCCGCGCTCGACGAGCTCGAACAGCCCGAACCGGTCGATCAGGAGAGCGGTGAAAAGCTGCCCGGCGATGCCGAGCGCCATCAGCGCGGCAATGCCGACGCGCGGCGCGAGCATGATGTTGACCGTCACGTAAATGGCGCCAAGCAGGCCGCCGCCGATCAGCATATAAAGCGGGAGCGATTTCAGCGTCTCGAGCTGCGCGCTTTGGCGGGCAAAGAGCAGCGCGAGAACGGTGAGCGCCACGGTGCCGACGCAGAACGACAGCGCGGCGGCCGTGACCGGATGGCCGAGACGCGAGGCCGCCTCGGCATTGATGGGGGCCTGGAGCGCGATCAGTCCACCGGCAAGAAGCGCGACCAAGGTGAGCGACAAGGCTTGGAGCGACATGGCTGGCTCTTTTCGCGTCATGACTTGGCGTCCGCAGCGATGCGGGCCGAGACGATCTTGTCCGGCGCGGCCGGCGGCTCGCCGCGATTGATCTTGTCCACATTCTCCATGCCCTCGATCACGCGGCCCCATACCGTGTATTTCTGGTCGAGAAAGGTCGCGTCGTCGAAGCAGATGAAGAATTGGCTGTCGGCGGAATCGGGCGATTGCGCCCGCGCCATCGATACCGCGCCGCGCGTATGCGGCTCGGCGCTGAACTCGGCGCGAAGCTTCTTGCCCGAGCCGCCCATGCCCGAGCCTGTCGGGTCTCCGGTCTGGGCCATGAAGCCGTCGATCACGCGGTGGAACGCGACGCCGTCGTAGAAGCCCTCGCGCGCGAGTTCCTTGATGCGGGCGACATGACCGGGGGCAAGGTCGGGCCGCATCGCAACCGTCACGCGGCCTTTGGTGGTTTCGAGTATGAGCGTGTCCTCGGGTTTTGCCATGGTGGCGATCCTCCGTGTGGTCTCGCGCTATTCCGCGATCGTCGCCGTCTTGATGAAATCGAGCTTGGGGAAGTCCTGTTCGAGATAGGCGTTGCCTTGGCTCTGAATGCGGCCCTGGTCGGGTCCGTTCCCGTTCGGGGCGCCTTCGCCATAGCCGTTGTAAAGCGAGTCCACTACCTCCATGCCGGACACGACCTTGCCGAAGGGCGAGAACCCCTGGCCGTCAAGCGGGGCGTTATCGGCGAAATTGATGAACACTTGCGTCGTGCGCGTGTTAGGCCCGGCGGTGGCGAAGGTGATCGTGCCGCGCTCATTGCTTTGCTTTACCGGATCGTCCTTGATGTCGGCGTCGCGCCACACAGCGGCGATTTTGGGATCGCCGTTGATGCCGAATTGCACCATGAAGCCCTCGATCACGCGGAAGAAGCGAGCGTTGTCGAAGAACCCGTTCTTGACCAGATTGTAGAAGCGATCGGCGCCCTGCGGCGCCCAGTCGCGATGAACCTCGATCACGAACGGGCCTTTGCTCGTGTCGAATTTCGCCTGATAGACCGCGGGGGCCTTGGCGTTGAGCGCGGCGGGATCGGAGAGGTTGCCGGCGCCCGCGGCGCTTGCCCACGCGACAAGACCGAGCGCAAGCGCGGCCAATGCAGAACTGACTTGAAGTCTCATGAAGCCTCCTTGGAAACGGGTTCGGAAACCGGATTAGCGGGCAAACTTCTTCTTGAGCGCGGTCGCGACGACCGGTGGCACGAAGGGCGAAACGTCGCCCCCCATTGCGGCGATCTGGCGGACGAGGCTCGCTGCGATATGGCGCGTAGCGGGCGAGGCGGCGAGGAACACGGTTTCGATCCCCGGCGCGAGCGCGTGGTTCATGCCCGCCATCTGCATCTCATGATCGAAATCGTCGGCGTTGCGCAGGCCCCTGATGACCACGGCGGCGCGTGCCGCCTTGGCCGCGTCGACGGTCAGATTGTCGTAGGTCGTGACTTCGAGCTCGAGACCGGCCTTGCGCGCCACGGGCTCAAGAACCTCGGCCGCCAGCTTCACGCGCTCCTTGGCGGTGAAAAGAGGATGTTTGTCGTGATGGGCGCCGATGGCGATGACGAGCCGATCGACGAAATGCGCCGCCCGGCGCACGACATCGACATGGCCATGGGTCACGGGATCGAAGCTGCCGGGATAAAGACCTACGCGCATAACACGGACCCATGCGCGACGGTCGCGACCCTTCCCGAGGTCGCAAGGCTCCCGGCCGCGCGAGGCACCTTCTAGCCGCGCAAGCCCGCGCTGGGCAAGGCGTTATTGGACCCGCGCCGGAGCCGAAGAAGCAGGCTAGGCCGGTTCTCCCGCTTCCCCCTCACCCCCGTTCTCGCCCCCGTTCTCGTCGCCGTTCTCTTCCGAGATGTGCTCGACCGAGACCACGCGCTCGCTCTCGGCGGTCGAGAACACGATCACGCCTTGGGTCGAGCGCCCCATGATGCCGATATCCTGCACCGGAACGCGGATGAGCTGGCCGCCGTCGGTGACGAGCATGATCTGGTCGGTCTCCTCGACGGGGAAGGATGCGATCAACTTGCCGTTCCGCTGGTTCACGACCATGGCGATGATGCCTTTGCCGCCGCGGCCCGAGATGCGGTACTCGTAGGCCGAGGTGCGCTTGCCGAAGCCGTTCTCCGACACCGTGAGCACGAATTGCTCGTGCGCGCTGAGCTCGGCGTAACGCTCCGGGCTCAGCACCACCGTCTCGGTGCCCTCGGCTTCGACATCCTCGATATCAGCACCGATATCGGCGCCGCCGCGGCGGATGCTGTTGGCCTGCCGGACATAGGCGGTGCGCTCGGCGGGCGATGCTTCGACATGGCCGAGGATCGCCATGGAGATGACCTGGTCGCCGCGCTCGAGCTTGATGCCGCGCACGCCCGGCGACTCGCGGCCCTTGAACACGCGCACATCGACGACGGGGAAGCGGATCGCCTGGCCGTCGGCGGAAGTGAGCAGCACGTCGTCGTTCTCGCCGCACACATCGACGCCGACGATGCGGTCGCCGGCATCGAGCCGCATGGCGATCTTGCCGTTCTGGCGCACTTCGATGAAGTCGGAGAGCTTGTTGCGGCGCACGCTGCCGTAATTGGTGGCGAACATGACGTCGAGCTTCTCCCACGACGCTTCATCCTCGGGCAGCGGCAGGATGGTGGTGATGGTCTCGTCCTTGTCGAGCGGCAAGAGATTGACGAGCGCCTTGCCGCGGGCCTGGGGTGCCGCGACCGGCAGGCGCCACACCGTCATCTTGTAGGCCATGCCGCGCGAGGAAAAGAACAGCACCGGCGTGTGGGTGTTGGCGATGAAGATGCGGGTGACGAAATCCTCCTCGCGCGTCGCCATGCCGGCGCGACCTTTGCCGCCGCGGCGCTGGGCGCGATAGGCGGAGAGCGGCACGCGCTTGATGTAGCCCTTGTGGCTGACGGTGACGACCATGTCCTCGCGCTGGATCAGGTCCTCGTCCTCCACCTCGCCTTCCATCTCGAGGATCTCGGTACGGCGCGGCGTGTTGAACGCGGTCTTGATGGCGCCGAGCTCATCCTTGATGATTGCGACGATGCGGGCGCGCGAGCGCAAGATGTCGAGATAGTCGGTGATCTGCTCGCCAAGCGACTTCAGCTCGTCGGCGACCTCGTCGCGGCCGAGCGCGGTCAGCCGCTGGAGGCGAAGGTCGAGAATGGCGCGGGCCTGCTCCTCGGAGAGGCGGTAAGTGCCCTTGGCCGAGACCTTGTGACGGGGATCGGCGATCAGCTCGACCAGCGCGACCACGTCGGACGCCGGCCAGTCGCGGGCCATCAACTGCTCGCGCGCCGTGGCGGGATCGGGCGCTTTGCGGATCACGGCGATGACCTCGTCGATATTGGCCACCGCGATAGCGAGGCCGACGAGGACATGGGCGCGGTCGCGGGCCTTGCGCAGCAGGAACTTGATGCGGCGGCCGATCACCTCCTCGCGGAACTCGGTGAAGGCGCGGATCATGTCCTTGAGGGTGAGCTGCTCGGGCTTGCCGCCGATCAGCGCCACCATGTTGGCGCCGAAGGTCGATTGCAGCGGCGAGAAGCGATAGAGCTGGTTCAGCACCACATCGGCCATGGCGTCGCGCTTCAGCTCGATGACGACCCGCATGCCCTGGCGGTCGGACTCGTCGCGAATGTCGGCGATGCCCTCGATCTTCTTCTCGCGCACCAGTTCGGCGATCTTCTCGACCATCGCCGCCTTGTTCACCTGATAGGGAATCTCGGTGATGACGAGCGCCTCGCGCTCCTTGCGGATGGTTTCGGTCGAAACCCGGCCGCGCATGAGAATTGAGCCGCGGCCCTTGTGATAGGCGGCGCGGATGCCGGAGCGGCCAAGGATGAGGCCGCCGGTCGGGAAGTCCGGCCCGGGCACGATCTCAACCAGCTCGTCGATGCCGATCGCGGGATTGTCGAGATAGGCGAAGCAGGCGTCGATCACCTCGCCGAGATTGTGGGGCGGGATGTTGGTCGCCATGCCGACGGCGATGCCGCCGGCGCCGTTCACCAGAAGGTTGGGAAACTTGGCCGGCAGGACCACCGGCTCCTTTTCGCGCCCGTCGTAGTTCGGCTGGAAATCGACGGTGTCGTTTTCGAGATCGTCGAGCAGCGCCATGGCGGGGCGCGCGAGCCTCACCTCGGTATAGCGCTCGGCCGCGGGAGGATCGCCGTCGACGGAGCCGAAATTGCCCTGCCCGTCCACGATCGGCAGGCGCATGGAGAAATCCTGCGCGAGCCTGACCAGGGCGTCGTAAATCGCCTGATTGCCGTGGGGGTGATACTTACCCATTGTGTCGCCGGTGACGCGCGCCGATTTGTTATAGGCGCGGTCGGGCGTGTAGTTGTTCTCGTGCATCGAATAGAGGATGCGGCGATGCACAGGCTTCAGCCCGTCGCGCACGTCGGGAAGCGCGCGCGACACGATCACGCTCATGGCGTAATCGAGATAGGAGCGCTTCATCTCGTCGATCAGCGAGATGGGTCTGATGTCGGAGGGCGCCGGGCCCTCGACGTCTGGCTTGTCGTCGTCAGCCAAGTGAGGAGAAAACCTGTTCTAAAGATGTGACGGCCGGCCACGAAGCAGGCGGCCGGACGGAAGAAACCGTCCTCGCGCGACGCCCGAACGATGACCGAAAGACAAACTTTCTATAGCTGATTTGGGCGCGCTTTCGCAACCCCGCTGATGCCCGCGCGGGCTCTTTATTCGTCATTTGGTTCAATGGCTTAGAGTGTCGTCAACAGGCGGCTTTAACCAGTGTCACACAAGCGCATTTATCAGTCTACGGAGAATAGCGCTCGCTGCAAAATTTCGGAACGAACCGGTTGCCGAGGCGTTGTAACTACACTTGGTCAGAGGCCGCCTGGCCTCGGCCCGATCGCCCCGCGATCACCCCCAACATGCATTGACAAACACGGAGCGAAACCATGAACCGATTCCTGACAACCACGGCCGTAGGCCTCTTCTTGGGTCTCGCGCCTGCCATGGCGCAGGACCCCCCGGCTGCCGACGACGGACAGACTCCGCCCGCCGTCAACGCGCCGTCGCAAATCCCGGAGGTGATGCCCGATCCGGGTCAGCCGGCCGATCCGGCAGCGCCGATCCCCGGCGACTCCTCGCAGGCAACACCTGCACCCGCGGAGCCGGGTAGCGATGCTGCTCCGCCGGCTCAGTCCTCGCAGGCAATGCCCGCGCCCGCGGAGCCGGGTAGCGATGCTGCTCCGCCGGCTCAGTCCTCGCAGGCGCCAGAACCGATGGAGCCGGCCGCACCGATGGAGCCGGCCGCGCCCAAATCGGCTGAAGCGTCCGGCAGCCCGCAGTTCCTCGCGAAGCAAGCCAGCGACGATTGGCTCGCGAGCAATCTTATCGGGCACACGGTCTATAACACGCAGGACGAGATCGTCGGCGACATCAACGACCTTGTCACCGACAAGGATGGCAAGATCGTCGCCGCGCTGGTTGGCAGCGGCGGCTTTCTCGGCATCGGCCAAAAGGACGTGGCCTTGCGCTTCGAGGATCTGAAGCTCGCGCGCGATGAGAATGACAGCGTCAAGATCATCGCCGATGTGAACAAGGAGGTTCTCGCCGCGGCGCCAGACTATGAGACGCTGGCAGAACAGGAGGTCACCGTCGGCGCGGCCAAGGATGACCGCGAGGATCTCGGCGGACAGACTGCAAACTAAGCTTGCTCCCCAGTAAGCTGTAGGACGTTGGGAGCATTGAGCCCGGTCGATCGTCAGGATCGGCCGGGCTCTCGTTTTATCTGAACGCGAAGGCACGACTACCGGCCTCATGCTGAGGAGCGCTCCTATGGAGCGCGTCTCGAAGCATGGTGATTTGAACGCATCCTTCGAGACGCCGCCTTCGGCGGCTCCTCAGGATGCGGGTTTGCGATTTGGGAGGTCGAGCGCGGGCGCGGCGCGGCCGTCAGAACGGGATCTCGTCGTCGAGTTCCTTGTCGAAGGAACTCCCCTTGTTGCCCGCGCCGGGAAACGGGCCTG
>Ga0081455_10003513_pt1 | contig 18009 bp, 14 predicted proteins | sample TabmetS3T2R1_FD_70207 | JGI IMG/M metagenome (GOLD analysis project Ga0081455, IMG submission 70207) | Tabebuia heterophylla rhizosphere microbial communities from the University of Puerto Rico - S3T2R1 | ecosystem: Host-associated > Plants > Roots > Rhizosphere ...
CGCGTGGCCCACGGCGACCCCTGGGACGAGCGGCAGTACGAGATGTACCCGCCCGCGCTGAAGTCCCCGTACGCGGAGCGCCGATCCGCCTTCGGCAAGGAGCGCTACAGCGCGCTCGGCATTGCGCGCGAGGACTGGGAGGCGCGCCAGCGGGCGGCCATCGCCAACTGGAACTGTTTCGGCGCGCCCGCCGCCCTGTTCTGCTACATCGACCGCGACCTGGGCCGGCCCCAATGGGCCGACGTCGGCATGTATCTGCAGACCGTCATGCTGCTGCTCCGCGCCGAAGGGCTGCACAGTTGCCCGCAGATGGCGTGGTCGCAGGTTCGCGAGACGGTCGCGGAGGTCCTGTCACCCCCGGACGGGCTCATCCTCTTCTGCGGCATGTCGATCGGGTACGAGGACCCCACGGTGAGTTACGCCCGTACGGGCCGGGCGCCGCTCGACGAGACGGTCGCGTTCGTCGAGGGTTCAGTACTGCAATCGCATGTGCGGTGACGGGTGTGGATGGATAGCCGGCATTGGTGGCTCGGGCTTGGCCTGTCTGCGCCAACAGATTAAAACCCTGGAACACAAGCCGTCATGCAGCGTCTGAAGCACTCGTCCGCTTATAAGCAGCTTCGCTCAATTTCTAGTAGTTTGTAGCGCGTAAAATCTGGCGGAGACGCCGCGTCTCGCCTCTCCGTTGCAGGGCTCATCGCATGCAAAGACGTGAGCCTTTTCGAGGCCTGTTCGTGCCCATGGACCCCATCTGCGACCTTCTACAAACTCTGATAAATTGAGCGACTCAATTTATGGACCGCTGGTCTGCCGCAGCACCACCTGCGACGGGTCGTTCAGTTCGGTAACGATCAGAAACCTTTGCGATGATCCGGGAGCAGATGAGTCGCCTGCTACCAGCGTCTTCAAAGGACCGATCGCCTGCACGATTCCTCCGCCGTCGGGATTTGTCTTCACGACAGCCAGAGGTACGAGTCTTCCGAAAGGCGCATGGTCGGATTCCGCCAGATACACTTGATATTGCGTCTTGGGTGCGAGTCTTACCGCCGCAATTTGCACAAGATCTAATAGGCCTAGAGAATTGACGGCGACTGAGGCTTGTGCGTCAGGCAAGGCACTTCCCGCCGCTTGCAGGTGCAGGCGCGCCGTGTTCCCGGCCTCCCCAAGTGGCATCAGGTTGGCAGTACCATCTCCAGCGGGCACTGCATTCGGCACGTACACAAGAGCTTGCGTAGTTTGCCCAATCGGAATGTTGGCGAGGACCGTATTGTGCAAGGTGTCGATCACGCCCGCCATCTCACCGTTCTCCAAGGCGACGTAGACTCTGGAGCCATCCCCCGACGGCCAAATACCATGCGGAAGATTCCCAACCGGGATCGTAGCGACCAGCTCCGGCGTTGCACCTCTGCGAAATGCCCTCACCTGGTTCATTCCACCGACGGTGACATAGGCGAACTTGCCATTGCGGTTATTTGCGAAGTTCACGTGATTCGTGATCGGCCCTGTATCCAGTAATGCCTTCTGCTCAAACGGCGGCCGGGCGCTGAATACCTGCACCTTCCCCACGTCTTTGAGGGTGATCCATACTTCATCATTGTCTGGAGTCACAGCGATGTTGGGGCAAAATGGACTTGCTTGGGATAAGCGCTGAATGATTTGATGCGATGCCGCGTCAATGACCGCGAGTTCCGGCGTGAAGCTGGAACAGACAAAAGCATACCGGCCGTCCGGACCGAACATGGTCATGCCTGGACCGTTGGCCATTGTGATGCGGCGCGTTTCCTGCATCTGTACGGGGTCGATGACCGAGACATAGTCTTCGCCCCGCACCGTCACCCATAATTCGCTGCCATTTGGGGTGAAAAACGCCTCGTGCGGCGACCGGCCCACGTAAATCGTTCCCTTCACATTATTCGTCGCCGTGTCGATCAGCGTCACCGCATTCGAGCCGACTGATACGACGGCGAGTGTCTGTGAGTCGGGCGCGTAGCCGAGGCCATGCACCAGGAGTTGCCCTTTGTAGAGGGGGCTCAGAGCACCGGGCACCGGATCGCCGAGCCGGATCACGCCGAGCAGTGTGTTGCTGGAAGGATCGATGACAGACACAGTGTTGGAGGTCTGGTCCGCCGCGTACACGCGGTCGCGGCTGGAGACGGGAATATCCGGTCGTCCCCACGGGGCTTGCTGTGCATAGGCATGGACAGGAAGAACAAGGAGTATCAAGGCGAGGGCTTTTTTCATGCGATTCCTCATCATTAGCGGGGGTCTGACACGTGTCCCGGATTGGCCGAAAGCGCAGCGCGCTGCGTCAGCCACAGTTGCATCAGTGCAATCTCCGACTGCTGATCGGTGATGATCTCTTGCGCTAGCCGGCGCATCTGCGGATCCTTGCCATACATCAATTGTGTTTTGGCCATGTCGATTGCCGCCTGATGATGCGGTAGCATCAGTCTGACAAAATCAACATCCCCGTCACCGGAAGCCTCTACCGACGCCATGGCTTGATGCATCTTCTCCATACTTGAGCTCAATTCGGACCAATTGGGATCGATAACCAACTTGTCGCCCAGGTGCGTGTGGGAGTCGTGCGGCAGTGCTTGCATTTCCAGCGCACAGAACAAGATGACCAGAGTTGCCAATCGCCACGTGATTCCCATGCTTCCTCCTCGCCGGACGAGATTCGTATCCCTGAAAAATCCAGCTGTTCTCCGTGCGTCGCTGGCTCAGAAAATCCAAACTATCCTAGGGGTTCGTGACGTTGGACGCACCCGTCATGATGGCCACCTTCCCGGTCAACAGGCTCATCTGCATGCACCTTTATCGCAAGGCACCTTGAGGCTGAGCCCCCACACCGCGCCGAGGCCTAGCAAGGCATTTGACATGCCCAGCGCTCACGAGGTGCACCACCGCTGCAGTGACGAGGTCTTCTTCTCCTGGCTCAATGCTCTCGTGCAGGGCCGTGATCAGATCATATAAGGTCGTGACAATGCGCGTCCGACCTGGTGCGTGCCCCGCGAAAGCCGTCCTGTCTTGGTCAACTGCTGCTGGCATGATCTTGCCTCCTATGCTTGCTCATGTATGGTGGCAACAACATGCATGAGCATTGGTATCACTGCACCTCTGCCCATAGAGGAGAGCCATCTGCGTCAAGGATGTTGCGTGCAGCGCCTTCCCTCTAGCCCACTACCGCTGGACTGACCTTCTGCATGTTCCGTGCCAACGCTGCACCCGGCCTGGGGGCCCTCCCACTATGGTGGGTAGCATCACGGCCTGCGCGGCAGGCGATGCGCTCTGAGAGGGCTCCTGTAAGGACCCCACCGGCAGATGGTGACGACATGTGGTAACAGGTGGCGGTATGCTGGCACGGCGGATGTGGTGGCACTCCAGGAGCGATGCAGATGATGTCGGCAGGCGCCATGGGGACGGAGTTGGTCATTGTCAACGGCGGTGATGGCCTCCGGAAGGGGCTGCGTGTCTGACCTGGAGGGCCCCCTTGACATATTGTATGGCGTATGTATATTTAGCTAATTAACTATATAACTATGGAAAATAGCATGTGGCAGTGCCGTCACGGTCCGCCTGTATGGCGTGCCGTGCGGGGCACCCACGCCGCAACTCTATAGGAGAAGTACATGAAGACTGCTATGCATCCCACGTATGGTGAGACCTCGATCGTATGCGCGTGTGGCGCGACCTATCCCACACGCTCGACGGTCCCGCATCTCCGCGTCGCCGTCTGCGCCGCCTGTCATCCGTGGTGGACTGGCCGGCAGAAGCTGGTCGATACCGCAGGGCGGGTGGAACAATTCCACCGGAGGTATGCGCGGAACAACGCCAACGACTAAGGACGACACGGCCCGAGTGGTGCGCGCATCCGTTGAGGGGCAGGCGCACGGCGGAACCGCGCACACAACAGAAGGCGTATCCATCGCCTTGGAGCACTGCCGAGAGGTCCGTCTCTCCACCCTCTCAGAGCGGGCCTCAGGCAGGATGGTTCGAGAAAGGAGCACACGATGTCACACACCCCTCACGATTTCCTCGCTGAAGCCCGCCGGGCGATTCCGGAGGTCAGTGTCGAAGAGGTGGCAGCACGCCGCACGCGTGGTGACGAGCTGATCTTACTCGACGTGCGGGAGAAAGATGAAGTGCGTGCGGGCTATATTGAGGGTGCCGTCACCATTCCGCGGGGCTTTCTGGAATTCCAGGCGGCTGGCCAATTGCCCCAGACTGACGTAGACGTGGTGGTCTACTGTGCCAGCGGGGCGCGCTCCCTACTGGCCGCCCAGGTGCTACACACCATGGGCTACGCACGTGTCGCGTCGATGGCTGGAGGCCTGACGCGTTGGAAGGAAGCTGGATACCCGGTGGTGCGCGACCGGCAACTCAGTGCGGAGCAGCTGGAGCGCTACAGCCGTCATTTCCTGCTGCGCCAACTGGGCGAAAAAGGCCAGGGCAAATTGCTCGACGCCAAGGTGTTACTGGTCGGGGCCGGGGGACTCGGGTCCCCGGTGGCGTTGTACCTGGCCGCGGCGGGGATCGGCACGTTGGGCATCGTGGATGCGGACGTGGTGGATCGCTCGAACCTGCAGCGCCAGATACTGCATAGCACCGACCGCATTGGTGTGTCCAAGGCTGAGTCGGCCAAGCAGACGATCAATAGCCTCAATCCCGATGTCCAGGTGCGCATCTACAATGAGCGCCTGACCGTGGACAACGTCATGGACATCTTTCGGGACTATGACATCATCGTCGATGGCTCCGACAATTTCCCCACACGCTACCTGGTGAACGATGCCGCGGTGCTGGTCGAGAAGCCGGTCGTGCACGGCAGCATTTTCCAGTTTGAGGGCCAGGTGAGCGTCTTCAAGCCGCACGCAGGGCCGTGCTACCGCTGCCTCTTCCCCACTCCGCCCCCGCCGGGCATGGTGCCGTCGTGCAGTGAGGTCGGGGTCTTGGGCGTGTTGCCCGGAGTGATTGGGGTCATCCAGGCGACGGAAACCATCAAGCTCATTGTCGGCCAGGGGGAGCCGCTGATAGGACGCCTGGTGATGTATGATGCACTGGCTATGCGGTTCCGCGAGATCCGCATCCGGCACGATCCCGACTGCCCACTCTGCGGCGCGCATCCGACCATCACCGAGCTCCTCGACTACGAGGAGTTCTGCGGCCTCGACGCGGCTGAGCCGGCGACCATCGGCGACTGAAGCTTCGACCCATACACGGCCTCGTAGCGCCGGCCTGTAGGCTCGGCCTGCACCCCTGCAGCCAGACAGGAATGACCATTATGGACCACCAAGTGGAAGAACCTCTTGCCCAACGTGTATCCCATCGTGCACGTCATGGAAGCATGGTGCCATGTTGGCGAACGATGCCGAGCTTCTCCATCCTGGAGGCCAGGGTGGTCCGCTTCATGCCCAGGCGCACGGCGGCGCCGTGCGGGCCTGCCAGGACCCAGTTGGTGGCGCTCAGTGCGTCCAAAATGTGCGTGCGCATCGCGTCGTCCAGCGTCTCCGACCCCAGTGAGACCGGTGCGGCACTGCGCGCATCTGGGCTCCTCGCCGGCACCTGTGGCCACAGGACGCCATTGGCGGACAGGATCATCGCGCGCTCGATGACATTTTGCAACTCGCGCACATTACCCGGCCAGTCATAATGCACCAGCTCGGCCATCGCCTCGGCGGGAATGTGTTCGATCCGCTTGTGCATCTGGTGCGCATACTGCTGGGCAAAGTGCCGCACCAACAACGGAATATCGTCGCGGCGCTGGCGCAGCGGCGGCACCGTGAGCGGAAAAATATGTAAGCGATAGTAGAGATCCTCGCGAAACGTGCGCTGCTGGACCATCGCGAGCAGATCGCGGTGGGTCGCCGCCACCAGGCGGACGTTGGTGCGCAGCGTGCGCGACGAGCCCAGGCGCTCGAAGGTGTGGTCTTGCAGCACTCGCAGGAGCTTGGGTTGCAGCTCAAGGGGGAGGTCGCCGATTTCGTCGAGGAAGAGGGTCCCCTCGTTGGCCAGTTCAAAGCGCCCGATACGCTGCGTGAGCGCCCCCGTGAACGCCCCTTTCTCGTGGCCGAAGAGTTCACTTTCCAGCAGGCCGGGCGGGATAGCGGCGCAATTAAGTGTGACCAAGGGGTGCGTGCGCCGCCCGCTGCGATGATGAATCGCACGCGCGATCAGTTCCTTGCCTGTCCCGGTCTCGCCGTCGATGAGCACGGTCGCATCGGTCGGGGCCACGATGTCCACCTGTTGCAGGACGCGGCGCAGCGCCGCACTGTGCCCCACGATCTCCGCGAAACGGCTGTCGCTGCGGAGGTCGTCTTCCGCGGACGGCGTCTCTGCGGACGGCGTGGGCTGACATGGGGCCATCTGGCGGCTGCGGTGAATCGCCTGCTCGACGGCGTTGAGCAGGTCATTATCGCGGAACGGTTTCGTCAGGAATTCGCTGGCCCCGGCTTTCATGGCGCGCACCGTCATCGGGATGTCGCCGTGACCGGTAATGAAAATAATGGGAATCGGCGCATTGACCTTGGCCAGTTCCTGCTGCAGATCAAGACCACTTAATCCTGGGAGCTGGACATCGAGCACCAGGCAGCTAGGGGCGTCTGGACGCTGGCTGGTCAAAAACTCTTGCGCCGAGGCAAATGTTTGGACGTTTAGCCCCGTGGAGCGGATAAGATTTCTCAGACTCTCGCGCATTGACTGGTCGTCGTCAACGACAAAGACGCATGGGTTGTCCTCAGGCATGGCTACACCTCCTGATAGAGTTGGCCCCCTCCTTATCAGCACCAACACATCACGCTTTTAGTGTCACGAATGATTGAGAGTCGCATCTATGGCACTGAGGAGATCCTCCTCGCGGCAGGGTTTGTACAAAAAGGCCGCCGCGCCGGCTGCAAGGGCACGCTCTCGCGCATCGTCATCGGCGTACGCCGTGACGAAGATGATCGGGATGCGCCAGTTCGCCGCCACCAGCTGACGCTGGAGCTCGAGTCCGTTCATGCCAGCCATCCGCACATCGAGAATCAGGCACGCCGTCTCGTGCACTCGATTCGCTTGCAAGAACGCTTCCGCCGACGAGAAACCTTGCACGCGAAATCCAACGGATCGGAGCAGATTGTCGAGCGAATTCCTCAGAGCGTCGTCATCGTCGACAATCGCAATGAGCGGAACGCTGGGCATGCACTGTCTCTCCTGTGTTGCGTGGATCTGCTGGGAAATCATCTCATGCTCCGGAGCGCAATACACCGACTCCTGTTCCCTTTTCTCGTGTGAACCTGATCGTCTGCTAGAGCAGACTTTACCGTTCGCTAGAGAGAACTACAATTAGACTTTGGTAAAGGCCATTAGACTTTGGTAAAGGCGGCTTACAACTGTGGGGTAGAGATGCCGAGCCGATCCGCCATCCGGACCAGAGCGGCCAGGGAACCGGCTCCCATCTTGGCCATGACGTGCTGGCGGTGCACTTTCACGGAGGCCTCGCTCGTGCCCAGCTCGCCCGCGATCTGCTTGTTGAGAAGCCCGGTGACTACGAGCGCTAGCACGTCCCGCTCGCGCGGTGTCAAGGAGTGATACCGACGGCGCAGTTCTTCGCTCTGCGCCCGCTGCTCGTGCGCTGCGCGGTCGCGTGCGAGCGCCTGCTGAATGGCGTCGAGCAATGCCTGGTCACGGAAGGGCTTGGACAAAAACTCGACGGCCCCGGCTTTCATCGCCTGCACGGTCATCGGGATATCGCCGTGGCCGGTGATGAAGATAATGGGCATGGCCATGTCGCCCTCCGCCAGCCGCTGCTGCAGCTCCAGCCCGCTGAGACCCGGCAGACGCACATCGAGCACCAGGCAGCTGGGCACATCCGGGCGCGTGCTGTGCAGGAACTCCTGCGCCGACGCGAAGGCCTCGACCCGTAGTCCCACCGACCGCAAAAGGTTCTGGAGGGACTCGCGCATCGGCGCATCATCATCGACGACGAATACCAGGGCCTCAGCGTCCATCATGCCACCCCCTCACTCCCAATCGGCACTGTGAACTGCACGACGGCACCGTGGGGTACATTGGCGGTCGCCCACAGCCGGCCGCCATGCGCCTCGATAATGCGGCGGCTGATCGCCAGCCCCAGGCCCAGCCCGTGCGGCTTGGTCGTATAGAAGGCATCGAACAGCCGGTCGAAACTCTGCGAATCGAACCCCGGGCCCGAATCGTGCACCGCAATCAAGACCTCCGTCGCGGCCACTTTCTCCGAGCTGACCCGCAGCGTACGCGGCCCCGCGCCTACACTACTCATGGCTTCGATGGCGTTCAGCACCAGATTGAGCAGCACTTGTTGCAACTCGATGCGGTCGCCCAGAATCCGTGGCACCGCAGGGGCGAGGTGCATCTCGACCACGACCCCGTGGCGTTGCACTTCGCTGCGCGCCAGAGCGAGGACGTCGCGGATCGTGGCGTTGAGGTCGAGCCAGTCCTTGTGCGGCGGGGCTTTCTTGGCGAGGGCGCGAATCCGGCCGATGATTTCGCCAGCGCGATGGCCGTCCGCAATGACCAGCGCCGCCGACCGCCGCGCTTCCTCCAGGTTCTGCGCCGCGAGCCAGCGCACACAGGCACTGGCGTTATTGACCACGGCACCGAGCGGCTGATTGATTTCATGGGCAATGGAGGCAGCAAGCTCGCCCATGGTCGCCATCCGTGTGACGTGGGCCAGCGCCGCCTGCGCCTCGCGCAACGCCTCCTCGGCGCGCTTGCGCTCAGTGATGTCGAGCACAAAGGCGACGCTCTCGTCTCGCCTGCCCTCGAGGGTCGCTGCGCCGACCAGCACCGGCACACGGCTACCGTCTTTCCGGAAATACTCCCTCTCAACGGGTTCGGATCTCCCGGTTGCCTGCATCTCGGCCAACCGCCGTTGGTCGCCGGCGTGCCACTCGGCGGGCGTCATCTCTGTCCACCGCATCCGTCCCGCAATGAGATCGTCGCGGCCGTATCCCACCATGTCGAGAAAGGCGTCGTTGGCCTCGATGATCCGGCCTTCGACATCCCAGATGACGATCCCGATGATGTTGGCGTCGACCAGGCGCTGGATCTTCGCTTCGCGTTCTTGGAGATCGCTGTAGAGGCGGGTGTTCTCCAGCGAGATCGCCGCCTGCGCCGCCAGCAGCTCCAGCACCGCAATCCGCTCCGAGGTGAAGGCGTGCGAGGTCAGGGTGTTTTCGAGGTACAGCAGCCCGGCCAACCGCCCCTGCCTCAGCAGGGGAAGACAGAGGATCGACCTGGTTTGCCCGCAGCGCAGATACTCGTCCTCGGAAAACAAGCTGGGCTGGGAGGCGTCGTCCAGGATCACGCCTTCGTGGGTGCGGATGACATAGCGGAGGAGGGCTGCGGGACAGGTGGACCCCGCGATGGTCGTCTGAGACAGCGCGACCGCGACCTGGTCGCCGCTGGCCTGGGCCTCGGCCTCGATCCGATAGGCATCCTCATGCGGCAGAATCAACAGGCCACGATCCGCCCCTGCATTGTGGAGCGCGATCGTCATCAGCGTCTCGATCAGCTTGGGCAACACGATTTCGCTGGAGACGGCTTGCGAGGCTTTGACCACCGACGCGACGTCGAGCTGCTGGACTGGAGAGCCCATGGTCGCCGTGGGAAGATGGCCGTCAGGCATGGCCAGGCGCGGATAGAGCTGCTCGAGGTGCCTGACCTTGCCGTCGGCGCCCCACAGAGCATAGCAGGCGTGGGCGTCGCGGAGGTGGGCATAGGCGTTCTTCTCAAGGCTACGGTCCAGATAGAAGCGCCCGGCCAGCTCGTTGGCGAGCGCCTCGTTCTGGACGAAGCCGTTCTCCCGCGCCGAGCGGATGGCCTGCTCGTAGAGACGCATGGCCTCCAGATCCTGGCCGTCGCTACGCGCCACTTCGGCCGCCAGCAGCGCGTAGCGATTCTCGAAGTTCGTCGGACAATGGTCCACCCAGTGCCGATGCTGGCGCAGCTCCTCGCCGAGGGTCTGCCTGAAAGCGTGCTGCAGGGCGGCAGTCGCCCGTGGATAGAGTGCTGCCAGCGTCAAGGCATGGTAGAAATGGTGGGTGGCGACCAGCAGAAAACTGCGGGGAGCAAAAAGCCCGAAACTGATGGTGCTGCGCAGCACCTCCGCGGCCAGCCCGGCGGAGGTGAGGGCCTCGTCATAGTGGCCAAAGAGGAAGCAGACGATCTGTCTCAGCGTGTGAAAGCGCAAGCCGGCAATGCCCGTAGGCTTGTCCGCAGTGCTGAAGCCCGGCCCCTCGAAGGTCGTCGACGCGTCGGGCGAGCCTTTCAGACACGCAATGAAGTGCTGCTGGAGCTGCATCGTGTAGCAATTCCTGGGACTCTGGGTAACGACATCCGCGTACTTCCGGCACGTCTCCAAGACATCGTCCAGCCGGTCTCCCTTCTCGAGGGACAGCTCCACCGCGTCGATACCCGCATAGCCGGCGTACAAGACATCGCCCGCCTGCACCAACGCAGCAAATCCCTGATGCAGATAGGGCAGGCTGGTCGCGATGGGATTGCGCCACGGGTTGATGAAGAAGCCATGACGGAAGCGCACAATTGCCTGCAGGCGCGGGTTCTCACACTTCGCGGCCAGACGGAGCGCCAGGTCCGCAAACTCGAAGGCCGACTGAAAATCCCCGACATCCACCCGTACCCGCGCATACCCCTCGTACAGACTACTTGACTCGGCGGTATGGCCATGGCCCAGGCAGACGTTCACCCCTCTGGCGGTGAGCAAGGGAAAATACAAGTGTTGCCCCGTCCACCCCGCCGAGGATATGGACTCGGCGAGCAGGCTAATGACCATCTGGACGGTGGGGTCGGTCGCGCTCGGCGCGTCGACCAGCTCGGCGACGCGCCGACCACGCAGGTTGCTGGCGACCTCACGGTGCTCTGCCTCGCTCGCCGCCTGGAGATCCGCCACGGACTCCGGCAAGGGCATTCCGAACAGCCGAAGGGCCTCGCGCAGGGCCGGCAGGGGGTCATCCATGCGCCCGGAAAGCCCACTCAGCCTGATACGCAGCCGATAGACCTGGGCGCGGTCGAGGTCGGAGCGGGCGTGCTCGAGCATCAGACGGGACAGATCCTGGGCGACGTCGAAATGGCCGGTGAGATACTCGCACTCGCAACGCTCCAGATGGACCGTGAATGTGTCCTCGTACTGCGTGCGCCAGGCATCCGGACGCAGCAACGCGGTGGCCTGGAGCAGATAGCCGCGCGCCGACGCATAGGCGATGGCGTGCTTCGCGCGTCGGCCGGCCTGCGCGTTTAACTGACGGAGCGTATCCCTTTCTGACGGGTCCGTGATCAATCCGACGCCGCGGTTCAGCTGGCTCACAATCTCGAACACCCGGTCGCTGATTGCCTCCTGGGGCAGATGCGACAGCAGCCGGCGGCCGATCCGCAAGTGTGCCTCTGGCCGTCGGTCTGCGGGAATGAGGGCGTAGGCGGCCTCCTGCACGCGATCGTGCAGAAAGCGGTAGGAGTCACCGCGGCGATATACGAGCCCCTCACGGACGGCATCCCAGAGCTCCGCGTGCACGGCCTCCGCGGTTCCGCCCCGCACCACGGCCAGGGTGGCGCTATCGGTGCTATGTCCCAGGCAGGCGAACCGTTGCAACGCCTCCTGGGTGGCGGTGGAGAAGCGTTGCAGCTTCTCCACCATCAACTCGACCACGTTGTCGGTGAAGCCCTGGGCGCGGATATCGTCGATGTCCCACCGCCAAGCGCCCTGGGCAGGATCAAAGGCAAGCAGGTGTGCCTCGCACAATGCTGTGAGGAACTGGCTGGCGAAGAAGGGATTGCCCGCCGTCTTGTCGTGGATCAGCCGACCCAGGGGCTCGGCCTGGCGGAGCCCGCAGCCCACCGATTCGGCGACCATGCGAGCAAGGTCGTCTCGGGAGAGTGGCCCCACAACGATGTCCTGCACCAGAGCCCCGGCCTGCCGCACGGATTCCAACATCAGCCTGAGCGGGTGGTCAGGACCGACTTCGTTGTCGCGGTAGGCGCCGATCGCCAGCAGGGCCCCGCTCATGGGCGGTGACACGACGCGCGCCAGGAACTTCAGGGTTGCCGGGTCGAACCATTGGAGATCATCAAGGAAGAGCACCAGCGGATGATCGCTCCGCGCGAACACGGCGAGGAAGCGGCCCAGGATGGCGAGAAAGCGATCCTCGGCCTCGCGGAGAGGCAAATCAGGCACCGGCGGCTGCGGGCCGATGAGGATCTCGAGTTCGGGAATGAGGTCCACGACGAGACGACCGTTCGCTCCCAGCGCGTTCAGCATGGACTCGCGCCAGACCGCGAGCTCCGCCTCGCTCTTGACGAGGAGCTGGCGCACCAGAGTCTGTAGTGCCTGCGCCAGCGTCGCGTAGGGGATGTCCCGCCGGTACTGGTCGAACTTCGCGGAGACGAAAAGACCGTGCGGCGCCTTGTGCAGCTCGTGCACCAGCGAGGACTTGCCGATGCCAGAGAAGCCAGACACCAGGACCAGTTCGGGCCTGCCGCGCGCCACCACCCGCTCGAATGCGGCGAGCAGCGCACGGACCTCCTGCTCGCGGCCGTAGAGCTTCTCGGGAATGCGCAGCACGTCGGGGACGTCGTGGACGCCGAGTAGAAAAGGCTCGACGCTGCCGCCGCTCGTTTCCCAGGCGGTGTGGCATTGCCTCAAGTCCGCTACCACGCCAGCGGCGGTCTGGTACCGATCCTCCGTGGTCTTGGCGAGCAGCTTCATGACGATGGCCGAGATCGCCAAAGGCAAGCCGGGAACGCGCTCGGCTGGCGGCACGGGTCGGCGCGCGATATGGCAGTGTACCAACTCCATCAGGTCCGGGGCAGTGAACGGCAGCCCCCCGGTGAGCATCTGGTAGAGGGTGACGCCAAGCGCATACAGATCGCTGCGCGCGTCGACCGAGCGGTTCATGCGGCCGGTCTGCTCGGGTGCCATGTAGGCCAGCGTGCCGGCGATCACCTCCAGCGGTTCGGGGGCCGGGTGCTCGCGCGGCAGGCGGGAGGCAATGCCGAAACCGGTGAGCCACACCTCTCCGCTCGCTCTATCCACCAGGATATGGCTCGGCTTGAGGTCCTTGTGGATGAGGCCCCGCTGGTGGACCTTGGCGAGGGCCATGGCGATGCCGATGGCGAGGCGCAAGAACGTGCCTACCTCCATGGGGCTGTCGAGGAGCCGGGCGAGCGGTTCGCCCCCAGGGTCCTCGAGCACCAGCACGGTGCGCCCGTGCTCGTGTATGAGCTCCAGCGGCCGCGCTGCCCACCCACCGTCCAGTTCGTCCTGCAGTCCGTATTCGTGCGCCAGGCGTTCCAGAGCGCCCGGTGTCGGGGGCTCGGCGGCGGGCACGACGGCCAGCACGGTGGCCCGGCTACCGTCACCGCCATCACGCCCTCCTCTGCACAAGAGGACGTCACCGTCCTCCCACAACACCTGCAGGTCATGCATCGCTCGGACTGCCATACCAAGATCTACTCTGGTTGCAAGACCATGATCCATAGCGCTTCAGTTCTCTGCTGGTCAGTGGTTGTTTCGTATCCTAAACCAGGTTGCATGTCAAGGGTGTTCTGCTCTGGGCGCGCCATGCGCTGCAGTGGAGAAGAGGCGCGGGGCCCCCGGCTATGCGCCGTCCACCTCATCGTACTCGGTGGACCACGCCGCTGGCCCCCACAACGTGACTTTCCAGACATCCCTGGCCCCCGGCGGGGGTAGCCACGAAGGCAGTGGCATGAGCAGCCAGTCTGCCAAGGCACCGACGAAGGGCTCGTACATCTGCCACAGATGGGTCAGCCTTGCGTCCGCCTCCGGGCCCTCCCGCAGCGGCACCCCAGCCTGTGCCAGCACCGCCCGCAGCTGCGTAAGGTCGGCCGCTGACAGGCGCCCAGACGCAGCGGACTGCGGCCGCGCCCCCAGAATGCGGCTGAGGTCAGCGGCCGCATGGCGCGCCATGGCGAACGCCAGCCGGGCCCGCCGCGTCGGTGCGCCGTCTATCCCCACCAGGAGCAGGGCCGCGACATCGAGTATGGTGGTGAGCCCAGCGAGCCAGGATTGCTCTTGGTGCTGGGAGCGATAATAGGCCAGGATCGGGTACGAGAGATGACTTTCCAGCAGCTCTGCCGACCAGCGCTCCCCCTCTATGAAGAACTGCTCTAGGGCCCCGGTGAAGTCCGCACCCGCATGGCGCCGGAGCAGTTCGACCGCGCTCGGGGGCGAGCCGGCGCGCGCATCGAGCAAGGATACGTTGACCTCGCGCTGCGAGAAGGCTTGGTTGAACACCGGCATATACGAGATAATGAGGGCGAGGAAGGCGAACCCCAGCCCTGCCTCGAGCACGACGAGCAGGCGTCCCAGCGCCGTGTGCGGCAGGACGTCGCCGATCCCAAGGGTGAAGAAGGTCGTGCCGCTGCCATACAGGGCGGTCCCAAAACCAGCGTCACCTCCAATCGCGGCCATCTGCGCGTTCAGGCCCCACAGGAGCAGTGCAAACCCGCTGATCAACCCGGTGCTCCACACCCCGATGAGCAGGAGGAGCGCGAACGGGCCATAGAAACTCAAGTAGGTCTCACGGCGCTCGCCGCTCCGCCAGTGTCCTCGTGCGGGGGCGGACCACAGCTGCCAGGTCGACCGGAGGACCAGGCGCGCGAGCCGCAGCCGGCGGGCGGCTCGTCGCGGCAACACGAGCGTCTCGAAGGCATCCAGCAGTACCACGCAGATCAGTACGATCCCGATGATCGCCCAGAGCAGCATCAGTGTCCTCCCTGTCCTAGTGCAGCACGGTCGCGCTTCACCCCCGGCACTTCACTCAGGGATATGATCTTGGGCCGGCTCACAACGGGGCCTAAATCAATAACCACAGCGTTGAGAGGATGCTCTCCGCCGAGTGCCCTCTACACAGGATGCCTCAGGCCAACGCTGGCTTCAGCGTGCAGCCTGGTCCATAATACCACAGCAAGCTCTCGAACTCATTCTCGCTCCTTCCGGCCGGGTGGACTGCCTTTCACCCCACCCGCCATAACGATATGTCGTCATCTGTCACCACCTGTCGTCACCGTCTGCCGGGGCGGGCTGGGTCGCCGCCCCCCGCACAGTCCGCCGCCTGCCGCGCAGGGCGTGCTGTCGCCCACTATGGCGGCAGGGCAGTAGACTGGACCCAGGCTTGGCACAGAACTTGCTGAAGCCTCCTCGACAAAGCCTGGCATCGATGGCTGGGAGGTGACGCGCCGTATCAAAGCCCATGCAGCGCTGTGTGACATCCCGATCATCGCGCTGTCAGCCCATACGATGACAGGCGATGCGGAGAGGGCCTTGCAAAGCGGCTGTATCGATTACCTCAGCAAACCGCTCGACGAGGACCCGCTGTTCGCCAAGCTCGCCAAGTTTTTGGGGCCGGAGTAGAGGGATACCAAGGAGGAGAACGAGCCATGCTACATCCATCCAAGATTCTGATTGTCGATGACGACCCCTTTGACGTCGACCTCCTGGAGCTGGAGCTGGAGGACCTCGGCTACGCCACGGTAAGCGCCAGCAACGGGCGCGAGGCGTTGGAAAAAGTCGCCGTGGAGGCGCCCGACCTCATCTTACTAGACGTCATGATGCCGATCATGGATGGCTTGACGGCGTGCCGCCTCCTGAAGGAGGATGACGAGACGCGCCTCATCCCCATCGTGTTCATGACCGGCCTGGATAGCCTCGATGACCGTATCAAAGGGATCGAGGCCGGCGCCGATGATTTCCTGACCAAGCCGGTCCAGCAGCGCGAATTACTGGCGCGTATGCAGACCACGCTGCGCCTGAAACAGACGGTGGAGGGGAAACTCAGTGCGCTGCGCCAGACCAACGACCACTTCGCGAAGTTCGTACCAGAAGCCGTCAAGCGCCTCGTCGCCGCCAATCCTGAAGCGCCGGCACTGGCCAAACACGTGCAGGATGTCTCGGTCCTGTTTCTCGATATTACGGGCTATACGCGCTTGTGCGAGCAGTTGCCTTTGGAGGTCCTGAATCGGCTGGTCGAACGCTATTTTTCGACGTTCCTGGACCGGATTTACGCGGCGGGCGGGGATATCAATGAGACCGCGGGTGACGGCTTTATGGCAATCTTCCAGGCTGCCGACGTGCAGACGCATACGGTCACGGCGGTGGAGACCGCACTCGCCTTGCTAGGCGCTACCGAAGCGCTCAATCACACGAACAGCATGCCGCCGCTGGCGATCCACATGGGGCTCAACTCGGGGCTTGCCCTGGTCGGTTCGACCCGCTTCGAGGGGGCACACGGGACCCGCTGGACCTTTACGGCGAGCGGCCCGGTGACGAACCTGGCGGCGCGGTTGGCCGCCACGGCCCAGGCCGGTCAGCTCCTGGTCGGTCCCGAGACCGTCCGCCGCTTGGGCAATCGCTATCAGGTGGAGCGGCTCGGTTGTGAACACCTGAAAAATCTCGCCCAGGCCGTAGACATTTACCGCGTCTTGGGTCCTGTGTGATGACACACGTTCTTGTGAACTGGTTGCGAGTTTTAGGCACCATAGAAGGTTATGGTGATTTCCTTTTAGGAGTGTCTACTCGACGACCCAGACCGTCAAGCCATGCGCCTGGCGAATCAGTGCATCGCCCACATGAGACGTAAAAAGGGCCTTGAACCCATGCAACGACTCACGACCAACCACTACCGTACCAAAATTGCCCTTCTGCGCCGTATCGAGAATATCCTGGATAAGGTCTTGCGTATTGACCGTGTCAACAATCTGCGTCTCCACGGCGTGCGCCGGGACATGGGCCTCCTGGAGCATGCGCTTCGCGCGTGTGAAGATGGGTTCTGTCGCTTGCGTTACCGCCTCGATCCAGCGGGCTTGCTCGGCTTTGATACGCGCCTCCTCTTGTGCTTCGTGCTCCGGGTTGGAGGAGCCGCCGAATTCGAGCAGTTCTCGGGGCAGAGGTGGCAAGGCGTGTAGGAGGCACACGCGACAGTCTTCACGCCCACCAACGATGCTGCCCACGTAGGTGACAGCACGGTATGAGGCTTCTGAATCGTCCACAGCGATCAGCATGTTTTTCGCATTAGGCATCGCCTCGGCCTTTCATCTTGCATAGGGGGTGATGTCCTCTGTTAGGTAGTGATAAACAGGAAATGCTTTACCACAATTTTCTCGCATAAACAACGTTGATATCCAACATGTTACGAGCAGGTGCTCACCAGCTAGCATTACTTGTATAGCACTACCCGCAAAGGAGCCCCTCGCAAGCAATCGAATCCGCGCAGGCCCAGAGTCCCCCTTCGTGGGAATAGCGCGATCACACCCTATACGCCCTGGCGTCATGAAGCAGAACCTGCAAAGTTTGAGGCAGAATAGCCGACCAAGTACACAGAGTGGTCGGTCATTTGTGAGCTTCGGACGCAAATCTTGTGGCCTCAAATGCTCCAGGCGCTGCTCGTGCGCCTGCGTGACGGATGCTATGGCGTGGGAACCCCGGCGTCTCCTGCTGTGCGGGGGCATGGGAGCTCGCTCCCACGCCTGCTGACATGTCGGCAGACGTCGACATGTCGGCAGCCCTCGTCGTCACAGAACGCTGGAGCAGGCCATAGTCCGACCCCTGCTTTGAGCGTGTCATCCTTGATTTTTCAGCTGCTTGTCTTCTATCTGTGCACTGAGAACCGATTGGCACAGGTCTTGCTCTGCAACGGGAGTGCGACACAAGGTCATGCTGAGGGCGAGTGGCTGCCTTGGAACACATTGCATATCAACGTGGTTTATACGAGGAAACTGGAGCAGAGCCTTACCTGTTTCTCACTACCCGCAACAGGACACGAGACGCAGCACCGAAGAGGTACGAGGCGACAAGCACCAGCTGAGGGGCTGAGAGCACGACAGGCTCTTCCGCCTCAGACTTTGCCGGTGCTGCTCAATCAGTGGAGAAGAGCCATGTGGAAACCTGATACTCTCACGAAAACCGTTTGGGAGCAAACTGAGGGCCATTGTTGGTATTGCGGTATGCTGACACAGCTC
>Ga0081455_10003514_pt1 | contig 18006 bp, 11 predicted proteins | sample TabmetS3T2R1_FD_70207 | JGI IMG/M metagenome (GOLD analysis project Ga0081455, IMG submission 70207) | Tabebuia heterophylla rhizosphere microbial communities from the University of Puerto Rico - S3T2R1 | ecosystem: Host-associated > Plants > Roots > Rhizosphere ...
ACGACCGGCGGGTACCACGGGGCGACGAGGACGCTGGTGCCGAGCCGGATCCGATCGGTGACGGTGGCCGCCACGCTGAGCGCGACGATCGGGTCGATGGCGGTGCGTTGCTCGGGTGGCAGCGTCCCGTCGGCGCTGGCCGGGTAGGCGCTGCGCGGGTTGACCGGAACCAGGAGCCGGTCGATGGCCCACAGCGATGACAGTCCGCTGGCCTCGGCGGCGATCGCCACCCGGCGCAACGTGTCGATGTCGGCGAAGTGGCCGAGTTGTGGCAGTCCGATGCCGATGCGCATGTCCGGCTCAGGCTGCGGGGAGCTGGGAGACGATAGCGTCGAGCACCGCCTGGTCTGGTGCCGGCGGCACCTCGACGTTCGGCAGGTCGACGAGCAGATTGAACGCCGCTTCGACCGAGGCGCCGGTGATCAGCGGACTGTGAGCCGAGGCGATGGTGGTGGCGCCCAACGCCCGCACCTCTTCGACGTGGTGGCGGTAGCGGCCCTTGTCGACCATGGCCAGCCATGGGGACAGCGCGTGGTGGGCGAACATCGCCACGCCGCCTCGCCAGGCCTCCGGGTCGAGCTCGTCGACCGACGCCTCGACCGCAGTTGAACATGTTGTGGCGAAGGCGTCGACCGCCCAGTAGACGTCGGTCGACGTGTCGAACACGCCGCGTGTCGTCGGTGAGTCCCACAGCGGTGGCCGCACGAAGTGCAGGCGGCGATCGTCGAGGTCGAGGTGCGATCCGTCATCGACCCAGCGGCAGCGGTGCAAAGGGAACTCGAAGGCGTTGGAGAACCGCTCGACCAGCGCCCACGATGCGAGCAGCGTCGCGTTCGGGCAGTGCTCCATGACCTGGGCGAGGTTGCCGGTGTGGTCGACGTCGTCGTGGGAGATGAAGACGTAGCGCACATCGGCCGGATCGACCAGCCCGAACACGTCGTCCAGCCACTGCGCACGGTTGGCGACGGTGCCGGTGTCGACGATGACCGGCTCGGCGCCGCGGATCACCATCGAGTTCAGGTACACGCGCAGCGGCGCACCGAGTGCCTCTTGCACCTGATGGATCAGCCACGTCTCATCGGCGATCCGCTCGGGACGGCGGATGATCGTGGGAACGGCAGGTTCGTAGGCCATGAGTAGCCAACGTACGGATGCGTCGACGCGCCGTGTATCCCGTGGCCTCGGGTTTCACCGGATTGATCGACGGGGGTTGACCCCCACGAACGAGGGGGATGACCAGACCCTTGACCCGTCCTACGCTGGATCGAGTGGGCATCGACCAGGTCATCGCCGCACGGGACCGCGTGCTCGCCGCCGACGCCGCCGAGCGGCCGCTGACCGAACTGCTCAGCGACGTGCTCGAGGCGCTGCACGGCGTCGCCACGTTCTCGGTCGCAGCGCTGCTGCTGACCGACACCGACTCGATGCTGCCCTTCGGTGGTGTCGTCGAGGGACTCGACCCCTCCCAGTGCACGCCGTTCTGGGACAACGAGCTGCTCGACCCCGACTTCGCCAAGTTCACTTCTTTGGCGCGTAGCGCCGAACCCGTCGCCACGCTGTCGCAACTAACCGACGGCGACCTCGCTCGCAGCCCGCGATACCGCAAACTGTACGAACCCGTCGGCGGCGGCGACGAGATCCGGGTGGCCTTCACCACCGGCACATCGTGCTGGGCCGTCGCCGCCCTGGTCCGCAACGCCGAACTGGGACCGTTCCCCGCCGCAGAATCGCAAGCGGTCCTCGAACTCGTCCCCGTCGCCGCCCGAGCGATTCGCTCCGCCGTGATGCGCCGCGACCGCGCCACCGCCGCCCCCGGGCCGACCATGCTCGTCATCGACAGCGACGCGTCACTCGTCTCGGCAACGCCCGGCGCGGCCGACCTGCTGGCCGAGCTTGCCACCCACGGCGTCGACATCGACGTGCCGACGGTCGTCCTGGCCGCAGCGCGACGAGCCAAGAACCTGAAGAACGCCACCGGGATCTCGATGCGCGCCCGCGGCAGCTCCGGCCGCTGGTTCCGCCTCCACGCTGCCCCGCTCGGCGACCACCAGGTCGCCGTCGTCGTCGAGCCCGCCGGTCCGGCCGACCTCGTCTCCATCGTGCTCGAGTCCTACGGCCTCACCGAACGCGAGTCCGAAGTGGTGCCACTCCTCGCCCGCGGACTGTCGACCAAAGAGATCGCCACCGAGATGTGCATCTCGCGCCACACCGTCAACGACCACATCAAAACGATCTTCTCCAAGTGCGGCGTGACCAGCCGCGGCGAACTCGTCGCCAGACTGTTCGCCGACCACATCCTCGAACATCACCACGCAGCAACCACGCACCGCTGAACACCCCACGCAACGTCCCAGAAGGACGCCTTGGTCACCGCGGAGGCGTGTGCGTCAACCACCGCCGGCTGTGCTGGAAAGCGAATGTGTCGCGCCACCGGGCCGAGGGGCTGGTGCGCATGGCCCGCTGCGTCGGCGAGCTCCCCGAACGCTTCGCCTTGTTCCAGGCGGGGATCCTGCGGGAGGACGCCATGGTGCGGATCGCCCGTCGGGTTCCCGCGACCGGGACATGGACGTCGCTGCGTTGGCGCCGGAGAAGCTCTTGTCCCAGCTCGACCGGCTCCTGGCCGGCCTCCGCGAGCTGCCCGACCCCGACGCCCCGCCGAGGTCTGAGCCGAAGACCTGCATGGAGGTGCGCACAGGCGGGGACGGCTGGACCCGGGGGCGGTCTCCCGCATCTCGGTGGCGCTCCCGGTCGCGATTTGGAGGTGGTGGTGCTCGTGATGCGCATCACTCGGCGACACCTCGGACTGCGCCCCAGTCTTCTTCGGGACCCACGCTCGAGGAGGCTTCGCCGAGCGGGATGATCGGCGTCGGTACCTTCTTGTGCGATGAAGTCTGGACAGCGTCGGTGGAATCTGAACATCCACTATCACCGCATCGTCCTCGACTCGATCCCTGCCGACGCAACCACGGCACTCGACATCGGCTCGGGGAACGGACTCCTCTCGTTCGACCTCGCCGCTCAAGGCCTCCAAGTCGTCGGCATCGACCCTGACGAGGCAAGTATCGATCGTGCGCGATCAGACCCTGGCTGCTCCGACCGAACGACGTTTCTTCACGGCGACGTCTTCACGTATCCGTTCGAGGCCGGCTCCTTCGACCTCGTGACCGCTAGCGCGATGCTCCACCACGTGGATGCCGTTAAAGGCATCCGACGCATGGCGGAACTTGTTCGACCTGGCGGCGTCGTCGCAATCGTCGGCTTCGCGAATCCATCCGGGCCCGTCGACTGGGCCCTCATCGTCGCCGGCTTCTTCGCCACGAAGGCGCGAGCGGTCACGGGTCGCTACTGGGAGCATCACGCACCCATCCGCTGGCCTCCACCGCTCACAATCGACGAGATGCGAACGGTCGCCGAGTTGGAGATGCCTGGTGCCACGTTCAAACGCGGGATGGCCTACCGATACTCGATCGTGTGGTCCCGGCCGATCACATCCACCAGCCCATAACGCCGGCTCCGAGAGCGCAATCGACCGGCCGATGCTCGGGTCGCCTGCGACGATCTGTCTGTGGCGTCGGACAGCAAGGCCCTATCACCCGGACGGCTGATCGTCATCACCGGGCTACCCGGCAGCGGCAAGACGTCACTCGCGACCGCGCTTGCAGCTTCATTGCCAGCGATCCGACTATGTCCAGACGATTGGATGACGGCAGCTGGCATCGACCTCTGGGCAGCGACGGTCAGGAGCCGTATCGAGGAGTTCCAACTCAGCCTTGCCCTCGACCTCCTCCGGTCGGAAAGCAACGTCGTCATCGAATGGGGTGTGTGGGCGCGAGAAGAGCGTGACGCGTTGAGGGACGCGGCCCGGTCGATCGGATCGCCAGTCGAGCTCCGCTACGTCACCGCGAGCATGGACGAGTTGTGGCGACGGATTGTCCGACGCGACCTCGAGGGTCGGAGGGGTGCCCGATCCATCACGCGCCAGGAGCTCGAGGAGTGGTCGAGGACTTACCAGCCCCCCACGGACGACGAGATGGCGACCTACGACGCTCCGTCCGAATGAGGACCAGCCGAGGTCGGATGCCCCGGAACGCTGGTTCCTGGGCGGGCTTGTGTGCATGCGCGTAGGTGGCGATCTGCGCGCCCTCGCCCGGTGTCCGGTGACGCCTCGCACACCTCGGACCAGTCGCCCGTCCTGGGACGCGGCTCCGGCGGCGCCGGCTAACGCGCAGACGGGCGACCGCGATCGCACTCGCGCAGGGCTGTTCTGGCACGATGTGGCGATTGCAGGGATATTGCAAGCCCTTGTTGCAGCGTCCGCGGGTGTGGCGTGACAGGTCGGATGACGTAGAGCGGGATGACTTGTCGGCTCGTCGCTCTCTGCTTCGATGCGAACGATCCTCTCCGTCTCGCGCGCTTCTGGGCCGAAGCGCTGCACTGGGAGACGGACGACGAGACCCGTGACGAGATCGGTCTCGTGCCGACGGATGACACCAGATTCCGGATCCGGTTCCTGCCGGTCACCGGGAAGAAGGTGGGCAAGAACCGCATCCATCTCGATCTGACGACCACGTCGGTCGATGACCAGAAGGACACGGTTGGGAGGTTGGTCGGGCTCGGCGCCCGCCATATCGACATCGGTCAGCGCCCAGACGAAGGTCACGTCGTGCTCGCCGACCCCGAAGGCAACGAGTTTTGCGTCATCGAGCCGGACAACTCCTTCCTCGCCGACTGCGGTCGCCTCGGATCGATCACGTGGGACGGTTCGCGAGAGGTTGGGTACTTCTGGAGCGAAGCGCTCGGTTGGCCCTTGGTTTGGGATCAGGACAGAGAAACCGCCATCCGCGGAACGGACGACACCGGTCCGTTCATGACCTGGGGTCCGCCGGTTCCGCCGAAGATCACCAAGAATCGGCTTCACCTCGAGATCGCTCCGCCACACCCCGGTGATCAGCGAGCGGAGGTGCATCGCCTGGTCTCCCTTGGGGCGACTCGAATCGACATCGGCCACGGGGACGTCGATTGGGTGGTCATGGCGGATCCCGATGGGAACGAGTTCTGTGTGTTGAGCCCCCGATCGCGGGGGCAGCTTGAATCGCCCCGTCTTCGGTGATGCTTGGGAAGCTTGAATCTCAGAGCCGGCCGCAACCGCCGGCGTCAGAGGTAACGGGTGGACGGGATCTGCTGCCTTACTGCTGACCGCCGAGGAACGCGCGCAGGTGCGGCCCGCAGAACCGCTCACCCGGTACGACGCCGCCCTTGCACGGCTGGCCCGACTTGGTCGATGCCTCGCAACGATCAGTCAGAGTCGGCCTACCTCGAGCAGCGGGCTCTTGGTGCGGTCCGCAGTACCGGGTGCCGTGCACTGCGCCGTTGCGACAGCGCTGCCCAGTCCTTGTGAAAGCTTCGCAGCGCTCGAAACCCACGGCCCCACGCTAGGACCAAACCCCAGGCTCGTGTCGCCTCACTGGCAGCTCGACCCGTCCGACATGCGGCGAAGCCGGTGGGCGTCTTCCACGTCGCCGCTGACCCCGAATCCTGGGACAAACGAGCACTCGGATATCGACACGCGAACGGAGGTTTGTCCGAGCGGAATCCGAGGCCGAAGCGCTCACGACAGCCGAAGAGACGGCTGCGCCCGTGGCGAGGGTGGGGTCGTGGTTGAGAATGCGGTGTTCGAGCTCGGCGAGCTGGGGGCCGGGTTCGATGCCTAGTTCGTCGATGAGGTGACGTCGGGCCTGCCGGTAGGCGCCCAGAGCATCGGCCTGTCGGCCGCTGTGGTACAGCGCCAGCATCAGCTGGGCCCACAGGCGTTCGTCGAGGGGACGCGTGGCCACCAACAGCTCGAGTTCTCTCGCCGCCTCAGGCGCGCCCGGTTCATCGCCAGGAGCGCGTCATGGCGGTCGAGCCGGATGCCATCGTTGCTGTGTTTGCCGGTTGGATGATTAGTTGGTCGATGAGCTCGTCGAGACTCTTGCCGCGAGCTGCGCGCGCAGCGGCAGCTACATCTGTGGAGTTGAGCTGACCTCTGGTCGTCTGGACTACGTCGGCTAGCCAGCCACGATACGGTGCGCCTACACCTCCCATGTCTGGTGTCTGGTAGGTGTCGTATGCGCCCAGGCAAGACGCGGACATCCTCGTGTCCCCACGGGACAGGTGTACGACCGCCCCTATCGCGAGCCTGTACGATCTGCCCGGTAGACGGCCGATTTTATCCTCAATCAGTGACGATTCGGCCAGGGTATGAAGGGCTTCGGTGCCCCGGCCCATGGCAGCCTCCAAGGCCGCAAGATCAACCAGCAGCCCGGCAAGCTGCCAGGGATCTTCGAGCTCTCCGTATACGCAAACTGCCTCGCGTAGGAGCTCGAGAGCGGCCTCGTTGTGTCCGCGTCGACGCTCGATGTAAGCAAGACTGCCGAGCGCTTGGCCGAGGGGGTGGAGCGCATTGGCAACCCTGGAATCGTGGACGACTTGTCGGGCCAACTGCTCGGCTTGGTCCAAATTCCCGTTCCAATACGCCTGGATGCCGAGCCAGATTCGACACCAGCCGAGCCCGATTTCGTCTCCGAGCCGCGACGAGATCTGGAGACTCTCCTCGAAACACCGCGTTATCTCAACAGCGCAATTGTCGCCGTGTTCGGGATCCCACCAGAGGGCTCGCCCAAGCCAAAACAGCGACGCGGCCTGCCCCGCGGCGGCCTTCTCTGTCCGGTATATGTCTGATGCCTCGCGTAGGCAGGCAACGGACCGTGCCCACTCATGGTCGTTCTGGGCCAGCATTCCTGCGGTGAGCAGCGCCTTGGCCCGTGACCGAGCGCCGATCTCGGGGCCGGCCTGGATCCCAATATCGGACCAGCGGCGGCCGCTTGCTTGGTCGTAGTTGAACCAGTATTGGCCGAGCGCACCGACGATCCGAACAGCCATGGCGTGATCGTGGTCATGTGCCCACCGCAGGGCGAGTTCGATGTTGTCCTTCTCCTCGCCCAGCCGTAGGGCGCGTCTCTTCTGATCCTCCAGCAACCTGGTGCCGAGCCGGTCACACAAGCCCATCACCCATATGGCATGTGCCCGTTCAATAGCTTCGGTCACACCCGATTCGTTGAGTCGTTCCGCTAGGTACTGGCGGATGGGTTCAAGGAGCCGGTACCGCGCCGTCGTGTTGTCGAACGTAATCAGCGACTTTGCGACGAGTTCGTCAATGGCGTCGAGCACGTCGACGTCATCATCACCCACTGACTCCACCGCGTCCAAGCGGAACCCTCCGCTGAAGACCGAAAGGCGCTGAGCCAGCGTCTGCTGGTCTTCGCTGAGCAGGTCGTAGCTCCAGTCCAGGGTCATGCGGAGGCTCCGGTGCCGGGCATCGCCTCGGGCGAAGGAACCAGGCCGGGCGAGCACCGCCAGCTGGTTACCGAGGCGGACCTCCAAGTCAGCGAAACTGAGTGAACGAAGACGACCGGCGGCCAACTCGATCGCCAGTGGCATCCCGTCAAGCGCACGGCAGATGCCCACGACCGACGCCACGTCATCGTGGCTGACTTCAAGATGGGGCCGGACCGCGCGTGCCCGGTCGAGCAGCAGCTCGACCGACTCCACTTCGGCGAGTTGCTCGCGGTCACCTTGAGAATTGCCGGGTACATCCAAGGGACGTACTAGCCACTCTCGTTCCTCGGCCAACCGCAATGGCTCGCGGCTCGTAGCCAGCACCTGGATGCCAGGCGCAGCCGCAAGAAGCTGCTCCGTGAAGCCGGCGCAGGCGTCAAGTAGGTGCTCGCAGTTGTCCAGCACCAATAGCCCGGCCAGAGCGTCGGCCTGTGCCAGCAGCTCGGCAAGCGGATCGGGCCCAGTTTCGACCCCGACCGCGTCAGCGACCACTTGGGCCACCAACCCCGGGGCCCGCAGCGAGGCGAATTCAGCCAGCCAGACCCGGTAACCACGTCGCTGAGCGGACCGTGCCACCTCGAGTGCCAATCTGGTCTTTCCGCTCCCACCGGGCCCCGTGAGTGTGACCAGCCGCTCCTGTTCGATGACTTCGGCGAGCTGGTCGAGGTCTGCTTGACGGCCAACGAAGCGTGTGAGCGCAACTGGCAGCCCGCCCACTCCTACCGACTTCGGGGAAGCGCATCTCGGGTCGTTGGCGGCGACAAGTTCCCATACCTCTTCGGGCCGCTCGATACCTCGCAGGACCCGCCGTCCGCGGTAGAGCACGCAGGCGCTCTCGGGCAACTGATCAGCCACCAGCCCCGCGGTCACGCCCGACACCAACGTCTGACCTCCAGCCGCCAAGGCCCGCAATCGCGCCGCTCGGTTGACCGCCGGGCCGTACCAGTCACCATCCCGCGGTTCGGCGTCGCCCGTGTGCACACCGGCTCGCACCTGTAACGGCGTAGTCGACGGCCACTGCTCGTTGTCTACCGCCGTCTGGATGGCCATGGCCGCTACCACCGCCTCGGCCGGATGGTCAAACACCGAGAAGGTCGAATCGCCCTCGCCTTTACTGCGCACCAGCGTGCCACCGGCGCCGGCCACCTCTCGACCGATGATGGCGTCGTGACGGGCAACCGCCCGTGCCATCAGGTCGGGGTCGCGTTCCCACAAACCCACCGAACCAACGATGTCCGTCAACACGAACGAGCGCGGGTACCAACCCCCGCCACCGGTGGGCACGGCCACATTCTGGCAGCCCGCATCCGCAGACCCTGCGACGCGGGCACCGATGTTGACGGTAAGCCCTGCAAAGGCCCTCACCTCCGTGCTTGGCATTCAGCGGCGGTCGCGCACGAAGTCGAGGCGGCCTGCGGATCGAGCACCTCTCGTCTCAAGCTGCCTCGTCGCACAGGTCCGTGTGGCTGGGTGATGGTGGGCGTCCGGTAAGGAGAACGAAGCCCTCGCGGAGTTCCACGCAGCCGGCGTCGGGGATGGTGGCGATGCGGATGGGGCGATCGATGATGCCCCACACGATGATCTGGGCGGCCTGCTCGGCTCCGTACGAGTGCCACGGCGCCGAACCGTCGTCCCACCAGTGCTCGAGGTTGCGCAGCTCGAGGAACGCCTCCCGCCGGCGATCGCGGAGGGCGTAGGCGTCCCATGCGTGGGCGATCTCGTGGAGGAACAGCGACTCGGCGAAGCGGTTCGCCTCGGGCATGCAGATGCGGATCGTCGCCGGCGATCGGCCCCCGGCGTAGAAGCCGCGTGCGCCGCGACAGGGCTCGCGTGTGGGGTAACTGACGAACTCGAGGGGCGGCAACTCGAGGCCGGCCTCGGCGTAGCGGCCGATGGCCCAGTCGATCAGCGCCGCCTGGGCGTGAGAGAACCCGGTGGCGGAGTACGACAACCGAGTGGACTCCTCGTGCGGCCCGACGAACGCCGTAGCAGCGACGAGGATACCGAGGGCCGAGCTGGCGGCGAGGCGACTGAACACGGCCGGAGCGTGCGAGCCGGGCCTTGCCGGTCATCCTCGCTGGCGTTCCGCCGACTGTCGTCGGCTAAAGGCGGCCTTAAGTCGGACGTAGGATGCTGCGAGGCAAGTCGGGCCACGAGCGGGGCCTGGCGGCGGGAGCGGGCATGCAGTTTGAGGTCCTCGGACCCGTAGGGGTCCGCAGGGATGGTGTCGACGTAGCCCTCGGGTCGTACAAGCAGCGCTCGCTGGTGGCGCTGTTGCTGGTCCACGCCAACGAGGTGCTGGCGACCGATCGCATCATCGACGAGCTGTGGGGGGACCAACCCGCCGGCGACCGGCAGAATGCGCTGTGGGTGCACGTGTCGAACCTTCGCTCGGCGCTCGAACCGGCCCGCGAGAAGCGGTCCGAAGGCAACCTGCTCCTGACCCGGTCGCCCGGCTACCTGCTGCGGGTCGGGCCGGACGAGCTCGATGCGTGGCGGTTCGAGGGGGCGGTCCACGAGGGGCGGGCCCTCGTCGACACGGATCCGGCGGCCGCATCGATCGTGCTGGGCGAGGGCCTGGCACTGTGGCGTGGTCGGCCGTACGAGGACGTCGCCTATCAGCCGTTCGCCCAGCCCGAGATCGGGCGGTTGGAGGAGCTTCGCCTCGAAGCCGTAGGCCTGCGCATCGACGCCGACCTGCGGCGAGGCCTGTCCGGGGAGCTCGTCGGTGAGCTCGAGAGCCTCGTCCGACAGAACCCCCTACGCGAAGGCCTCACGGCCCATCTCATGGTCGCTCTCTACCGCAGCGGCCGGCGGGCCGAGGCCCTCCGCGCCTTCACCCGGCTGCGGGCGCGCCTCGGCGAGGAGCTGGGCGTCGAACCGACCGACGCCCTGCGGCGTCTGGAGGCCCGGATCGTCGTGGGCGACCCCTCCCTCGGTGACGAGGGTGCGGGTCCGGTCCAGCAGACTCGGCTGGCCGTTCGGGGGTACGAGATCCGCGAGCAGATCGGCGAAGGGCCCTTCGGTCGCGCCTACCGGGCGTACCAGCCAGCAATCGGCCGTGAGGTGGCGATCAAGGTCGTTCCGCGTGAGCGGGCCGACGACCCAGCGTTCATCCGCCGCTTCGAGGCCGATGCCGAGCTGGTCGCCCGGCTCGAGCACCCGCATATCGTCCCGTTGTACGACTACTGGCGGGAACCGGGCGCGGCGTACCTGGTCACGCGGCTGCTGCGTGGCGGGAACCTGGCCGACGCCCTGGCGGCGGGACCGCTGGCGCCCGAGCGGGCCGCGCAGCTGGTGCAGGAGGTCGGCTCGGCGCTGTCGCTTGCGCACCGGATGGGCGCCGTGCATCGCGGCATCGAGCCGGCGACCATCCTGATCGACGCCGAGCACCGCGCCTACCTGGCCGACTTCGGCATCGCCGTCGACGACGAGGGCACGGACGACGAGACGACGGACGGGCCGGCCCGCGTGACACGCGGGCCCCCGTATGTGTCCCCCGAGCAGTTGGCGGGCGCCACGGTGACACCAGCGTCGGACATCTACAGCCTGGCCGTGGTATTGGCCCAGGCGCTGACCGGGCGGCAGCCCGACGACGTCCACCAGGCGGCCGCCAAGATGGCGGGGCCGATCGCAGACGTGATCCTGAAGGCGACGTCGGCCGAGCCACAGGTCCGGTATCCCGACGTCGATTCGTTTGTCATGGCGGTACGGGCGGCGATGGGTGTGCGCGTGGCGCCGGTCGAGTCTGCGCTCGCGGAACTCGTGAACCCGTACAAGGGCCTGCACCCGTTCGAGGAGTCGGACGCGGCCGACTTCTTCGGGCGCGAGCGGGTTGTCGAGCGGCTGATCGCCCGGCTGGGCACGAGCGGGACCAACGGGCGCTTCGTCGCCCTGGTGGGCCCCAGCGGGAGCGGCAAGTCCAGCGTCGTGAAGGCCGGGTTATTGCCGGCCCTGCACCACGGAGCCCTGTTGGGGTCGGCTGACTGGTTCGTCGTCGAGATCAGCCCGGGCCGCCATCCCTACGAGGAGCTGGAGGCGGGGCTACTGCGCGTCGCCGTCAACCCGCCCGCCAGCCTGCTCGAGCAGCTCACAGACGGCGAGGGAGGGATCCGGCGGGCTGTGCGGCGGGTGCTTCCCGAGCGCTCGCAGCTGCTGCTGATCGTCGACCAGTTCGAGGAGCTGTTCACGCAGGCGCCGCCGGCGACAACCCAGGCGTTCCTGGACGCCCTGGCGGCGGCGGTCGCGGACCCTCGGGTGGGCCTGCGCGTCGTCGCGACGTTGCGTGCTGACTTCTACGACCGTCCCCTCGGCAACCGCGCCATCGGCGAGCTGCTGCGCCGCGGCACCGAGGTGATCACACCGATGTCGCCGGAGGAGCTCGAACGCGCCATCAACGGGCCCACCGAGCGGTTGGGCGTCCAGTTCGAGCCGGGCCTGGTGGCCGAGATGGTCGCCGACGTGAGCGACCGGCCGGCGGCCCTGCCGCTCCTGCAGTTCGCGCTCACCGAGCTGTTCGACCAACGCCCGGGAGCGATCATCCACCTCGCCTCGTACCGCGAACTTGGTGGCGTCTCGGGGGCGCTGGTCCGCCGGGCCGAGGGGCTGTACAACGGGTTCGACGATCCAGCTCGCCAGGCGGCTCGTCAGGTCCTTCTCCGCCTGGTCACCCTCGGCGAGGCAGGCGACGACGTCCGCCGCCGCGTGCTGCGCCAGGAGATCACCGCGCTCGGAGATCCCGCCGTCGAGGTGGTGCTCGATGCGTTCGGCCGCCATAGGCTGCTCAGCTTCGACCGCGACCCGGTCACCCGGGGGCCGACCGTCGAGATCGCCCACGAGGCGCTGCTGACCGAGTGGGGTCGCCTGCGAGAGTGGATCGACGACAGCCGGGACGACGTCCGCCAGGAACGGCGCCTGGCCACCGCCGCGGCCGAGTGGCAGGCGGCGGACCGGGACCCCGCCTACCTGCTCCGGGACGCGCGCCTCGATCAGACCGCGGCCTGGGCGGCCGGAACCGACCTCTCGCTCGGTCCCGGCGAGCGGGGTTTCCTCGACTCCAGCATCGCCCAGCGCGACGCCGAGGTCGCCGCCGAGCGGGAGCGTGGACGCCGCGAGGAGTGGCTCCGGCGGAGGACCAAACAGCGCACCCGCCAGCTCGTTGGCGCCGCGATAGTGCTCGCCCTCGTCGCCGCCGTCGCCGCCTTCGCCGTCACCCAACGGAACGATGCCAACCGACTCGCCCAGGAGCTCTCCGACACCGCCGAACCACGCCGTTTGGCCGCGGCGTCGACGCTCACCCAGGACGACCCCGAGCTGGCCATGCTGCTGGCGCTGGAATCCCTCGACGCCAGCGCCGAGGCCGGTATCCCAGCCGTTGTCGAGGCCGAGGAGGCGCTGCACTGGGCCATCCAGGCGGCTCGGGTCCCGTATCCCGCGACCGACGCACCAGCAGAGGTCAGGATCGGCCCCGCCGGGCCGACTGGCATCTTCCGGATTCCGCTGCCCCAGCTCGTCGACCTTGCCCGCAGCCACCTGAGCCGCATGTTCACACCCGACGAGTGCGCGCGGTACGGCATCGAGCCCTGCGTCGTTGGCACCGGCGTGTCCGACTGGCCTGCCATACCCGCCGAACCCGTCCGGCCGGTGCTGCCGTCGCAGGGGGACCGGCCCCTCAGCGGTACCACCATCACGCTCCTCGGCTGCTGTGACCTCGACACCGGCCTGGGGGAAGAGCTCACTCGATTCGAGGAGCAGACCGGCATCGAGGTCGCCTACAGCTACAACCGCGACGCCTTCGAATCAAGGTATCTGGACGCGGGCGACTCACCGGACCTGGCGTTTTTTCCACAGCCCGGCGGGGCCCTCGACCTCGCCAGCAAGGGAGAGCTCGTCGACCTGAGCACCTTCCTCGATCCGGCCGAGGCGCGGCGCCAGGTCGGTGACTATCTCGTCGACGTCGCTAGCCAGGGAGCGGGATGGTTCGCGGTTCCAGTCGAGCTCAACCTGAAGGGCCTGATCTGGTACCCGGTCTCGGAGTTCGAGCAGGCCGGATACACCGTCCCCGAGACCTGGGACGAGCTGATTGCCCTCAGCCGGCAGATGGTGGCCGACGGGCGGACCCCGTGGTGCATGGGCCTCGAATCCGGAGACTCCAGCGGTTGGCCGGGCACCGACTGGATCGAGGCCCTCGTTCTGCGCCTCGGCGGTGTCGACTTCTACGACGATTGGGCGGAGGGCGACATCCCCTTCGACCACCCGGTGATCCGGCAGGCGATGGCGATGTTCGGTCAGGTCGCGTTTGGCGATGGCTTCGTCCGGGGTGGCGCCGAATCGATCAGCCGGACGAATTTCGGCCATGCGGGCGATCCGATGTTCGCTGACCCTCCCGGCTGCTGGCTGAACCACCAGGCGACGTTCATGCAGGGGTTCTTCCCCCCGGGAGCGGCCGTCGGGTCCGACGCCGGCTTCTTCGTGATGCCGCCGATCGACCCGGGCGGCGACACGCCGGTGTTCGGCGGAGCGGAAATGGCCGGTGCGTTGCAGGACCGCCCCGAGGTCCGCGAGTTCCTGCGCTGGGTCACGAGCTCGGCGTGGGGGACGCTGTGGGCTGGCAACCCCACCAACGTCTCCCTCCCCTACAACGCCAGCTTCGACCCGGACCGGTGCCGGGCAACCGAGCTACCCGAGGCCGTCAACGCTATGCGCGTGCGACTCTGCCAAGAGGCACGGGATGCCGTTGTGGCCGGCCTGTGGAGATTCGACGCGTCCGATCAGATGTCTCCTGGCGTCGGCGCCATCGCCAAGGTCGGCACACCCGGCGCCTTCCTCCAGGGAATGACCGACTACGTCGACCGGGGTCCCGACAGCCTCGACCAGATTCTCGCCGAAATCGATGCCGCCAGGGCCTCGACCGCGCCCGGCTAGATCAATCGTCGACTGTGATCTCGTCGCCGACCCGCATGAGCCCTGGCGTTTGCACGGCGGTCCAGACGCCGAAGGTCGCGCCGTGGTGGCGCGCGAGCGCCTTGAACACGTCGAGATCGCGATCGAGGCCGGGTTGTGGACGCGTGACCATCGTGCACCGCGCGCACGGCACGGCGGGTTGCACCACCGCAGTGCCGATACGAACGGTGCGTCCGCACCACCGGTCCTCGACCCAGCCTTCGTCGTCGACGTCGATCACGATGTTCGGTCGGAACCTGCGGGCGTCCCAGGCGCCGTCGGGATGCAGTGCGCGACCCTGACGCAGGCTCGCGGTCGTGACGACCAGGAGTGGGAGCGCGTCGACGAACCGGCCTGGCGGCATCGTCCACGACAGGACCGTGCTGTTGTCATCGGTCGCATCCGCGAAGTACTCGCCGACGGCCGCGTCCATCGACTCGGGATGTGCGACTCTGACTGGCCGACCGATCCAGGTCGACAGCACGTCGTCGGCGTCCGGGCTTGGCGCCGTGAGTACCTCGCCGTCCGGAAGCGCAATCTCGACGCCGGCGCTCGTGAGCCGAGCGCTCGCCAGCAACAGCGACGGGACGCGCCGAGCCGTCAGCACCATCCCGGTCTCCTGATCGACGATGCCCCACTTGCGATCACCCAGCAAACCCGAGTTCTCGACGGTTACCTCGTCGAGCGGCTCACCTTGCAGCGATTTCACGGGATGGCGCCACAGTTCAGCGACGTGCACGGCCCTCCTTCCACGCGACCCAGGGGAGTCGGAGCAGCCGCGCCGACACGCGCACACGTAGCGGTCGACGAACGGGCACGCATGATGTTGTGCTCATCCCACCGCTCCCAGAGGCCCACGGGACAAGGCTAGGTGTGCTGCGCCGAGGAACGCGCGAGCGGCAGACGTGCGTGCGATACCTGGACCTTTGCTTCTACCAAGGTTCCCGACCGCGTGCCGGCGCGCGCCGGCACCAGGGACCATGCGAATCGGCATCAGCGAGGATCCAAAGCAATGAGGCGACGCTTGGGCACGAACACGTTGGTCGTGGCCACCGCGCTGCCGGCGGTGATCATCGCTGGCAGCGCCACCGCGACGCACCGTGTCGAGCTTGCCGCCCGGCTACGGCAACGAGTGGCCGGGGTCTCTGTGGCGTTCTTGGTCTTGACCGGCCCGCCGTGGCTCATCGTCGCTTGGCGAGGCGTGCTGTATCCGCTCACGGGAGCCGACGACCTGCAGGACTCCTGGGGCGGCCCGACTCTGGCGGGGGCATGGGCGGCGCACCTCGGCCTCGGCGTCGCCGTCCTTCTGGCCGTGTCGTTCGTCTTGGCCTGGTGGCGCCCGCCACGCACGTAGAAGGATTCGGCAGTAGGCGCCGTTACCGAAAGGGACCGCAGCACCCGCAGGTCTCGCACGGCGACGCCCGGCGGTCCCTCCACTCAGCGGCGACTCGGTGGGCGGCGGCGCGGTCGCCTAGCGTCGATGGCCGTGTTCTGGGGCATGTCTCCGCGTGGTAGGCGAGCCCTCGCAGGAGGGGTGTGCCTCGTCATGGCGGCGGCCGCGTGCAGCGACGACGACACGCCGGCGGCCTCGTCGAGCGAGGAGGCGACGGGCGACGACCTGTTGACCGACGTGGAGGTCAGCCGCGGGCCGCACAGCACCATCAGTGCCGTGGTCGAGGCCGAGACCAGCAAGGACGCCGTCGTGTCGGTCGAGGTAGACGCCGACGAAGGGTCGGTGGAGAGTCCTCCGCCGACCGAGGCCGACACCAGCCACACCGTGCCGGTCGTCGGAATGCGAGCGGAGACGGCCTACTCGCTGCGGGTGACGGCCGCCGGCACGGACGGATCGGAAGACTCGGCGGAGATCGAGTGGACGACCGGCGCGCTTCCCGACGACCTTCCTCCGTTGACGGTGGATGTCGCCGACGGCGACGCCATGGCGCCGGGTGTCACGCTGTTCACCCCCACTCTGGGGGGAGGGGACGCTCCGCCCGACGTCGAGCACACGGGCTACATCCTGGCCATTGACGGCGACGGCGAGGTCGTCTGGTACTACGAGACCGGCCCCTCCTTCATGGAGGTGAGCCAGACGGCACAGGGCACGCTGCTCGTGCAGCTGGGGCAGACGACGATCCAGGAGATCGACGTGCTGGGCAACACCGTCCGCAGCTTTGCCACCAGGGTCGCCGCCGACCTGGGCACCGATCTGGGCGGTCACGCGCTGACCACGCCGGACAGCGAGCCGCTCGCCATCGACAGCAGCCATCACGAGCTGCAGCAGCTCGACAGCGGGAACACCATCACGCTCAGCACCGAGCTGGTCCGCCTCGATGATGCGGCTGCCCGGAGATTGTGCCCGGACGACCCCGAGACCGACATCATCTCCGACACGGTCGTGGAGCTGTCTCCGGCCGGCGAGGTCGTGCAGGAGTGGCCGCTCACCGCGGTCTACGACCCGGTCCAGCGGCCCGGGACGGAGATGTGTGTCGAGCCGAACGCGGTCGCCCCACCCAACTGGTTCTACCCCGACGCCGGGGGCGTGCGCGACTGGACACACGGCAACGCGGTGGTGGTCGACGAGGAGGCCAACTGGCTGCTCGTGTCGCTCCGTCACCTGAACGCGATCGTGGCGCTGCGCTACCACGACGACGCCGAGGGACCGGCGGGAGAGCTGTTGTGGGAGCTCGGCCCTGAGGGCACGCTGACGTTGGCCGGCGACGGCGACTGGCCGTACCACCAGCATGCGCCCGAGCTGCACGACGACGGCACGCTGCTGGTCTATGACAACGGCAACGGCCGGCCCGGCACCGGGGAGGGCGCCGATCCCCCGTACACGCGCGCGGTGCTGTACGACCTCGAGGCGGACGCGGGCACGGTGACCCAACTCTGGGAGCACCGGGACACCACCGCGGACGGCAGGCCGGTGTTCGCGCCGTTCGTCGGCGATGCCGACCGCCTGGAGAATGGCAATGTGCTCATCGACCACGGTGGGCTGAGCGATGCGGAGGGCACCATATACACGCGGCTGGTGGAGGTGACGCCCGGCCCGGCGCCTGACGGCAGCGAGGACACGATCGTGTTCGACCTGACCGTCGGCGACGGCGAGCAAGGCTGGGCTTCCTATCGGGCCGACCGGTTGGCCTCGCTGTACGGCACGGGCAGCCCGGCCGGCTAACCGTTCCCGAGAGTGCGACGGGGGAGCGGCTCGGATGCGTGCACGCAGGCCGAGAGATGCCTGGTCAGCCGAGGGCGGCGGCGAACTGGTCGTGGTGGTCGGTCCACCAGCGGCGCCGACGGTCGTACTTCTCGATGCCCCCTGTCCGGTTCAACATCTCGACGGTGTTGGGTTCCCCTGCATCGACGCTGCGCCGGACGGCCGCTTCGATGCGGCCGATCGCATCATCCATGGTCGAGAGCAGCACTGTGCGGCCCTGCCGGTCGAGTCCGTAGGCGTCGGCGACGAGTCGTAGCCGTGCCGGCCGGTCGGCGGGCCGCCAGCCGAGCCGGGCCTGGTCGAATGCGTCGTCGATCGGTACACAGAGGCGGGCGAGCTGGGCCAGGTCGTAGACAGGGCGGCCAGGGGCGGCGAACTCGAAGTCGAGCAGGGCTACCGCTACGCCGTCGCGGAACACCACGTTCGAAGGCTCCACGTCGTTGTGGCACACGAGCGCCCCGCCCGCAGGGTCG
>Ga0081455_10003515_pt1 | contig 18006 bp, 12 predicted proteins | sample TabmetS3T2R1_FD_70207 | JGI IMG/M metagenome (GOLD analysis project Ga0081455, IMG submission 70207) | Tabebuia heterophylla rhizosphere microbial communities from the University of Puerto Rico - S3T2R1 | ecosystem: Host-associated > Plants > Roots > Rhizosphere ...
GCCGGCGATCAGGGGTCCGAGGCTGACGCCCAACTCGGACAGGATCATGGCCCCGGCGATGGTCCACACGAGGGCGCTGGCGGCGGACCGCAGCACGAACGAGAGGGTGGTGGCGCGGGCGGCCGCCCTGAGCGACTGCGGCCCGTGCGACTGGAGGGCGTCGGGCGCGCGGCGCCGCAACCGGCGGATCCGCTCCTGCGCCGCCGGGTTGGCGATGCCCTCGGTGAACCGGCGGATGGCGCGGCGGATCAGGTGATTGGCGGCCCACGCCACGACCACGATGAGCAGGATCTGTGCGGGCTTGGCCAGCAGGACGTCGGATGCCCGTGCCCAGCCCTCGCTGTGGGTCGACTCGAGGACCTGGCGGCAGATCCACGTCGGGTCGTCGCCGCAGGCGTCGGCGACCTGCTCGGGCGTCTGCAGCAGCGCCATGGCCGCAAAGGTACCGAGGTTGGTCGGCCGGGGTGGCGAGGGACGCCCTCGGCCGTAGGGTGAAACCTGAGCGCGTGGCACTCAAGGTTCTTGCCGTGGGGAATGCGCGAAGTGCCCGTAACGTTGACCAGACCGCTCGACAATCCAGAGCACATACCCCCGAGGAACCCCAACATGGCTGATCTGGACACGTTGACCCTCCCCGTCCTCCCCCTGACCAACGACGTCGTGCTGCCGCACATGGTCGTGACCCTGGCCCTCGAGACCGAGGAGGCCCGCGCCGCTGCGGACGCCGCCGCGCGCGCCGACAACACCCTGTTGCTCGTCCCCCGCCAGCCCGACGGGCGCTACGCGCGCGTCGGCACCATCGCCCGCATCGAGAACCAGGGCAACCTTCCGGGGGGCACGCCGGCCCTGGTGATCCGGGCCACGACCCGCGCCGAGGTGGGTGTGGGCGTCATCGGCCAGACCAGCGCGCTCTGGGTGCACGTCACCCCCCTGCCGGACGACGAGGTCACCGGTGAGGTCGACGAGCTGGCCACCGAGCTGCGGGCCGCCCTGCGGGCCCTGTTCGAGAGCCTCGGCGGCCGCCGCCTGACCGAGGTGCTGCGCGGCGTCGACGACCCGTCGGCCCTCGCGGACATCGTCGGCTGGTGGCCCGACCTGGCCGTCGAGCGCAAGGTCGAGCTGCTCGAGACCACCGAGCTGATCGAGAGGCTGCGGCTGGTGCTGGACTGGGTCAAGGAGGCCCTTGCCGAGCACGAGCTGGCGGACAAGATCCGTCACGACGTGTCGGAGGGACTGGAGTCCCGCCAGCGCGAGTTCCTGCTGCGCCAGCAGATGGACGCCATCCGCAAGGAGCTGGGCGAGGACGGCGGCGACGACCTGGTCGGCGGCTACCGCGAGCGCCTGGGAAAGCTGGTCGAGGCCAAGGCCGTGTCCGACGACACCCGCAAGGCGATCGAGCGCGAGATCGACCGGCTGGAGCGCACGCCCGAGCAGAACACCGAGCACGGCTGGATCCGCAACTGGCTCGACACCGTGTTCGAGATCCCGTGGGGCGAGCGCAGCGTCGACGACTACGACATCGAGCGCGCCCGCCAGGTCCTCGACGAGGACCACACCGGGCTCGACGAGGTGAAGGACCGCATCGTCGAGATGCTGGCAGTGCGCAAGCTCCTGGCCGAGCGCGCCGCGCAGTCGGCCGCTGACGAGACGCCGGCTGACGGGGGCGACGAGCCGACCACGGGCGACGAAGCATCGACCGACCTCGACGAGGCCGGCGAGCGGCCGCGGCCGCACCTGGTGCCCGACGTCGATGCCTCCGGCCGCAAGCCGGGCGCGATCCTGGCCCTGGCCGGCCCTCCGGGCGTCGGCAAGACGTCCCTGGGCGCCTCCGTGGCCAGGGCCCTGGGCCGCAGGTTCACCCGCGTGTCCCTGGGCGGCATCCGCGACGAGGCGGAGATCCGGGGTCACCGGCGCACCTATGTCGGCGCGCAGCCCGGGCGCATCGTCCGGGCGCTGCAGGAGGCCGGGACCATGAACCCGGTCGTCCTGCTCGACGAGGTCGACAAGCTCGGCGCCGACTGGCGGGGCGATCCGTCCTCGGCACTGCTCGAGGTCCTCGACCCCGCGCAGAACCACACGTTCCGTGACCACTACCTCGAGGTCGACCTCGACCTGTCCGACGTGCTGTTCCTGGCAACGGCCAACATGCTCGAGCAGATCCCCGGGCCGCTCCTCGACCGGATGGAGGTCATCCGCCTCGACGGCTACACCGAGGCCGAGAAGGTCGTCATCGCTCGCGATCACCTGTTCCGCCGCCAGCTGGCCCGCAACGGCCTGCGGGAGGACGAGGTCGACGTGACCGATGCCGCTCTGGGCGAGATCGTGGACGGCTACACCCGCGAGGCGGGGGTCCGGAACCTCGAGCGCGAGCTCGGCAAGGTGCTGCGCAAGGTGGCCACCGAGGTCGCCAAGGGCAGCGAGACGCCGATCGTGGTCGGCATCGACGACGTGCCCACCTACCTGGGCCGGCGCCGGTTCTTCGACGAGGCGGCGGACCGCACCGTCGTCCCCGGCGTTGCGACCGGCCTGGCCGTCACCGGCGTGGGCGGCGACGTCCTCTTCGTCGAGGCCACGTCGATGCCGGGCGAGTCCGGTGCCGGCCTGACGGTCACCGGCCAGCTCGGCGACGTCATGAAGGAGTCGGCGCAGATCGCGCTGTCGTACGTCCGGTCCAAGGCCGACGTGCTGGGCATCGACCCCTCGGCGTTCGAGGGTCGCCGCTTCCACGTGCACTTCCCCGCAGGCGCCATCCCCAAGGACGGCCCGTCGGCGGGCATCACGATGACGACGGCGCTGGTCAGCCTCCTGCGCGACACCCCCATGCGCCCGACGCTGGCGATGACCGGAGAGGTCACGCTGTCGGGTCGGGTGCTGCCCATCGGCGGGGTCAAGCAGAAGGTTCTGGCCGCCCACCGGGCCGGGCTGCGCGAGGTGATCCTGCCGCTGCGCAACGAGCCCGACCTGGACGACGTGCCCGAGGCCGTGCGCGACGAGATGACGTTCCACCCCGTGGCCGACGTCGCCCGGGTGCTCGAGCTGGCGCTCGAGCCGGCACCGGCGTCGGAGGCGCTGGCCGCCTGAAGATTTCCTGCCGCGGAATCGGTGGCTCCCGCAACCAATTCCGCGGCAGGTTTTCCCTAATGTCCGGGCAATGACATCCGAGGTCGACACGCGCCCCGGCGCGACGGCGTACCGGGCGCCGGAGCCCCCACCGTCGGCGCCGAGCGTCCCCCTACCACCCGACGGCCCCGGCTACCGGCTCAAGCGCAAGCTGCTCGGCAAGCCGATGCACTCGGAGCAGCTCGAGCACGAGCGCCTGGGCAAGCCCACGGCGCTGGCGGTGTTCGCGTCGGACAACCTGTCGTCGTCGGCGTACGCCACCGAGGAGATCCTCCACGTCCTCGTGCCGTGGTTCGGCGTCGTCGCGTTCACGCTGGTCCTGCCGGTGACGGTCGCGATGCTGGTCGTGCTGGGCCTGCTGATCATCAGCTACCGGGAGACGATCAAGGAGTACCCCTCGGCCGGCGGCGCCTACCTGGTGACCCGCGACAACTTCGGCATCGTGACCGCCCAGGTCGCAGGGGCCGCGTTGCTGATCGGCTACATCCTCACGGTGGCGGTGTCGGTGGCGGCCGGCAGCGCCGCGCTCAGCTCTTCGGTCACCGCCCTGGCGCCATGGCGGGTGCCGATCTCGCTGGGGTTCATCGCCCTCATCGCGTTCGGCAACCTGCGGGGCGTCCGGGAGTCAGGGCGCATCTTCGCCGCCCCCACCTTCTTCTTCATGGCCAACATGGCGGTGCTGCTCGGGCTGGGCGTGTGGCGCTATCTCGCCGGCGACCTGGAGGTCATCGGTGAGCGCGTCCCGGGCATGGTCGAGTTCGGCGACCACGGCGCGAGCCTGGTGGTGGCCGGCAGCGCGTTCGCGGTCGCCAAGGCATTCGCCTCCGGCGGTTCGGCGGTCACCGGCGTGGAGGCCATCTCCAACGGCGTGCCCGCGTTCCGCAAGCCCGAGTGGCGCAACGCCCGCCAGACGCTGGTGGTCATGGGCAGCGGGCTGGCGGTCATGTTCCTGGGGCTGTCGTTCCTGGCGTCGAAGGTCGAGGTCGCCCCCTTCGAGGACGGCACGCCCACGGTGCTGGCCCAGATCGGCGAGGCCGTCTACGGCCATGGGTCGGGGGGCGAGCTCCTATCGACGGTGCTCAACATCGCCACCATGCTCATCCTGGTGCTGGCCGCCAATACCGGCTTCGCCGACTTCCCGCGGTTGGCGAGCCTGCAGGCCGGCGACAACTTCCTCCCCCGCCAGCTGACCAAGCGCGGCCACCGCCTGGTGTTCTCGAACGGCATCCTCGCCCTCGCCGGTGCCGCTGCCGTCCTCGTTGTCCTCACCGGCGCCGAGGTGACCCGCCTGATCCCGCTGTACGCCATCTCGGTCTTCACCGGGTTCACGCTGTCGCAGTCGGGCATGACCCGGCACCACCTGCGCAAGCGCGAAGCGGGGTGGGTGGCCGGCCTCCTGGCCAACGGCGTGGGCGCCACCCTGTCGGGCCTGATCGTGCTCATCGTCGTGATCACGCGATTCGCCGACGCCTGGCCGATCCTGCCGATCATGCCGATCTTCGTGGTGATCCTCCTGCGGCTCAACCGCCAGTACGAGCGGGAGCGGGAGGCGCTCGAGCACGACGTGCCGGCCGCCGCCACCGCGCCGATCCTGCACCGCCACGTGGTGATGGTGTTCGTCGACCGGCTCGACCTGGCGGCCGCCCGCGCCATTCAGTACGCCCGCACCCTCACGCCCGACGAGCTGCGGGCGGTGAGCTTCGTGGTGGACGACGACGCCGCCGCCCGCCTCGCGGCCGAGTGGCGGCGCCTGGGCCTGTCGCGGGTGCCGCTGGAGCTGGTGGCCTGCCCCGACCGGCGCCTGACCCGCACGGCGGTCGAGTACGTCGCCCGCGAGCTGTCCGACGGCGAGACCGAGGTCTCGGTGCTGCTCCCCGACCGCAAGTACAACGGGCTGTGGCACCGCATCCTCCACGACCGGACCGCCGAGGCCATCCAGGCCGAGGTGTCGAAGCTGCCCCACGCCAACGTCACCACCGTGCCGTTCCACTTCGACGTGTGGATGTCGGAGGAGACGCTCGCGATGGCGCCGCCGATCCACCGCGGCCGCATCGCCGCCGAGGCCGACAAGCCAGCCGCCCCGCCGCGGCCCCCGCACGAGGACGTGTCCACCGTGACCGCCATCGAGGCGGTCCGCTGGCGCGACCGCGTGCGGGTGCGGGGCCAGGTGCGCTCCATGCGCGTCGCACCGCAACGCGATGTCGCCACGCTCGAGTGCGTGATCGACGACGGCACCGGGACCCTGCTGGCCGTCTTCCTGGGGCGCCGGGAGCTGGCCGGGGTCAAGGTCGGCAGCCGCATCGAGGTGGTCGGCACGGCCGGCGTCCACCAGAACCGCCTGGCGATCCTCAACCCCGGCTACCGGCTCCTCTCGGGCGCCACCGGCTGACGATTCCTGCCGCGGGATAGGTGGCTCCGGCCACCGATCCTGCGGCAGGTTACGAGTGGAGGGGGCCACCCCCTCGATTGCGGGCGGGCGCCGGCGGCAAGAGACTGCCGGTGTGGAGCACGAGGAACGGCGCGACGCGGCCACCCTGGCCGCCGACCTGAGGGCGGCGCTGGCGCCCGACCGCGTGCGGACCGCGGGCGTGGAGCTCGGCCTCTACGGGCGCGACGCGTCGGTGATGAGCGGGTCGGCCGCGGCCGTGTGCTTCCCGCTCACGACCGACGAGGTGGCCTCCGCCGTGCGCGTCGCCCGCCGCCACGGGCGCCCGTTCGTGGCCCGCGGCTCGGGGACGGGCCTCGCCGGCGGAGCGGTGCCCGTCGGCGACCCGGTCGTGATCGTGACCACCAAGATGGACCGGATCCTGGAGGTCGACCCGGTGGACCGGGTCGCCTGGGTCCAGCCTGGGGTCGTCAACCTGGACCTCACCCGGGCCCTGGCCCCGCACGGGCTCCACTTCGCACCCGACCCGTCGAGCCAGCAGGCGTGCACGATCGGCGGCAACGTGGCCAACAACTCCGGGGGCCCGCACTGCCTGGCCTACGGCGTGACAAGCGCCCACGTCCTGGCGCTGGAGGTGGTGCTCCCGGACGGGTCGGTGACGCTGCTCGGCGGCCTCGACCCCGAGCCCGCCGGGCTGGACCTGCGGGGCACGTTCGTCGGAAGCGAGGGCACGCTCGGCATCGCCACCCGCATCGCCGTGCGCCTCACGCCGGACCCGCCCTCCGTGGCGACCCTGCTGCTCGACTTCATGTCGGTCGACGACGCCGCGGAGGCGGTGAGCGGCATCATCGCCGGCGGCCTGCTGCCCGCGGCCCTGGAGATGATGGACCGGCGCATCACCGAGGCGGCGGAGGAGTTCGTCCACGCGGGGTACCCCACCGACGCCGCCGCCGTCCTGCTGGTCGAACTCGACGGCCTGCCGGCGGGGGTGGAAGCGGGCGTGGAACGGGTGCGCGCGATCGGCCTGGCGCACGGCGCCCGGACGGTGCGGGTGGCGGCCGACGACGCCGAACGCGCACTGCTGTGGAAGGGCCGCAAGTCCGCGTTCGGGGCGGTGGCGCGGCTGGCGCCCAACTACTACCTGCACGACACCGTGGTCCCCCGGACCCGCCTGTGCGAGGTGCTGAGGCAGGTGTACGCCATCGCCGAGCGCCACGACCTCGGCGTGATGAACGTCTTCCATGCCGGCGACGGCAACCTCCACCCCCTGCTGCTGTTCGACGCCCGGGAGCCGGGCGTCATGGACCGCGTCCATGCCGCCGGCGAGGAGATCGTCCAGGTGTCGCTGGACGCCGGCGGGGTCCTGTCCGGCGAGCACGGCATCGGCCTGGAGAAGCGCGACCTCATGCCGCTGCTGTTCGGCCCCGACGACCTCGACGCCCAGGCCCGGCTGCGCGAGGCGTTCGACCCCGACGGGGTGGCGAATCCGACCAAGATCCTCCCGGCCGGAAGCCGCTGCGGCGACCTGCAGAGCGTGCCGGAGGGCGTGTGGGTGTGAGGTCGGCGACGTCGGCCACGGTCGCCGCCTTCGCTGCCGCGGTGGGCCCGCCGGAGGCCGGAGCGGTCGCCGCCGTGGGCGGGCGCACCCAGTGGGGCGCCGGCGGCCGCGTCTCCGCTGACGCCCGCGAGGTGCACGCGCCGGCCGGCATCGTGGCCGTCGAGGCGGCCGACATGACCGTGCGCGTGGGTGCCGGCACCACAGTGGCGGAGCTCGACGCCACCCTGGCGGAGGTCGGCCAGACCGTGGCGCTGCCGGCCTGGGACGGTGCCACCGTCGGGGGCGTCCTGGCCGTCGGCCACAGCGGGCTCCGGCGGCTCGGCTGGGGACCGGTCCGGGACGTTCTCCTCGAGGCGGTCGTGGTGTCGGCGGACGGCCGCGTGGTCAAGGCGGGCGGGCCCACGGTGAAGAACGTCTCGGGGTACGACCTGTGCCGGCTCCTGGTCGGCTCGCTGGGCACGCTCGCCTTCGTCGCCGAGGTGGTCCTGCGCACGCGTCCGCTGCCGCAGTCCGAACGCTGGCTGGCGGGCGACGCCGACGCGTTCGCCCTGGTCGAACGGCTCCACCGGCCCGCGGCGGTGCTCTGGGACGGAACCACCACGTGGGTGCTGCTCGACGGCCATCCCGCCGACGTGGCCGCGGAGGCGGAGCTCGCCGGCCTGGCGGAGGCCGACGGGCCACCCGACCTCCCGGGGCCCCACCGCTGGTCGCTGCGCCCGTCGGAGCTGCCGGCCCTCGGGGCGGGCGCGGGTCCCGGGCCGGGACGGTTCCTGGCCGAGGTGGGCGTGGGCGTCGTCCACGCCGAGCGGCCGCCGCCGTCCCGCCCGATCGACGACCACGTGGTCGAGCTGCACCGGCGGATCAAGGCCGTCTTCGATCCCGACGGGCGCCTCAACCCTGGTCGGGACCCGCTGGCCGCCGCGCCGGCGAGGGCCGGATGAGCGACGGGCCCAGCCGCGTCGACCTCGGGGTGGTCGACGACGAGCTGGCCTGCTGCGTCGCCTGCGGGCTGTGCCTCCCGCACTGCCCGACCTACCGGGTGACCGGCGAGGAGGCCCTGTCGCCCCGCGGCCGGATCGCGGCGATGCGCCAGGTGCAGTGGGAGGGCGCGGAGCCCGATGACGCCTTCCTCCGGTCGATGGCCACCTGCGTCCAGTGCCGGGGCTGCGAGACGGCGTGCCCGTCGGGGGTGCCGTTCGGCCACCTGATCGAGGACACCAAGGCAAACCTGCCGCGGGATCGGTGGCCCCGGCCACCAATCCCGCGGCAGGAATCACTGGTGCGCCTCGGGCTGCGCGCCCTTGGCCACCACCGGCTCCTGCTCGCGGGGTCCTCACTGCTCGGCGCGGCGCAGCGGCTCCGCCTGCTGCCCCGGCGCCTGTCCCGCCGAGTGGGACTGCCGGACCGGGTGCCCCTGCGCCGGGCGCCCCGCCTGCGCGCCTCGGGCACCGACGTGTGGCTGTTCACCGGCTGCGTGATGGACGCCTGGATGCGGGACGTCCACGCCGACGTCCAGCGGGTGGTCGAGGCCACCGGCGCCGGCGTGGCGCTGCCAGGGCCCGGCGCGGCCTGCTGCGGCGCCCTGGCGCTCCATGCCGGCCTGCGGCCCGACGCACGGGCGCTGGCGGAACGCACCATGCGTGCGTTCCCCGGGGACGCCCCGATCCTGGTCGACGCCGCGGGCTGCGGGGCGATGCTCAAGGACTACGGCCACCTGCTCGGCACCCCGGGGGCCGAGGCGTTCGCGGCCCGCGTCCGTGACGTCCACGAGTGGCTCGCCGAGCGCATGGACCGGCTGCCGCCGGCGCCCGAGGGCGGCGATCGTCCGGCCGTCGCCGTGCAGGACCCCTGCCACCTCCGCCACGTCCAGCGCGTCCACCAGTCGGTGCGCACCGTGCTGAGCCCGTACGCCGACGTCGTGGAGCTCGACGACGAGGGCCTGTGCTGCGGGGCCGGCGGCGCCTACGCGCTCAGCCAGCCCGAGCTGGCGGGCGCCATCCGCGAGCGCAAGGTGGCCGCCATCGCCCGTGCCGGCGCCCCCGTCGTCGCTTCGGCCAACCCGGGCTGCGCCCTGCACCTGCGTGCATCCGGAATCGTCGAGGCCGTCCACCCCTGCCAGGTCGTCGCCCGGCGGCTGGCCGGCAGTGCCGCTCAGCCCGTCGCCGCGGCCGGCGCCGCCCGCACCGTCGGCTCGCCGAGGTCGTAGATGCGGTAGGCACGCTGGATGACCGGCTGCGCCACGTTGCGCACCCGGATGCCGCCGGGCGTCACCCCCCGCTCGCTGCCGTTGTGGGCGTGACCGTGGACGACCAGGTCCGCCCCGGCGGTGTCGATGGCCTCGGCCAGCAGGTGGCTGCCCAGGAAGGGATAGATCTCCAGGCGCTCGCCCCGCAGCGTCTCCGGGACGGGCGCGTAGTGCAGCAGGGCGATGACCCGATCGGCCCCGGGCCGCACTGCGACCAGGGCATCGTGCAGGCCGGCCGCCTCGCGCCGGGTCTCGTTCACGAACGCCTTCATCGCCGGCTCGCCGAACGCGGTGGCGTTGGCGCCCGCGAAGCCGCCGCCGAAGCCCTTGGTGCCGGCGATCCCGATGGCCGTGCCGCCGACACCGACGGTCGTGGCGGTGCCGTCGAGCACGACGACCCCCGCGTCCTCGAGGATCCCGACGACCTCGGCGACGCGGCCGGCGTGGTGGTCGTGGTTGCCCAGCACCGCGACGACCGGGATGTCCACGCCCGCCTTGGCAAGCTCCTGGGCCACCAGCTCGGCCTCGACGGGCTCGCCGCAGCGGGTGAGGTCGCCGCCGAGCAGCAGCAGGTCGGCCCGCTCGTTGAGGTGCCGCATCCCGGCCGCCACCCGGCCAACGGAGTCCACCCCCACATGGATGTCGGCGACGGCGGCGACGCGCGTCACGAGAGTTCCTCGACCGACCCGTCCTCGTCGGCCGAGAGGACGGCCATCTCGTTCACCACCTCGTAGCCGCCGGCCAGCTCCTCCACCACCTCGGCGATCGCAGCCCGCTGGGCGGGGGTGGCGGCCGTGCCGGTGAGCACCAGCCGGTCGCCCATCACCTGCACGTCGACCCCGAGCTCACGGGCGCGCGGGTCGGTGGCCAGGGCGTCCTGGATGTGGTGGACCAGGTACTCCCGGGGCTCGGCCATGGTCCGGCGCTTCCCTCGGCCGGTGGCCGGAAACCCGGCTGCGAGCGATCAGCCCGCGGCGACCAAGCGTCGGCGGGCGTCGTCGTCGTAGGTGGCGAAGAAACCGGTCAGGTCCTCGACCATGCGGTCGAACGACTCCGCCGCGAACAGGACCGGCTGGTAGCGGGTGATGTCGTACTCGAGGGTGCCCATCCGGGCGAGGTCCCAGGGCCGGATCTCGGCGTTGCGGAACTCCTCGATCTCGCCGTACGACGACAGGAGCCCGGCGCCGTACGCCTTGAGCTCGCCGTCCTCGTGCACCACGCCGAACTCGAGCGTGAACCAGAAGACCTTCGAGAAGAAGTCGAGCGCCTCGTCGCCGGCGGCCCGGACCGAGGCCTTGCCCGCCTCCTCGTAGAGGTCGGCGAACGCGGGGTTGGCCAGCATGTTGGCGTGCCCGATGATCTCGTGCACGATGTCGGGCTCGGGCGTGTAGAAGGGCACCGAATGGTGGCGGATGTACTGCGTGGACAGGAACGTCCGGCGCGCCAGGGCCCCGTAGAACACGCGAGTCGGCACCAGCCCCGGCACGGGCTCGATGTGGAACCGGCCGAGGGCGTGCACCCGCTCGTCGACCTCGCGCAGCTGCGGCATGCGATCGGTCGGCAGCGTCAGCGCCGCCGCGCCCTCGAGGTACGCACGGCATGCGTAGCGCCGGTGCTTGCGCCCGAGCTCGTGGGAGACGAGGCGCCACACCTCGTCCTCCTCGGCCGTATAGGTGACGTCGGGGATGGGGTCCCCGCTCTGGTAGTGGGCGCCGACCTCGGCGATCGCCCCGCGGCGGGCCCGGTACTCGGGATCCGAGAATCCGGGATGGTCCTCGGGCAGCTCCGCCGGCGCCGTTGCCGTCACGTCGCTCCTCATGTCTTCATGCTCCTCCTCGGTCGTCTGATCTTCAACGCGCGCGCAGGCGTGACCACCGTCCGTGGGCGCCGGAGCACCCGCGCGTCGCGGCCAGATCGACACACTCCGTAATCGAACTGTCGCAACCTCGTCGCCTTTCCATGAGTGAATGTCCGGTACTCCCCAACGGCGGAAAGGCAAGGCGTAATGAGCGAGATCCTGATCATCGGGCTGGTGGCGATCGTCGTGGTGATCGCGATGGCCGGGCTCCTCGGACGGCTGGTCGGTCTCGACGACCTCCCGGCGGTCGGCGAGAGCGATCTATAGAGGGGGAACGAGGCCCCGGCACCCCGCCGGCGGTTCTGGTGGTGGAACCAGATCCGTCGGCGGGATCGCGTCCGGGCCCCGGTCAGCGGCACCGTCGCTCCCGCTACTCCGACAGCACCCGCCGCGCCGCCGCCGCGATGTCGTCCACCTGCGGCAGGATCGCGTTCTCGAGCTCGGGCGCGTAGGCGACGTGGCACTCCTGAGCGCCGACCCGCCCCACCGGCGCGTCGAGGCGCCAGAACAGTTCGTCCGACGCCCACGCCGAGACCTCGGCGCCGAAGCCGGCCCGCACGACGTCCTCGTGCACCACGAGCAGCCGTGCGGTGCGGCTCACCGACTCGCCGACCATCTCCTGGTCCCAGGGCACGAGCGTGCGCAGGTCGACGACCTCGATCGACGCGCCGTCGGTCTCGGCCAGCCTCTCCGCCGCCAGGCGCGAACGCTGGACGGTGGCGCCCCAGGTGACGATCGTGAGATCGGATCCCCGGGTCACGTAGCGGCCACGGCCGAACGGCACCACGTAGTCGGGGCCGGGGAAGGGCTCGCGCGTGTAGGGCTGGCGCAGCAGGTGCTTGTGCTCGAGGAACAACACCGGGTCCTCACAGCGGAACGCCGCTCGTAGCAGGCCGGCGGCATCGGCGGCCCGTGAGGGGAAGGCCACCAGCAGGCCGGGGATGTGCGCGAAGATCGACTCCCCCGACTGGCTGTGCCAGATGGCGCCGCCCTGCAGGTAGCCGCCGATGGGCACCCGCATCACCATCGGACACGTGAAGGCGCTGCAGGACCGCCAGCGGATCGTGGCCGCCTCGCTGCGGATCTGCTGCATGGCGGGCCAGATGTAGTCGAAGAACTGGATCTCCGGCGCCGGCCGCAGCCCGCGGATCGCCTGCCCGACGCCCCGGCCGATGATGTTGGCCTCGGCCAGCGGCGTGTTGTAGCAGCGGGCCCGCCCGAAGCTGCGCTGGAGCCCGTGGGTGGTGCCGAACACCCCGCCCTTGCCCTCGACCTGGGCGAGGATCGCCTCGCGGGCGTCGGCCACGTCCTCCCCGAACACCCGGATCCGCTCGTCGGCCTCCATGACGTCGTGCAGCGCCCGGCGGATCGCCTCGCCCATGGCCACGGGCTCGCCATCGGTGGGCGGGTCGCCCGGGTCGGCGATGTCGGGCAGCTCCACGACGCAATCGAGGACCGTCTTGACGTCCGGGCGCGGCGCCGCCAGCGCCGCCTTGGCGGCGTCGGCGACGATGCGCCGCGCCTCGTCCCTGATGCCCCGCGCCTCCTCGGCGGTGAGCAGGCCACCCTCGATCAGGGCGCGCTCGAAGTTGTCGATGGGGTCGTGCTCGAGCTCCCACTCGATCTCCTGCGGGACCCGGTACTTGCTCTGCGTGTCGGCGGCAGAGTGGGAATAGGGCCTGGTCACCCGGGCATGGATCAAGCCCGGGCCGACGCCCGCCCGGATCTGGCTCACCACCTTGTGGGCCGCTCGCCGGACTGCGAAGTAGTCGGTGCCGTCGACCGACCGCACCTGGAGCCCGGCGAACCCCCGCACCAGCTCGTTGATCGGCGCCGGGGACTGCTCGGACGCCGGAACCGAGATGGCGTAGCCGTTGTCGGCCACCACGAACAGCACGGGCAGGTGCTCCACGCACGCGGTGTTGAGGCTCTCCCAGAACTCCCCCTCGGACGTGGCGCCCTCGCCGAGGCTGACGTAGGTGAGCTCGTCGCCGTGGGCCGTGAGCCCCAGCTGGGGGCGGCGCACGATGTAACGCCCGGCCTCGGCGCAGCCCACCGCCGGGATGCACTGGCTGCCGGTCGGGCTCGACTGCGTGACGACGTTGAACGGCCTGTAGCCCCAGTGGGCCGGCATCTGACGGCCGCCGGAGGCCGGGTCGTCGCGGGAGCCGACCGCCTGGAGCAGCACCTGCTCGGCGGTGATGCCCAGGCCGAGCATCAGCGCCAGGTCGCGGTAGTAGGGGAAGAACCAGTCGTAGCCCGGCCGCAGCTCGTGGGCGAGCGCCAGCAGTAGGGCCTCGTGGCCGGCGCCGGAGATCTGGAAGAACACCCGACTCTGCTTCTGGAGGGCGATCTCGCGGTCGTCGATCGCCCGCGAGACGCACGCCAACAGGAGGTCGTGCCGCAGCTCCTCGGCGGGATGGGCGTGGAGGCCGCCGGCCTTGGTGCTTGCGTGGGTGGATCTCGAGCCGTTCCCGGTCACGAACCTACCCGTACCCGCAGGATGGGCCTTTGCGTCCCCGCGACCCTTGGCGTTCCTGCCGGCCTTGCCCTTCTTGCCGGCCCCCGAGGCTCCGCCCTTCGTCGCCTTCGCCGCCTTGGCGGCGGCCTTGGCGGCCCGCTTCTGCGCCTTCGCCTCGGCCTTGGCCCGCTTCTTGGCCTCCTTCCTGGCCTTCTTCTTGGCTGTGCGGGCCAGACCGATGTCGATCACCTGCGACTTGGCACCCATGCGTCACCCCCTGGGCGATCCGTCGAGTGTCACGGTCCGATGGTCTCACATCTGCACAGTCCGATGGGGACGTCGGTACGCGATCTGCACGCAGTCAGTTCCCCGTCCCCACCCGGGCAAACGGCCGGGCCCGGGGGGAGCCGGACCCGGCACTCGCGGGCAGGTCGCCGTCTAGACGTTGCGGCGGTAGCGGCCGCCGACCTCGAACAGTGCATCGCTGATCTCGCCCAACGAGCAGACGCGCACGGCGTCCATGAGCACGGCGAACAGGTTGTCGCCGGCCAGCGCCGCGCCGCGCAGCCGGTCGAGCATCGCCGCCCGTTCCTGGGCATGGCGAGCCTTGAAGTCGGCGAGGCGGCCGAGCTGGCGTTGCTTCTCGTCCTCGGTCGAGCGTGCCAGCTCGGCCGGCCGGACGGCGCCCCCAGAGGGCTCGCCGGGCGTGGCGTCGGGGGCGAGGAACGTGTTGACCCCGACGATGGGCAAAGACCCGTCGTGCTTGCGCTGCTCGTAGAGCATCGACTCGTCCTGGATCCGGCCGCGCTGGTAGCCGGTCTCCATGGCGCCCAGGACGCCGCCCCGGTCGGCCAGCCGGTCGAACTCGGCCAGCACCGCCTCCTCAACCAGGTCCGTGAGCTGCTCGATGACGAACGAGCCCTGGTTGGGGTTCTGGTTCCGGGCCAGGCCCCACTCCTGGTTGATGATCTGCTGGATCGCCACCGCCCGCCGCACCGACTCGGCGGTGGGGGTGGTGATCGCCTCGTCGTACGCGTTCGTGTGCAGGCTGTTGCAGTTGTCGTAGACGGCGATGAGCGCCTGGAGCGTGGTGCGGATGTCGTTGAACGACATCTCTTGGGCATGCAGCGACCGGCCCGACGTCTGGATGTGGTACTTGAGCTTCTGGCTGCGCACGTCGCCGCCGTAGAGGTCGCGCACGGCGATGGCCCAGATGCGCCGGGCGACGCGGCCGAGCACCGCGTACTCGGGGTCCATGCCGTTGGAGAAGAAGAAGCTGAGGTTGGGGGCGAACTCGTCGATGTGCATGCCCCGGGCGAGGTAGGCCTCCACGTACGTGAACGCGTTGGCCAGCGTGAACGCCAGCTGGCTGACCGGGTTCGCGCCGGCCTCGGCGATGTGGTACCCGGAGATGGACACCGAGTAGAAGTTGCGGACCCGGTGGGCGACGAACCACTCCTGGATGTCGGCCATCATCCGCAGGGCGAACTCGGTGGAGAAGATGCAGGTGTTCTGGCCCTGGTCCTCCTTGAGGATGTCGGCCTGCACCGTGCCCCGCACGTTGGCCAGCACCCAGGAGCGGACGTCGGCGGCCTCGTCGTCACTGGGCGGCCGCCCGTGCTCGGCCTCGAACGCGGCCAACCGCTGATCGATGGCGGCGTTGAAGAACATGGCCAGGATCGTCGGCGCCGGCCCGTTGATCGTCATCGACACGGAGGTGGCGGGGTCGGTGAGGTCGAACCCGTCGTAGAGCACCTCCATGTCGTCGAGCGTCGCGATCGACACGCCCGAGTTGCCCACCTTGCCGTAGATGTCGGGCCGCTCGTCGGGATCGAAGCCGTACAGCGTCACCGAGTCGAAGGCTGTGGAGAGGCGGGTCGCCGGCTGCCCGGTCGACAGCAGGTGGAAGCGCCGGTTGGTGCGGAAGGCATCGCCCTCGCCGGCGAACATCCGTGTGGGGTCTTCGCCCTCGCGTTTGAAGGCGAAGACCCCACCGGTGAACGGGAACCGTCCGGGAAGGTTCTCGTTCCTCAGCCACCGCAGAAGCGTCCCGTCGTCGCCGGCCCAGCTCCTGGGCAACGCCACCCTCGGGACATGTGTGCCCGACAGCGATACGTCCGTGACCGCCGTCCGGATCTCTCGGTCGCGCACGGTCACGACGTGCTCGTCGCCGGAATAGGCCTCGACCGTGGCCGGCCAGTCGTCGAGCACCGCGTGCGACTCGCCGTCCAGGGCCCGCTCGGCGTCCTCGAGCAGCGACCCGACCTCGTCGACGGCGCCGGCATCGGCGCCGTCGGGGTCCCGCGCCCCGGCATCCGCGAGCAGCTTGCGGGTGGTCCGCAGCGCCTGGCGGTTTCGGGCGGCGACCACCTGCTCCTCGGTGCGGCGGTGGTATGCCCGCACGGTCTCCGCCACGTCGGCCAGGTAGCGGCTGCGCGCCGGCGGCACGATGGCGGTGATCCCGGTCGGCACTCGCGTGTCCGCCGACTGCAGCGCACCGCCGCCGGTGGGCAGCCCGTGCTCGCCGAGGAGGCCCGCGAGGTGCTGGTACAGGCCGGTGACCCCGTCGTCGTTGAAGCGGGCGGCGATCGTCCCGAACACCGGCAGGTCCTCCAGCGGGGTGCCGAAGGACTCCCGGTTGCGCTGGAGCTGGCGGCGCACGTCGCGCAGCGCGTCGTCGGCGCCCCGTCGTTCGAACTTGTTGATGGCGACGGCGTCGGCGAAGTCGAGCATGTCGATCTTCTCGAGCTGGCTGGGGGCGCCGAACTCGGGAGTCATGACGTAGAGCGACACGTCGACCAGGCCCACGATGCCGGCGTCGCCCTGGCCGATGCCCGGGGTCTCCACGATCACGAGGTCGTGGCCGGCGGCCTTGCATGCCACGATGACGTCCTCGACGTGCTCGGGGACCTCGGCCACCGCTCCCCGGGTGGCGAGCGAGCGCATGAACACGTGGGGGTGGTCGATCGCGTTCATGCGGATCCGGTCGCCGAGCAGCGCCCCGCCGGCCCGCCGCCGCGTGGGATCGATCGCCACCACCCCGATCTGGAGCTTGTCCTCGTAGTCGAGGCGGAAGCGCCGCACGAGCTCGTCGGTGAGCGACGACTTGCCCGACCCGCCGGTGCCGGTGATGCCGAGCACCGGCACGGCACGCCGGGCAGCGGCGCGGCGCAGGTCGACGAGCTCGTCGCGGCCCAGCGTCGCACCCTGGATCGTGGTGATGGCCCGGGCCAGCGCCCGATGGTCACCCTCCGCGGCCCTCTCGACAGTGTCGGCGGCCACCTGCGCCGCGAGGTCGACGTCACAGGCCTCCACGATCGTGTTGACCATGCGGGCGAGGCCGAGCCGCTGCCCGTCCTCGGGGGAGAACACGTGGGCCACGCCGTAGTCCTGCAGCGCCGCGATCTCGTCGGGCACGATCACGCCGCCGCCCCCGCCGAACACCTTCACGTCCGGGCGCCCCTCGGCCCGCAGCCGGTCGACCAGGTAGCGGAAGAACTCGATGTGCCCGCCCTGGTAGGAGCTGATGGCGACGCCCTGGACGTCCTCCTCCACGGCCGCCCGCACGATCTCGTCGACCGAGCGGTTGTGGCCGAGGTGGATCACCTCGGCGCCCTGCGACTGGAGGATGCGCCGCATGACGTTGATCGCGGCGTCGTGGCCGTCGAACAGGCTGGCGGCCGTGACCAGGCGGACGGGGTGAATCGGCCGGTGGATCTCCGCGGCGATGGTTCCCCCAGTGCTCACGCCGCCAGGGTAGTTGGAAGTCCGAGATTTCGTCTACCTAAGGTCGGCTCACCGAGAGTTTGTCGCCCGAGCGTCGGTCATCCGACATAGGATCGGGCGCCGTGGGCAGCCAGCGTCCGCTCCCCTTCGACGCCATCGCCGAGGCGCGCCGGCAATGGGAGTCGCGCCACTGGGGCGCGCCCGCCCACATGGCCGCCATCACATCGATCATGCGGGCGCAGCAGATCCTGATCGCCAAGGTCGACGAGGCCCTCAGGCCGTTCGACCTGACGTTCGCCCGCTACGAGGCGCTGGTGCTGCTCTACTTCAGCCGCCACGGCGAGCTGCCCATGGGCAAGATGGGCGACCGACTCATGCTGCACCCCACCAGCGTCACCAACATCATCGACCGGCTGGAGCAGCAGAAATTGGTCCGGCGGGTCCCCCACCCGACCGATCGCCGCACCGTGCTGGCGCAGATCACCGAGGACGGCCACCAGGCGGTCGAGAAGGCCACCGAGGCCGTGAGCTCGATCCGCTTCGGGGTCGACGGCCTGACGGTCGACGAGCTCGACCGCCTCACCGAGCTGCTCCGCAAGCTCCGCATCGCCGCCGGCGACTTCCCGGGCTGAGGGTGCTGCGCGAGGTCGAG